>Ga0209511_1003786_pt1 | contig 11388 bp, 6 predicted proteins | sample SSSSmetaG_FD_184141 | JGI IMG/M metagenome (GOLD analysis project Ga0209511, IMG submission 184141) | Glacier valley bacterial and archeal communities from Borup Fiord, Nunavut, Canada, to study Microbial Dark Matter (Phase II) - ​SSSS... | ecosystem: Environmental > Aquatic > Freshwater > Ice >... | reverse complement strand
CAAGCAAGCCGCCGGTGCCCGTCTCGCTGATCGCCAACTGCGTATGCGAATCGCGCAAGGCTTTCAACAGCGCCGGTTCGATCGGCTCTTTATCGACGCCGAAAATATATTGGCCGACGCGCTCGCGTACTTGCGCTTCAACACCCGCGATCAAGACGTCTGCTTCGGCTTCACTGTTCGCTTTGGCGGTGATGCGAATATCGGTTTGGCCGGAATGCGCCGCCGTACCCACCGTCGGATTGTCGAGCACCATCAAATCCGCGACCTGTTCGCCTAACCACGATTCGCCTGCGCCTGCCGTCCGCAAAACGCGCAGCTTGATGATCCCGCTGACGCCTGCTTTATCGCGCAAATAGGGCAGCACCGCGTGTTCCATCAGGTATTTCATCTCACGCGGGACGCCCGGCAAGCTAATGATCGCGCCGTGATCGGTTTCAACGATGAACGACGGCGCTGTGCCGACCGGATTATCGATCACAATGGCGCGTTCGGGCATCATCGCCTGCAATTTGTTGTTATCGGTCATGCGCGTATTGAAGCGCGCGAACTTTTCCACAATGCCGTCTACCAAATCCTGTCTCAGTTCCAGCTTTTGGCCGACCGCATTGGCGACTCCCTGACGGGTCATATCGTCCACGGTGGGGCCAAGCCCGCCCGTCGTGATCACAATGTCCGCGCGGCTCATCGCCAATTGCAGCACCTGTGTGATACGCTGTTCGTTATCGCCCACGGTTGAGCGATAAAACAGGTTCAGCCCGATATCTTTAAGCTGCTGTGCGATATAGGTGGCGTTGGTATCGTTGATTTCGCCTAACAATAATTCAGTTCCGATCGAGACGATTTCGGCATTCATCGAATTTTTCTCCATGATGCCTAAATCATATCACAGCCGCCTCACAGTCGCACGATCAGCAGTTGAGGGCGTTGTGCAAAGTCCTTGACCCCTAACCCCCGCCCTTTCCCCGATTACAGGGCAAGGGAGTCGGACAATGCTGCAAGTCCCTCCCTTTTTATGGGGGAATGCTCCTTCCCCAAGGGTGAGGGAAACTTTGTAACAGCTTTAGAATGATCGGCCCAGGCGTTGTGCATTGTGTTTGCGTGCGACTACATGGATAATTCCAATCAAACAAAGCAAAGAGGTTGCCATACATGAGCAAAATGTATATAGAGGTAGATTTTAATTCTATGACAAAAGATGGCAAAAGGGTACTTGTTAATACAACTTTTCGCCCAGAACTTTTGAAGCATATTTTCCCTAACCAAGAAGTCGTGTTATATACAGTGAACGATATTGAAGTTGATGGACATATAGAGATGGACAAAGATACGGATGGCAGAGAATGGTGGTATGGTGTTCCAGACTGGTCTACTCGTCGCGACAATATCACTGACGAAAGTTGAAATAAGGCATAACGCATTGTGAGCGATCATTTTTGGCTCGATCCTGACTACGAAGCGCAAGTTGAGGCGCAATCTGTACGGTTGAAGCTCAGTACGCTCTATCCTGGCTACCCCATGACGCTAGGGTCAGCCTTGATTGAGGCAGTAGCAGGGATTGTACTGATTGGTATAGTCGCGATTACCTTTTACGCTCTGTTTGAGCCTGCTATTCTTGCGCGTATCAGTGGGGTAAATGTTGACGCTACCGTAGTTAGTTGCGAATTCACACCATCCATCGGTAAGGGCAGAAACAGCATACAATTTACGTTTACGTATAAATTACCTGACGGCAGCATCACCCAGCCAATATCCGGGATGCCAACGTATTTTGATGCGTTCCCTCACACCTGTACGGAATTTCCGATTGGGAGTGTGTTGCAGATCAGCTATCAGCGCGATGGCCGTTCTGCTCCTTACGTATCTGACAGCCGACTTGCCAACCCGTTGTGGGAGACAGTGGCAGTGATTGTCGTTTTTTTGTTTGGTATTGGGTTCTTTGTTTGGTATTTTGTGACTGGTGCTGCCAATGTAATCCGCTTTCCTGTTTGCATATGGCAAGCGGTAATTATGGACGCCAAAGGCAAGCTGTACAGCGGACAAGTCATCCGCTGCACGCGAAAGCATGTGGGTAGCGAAAGTCAGCGGTCGGAAGAATGGGCGCTGACTTACAAATTCAGCACCCCACAAGGCACTGAGATCATTGGCAAACAGCGTGCCCGCAGCCGCGATTTGCTCAAACGGTCACTGCCAGAGCCGGGAATGTCCGTGACCGTTGTGTATGCCAATGATCACACTTATTGCGTATTATAAGCCCTGGCAAATGGCAAACATAGCGTTTGCCAAATAAGCCAAATAAGAAAGGTCAGCGGATTTGCAACGAGCCGCTCACCACGGCTGCCAACAAATCAACGCACGCCTGCACATCGCGCACATCGACCGTTTCGCTGGTGGTATGCACATGCCGCACTGGAATCGAGATTGCGCCGGATGGAATCCCCGCCGCCGTGACTTGCATCCCCGCCGCGTCGGTGGTGCCCAGGTCGAGCACTTCCAATTGATACGGAATATGCGCCGTCTCAGCACGCTGAATGATCAAATCCTTGAGCGCGGGTGGTACGATATGGCCTGCATCGCGTACCTTGATCGCCGCGCCGCTGCCTAATTTGACCGCCAGTTTTTCATCTTTCGGCGTATCACCGCTCGGTGTCACATCTACCGCAATCGCCACATCGGGCGCAACGCCGAAGGCTGCCGTGCGGGCGCCGCGTATGCCGACTTCTTCTTGTGTCGTGAACACGAAATACACTTCGTTCGGCGTGCCTGATCCGGCGATCCGGCGCATCGTTTCGATCAACACCGCGCAGCCAATTCGATCGTCCAGACTTTTAGCGATGATCCGATTGCCGCGTTCGGCGTACTCGCGCCACATCGTCGCCACATCGCCTACCCGTTTCGAGGCACTTGCAGCGCCTGATTCATCGCCCGTGCTGAAATCTACGTAAAAATCGGTGATAGGCGGCACCTGCTTGGCGTGAACCCAATCATCAACGCCCACGCTGCCAATCGTGCCGTCTGCAAAACGAACGCGATTGCCGTACAGCGAAATCGGGAATAACCCGCCGAGCATCGAAAAACGCCCAAAGCCATCGCGATCGACGTGATGGATCATCAGGCCGATCTCGTCCATGTGCGCCGCCACCATGATCTTTGTACCGCCACTGCCCATGCGCGCAATCAGGCTGCCACCGGCATCGATGCGCAGGTCATCCGCGAGTCCGGTCACCAGTTCGCGGATCGTATCACGCACGGGCTGCTCATAGCCAGACGGGCCCCATGATTCGACCAATGTTTTGATCAACTTCTTATCGATAGCGGTTGCGATCATCGTTGTGTCTCCAAAAGTTCAGGCGTCAGCGCGGCTAATGATGCGCGCACTAAAGCCACCAAATGATGTAAATCCGTCAGGTCAAGCAGTGCGTTGGGGCTGCCCAGATAGCGTACCGGCACGCCGATCGCGACGCTTGGCACGCCCTCACGCGCAAAGCCGATCGCGGCACTGGCGGCAGCGCGTTCTTGCCGAGCGTCGAATTGATAGGCGATCGACGCGGTTTGTGCGGTACTGCGCAGGTGATCGATCAACCAACGTTCAGCAATGAGCCGATTGTCCGCCGCCATGATAATGGGCCCGCCACCCAACCGCAGCGGCGCTGCATGATCATAATCGGGATCATGCGGCCAATCGTTGGTTGCGAAGCCCGTCAGAGACAGCGCCACCTGCGGGTTCAAGCGATGTGCCGCCACGCCTGCGCCACGTCCGCCGATCGCCGCTTGCACAGTGAAAGCGATCCCCAAATCGAACGGAAACGGATCGCCGTCCAACATTTCCAGCAATGCCGCACACGCCGCGCGACTGTCGAACGCCTTGCCACGTACGATCGATCCGTTCAGCACGCCATAATGTGCCGCGAATGCGACCCGTTCGCCGGGTTTAGCTTTCACGCCGCCTTTATCATCAGCACCCACGTCGATCGCTATATCGTCGGCGTCGAGCATGTCCTGATTCTGCGATTTGTGGATGGGCGGCCACAGCAGCACGCCCGGCATTTTCGCGTCGCCCACCCATACCCGCTGCGTCGGCAGATAGCGATTATCCAGCGCGCCCACTGGTTGCACATGGATCAAACCGTCGTCGCTGATGCTGCTCACCATGAAGCCGCTCTCGTCCATGTGGGCGCTGAGCATGACGCGCAAAGTTGAGTCACCTGTCCCTTTACGGATGGCCGTGACGTTACCCATCGGATCGATCGTGATGTCCGAGACGCGCCCGGCGAGCTGCGTCAGGATCAGCTTGCGTACCTCGCTCTCGCCACCGGATACGCCCACCGCGTCCGAGAGCTGCTGTAAATTCGTTTCGAGAGTATTGGTTGTGCTGCTCACCATCGTGTTTGCAGTGTTGCTTGCAGCGTCGCTCATAGTGGGATGTTCCCGTGCTTCTTCGGCGGATTGCTGTCGCGTTTGTTGCGCAGCATTTCCAGCGCGTTGATCAGGCGTGGGCGCGTTTCCGAAGGTACGATCACATCATCGATATAGCCGCGTGACGCCGCCACATATGGATTTGCGAATTTCTCGCGATACATGGCGACCAGTTCGGCTTTTTTGGCGATTGGATCCTCAGCTTCAGCCAGTTCGCGCCGAAAGATGATATTCACCGCGCCATCTGGCCCCATCACCGCAATTTCGGCAGTCGGCCAAGCCAGATTCAAATCGCCGCGAATGTGCTTGCTGCTCATCACGTCATAGGCGCCGCCGTAGGCTTTGCGGGTGATGATCGTGATCTTCGGCACGGTCGCTTCGCAATAGGCATACAACAGTTTAGCGCCTGCCCGGATGATCCCGCCGTGTTCCTGCTTGACGCCGGGCATGAAGCCGGGCACATCTTCCAAAGTGATGATCGGAATGTTGAAGCAATCGCAGAAGCGAATGAAGCGCGCCGCCTTTTCGCTGGCGTCAATATCCAGCACGCCCGCCAACACCGCCGGTTGATTCGCCACAATGCCGACGCTGTGCCCACCTAAGCGTGCAAAGCCAACCACGATGTTCATGGCGAAATGTTCGTGAATTTCAAAGAAGCGCGCATCATCGACCACCATGCGGATCACTTCTTTAATGTCATACGGCTTGTTCGGATTATCGGGGATCAGCGTGTCCAGCCGCGTATCGGTGCGCAGCGGATCGTCTTTGCTCTTTAGAAAAGGCGGGTCTTCCATATTGTTTTGCGGAATGTAGCTGAGCAGTTCGCGCAGCAAAAAAAAGCAGTCCGGTTCGCTATCGGCGGCCACATGGCAAACGCCGCTGGTGGTGCTGTGAACGGACGCGCCGCCCAAATCTTCAAACGACACGTCTTCATGCGTGACACTTTTTACCACGTCCGGCCCGGTCACGAACATATACGAGGTGTCCTTGACCATGAAGATGAAATCGGTGAGCGCGGGGCTGTACACCGCGCCGCCCGCACAGGGTCCCATGATAGCGCTCAACTGTGGAATGACGCCGCTCGCCAGGGTGTTCTGCAAGAAAATATCGGCATAGCCACCCAGACTCACGACGCCTTCCTGAATACGCGCCCCGCCGCTGTCGTTCAGACCGATCACGGGGGCGCCCACTTTCATCGCCATCTCCATGACTTTGATGATCTTTTCGGCGTGAACTTCGGAGAGCGATCCGCCCATCACCGTAAAATCCTGCGAATACACGTAAATGAGACGGCCATCAATAGTGCCCCAACCCGTCACCACGCTGTCGCCTACGAACTGGTTTTCGGCTTTGTCCATGCCAAAGTCGCGAGTGCGCTGTGTGACAAATGCATCAACTTCGCGAAAGCTGCCGGGATCGAGCAGCAGATCGAGTCGTTCGCGCGCGGTGAGTTTGCCGCTGGCGTGCTGCTTATCAATGCGTGCTGCGCCGCCGCCATGCGTGCTGCGATCGCGCATCCTTTCGAGGGTCTCAAGTTTTTGTTCGGCCTGAACAAGCGTTTGATCCGCCATGTTTATTAAATCCTGGTCAAGAGGTAAAGAATCGTATCGGGCATTATAACCCGCGTGCGGCACAATAGAGACAGGGCAATTGCATTTGAATTGACAAATCCTGAACTGCTCAGGAAATTAATGGGGCGCTGGAAAAATCCAAGTCGGTTGCTAAACCAAAGCGTATAACCGTGCAAAAGCAGACGACCTGAGTAAATCTCCATTATCGCTGGCCTGATCGGTTCATCTGATCGGGCCAGCCGCTTGTCCCTTTCGGCAGTTTACCCACCTATCCTTACCCCGATCAAAGTGCCCAAACCTTTGTGGGCAATTTCCACAATAAAAAACCCATAAATATGTGTCACTCTGCATAAAAGTTTTGAAGGGGTGTTCGTGATAATCTGCACACCACCCTTTTGATCAGTTTGCTTGCGGCCAGCCGTGCTTTGCTGGAGGAGTTTGCCTTATGACTCGTTCGGTTCCGCCTGAGGAACTTCAACGCCCCTGGCTTGAAGAACACGACTCGTGTGCGCTCATCGCTAACGTCCGCAAACAAGGCCGTCCAAGCCACGGCAACGTCAAACGGACGCTGGAAGCACTCGGCCAAATGGGTCATCGCACCGGCGAAGTGTTGGGTGAAGGCGATGGCTGCGGTCTGCTCACCGATATTCCGCGCGCAATCTGGGCACATACGCTGCGCGCTTTCGATCATCCCGCCGAACTGGTGGACGATCCACATTTCTTCGTCATGCACCTGATGATCCCACAAGGCACAGCACCGGAAGTGATGCATCAGATCACGGCGCTTGCTGAATTATGTGTGCTGCAAGTGCTGCTCAGTCAGCCGGGACGCGTTCGCCCTGAGATGTTAGGACCCTTAGCGCGTGCGCAAGAGCCGCTGTTCTGGCAAATTGCGGGTTATGCGCCCGGTCGTGATGTGCGCGACGCCAATGCACGGCTGTTCGATTTTCAATTGCAGGTCGAGCGCGATTTTGCCGTACATATCGTGTCATGCAGCACACACAGCGTTATTTACAAGGTGCGCGGCCATGCCGATACGCTGTATAAGTATTACCCGGACTTGCGCGACTCGGAATTCATGTCCGCGATCACGATCGGCCACTCGCGTTACAGCACCAATACCGAAACGGCCTTTGAGCGCGTGCAGCCCTTTTCGCTGCTCGGCCATAATGGAGAGATCAACACGATCGCGCGGCTGCGTCAGGAAGCGCGTATGTTATCTGCGCAGCTAGTGCCGAGCGGATCGGACTCGCAGGATTTGAATCGTGCGCTCGAAACGTTGATCCACCGCTACGGCTTCACGCTGATGGAAGCCATGGAGATCATGTTTCCACCCGTGCCACATGAAGCGGAAGCGCTGCCAGATGATCTGAAAGCGCTGTATCGGCGCTACCGGATGGGTTGGGGGCCGTTTGCGCAAGGTCCGGCGGGACTGGTCACCCGCTATGGCGATGAATGCTTGTTCAGCGTGGATGCGCTCGGCTTGCGTCCGTTGTGGTTTGGTGAAACTGAAAAGGATTACTATTTCTCGTCCGAACAAGGCGTCGTACCGCTGGAATTCAACGTGCGCGACCCTCGACCGCTTGGCCCCGGCGAAAAGGTGGCGCTGACGGTGCATCGCGGATCGACCGTGCGTGTACTGAGCGATCGCGAAATTCGCACTGAAGTCAAGCACCGTGCGCGTGCTTTTAAGCCAGTTCGGCAGCGTACCGAGATGGACACGCCGCGCTGGACTGCGCCGCAAGCACCGGGTAATCTGGACACGTGGCGGACTGCGACGGGTTGGTATCGGCACGATCGCGATATTGCGCAGGACATGGCCGATAACGGCGCTGACCCGATCGGCTCGCTCGGCTATGATGGGCCGCTCGCCATTTTGTCTGGCGATGGGCCACGTAATCTGGCTGAATTCTTCAAAGAGGCGGTCGCCGTCGTCACCAATCCAGCCATCGATCGCGAGCGTGAAACCGAACATTTCAGCACTGAAGCGATCATCGGTCCGCGTCCGTCGCTGCATTATAACGACCCGGATAGTGCCGTCCCGCCGATCGCTTTGCGTTTGCCCGTCTTATTAGGCGGTCATTTTGAAAGTGAAGCGCTGCTCAGCTTGCCGGAATACGTGCAATGCGCCGAAGCTGCCGGAACGCGCTTGTTGGAAGACGTGATTGCTGCTTTTGGCAGCGCCGCGATCCGTTTGAGCGCCACCATCCAGCCCGGCGAAACGGCTTACAGCGCGATCGAGCGGTTGTCGGATAACGCGGTAAGCGCCGTCGCACATGGCGCAAAACTGCTCATCCTGGATGATGCGGAAGCCTTCCACAACGGCTGCGGCTGGCTCGATCATCACGTGGCATTGGCCGCAGTCGATCGGGCACTGCGCCTGGAATTCGATGATAATGGGCTGAACTATCGCCGCCAATGCGGAATTGTTTTGCGGGCAGCGGGTGTGCGCAATCTGCACGATCTGATTTTGGCCGTCGGCTTTGGCGCGGACGCCGTGAATCCATATCTGCTGATCGAAACCGCCGTGGGACGCGCTGGCACTTCGACCGATCGCGCCGCACGTATCATCAAGTTGGCCGGAGCGCTTGAAAAGGGACTGCAAAAAGTCACCTCAACGATGGGCGTTCACGAATTGCGCGGCTACGGCAAGACGTTCGCCAGCATTGGCCTCACCTACGAGTTGGCGGACGTGATGGGTACTGTGAATTATGCGGGCGGTAATGAGCGCGGCTTTGGTTGGCTCGCGCTGCAAGATGAGTCCGAACGGCGCACGGCCTTCTTCACGCAAGGCGGCGTGCGATTGCCCAAAGAGACACGCATTTATCCGCACATTTACAAAATGGCCGGACAAGTCGCCAGCGGTGAAGCTGATTACACAGGCATCATGGAGCGGCTGGACGAGATCGAACGCACGACTCCGGTAGCGCTTCGTCACACGCTGGACTTTCGGATCGATCCGAATAGCGAGATCAACCCGGATGATGTGGATTTGGGCGTCGGTAAGCATCGGTTGCCATTCATCATTTCGTCGATGTCGTTCGGCTCACAGAGCGAGATCGCTTTCCGTGCCTATGCAGAGGCGGCCTATCGGCTGGATATGTACAGCTTGAACGGTGAGGGCGGCGAGATCAAGGACATGCTCGGCAAATATCCGCACCATCGCGGCCAGCAAATCGCGTCCGGGCGTTTCGGCGTCAACGCGGAACTGATCAACTCGTCGTACTTGCTGGAGATCAAGATCGGGCAAGGCGCTAAGCCGGGCGAAGGCGGCCATTTGCCGGGCAAAAAAGTGTCAGAAAAAGTGGCGGCAGCGCGTAACGCTTCAAAAGGCGTTGACCTGATCTCGCCAAGCAACAGTCACGACATTTACTCGATCGAAGATTTGGCGCAGTTTATCGAGGAACTCAAGACGAGCAACCCACGCGCCAAAGTTGCGGTCAAGCTGCCCGTCGTGCCGGGGATCGGCGTGATTGCGGTAGGCGTCGCGAAAGCGAATGCAGACATTATCAACATCACCGGCTACGATGGTGGCACAGGCGCGGCGCGTCAGCATTCGTTGAAATATGTCGGCTTGCCTGCTGAAATCGGCGTGGCGGAAGCGCATCGGGCACTGTTGCAATCCGGCTTGCGCGATAAAGTCGAAATCTGGTGCGACGGCGGCATGAAATCCGGCGCTGATGTCGTCAAAATGATCTTGCTCGGCGCGAATCGGGTGGGTTTCGGCACGATGTCGATGGTCGCGATCGGCTGTACCATCTGTCGCAAGTGTCAGACGGATACCTGTCACGTCGGCATCGCGACTCAGATTGAAACGGTCGAACAAGCGATGGCGCACGGTATCAAAGCGTTTGAACCGCAAATCTATGAAGACGCCGTTCAGCAGCTCGAAAATCTGTTCAATGCGATCGGCCAACAAACCCGTGACATCGTGGCGCGCCTTGGCTTTACGCGTTTGCAGGATATGGTCGGACGTGCCGATCTGTTGGAGCAAGCGCGGCTGTGTGAAGCGCTGGATATGAGCAGCTTTCTGGAAGTTGCGCCAGTGCCGGAGCGCCACCCCTATCAGCAGACGGTCGGGCGAGCGCTGCGCCGTCCGCGTAACCACCTCACCGAGCTGATCAGCACGCTGGTCATGGAAGCGATCGACGCCGACGAAGACGTGATCACTTACGAAGACGGCAGCGCAAACAGTATGGATCGCGCGCTCGGTACGCATCTGGTGGGTGCATTGGTACGGCACTACGGCTTTGCCAATGGGCGCGCGCTCGGTGCGGCAAACGGCAGCTTCCGCCAGACGCTGCCACATCCGCGCACAGTCAAGCTGAACTTCAACAGCAGCATCGTCCCCGGTAACGGATTGGCCGCTTTTCATGGCGGCGGCGTGGATATTGTGGTCGAAGGTGGCGCGCAGGATGGACTCGGCAAGTGTGCCATTGGCGGACGGGTGATCGTGCTCAAGGGTATGAATCACAAGGGCGTGCGCGTGGGTGGCAGCGTGGGCAAGAGCTTTGCCTATGGCGCGCAAAGCGGCACTTTCATCATTCAGAACAGCGCCGACTCGCGGGCCGGCGTGCGCTTATCGGGCGCTGATCTGGTGATCGGTGGCGACATCGAAGAACATCTGACCGATGAGTCGGGCTTTCTGGCGTCACGCGCAAATATCAAAGGTTTTGCGTTCGAGTACATGACGGCAGGGCGCGTGGTGGTATTGGGCGATCCGGGGCCATGGATTTGCAGCGGCATGACGGGTGGCGTGGTGTACCTGCGCTTGCAACCCGAAAAAGGCTTTGACGACGCAGCGATCAAGCGCCGTTTAGCCAAGGGGGCGAACGTCAAAATCCTGGCTGTCGGGCCGTCCGATGAGGCGAACCTGAACGCGCTGCTGTGCGCCTACTACGATGCACTGCTGGACGCTAATCAGCGCGCCGAAGCCGAACAGCTTCACGCCATTATCGACCGTTGGCAGCAAGAATTTGTCAAAGTTGTACCAGCCAATCAGCAGGTTGATCAGACGATCGCGACTGAGTGAGGTTGCGCCAATGGGGGGTTGCGCGGGTATGCAACCCCCTAACCCCTACAAGCAAAGCCGATTGCAAAGTTAATTTCCAATTTCCCCATGTCAGCTTTCCTCATCGTTGTAAAAGGCTCTTACGTCTTAAAATCCCTCCCTCCTTGTGGGGGTTGACAAATAGTACTCATTTACATTACAAATCCTGATATTCATAGCGAAATATGCCATCCGTGTCAGGTTTGCGGTTTTCTTTGTTGGTGCTACACTGCGCACGTTGCACCGCACTTTAACAACTTCAAGTTTCCGGGCTGTGGCAGGAAGTCTGCCACGTAAGACTTGAAACATCTTGACGACGGCTGCACGCTTACGGTCACTGGCTGATAACCAAGC
>Ga0209511_1003785_pt1 | contig 11390 bp, 19 predicted proteins | sample SSSSmetaG_FD_184141 | JGI IMG/M metagenome (GOLD analysis project Ga0209511, IMG submission 184141) | Glacier valley bacterial and archeal communities from Borup Fiord, Nunavut, Canada, to study Microbial Dark Matter (Phase II) - ​SSSS... | ecosystem: Environmental > Aquatic > Freshwater > Ice >... | reverse complement strand
TCGCCAATCGTCCTGATGTTGCCGAGATCATTGCGGCCTTTATTCGAGGACGCCAGCCTAAAGGAATATGGTGATGTCAGTCTAAATCGTACTTGATACGATGTATAAACCATTATTTCCATATTCTCCGATAATAATCTTCAAAGCAAGTTAAAAAAAGAGTTTGAATTAATTTTCACCAAATATTCAAACATTTTTATACTGCAGTCAGATTTACACAACTCGCCAGGTCGATGTAACAGCCTGTTTATCATGGCGCGAAGTTGAGTATTTGGATAATCCAGATGAGAAACTCGCGACCATCAGCGCCATCAAAACAAGCGCCCAGGTAATCATGGGGGGCATACCCCCCATACCCCTAAATAACGCCCTGTAGTGGTTTTAAAGCCTTGCCCGAGCTAATTAGGGCAACGTCGCGAAGCAAAGGAATTGCGTGCTCTTGGACTGCCTGCGTGTAAATTTCGATTTTTCGTTCTAGATCAAGTACACGGCCAAAGATCATTGCCAGCCAGTCTGGCGGGTTGTCCGGATTGATTGAATCGCAGACTTTGACCAGGGTCACCAAGTCATAAATTGTCTCGTCAAGTACGATGCGAGAGTTCGTGATAACGTCGATACCAGCCATTTTTCAACTCCGATTCAGTTGGGGATTGGTCAGGGCTGGACAGGTGCGCTAACACCTGGACAACCCGAATAAACAAAAAACGCTACGCCTTACAGCACTGGCGCAGCAGCTAAACACCAAGTTTTAATGGGCATCACCCCCTTTAACTTGGAGCGTCAACGTGTCAGGTTTCGAGACGAAACGACGCGCCGCCCGAAGAACAGGATTTTTCGCACTCTTCAAAAATTCCTTGTCATCAGCCAACGCCAGCTGATCAAGAATGCTCTTTTTGTACGTTGAGAGAACAAGCGCAAGAGCCTCGTTAATTTTGGCTGAATTGGCATCAACCAGCCCAGCTACGACATGTTCAAAAATCGGCAAAAGCTCATCAATAGCCCTGACCCATCGAACCGCCTGATCAAGGATGGCAGGATCATTTAGTGGGGAAGGGGCCTCAAACGTACCCGCCGAAGGATCTCGCAAAAGCTTGCGTTTAGGCGGCTTGAGATCTGGAACCAGCTTGCTCATGCATCGACCCTCGTAAACGCATCACCGTGTGTTATCCCCGTGATTACCATGGGGGGCGCTACGCGCGGCAGTCCCATCCCGCATGCGGGCCCCTGCCGCCGCGCTTCGGTTTCCGCTGCAGAAAAACGACGACGAAACAAAAGATTCTCCTCGTAAAGAGCCCGAAAGCCCCTCGAAAGGCGAACGAGCAACGACCACCAAGCACCCTCATGACCTGCGATCGTACGGCCCTCAGGCGTCACCAGACAGCCGCCAACGAAGGACCAACCCTCCCAACCCTTGCCCGGCAAATCCATACCGGCCATCAGCCTGAAAAGCTTGTAAGCAGCAAACGGAATAACATGTTTTCCCGATTCCCAGTTATGTAAAGTGCGCTCGGACACCTGAAGAAAATTCGCCGCGCCGATACGATCCATGCCAAGATTAAGGTACATGGTACGAAACTTAACGCCAAGCTGCAGCCGAGAATCCATATCTTTTTTGCCGCCCTTGCGTCTACGTCCTACTTCATACGATGTATATTATGTTAAGTAATAAATTGAGCCAGTAGAGGCAACACATAAGGCGTCCGCATTGTGCCACACAAGGACGCCCGCTATGTTTTTTGCAGCAAATCTCTACGGCTCGGAAATTCTCGAATCCGTTTACCACACGCTACCGATTGAATCATCCAAACGCCTCAAGGTGACGGCTAAGTTCTTGGATGTGGCCGAAAACACGCTAAACCGATGGATCAACGGCAAAGCCAACCCACCGCGCGCGGTTGTTTACGCCCTTTGGCATGAAAGCCACGTCGGGCGCGCCGTCACTGCCGCCCACAGTGAAGAATCCGCGCGCCTTTATCGCCGTTTGGCCGAAGGACAGCAAAGCGAGATTGAACGACTCAGGAACACGATTGCAACGCTGAATTCAGAGCTTGAACGGGCCAAGCTCGATAGCGCCGCCCCGCACGCCATGAACGAGCCTTTTTATAAACGAGGTTAATTTGCAATGCGTGACCGACCCTATTGCAGACGGTCACGCCTGCCATTCTTGAAACAACGGGCCAAGCACGCCCACCAGCGCGCCCCGTGTTGAAAATCAGGCGTCAACGGCATGACCGCAAGGCCGCCGCTTTGATTCTCAAACTTGAACAGCGGCCCGTTTCAGCAACTCAAAAAGGCGCAACCATTCACCATCAAAGGCCATGCCAAGCAAAAAAGCAAGCATCGTGACCCAGCGCAAATGCCCTTTCAGCACGCCGCCCCTGATCGACAGCCACCAGACGTTACCGAACACAATCAAAGCCAACATTACCGCACCCCTTTTATCTTTATGTTTTTCAAAAATGAATTGCCCTAGTGCTTATTGAGTTTCAACGTTTTCAACTTTACAGCCAACATCAAACCAACTTACACCGGCACGGCTTCAACCACAGCCCATCGCCTCAAGTCACCCTACAAACGCGCCACATCACGCGCCAGCCGACGTCTCACACAATCCGAAGCCTTTTCATCCCCAAAAACCCTGTTAGCCATAACGAATAGACCCTGAAACGCCTTAAGCCGGTCAATTAGCAATAAGTGCAATAATTTCGGGCAAAAAAAACGAATCAATTAGCAATAAGTGATTCGTTTTTAAAGGTTTTAAGGGGCTCTGTCAGCAATAAGGCAAACCCTCAGATTTTCCCGTAACCGGAACACATCCCGGCATTTGGCGAATTCTTGCACTCCCGCTTCAGCCGTTTTTCGCGCTGGGCGTGACTCTCACCACCCGGCAAGCCGCCGCCTTTTGCCCGTTGCGGGTGACAGTGCCAGCCGATTTTCTGTGAAGCGTGACAGCCTGACTCATCCACGCCGCCCGACGTTGCCCACGCGCCCGCATGGAAGGCCCACAGTGCCAAGAGAATAATTGTTTTCATTGCCGGATTATGCGGCCCGCCATTCGCCCACATGCGTGCGCCGGTATCTTTTCTGATAGAGGCGGTTCATTGTCTTTTTGCGATCCACCACCTCAACCCCACCGGCCTTCCACGCTTTGCGATCACGCATTTTTTTAATCAGCGCTTTCGACACCAACTTCGTCGCCCGGCCTGACGCCACCGCCTCAATAGCCCCGTCAATCAAGGACTGCTTCAACGCTTCCACGCTCATGACGCTTGACACCGGCACGCCCAGCACCGACGACATAGCCGCTGACAGCACAGCATCAACCGCCGAATAAACCCCGTCCGGCGTCAAGTGCTGAATCTCAAGACCGGCCTTTTCATTGATGCAGCGCATTAAGACCTGCGAATCCATCACTTCGCCATCCTGCAACTGAAAACCATTTTTTCGGAATGCAGCCGTCAAGTGCGTGCTGTAACGGGCAATGGCCCGGTCAGCCAATTCCTCGTAAGCCGCCTCTGTCCACGTATCGCCCGCCGCAGTTTTTTCCAATAAGCTGTCCAAAATATCGACCATGCTCCCGGCTTTCGCCCGATCCAGTGCAAACTTCATTTTGTGCCTTTCTCTACCCATGTTTTTTTATGATGACGCCGGTACTTTGCTTGCCGCGCCCGATTGGCAATCCCCTCCTTTGAAAAGTCCGTGGGCGTGTTCCAGCCCACTTCTTTTTTGGCATCCTTGATTGCTTTCTGAATCCGAATACTCTCTTTGGCTGCATCAAATACGTCGCCTGCGTCAACCGCCATTTGCGCCATCACTTCGCCAGTCAGCCATTCCCGAACGCTTGCGTGCAAACCGGCTTCGGTGTTCACGTCCGCAAAGCCCAACTGTTGCGCGGCCTTTTTGACGGCTAATTTCTTGAAGCCGTTGCGCATTTTTTCCCGGTCAAAAATACTCTCAAGCTCCAAGCCCGTACCCTGCAAAAAACTGCCATTGATGGCCGCCGTCAAGGTTTCATCGTTTATCGGATGTGTGGCGTCAATCTGCAACCCCATGCGATCAAGTGAAGCCTGAATCGCAGCCGGGCCTATCTCGTTAAATTTGCGCCTGACCAGCGTCATAGAAACAGTCCCGGCGCCCGCCGCCGTCAAAACCCCAATGGCTGATGCGATCCACGGCACCAACGGAACCAGCAAGAGTGGTAAAGGCATACGCCCCTCCTTTTTTCAAGTTAAAAAAAGGGGGACACGCGGCCCCCCTTTGATGTTTTTTATTCAGCGGCCACCGCCCCGCCGTCGCTTCAAAATTCGCGCCCGGCTACCGCTTCGGCTTTTCCCACGCCAATCACCCCCGCAACGGCCATGCCGATTTCAAGCGCATGGATGCCCGTTTCTGGATTGCCAAAAAACAGGCCACCCAACACGCCCGCCAACATGGACAAGCCTTGATAAGTGGACGGCTCACGCGCCCGCTCAAGCCACCAGAATTTTGCTTTTTCTGCCATTTTTATTCCCCTGAAAATGAACGCTTTCGCGCAACTTGCCACGCCACCGCCCGGCCCACACCAGCCCAACCGCTTCGCCGCATTGCCCCATCAAAGCCACACGCGCCGCATCACTCCACAACGGTTTACCGGCCAGCACGGGCACCGCATCAAAGGCCCACGCTTCGCCGTTTTCGTCCGGGTTGTGCAGACTATCTCCCGGCTTTGCATTGGTCAATATCATGGAAGCGGCTTTATCACCACGCCCCGACTCATACAGCCGGGCTTGCTCATCGTTGGTGCGCAAGGTGCAATAGATCAGCACATCAAGGCCACAGGCCCGGCATTTGTCAATGAATGCCACGGCCATGGCCCGAACGACTGGCGTCAGTGCGTCAATCGAGCGAGACGCCACGTTAGACCACCGTCAGCGGATCAATGCCCGCAGCGGTCAAGGAAGCCGCCAACGACACGACTTTTTCATCATTGAAATCCTTCCACTCCAGCAACGACACCTGACGCGAAACGAGGTCCGAATACTCGGTGTTTTCAGGCGTGCCGACAGCGGTATCCCAGCCCAAGGCCTCAGCACCGGTTACCTTGCTGGCAAGGGTGGCCGACTGCTTCAGACTGTTGGCCGCTTCGGACTTGAAGCGTTTGTATTTGGCCTTGAGTGCCGCGATGGGATCACCCACGGAGTAGGAAGGCGCCATCTTGACAAAACGCACGGTCACGCCTTGCGCGAGGCTTGCGCGCTTGCTCAGCGCAAGCGCCGAATCAGCACCGGCATACACGCGCACATTGCCGGAACTGTCCGCCACCGGACGCACGGTGACGACGCCGCCCACCGTGGTTTCAACGATCACCATCACGCGGCCCGTGGTATCCACTTCGGCAACGCCGAATTGCGTGATGCTCAGATCATTCAGCAGACCCTCGCAGATAGGCGAAGCGTTTGCCGCCACGGTCACACCCAAAGCCAAAGCAGCAGCAGCCACCAACAGATTGTTTTTAGTACTCATATTCAATTACTCCAAAAGTTAAAAATTGCCGTCAAGCCCTTTTTTCCTTTACGTCAGACCGTTCCGCCGCCCTGCAACTCAATCAACACCGAATAACCCCCAAGCCGCTGCCCGTAGCCAGTCAACCCGGACACGGCGATAAAAAACTCACCGTCAAATTCAGGCGCAAACGTCACAACCCGTTCTAGGTAATCGTCATAAGAGATCACGACGACCCCCGACGAATCCAACACCTCGACCCGCAACGGCCCGGCCACATTAACCGAGCTATTCGCCCCAAAAGTCATATTGAACGGCCCGCGTGTATCAGGCAACACACGCCAGTAATCAACATCCCCAGCCGCTTCAATTTGGCTCGACACACCCACGCCCAGAGCCAACAATGGCGCATCACCCATGCCCGCGATTTCCCCCGGGTACATCACCCTACCCTGCCAAACCTGCACCAGCAGCAGCAAGGCCGCCGCTTCTACCATGCGCGCCGCCGCATCCATCACCGATGTTTTGCGGGCACTGCTGGCCCACGTTGACACACTGGCAACTTTGGCCGCCGCCGCAGCTTGCATGACCGGCGCACTCATGGCCTGCACTTTTGACAAGCTCGAATTAATGCGTGCCACGGTCCAGCGGGCGGGCATGGTTTGCGCGCCCTGAATTTCAATGGCAACGGCGAAGCCGTCACCGGCCAAGCCTTTTACCATCCAAGCGCCCAGCTTTGCAAATGTCCACGCCAGCGCATAGCCGCGCGTATCGACCAATGTCACACCCGTGGCGAACGGCCCCGTAAGCCACGGCAACAGCATTTCAATGTTGTACTTGGCAGATGCGCGCGCCCGGTTGCCCGAGTCCGGCGCCGGGCTCAACTTGATAGTCAGCAACTGGCCTACGTTGCCAGCCGTCAACGTCAAGCGCAGGGCTTCGGTGATCACTTGAGGGAAACAGCCGTTCATGATAATTTTTTCCTTAATCCGGTCGAAGTCACTACCCACAGCGAGGCAGCGCTTTCAAATAAAGACAGCTTCCGAATCCCGACGTAAGCATCCCCGTTGTTCGCCGTCACCTTTAAACGGTAATAGGCGAACGCGAGCGCATCCACAACCGCGAATTCCTTCGGTGTACCCACCACCCATGAGGTTACGTTTGAGCGCGCATCCAGCACCACCCAATTCACCCCGTCATTTGAGCCCTGCAACTCCCAAGCTTTAGGGCACCGTGCCGGGAACGTGTCCACATCCCATGGGGCTATTGAATAACCACCGATAGCAATTGCAGCGGGGAACTGATACCCGATCCAAGCCGGCAATGCCGAAGCGTTGCTAAGCCATCCGTTAAACCCGCCACCCGTGTTAAACGCCATGTAGGGCGCTAACGTTGCATAAGATGAACTTGCCGTAACCACTCCAGACGGCAACACGGACGACGTCATAGAAGGCACCGCAGACACCAACAAATACCCCGACTCAACGTAAAGCGACACGGCCCCCGCCACGGGAGCAGGCGCCACGCCACCCGGCACCAGCGACAACAAAACCCGGTCGGCAGCGCCGGACGCAGACCCAGCAGACCCAGCAGACCCAGCAGGACCAACAGCACCAGCAGGACCAACAGCACCAGCAGGACCAACAGCACCAGCAGGACCAACAGCACCAGCATCACCCCTTGGCCCTGCTGCACTACCTTCCCCCGTCGCACCGGCAAAATTCACCACTTCACCCGTCGCCAGCTTTGCCAGCAAGGCACCATCCGTCCCCATGAACACCATGCCGCGCCCCGGCAGTGGCACCGGCACCCCGGCCCCGTCTTCACCGCGCATCAATAGATCAAACATCAGCCCACCCTCACCACGCCGTCAAGGCGCAACACACCATCCACAATCAAGACAGGGGAAGCCGTGAGCACCATCACGAAGCCCGCCACCACCGTCACCCATTCGTTTTCAGCAACCCGGAACCGTTCAAGTCCCGTAGTTGCCGCAAGTTTCCATGCCATGCATCCCCCTTTTCAGCCCAAGTAAGGCGGCGCGCAGGTTGCCCCCGAGGCGCGCCGTACAGTTATTGAAACCAGTCCAAGGCGCGCCTAAAGCGGCGCGCTCTGCTGGTTCCTGAAGCACTGCGGATTCATCGCAGACCCGGCCCCACGCCTGACGGCGCGAAATCAACCACCGGCCCGAAGGCAGGGACAGCCCGACCACTTTTTTCTGTGCAACGGCTTCTCCGTAGCCGTTGACGTGATCCGGGTTGACCCGCAACGCGGTTGCGATGGCATAGGCGCACCGCTTGAGACATGGGCCGCCTTGCACCACCATGTAACGACGCCAGTCGGCCATCACATCCCCGATGCGCTGCACAGCGCCCCACGCCTTCCACGCCACGCCGTCACCTTGAACGCGCGCCGTCTCTACCTGATCCTTCGTGACCCGACGCAGCTCACGCCACACCGTGACCGAGGGTTGCCCGACGGCTTGAAATTGCCGAATGCCCCACGTTGCCGCCCAAGCGTCTACCCGTTGCCAGCCCTTCACGTCGCGGGTGTCAACTTCCATGCCGTCAAGGTGAACGCCCACATCAAAATGCCCGATGTTTTTTGCCACGTACTTCGCAGCGTAGCCCGCCGCGCCGCCCAACACCATGCGTTTGATGTTGATGCGGTTTTTCAGTGAGCCTTGTTCATGACTGGCCCCCTGCCCCGCCTTGAATTGCATGACGCCGCCCGGCCCCGGCACAGCGACCACCGGCCCGCCATCCGATAGAAAGTGTTTACCAATAGAAGCCATGGCCCGACGCGCCTCGCTGTCTGACGTGAACCACAGCAAGGCATGCCAGTGCGGGCACCCGTCGTGGTGCGGCTCTGCCACGCGAAAGCCATACATGCCCACGCCTTCACGCGCGCATTCGGCACGGGTGCGCGCCCATGCGGTGCGCAGCCACATTTGCGCATCACGGGGCGTGCTGACGCCGTCGTACTTCGGGTTTCTTGCGGGCGTTTGCCGTGGTTTCTTGCCTTCCATTCGGACCGCGTGAAACTTGGATGGCGCGGTCAGGGTGAAGAAGTAACCGACATGGCCCGACGCGTCCGCGTGTTCCTCACAGCCGCGAATGCGTGTCATCAATTCACCGCCCCGAATCTCAGGGTTTGCCGTGCTTTTTTTGGCTAAGTCGGCCAGCGTGAACACCTGCCCGGCTTCATTGCGCATCAATGTCCCGGCCATCATTTCAGCATTGCGCTTGATCTGAGCGCCGCGCCGCTTGACGGCATCGTCCGAACAGTAGCCGCCATCGTTTCTGTTGACCACCCCCAATTTGATAGCAGCATGCTCAACCACTCGCGCCACTGTGCGCCGCAAGACCCGGCGCCACCACACATCCGACAGCGCCCGATTGATGGCGCCCAGCGCCGTGACGGCAACCGGGTATTCAACGCCCACGATGTCACACAGCGCCCGCACTTTATCCAGCTTGACGGCTTCGCTACAGTCCACGCCGCCCATGCTCAATTGGGGCGTGTCGCTTGTCGCCGTGGTTTTCAGTTCTAGCAGCTCTTGAACCCAGCCCGCCAGCGCGCGGGCCTTGTCGCAAATATCATGATCCGACATAGCCCACGACAGCGCGCCGCCGTGTTGCGCCTTGAAGGTTTCCAGCCGTTCCAGCCATGCCGAATCCTTGAGCCACACGGGCACCGAGGCATCAGGCAAGGCCAATATTTCGATATGTTCGCCCCACTGCCCCGGCATTGATTTTTTCAATCCCGCCGCGAGTGTCCGCGCCTTGAACCTTGTTATTTGATCCCAGTCTTGAACGATGCGCCGCGCCATTACACAGCCCGCCCGCGCAGTGCAAACGATTGACCCAATCCATTGTGCAGCCCGCGTATTGCGACCTGGACCGCCGTTTTTTCAGATGGCGTGAATTCAGGCCAAGCCCGGCGCGCCAGTCCCGATAGATCACCATCAAGTCCAGCCAACAACATGACGGCCATACGATGCTCAAGCAGCAGCAAGGCCCATTCCCTTGAACGTGCGCATGAATGTTTGTTTTTTGAAGCGTCACGAGCGTATTCGTCCGACAGTTCGTAGAGGCGCGCCCGCGCCGCCGCAACGGGTGACAGTGCCGCCGTTGTCATGACGCACGCTCCACAGAACCATTCCACCACCAACCCGGCGTAGGCCACCGGCGTGACGACCTGAATTTACAGCCACGACAAAAAACAAACCACCTTTGCGACCGACTGCGCTGCAATGCCGCCGTCATACCAGCGACCCGGCGACACGCGCCCATACGATCTCATAAGCGTATCGGCATTGGTCAAACAGCGCCCGACGTGCCACAAAATCAGCCAGTGAGCAATCAACCCTGTACAACACTTTTGCGCTTTCGCCTACGTTGAAACGATAGGCGTACTCGACATAAGCCGCCATCACGCCGCCCCCGCCGTTTCCGGGTGTTGCACCAGCCACGCATTCAGGCCCGCCCGGCGTGCCGTATGAAGCGCAGCAATCGCAATTCGGCGCGACACCGCAAACGCGCCATCCAGCGGCCCGGTGTTCACGAATTCATAATGTTTTGCAGTGTTGACTGACTGCACATAGACGCCATCACCACAGTACACCGCGAAGCGGTTATCAGGTTCTGGCTCGACAAGAAAGCACGATTTAGAAGCCATTGTTTTCTCATAAAAAAAGAGAGAAAACACGGGGGAGGGCTTGACGGCTAAACTTCCCCCATGGCCTTTAGTGCTGCCTTTGCTGACTGTATATTATGTTAATAAACAGATTGGAGTTCGGTCATGGAAAAATTTGAAACCGTCGTTCACACAACTAAAGTTGTAGCTACCCGCCTCCAGCTTCTGTTGTCAATGTTCTGGCAGTTTTGAATTTTTATCACAAAGTTATCTACTCTGCCCCTCGTAAAGGTAAAACGAGCCAAAACGGGTTGAGCATGCTAACTTTCGCACATACATTGACGCGCTGAACAGTTGGCTATTGTGGTTTTCTTTGGATGGAGGCTTGGGATCTCACTTTTTTTCTGGGCTTCACCATTACGGGTGTTTTTGGGGTCGTCGCCTCGGTCAGGAGTTGACTCAGTTGGGCAATGGCGGCGCCATTGGCGGTGCGTTGTTCATCTAGCAAATCTCGCAGTTCACTGGCGCGCTCATTAGCCAACAGCAGGGCCTGGCGCTCTGACCGCAGTTCTGATTCCAAATTAATCAGCTTCTGAGCCAGCGTTTGCTTCTCCGCTTGAAATTGATCGCCAACTGTTTCGGCACGTTGTCCCGACTGTTGCAGACTTCAACTTGAAGCGCTTGGTTTCTTGTCGCTCCCGATCCAGCTCCGTCATCAGGCGGCGTTCTGTGATGGTGGCGTGCTCTTCCTGCTGATGTCGTTCCTCCGCATGGCGCTCGAGTTCTTCCGCGCTGCAGCGCTGGTCAGCCACGCGTTGCTTTTCAATATCCGACAACTTCAACTGCAGCGCATCAATTTCAGCATCGCGCCGATGTGTCAGAACCTGGGATTGCTCAAGGCGTGAGGTCAGATCAGACACTTGGTTGCGAGCGAACTGCAGCACCTCATCCTGGGCACTTTGCCGCTGCTGCAGACTCTGCTCTCAGCTGAGCAAGTCTGCAGTCCAAACTTCCTCCTGCTGCACACCTCTCGTACTTTTCGATTGCATCGCCCTGCTCCACTGGTTATATTTACAAACGATAAACGTGACTTTTATCAAGCATTACATTTTGCAAGCACGTAGAGACACCCGTGCTTGCATACCTGTTCACTCAATGCCGCGATTCAGGCGCCACTGTTTAACCAGCGCGTAGATCGCAGGGATCACCGCCAGCGTCAACACCGTGCTTGAGATCATGCCGCCCACCATCGGCGCGGCGATGCGGCTCAT
>Ga0209511_1003778_pt1 | contig 11399 bp, 9 predicted proteins | sample SSSSmetaG_FD_184141 | JGI IMG/M metagenome (GOLD analysis project Ga0209511, IMG submission 184141) | Glacier valley bacterial and archeal communities from Borup Fiord, Nunavut, Canada, to study Microbial Dark Matter (Phase II) - ​SSSS... | ecosystem: Environmental > Aquatic > Freshwater > Ice >... | reverse complement strand
CTTCGCAATAGATGACGATTGACGAAATGGATGAATATATAATATTGAAATACAAGGAATTAGAGAATAAACGCATTTCTCTTCTGGTTCTTTGTCAAACAATTAGGAGAAGTGCGAAACTTTAGTAATTATTAATTAGTTCAATTTTAATAATTCATATTTGGTCTTTTACTGTTTACTCAATTATATATAATAAGTTCTGATATATATATATGAGTTTGTACATTCATTGATTTTTAGTGCTCATGGCTTTAAGCCATGAGTACTTTAATTGACACAAACAAATGGACACAAGCATTTACTTTATTTTTCAAAATTTAATTCCTATATCATGAAAATATTAACTGTATCCATTAATGGTTTTTTTTCTGTTTTATTTTTGTCTTTTTTGCTTTCTGCATGTGGAAACAAAGCAAAAGAAAAGATTTCTAAAACAGAAGAAAAAATGAAAACACAGACGAATGATGTTAAAATACCAATTCTACTGGATCTTAATAAGGCATTCCCCGAAAGAGAAGTTAATTATCAGGATATAGCAGAAGTGGAATATGTTCCACTTGAAACAAAGGACAATGTATTGATAGGTCAGAATAACAGAATCCTTATAACCAATAACTTTATTATCTGTTGCAATAGTGGGATTTATGAATTCCTTTTCTTTGATAAAAAAGGTCATTTCGTAAAATCCTTTTGTCATAAGGGTGGAAGCGGTGAAGAATACCAGAACGTTAATGGTTTGGCATACGATGAAAAAAGCGATGAATTGTTTGTCAACGATAGTTTCTATAAAAAAAAGGTTTTAGTCTATTCTTCCAATGGTCAATTTAAAAGAAAATTCCAGACTAGGGATCGGTTGTCTAAATTTAGGATTTTTGATGATAAAAATCTAATTGCCAGAAAATGTTATCTCTGGGAAGAGGAACTTGAAAATCCTAAAAAGTCAAAAGATTACCTCTTGCTCTCAAGAAAAGATGGAAGCATATCTTCAACAATAGATTTGGATAACATAAACAAAATACCAACATTGCTCGACCGTGGGGATTTAAGTTATTTTCCTATTAAACCAAACGATATTGTTCGTTTTAAAAATGGTTTTATTCTAGCAGATATATCTTCAGATACCATTTATAAAATGGGCTTAGATCTGAAGTTGATACCATTTATTATTAGGCAACCAGCCCTACAGAAAGTGAATCAGACCACTTTGCTAAATCAAGTATTGTGCATGACTGATAACTATGCATTTCTGGCAAAGTCCAATTACAGTTTTGGACCGGGAATACCAACTATAAAAAATAGCAACGATATAGCAGTGGACTTGAAGAAAAATGATGTTTTTAATGCAAAGTTTATAAACAAAGATTTTCCGACCCACGAAAGCTCCTTGTATTTTTTCACCGATATTAAAACACCAGAAAATACTGCTGCCCGTTTACTGGAAGCTTCCGATTTGCTAGAGGCTCTTGATGAAGACAAATTATCTGGTCCATTAAAAAAGATAGCTTTAACTCTGAAAGAGGATGACAATCCTGTTGTCATACTGCTGAAGTTTAAGTGAGAATTTGTTTAAAAAGCGAAAAGTTGAACTTTTTATCTTTTTGTCTTTCTTACTTTAAAAAAATGAATAAGTATGTCTTGAGTATTGAAAATTAGTGAAAACTATGTATATCAAAGCCTATTAAATTTACCTCAAATTGTATTTGAAGTCACTGATTTGTGCAATTTGAATTGTACCTATTGTTGCTATAGTGAGCTTTACGAATAGATGAGCTTTGAAGAATATATTTGAGTTTATTTAAATTTTAGTCGGACAATAGTGATATAGTATATAAAAATAACCAATTGGTACTATATATTGAATGTTTCAGCATTATATAATAATAGTTCATACATAGATAATATAATATATAAAATAATAAAATTAAAAATCATAAATTCGCGATGTAATTAATTACAATAAATTAAAGTAACAAAACAAAACAAAAAAAATTATGAAAAATTTAAGTAAATTGAAATTAAACAGCCTTTCACAAAATGAAATTAGAAAGGCAGAGCAAAAATTAGTTGTTGGTGGTGATGGATACGTTCTGCCGGAATGGGTTATTACTTATGTACCCTGCCCTTGTTTGTATGCAGGTGCACAAGAAGGACCAAACGATGCTTACTATGGTGGTGCATCCAAGACTGAAAATCGTAATGCAAACAATTAATTGTAGACATAAAAACCATCAATTATAATTATTAATAAGTTCAATCTTAATAATTCATATTTGGTTTTTTACTGTTTACCCAAATAGATATAAAAAGTTCTGAATTATATGAACTTGTATATACTATGATTTTTTAAGTACTCATGGCTTTATGTCATGAGTACTTTAATTAACTCAAGCATAGACATTCAATTAAATTCCTATATCATGAAAATATCAACTGTATCTATTTATGGCTTTTTTTCTATTTTAATTTTGTCATTTCTGCTTTCTGCATGTGGAAACAAAGCAAAAGAAAAGATTTCTAAAATAGAAGAAAAAAAGAAAACACAGACGAATGATGTTAAAATACCAATTCTACTGGATCTAAATAAGAACTACCCCAAAAGAGAAGTTAATTATCAGGATATAGCAGAAGTGGAATATATTCCACTTGAAACAAGGAACAATGTATTGATAGGTCAAAAAAACAGAATCCTTATAACCAATAACTTCATTATCTGTTGCAATAGAGGGAAGGATGAATTTCTTTTTTTTGATAAAAAAGGTCATTTTATAAAATCCTTTTGTCATAAAGGTGGAAGCGGTGAAGAATACCAGAACGTTAATGGTTTGGCATACGATGAAAAAAGCGATGAATTATTTGTCAACGATAGTTACTTTAAGAAAAAGGTTTTAGTCTATTCTTCCAATGGTCAATTTAAAAGAAAATTCCAGACTAGGGATCGGTTATATGAATTGATGATTTTTGATGATAAAAATCTTATTGCCAGAAAATATTATCTCGAGGAAGAGGATCTTGAAAATTCTAAAAAGTCAAAAGATTACCTCTTGCTCTCTAGAAAAGATGGATGCATATCTTCAACAATAGATTTGGATAATATAAACAAAATACCAACAATGTTCGGACGTGGGGATTTAGGTTATTTTCCTATTAAACCAAACGATATTGTTCGTTTTAAAAATGGTTTTATTCTAGCAGATATATCTTCAGATACCATTTATAAAATGGGCTTAGACCTGAAGTTGATGCCATTTATTATTCGACAACCAGCCATACAGAAAGTGAATCAGACCACTTTGCTAAATCAAGTATTGTGCATGACTGATAACTATGCAATTCTGGCAAAGTCCAATTACAGTTTTGGACCGGGAATACCAACTATAAAAAATATCTACGAAATAGTAGTGGACTTGAAGAAAAATGATGTTTTTAATGCAAAGTTTATAAACAAAGATTTTCCGACCAACGAAAACTTCTTGGTTTTCTTCACAGACATTAAAACAACAGAAAATACAGCTGCCCGTTTACTGGAGGCTTCCGATTTGCTAGAGGCTCTTGATGAAGAAAAATTATCTGGTCCACTAAAAAAGATAGCCTTAACTCTGAAAGAGGATGACAATCCTGTTGTTATACTACTCAAGTTTAAGTGAGGATTTGTTTAAAAAGCGAAAAGCTTAACTTTTTATCTTTATTACTTCAAAAAATGAATATGTATGTCTAGTGTATTAAAAATAAATGAAAAAAATGTATTTCATAATTTATTAAATCTACCTCAGATTGTATTTGAAGTCACTGATTTGTGCAATTTGAATTGTACCTATTGTTGCTATGGGAAACTTTATGATGGATACGATAAAAGAGAAGGTAAACGTATGTCTTTTGACGATGTTAAAACGATACTGGACTATTTGATAAAAATTTGGAAAGAAAATTATGTCCCAGGATTAACACATCCATTGACAATAGGATTTTATGGAGGTGAACCTTTGTTGAATATGCCCTTAATTAAAAAGATTGTTGCGTATCTCGAAAATACTAAAAAAACAGGAAAAAAGTTTTTTTTCAATATGACCACTAATGCATTGTTACTCGATAAATACATGGATTATCTAGTTGAAAAAGATATTAGTTTGTTGATTAGTTTTGATGGAGATGAGCAAGGGCAAAGCTATCGGATAGACGCTACTGGTAAAAATTCTTTTTCTCGCGTGTATAAGAATATTCAGATGCTCGAAATGAAATATCCCGACTATTTTGAGAAAAAGGTTTCGTTTAACTCGGTGTTGCATAACAGGAATAGCTCAGAATCCGTAAAGTCCTTTTTGAGTACAAATTTCAAAAAAGTGCCATCGACAAGTTACATGGACAATTACGGAATTAGGAAAGGAATGGAAAGTGAGTTTAAGACTATGTCCCAATCCAATATTACCCTCAAAAAAATAACACCTTTTTCCAGTAAGAATAAACGGGATGAAATTAATTCAGGTGCATTGACTACAATGGCAGAATATATTTTCAAGAACGGTAATGTCTACAATACCTATAATGAATTATTTAATATTCCATCCAAGAAAAAAGTAATATTCACCGGAACCTGTTTACCTTTTGCAAAAAAAATGTTTGTAACTGTAAATGGAAAGATTCTTCCATGTGAACGTATTGACCAGAAAAACTATCATGGTCTTATACAAAATGGTGAACTCAAAATGGACCTTCATAAAATTGCAGATACCTACAATAAAAAATTAATAAAGCAATTTTCGGAATGTAAGTTCTGTGCAGCCAATACAGACTGTTCTCAATGTGTTTATAAAATTGAGAAGAGTTCTAGCTGTCCTGGTTTTTCAACTGTGGAGATAATGGAAAAGAAGAAAAAGGCATGCATTAACCTACTTCGTGATAATCCCAGTTTCTATAATTACATATTGGATAATGTAACATTAAGATAAAATATATGCAAGATTATTGGCTAACGATAAATTCCGAGACCTTTCTATGGGTAAAAGAAACAAGTGGGATCTTTTACAATTCAAAAAATCATAAAAATCTGGTTTTTCATTTGAATGACAGATTAAAGCACCTTTGTGACATGCTTTGCGATAATGAGAATCTATACTCTATTGAAATTTCAGCTGAAGTCTATGATGATAATGAAATCAAACAATGGATTAATGACTTGATACAAATACAAGCAGGTTCTCTATCTCCGAAAAGTGATACGCCCAAACCAATTTCAATGCCACCTAAATTGAAAATTCAAAACAATATAGATTATTACAAATTTGAACAAAATAATTCTATAGGTGGCAGTATTGTTTCCAACTTAAATGAACTAACTATCCATGTTAATGGTAGTAAACAGGGTAATCAGTCCTTTTTTAAACAAACATTGTATCCAATGTTATCTAATCAAGAGGTTGATTTAGATAAAGTAATATGTTTTATCCATGGATGTAAAAATCGATCACTAAAGCAAATTAACATCATTGGAAATCTTTTCTCGCTTAAAAAAATCAACCATTTTATCCAATATCTTGTTGAATTAAATTTGCCTGTAGCAATTTATATGAATGCTATCGATTTTTTAGAAAACCGTAGGCAATTGAAAAAACTTGAAGTGAATGATTTTTTTTCTTTTAAAGTTCTATTTGAACAGTCTACTTATGATTTGTATTCACATGTAAATAGAATTGAATTTACTACAAAGTTGACCAATATCTTTTTGGTCTTTTCAGAACAAGGTTATCAAAAAATAGATGATTTGATCCAATCTGATACAAGTGAGAATGATTATCAGGTTTTACCGATCTTCAATGGAGAAAATTTAAATTTTTTCAAATCTTATGTATTTTTAAATGAGAAAGATGTAAAGAAAATTAAATTATCCAAAAGACATATTTTTATTCGACATTCATTAAATGTCTTTGATTTTGGAAAGTTGACTATTTTACCTGATGGGAAGATATACTCCAACATAAATGAGGAACCACTCGGAACATTGGATGATAAACCATATGATCTCGTCTATAAGGAATTTGTAGCTGGTAAATCATGGTTGAATACCAGAAAGGATAAACCCTGTAATGATTGCCTATATCAATATCTATGTCCATCTCCATCCGCTTATGAACGAGCAATCGGTCAGAGTAACCTTTGTACAGTCTATCGTTGATTTTTTTGTAGTTATATTCATTATTGAAGAGACCTTTATGATAAAAAAAACAAAAAATAAATCAGAAGATACTATTAATGGTATTGTTCCATTATTGATTATAGATAGTGGTAATATTTCAAATATTGGATTGTTTCATGGGAAAATGGGTGTAATACTTTTTTTTGCCCATTATGGTAGATTTACCGGTGATAAGCTCTATGATAAATTTGCTGGTAAATTGTTGGATGAAATATACGAAGATATAACTACTGAAATTCCTGTTAACCTGGAAAATGGGCTCTGCGGTATCGGTTGGGGAGTCGAGTATTTGGTCCAGGGTGGTTTTATGAAAGGAAACACAGACGATATTCTGGAGGAAATAGACCATAGAATTATGGAAAGAGATCCACGAAGAATAAGAGATATCAGTTTCAGAAATGGATTAGGTGGTATTGCCTACTATGTTTTAGCTCGTTTGATAGCAAAAAGACAAACAGACCAGTTTGCCTTTGATTCGACCTATATCAGAGATCTTCAAAAAGCACTAGCTATGTCCGATCTTCAAAAAGACAAGGAAAATCCAGACAATTTGGTTCAAGACATCAATAAGTATTTGTCTGGGCAGATGAATTTACCTTATGAGTTAAAGCTACCCACAGTCCTGATTGACAAATCGCCCAATAAAATTATTAAAAGAACGAATATGCCTTTGGGTATTATTGATGGACTTTCCGGATATGGGTTAAAAAATATGAAATTATGAAGCATTTGTATTTGATAAATGAGACAAGTCGTGCAGCCAATTATGGTATAGGCACTTATATTGACCAGTTGGTAAGGACAATAATAGCTGATAATGTTAAACTGCATGTTATTCATTTATATTCAGTCATACATAAAGAATTAGTAATTGAGTTCAAGGATGGTGTTCAATACATATTTATCCCATCGAATCAATATCAGAGTAATATTGCCTATAAAAAGTCCCTTAATCGATATTATGAAAATGCCTTTTTCCTTTTAAGCTCCTACATCACTCAAGAAGAAGAAATGATATTTCATTTCAATTTTATGTGTGCCAATAAATTCGCCGATCTAGTCAAAAAGAATTTTAGATGTAAAATTGTACTGACTGTTCATTATATGAACTGGAGTTTCGATTTACTTGGTGATACTACTAAGTTGAAGAATATATTGAAGAATCCAAAAACAATTGAAGAAAGAAGAATTAGACGTAGCGTAATGCATGAAAAACAGTTTATTAGGAAATATTGTGACAAAGTAATTGCTATTGCCAATCATTCGTATAAAACATTAAGGGATTTATACTTAATACCTGAAGAAAAAATTTATCAGGTACCTAATGGACTTGAAGATGTCTTTGTCTCTCTTACAGAAGCTGAAATTAATTCTTTAAGGTTGCGTTATGGTCTCGTACCACAGGAAAAGGTCATCATTTTTGCCGGTCGTTTGGATTCTGTAAAAGGATTGTCCTTTTTGTTGGATGCATTCAATAAAATATTAACTAAACGTCAGGATCTCAGATTGTTTATAGCCGGTGATGGAAGTTACAATTCTTTTTTGAAAAATGTAAATCCAAATTGGTCCAAAGTAAGCTTTACCGGTTTTATCAGTAAAAAAGAACTTTATGAACTTTATTCCATAGCTGATGTCGGTGTCGTACCTTCTCTGCATGAAGAATTCGGTTATGTAGCCCTGGAAATGATGATGATGAAACTTCCACTGATTGTCAATAAGACGACAGGCTTGTCTGAAATAGTCGAAGATGGAAAAGCTGGTTTGACAGTTAATCTGTCATCTGAAGAAGATCAAAAGGAACAATCCGTTTTGGATTTGGAAAAAAAACTTTTTGAATTAATCAATGACAAGCCCCTAAGAGAGACATTAGGCGAAAATGGACGAAATCGTTATCTGGATTTGTATGAAATGAAGCATTTCAGAAACAATATGTTAGATTATTATCGCGGATTATAGAAATGTTTTTTTCACCACAAACTTTTACAGTTTTGTATTACATTAAAAATGCCTAAAAAATTTCCACTTTATAAACAGTTGGATGCAATGGATTGCGGACCAACATGTTTACGTATGATAGCCAAACATTATGGGGCAAGTCATTCGCTCCAATCATTGCGTGATAAATCGTTTATTACACGGGAAGGCGTTTCTATGCTTGGAATCAGTGATGCGGCTGAAAATATCGGCTTCAGGACGCAGGGTGTTCGAATTACTTTTGAACAACTAATTGAGGATGTACAGTTACCATGTATTTTACATTGGAATCAAAACCATTTTGTTGTTTGTTATGATATACGAATAAAGAAAAAAGGTTTTTTAGGAAAGACAGAGAATAAAATACTGCTTTCCATCTCTGATCCATCAGGATACCAAGCAACATTCACCAAAGATGAATTCTTAAGATGCTGGTTAAGTACAAAAGTAGATGACGTGAAAAAAGGTTTAGCCTTAATTTTATTGCCAACGCCAGCTTTTTATGACTTTGATCAAAATGAAAAACGACCAGAAATAAGTTTACGCTATTTTGCGCGCTATCTAAAGCCATATAAGTCTCAACTTTTTCAACTTATATTGGGTATGGTTATTGTTAGTGTTGTACAGCTAATCTTTCCATTTCTTACACAATCAATGGTGGATATAGGTATAGGCACGAGTAATCTCAGCCTGATAAGCCTGATTCTGATAGCCCAATTGGTGCTGTTTGTAACACAACTTGGGGTTGATTTCATTCGAAGTTGGATTATGTTGCATATGAGTACCCGCATAAGTATATCCCTAATATCCGACTTTCTTATAAAATTGATGAAGTTGCCACTTGGATATTTTGACACAAAAATGGTGGGAGATATTATGCAACGTATTGAAGATCACGGAAGAATTCAGTCCTTTTTAACTGGAACATCATTGACGGTCATTTTCTCATTGGCAAATTTTTTCGTTTTTAGTATCATTTTATTATACTTCAATCCCTTAATTTTAGGGGTCTTTCTGCTAGGTAATACCATGTATGTATTATGGGTTTTGGCCTTTATGAAATATCGTCGTGAGCTTGATTATAAAAGGTTTACACAATCGTCCGTGGACCAGAGTAATATGGTGCAACTGATCACTGGAATGCAGGAAATTAAACTCTGCAACTGCGAAAAACAAAAGCGATGGCAATGGGAGCGGATTCAGGTTAATAAATTTAAGATCAATGTAAAAGGTCTAATATTGGGGCAATATCAACAAACTGGTTCCGTTTTTTTTAGCCAAATAACCAGTTTGACAACTTCCTACATTGCGGCACGTTCTGTCATCGATGGAGAAATGACTTTGGGTATGATGATGTCATTGAGTTATATTTTGGGCCAATTATCAGGACCTATCGGACAGTTTATTGGTTTTGCACAGTCGCTGCAAGATGCAAAGATCAGTTTGGAACGTTTGGGTGAGATTCACAATAAGGAAGATGAAGAGGATCTTGCTGATATAAAATTGATGCATATCCCTCTAAACCAAACTTTACATGTAAGGAATCTTTGGTTTAGTTATGATGGAGCTGACAGGGATTATGCCTTGGAAGATATAACATTGGATATTCCTGCAAACAAGACTACTGCAATTGTCGGTGCCAGTGGATGTGGCAAAACAACCTTACTTAAAATGCTGCTTGGTTTTTATCCACCAAATAAGGGCAGTATCATAGTTGGCGAAACACCCTTGAAAAACATTAATTCACATGTATGGCGACAAAAAACCGGAGTGGTTATGCAGGAAGGTTTTATTTTCTCGGATACTATTGCTGGCAACATCGCTGTTGGTGATGATTTTGTAGACAAGGAACGGCTATTGAAAGCAGTGGAAATTGCCAATATACGGGATTTTATTGATTCGCTTCCATTAGGATACAATACAAAAATCGGTATGGAAGGAAAAGGTCTTAGTCAGGGACAGAAACAAAGGTTATTGATTGCAAGGAATGTATACAAAAATCCTTATTATCTTTTTTTTGATGAAGCTACTAATGCGCTCGATGCTACGAATGAACGAATTATTATGGACAACCTGGTAGATTACAACAAGTATAAAACGGTCATAATTGTAGCCCATCGCTTATGTACTGTTCAGAATGCAGACAATATCATAGTGATGGATAAAGGCAAAATTGTGGAGCAGGGTACCCATCAGGATTTGACGGCTAAGCATGGTTTGTATTATCAGTTAGTGAAGAATCAATTGGAATTGGGACAGTAGATAGACTAATGTGTGATTGATTGAGTTATGGATGAAATAGAAAAATTAGATAAGAATATCGAGTTACGAAGTGAAGAAGTACAGGAAGTCCTGGGCCGGGTACCAGTTTGGATCTTAAGAAAAGGCATCCTATTTTTGGCAATAATGCTCCTGTTGTTTTTGATAGGATGTTGGTTTTTTAAATATCCAGACGTCATTTCATCTACTTTAGTTTTAACAACTTCAACTCCACCTGCTGGTATTGTGGCCAAAACCAGTGGAAAAATTGTTAAGTTACTAGTTGTTGATCAGCAATTTGTTAAAAAGGGTGATTGCCTGGCGGTAATTGAAAATACAGCATCCTCTGATGATGTTAATTATCTGGAAAATGAAGTTAAAGCTATTTTTAAATGTGCATCCAATGGGATGGGGCATAAGATATGCAGGAAAGAACTGAAACTGGGATCTATACAATCAGCGTTTTCAAATTTATACTTGAATCTGGAAATTTACAATCAGTTTCTGGAATTGGATTTTTATCCACGGATGATTCAATCTAAAAAGTTGTTGATTGCGGCCAATAAAAAACATTATAATGGTGTACTAAATCAAAAAGAAATCATACTCAAGCAACATGAATTGAACAAGCGCAGTTTTGCAAGAGAGGCCTATCTGAAAAAGCAAAATCTGATTTCAGAGGAAGAAAGCGATAAGGCCAAGGATAAACTTCTGCAAAGCGATATGAACGTTCAAAATATTCAATCCACTTTAGAAAATCTACAAATTCAGATATTGCAAATGGAAGATAATCTAGTCGAGATAGAACAGCAGTATTTAGAGAAGAAGACAATATTATTGTTAGACTTGAATCAATAGTTCGTTCATAAAATAGCGATATTTACGCGGCCATAGTGCCAAAATATAAAAGATCTTTGACATGCTGATGATTTTTGATTGAGTTCGGGTTGATGGCGAACAGGCGAATAAATCGTGACAG
>Ga0209511_1003774_pt1 | contig 11407 bp, 7 predicted proteins | sample SSSSmetaG_FD_184141 | JGI IMG/M metagenome (GOLD analysis project Ga0209511, IMG submission 184141) | Glacier valley bacterial and archeal communities from Borup Fiord, Nunavut, Canada, to study Microbial Dark Matter (Phase II) - ​SSSS... | ecosystem: Environmental > Aquatic > Freshwater > Ice >... | reverse complement strand
CCCGATTGGCCAACCAGCAGGGTGGTTTTGCCGGCCAGGTGAGGGCGCAAGGGTTCGATGTCGATTTTGGCCGACATGGGCAACACGGTATAGCCGATGTCCTCGAATTTTTTGAGGCTGATTTTCGCTTCTTCAAACTCCGGCAAATCTTTTTTGTTGAGCATGATAATCGGCGCGATGCCCGCCGCATCACAGGCCACCAGACACAGGCTCAAAAAGGTTTCGCTGAATGTGGGCCGCGGGGCGACGATGATGACGGCCTGATCGATATTGGCGGCCAGTGTTTTTTCGCGGAAGGCATCGGTGCGAAACAGTACATTGCGGCGCGGATGAACTTCATCAATACGGCCATTGCCGGGCGAGGTGATGGATATTTCGACCTCGTCACCGCAGGTGACGTCCTGTTTTTTGCCTTTACGCACGCAGGTAAACGGGGTGTTGTCGGCCAGCTCGACTAAAAAATCACGACCAAAATCGCCGGTGACCGTCGCCCTCATAGCGCAAACAATCTATCAAGTTTTGCCGCGCAAATAAAATCATTCAGGGTAATGCCGCCCGCATCATGGGTGGAATAGCTCACCACACAGCGGTTGTAATGCACGCCCATATCAGGATGATGATCTTCGCGATGTGAAACCCAGGCGCTTGCGTTGACGAATGCCAGTGTTTCATAATAATTTTTAAACGGGAAGGTTTTCTGCAGCGCATTGCCTTGGCTGTTGTTAATCACCGTCCAGTCTGTAAGCGCCGCTAGATGCTTTGCAATATCGGTCGCGTCAAGTGCGGTGGCTTGCCCGCCGGGGGCGCATTTACGGTCTGCGAGTGAGGTCATTTTTTTACCGGTTTAGGTTGATGGCATGCAGGCTATTGAGTCGGGAACGCACGTAAATGCGCAATTCGAATTGAAGCCGGCGGGTGCGAATCATAGACAGCGGAATGCAACGGGTCTGGCGTTAGTGTAGCGGCATTATCGCGATACAGCTTGACCAGCGCACTAATCAGATCTTCTGCACGGGTTTGTGAAGCGGCGTAGGCATCAGCTTCAAACTCGTGTTTGCGTGAGCGCATGCTGCCCAGTGGCGTCAGCCAAAACGTGAACACCGGCAGCACCAGGAAGAATAATAAAAGTGCGACTGCCACCTGCGGTGCGCTTGCGCCGACGCCTACCCCCAGGCCCGCATAAAACCACGGCTGGTTAATTACCCAGCCCATCACCGCCAAAATAATCAGCGTGAGCAAAAATTGCGTGATGATCATTTTATAAATATGTTTGCGTTTGAAATGGCCCAGCTCGTGCGCGAGCACCGCCTCGATTTCGGACGGCGTGAGCCGCTCGATCAAGGTATCGAAAAACACGATGCGCTTGGTCTTGCCAAAGCCGGTGAAGTAAGCATTGCCGTGGCTGGAACGGGTAGAACCATCCATCACAAATAACCCGCTTGATTTAAAGCCACAGCGGCTTAACAACGCCTCAATGCGCGCTTTCAAACTCTCGTCCTGCAGCGGCTTGAATTTATTGAATAGCGGCGCGATAAAATTCGGATAAATCGCCATCATCAGCAAGCTGAAGCCCAGCCACATCAGCCACACATACAGCCACCAGTAAGTGCCCATCTGCGCCATTAGCCAAAAAGTTGCGAGCAATAAAGGCACGCCGATCACCGCCGACAGCACCAAACCTTTGAGCGCATCCAGCACATACAGCTTGAGCGTGATTTTATTGAAGCCATAGCGCGCCTCAATATTAAAGGTGCGATACAGATCAAATGGAATAGAAATAAGCGAGCTCAATATCATCACACCCACCACCAGCGCCAGCCCGCGCATATAGCCTGCGCTGCCGATCACATCGCTGAAACGCGTCACCAGCGCATCCACAAACATGACGCCGCCGCCAATGGTGAGCAGCAGCAGCACGCCCGCATCCACAAAACTCTCAAGGATCCCGAAGCGGACTTTGGTGACGGTGTAATCAGCCGCTTTTTGATGCGCTTCCAGGCTGATAGTGGCGGCGAATTCGGCCGGTACGGTATCGCGATGCGCCTGCACATAAAACCAGTGTCGCAGTGACAACACCGTTTGAAAAATCATCATCAAGCTCAAACAAAGCAAAAACAGAATGGTAAAAATAGAAGCAGTCAAAGCGCGTCCTTCATGAGAAAATGCATAGATTGTTTTAAACCCTAGATTCAATAACCCTATTTTACGGCCCATCATGCCCCAAGACCAAAACAACCTCATCTGGATCGACATGGAAATGACTGGCCTCGTGCCAGAAACCGACGGCGTCATCGAAATCGCCTTGGTCATTACCGATGCCCAGCTCAACAGTATTTCCGAAGCGCCCGTCATGGCGATCCATCAAACCGATGCCGTCATGGACGGCATGGACGCCTGGAATAAATCGACCCATAAAAAATCCGGCTTGATTGATCGCGTCAAAGCATCCACGCTCAATTACGAAGATGTAGAAAGCAAGATGATCGCTTTTTTAAAAAACCATGTGCCCGCCAGCGTCTCGCCCATGTGCGGCAATTCAATCTGCCAGGATCGCCGCTTCCTCGCCCGTTGCATGCCCAAGCTCGAAGCTTATTTCCACTATCGCAACCTCGATGTTTCTACCTTGAAAGAACTCGCCAAACGCTGGAAACCCCAGATCATGGGCGGGATGAAAAAGCACGGCAAACATGAAGCCCTGGCCGATATTTACGAGAGCATCGAAGAGCTGAAATACTACCGCGAGCATTTTTTGAACTTGGGCTGAGCTTGATGAGTGATGCCGGGTGAGTTAGCGGAACGTCGTTCGCTAAACCGAGGCAAGTGAATTTAAAATTAAAACGCTAGCATTGGTGCGGCGTTTGAGCCAAAAATGCTCGGAACGCCTCGCCGATGCTAGTGTTTTAAAAAAAGATCAGGATTCATCTAGCGCTAGACTGATGAGCTAAATATGCCCCGTAGGTCGGGTCCTGGTCTTGAAGAGAACGCTACCCGACGCTGCGCGAAATTTTGTTTACAGACCGCGCGCGCTTTAACCATGCCCTTACGGAATTAGCGCGTTCTAAAACGAGATTCAATCGACTAGGCAACTTTCCCCCTCCACGGAGATGCCCAGCCTCATTGCGCGCACGTCCGGGGCTCAAGTTGGCGGTGATGGATGCAGCACAAACCTGGGCTTCAAACGTAAGCGAAACGAGAAGACTGTTTCGCCCCGGCTTCATGCATACCGCAGCATGTTTTTACGGGACAGGAAAAATAATGCCTGAATTTTTTACGAAGAGAATAAGGTTTAAATGATGCGTAAATTTTGGGCAAGCATTGCGCACTTGAGCCAAAGGAATTTACCTTGCTGACGGGGGAGCGCGAAGTGCACGGTTTTTCGTTTTGGGCGTCTCGTTTGTAAAGCCCTTGTTTTACTAGTCGGTAAAGCCACCACTAAATGTCGAATATCGAGCCGGATGGGCGATTGAAACGGTTCTGTGGGCCATTGGAAGATATGACTACAACAATGCTACGACCCGTACCGTACCGTTCACTTCAGCTTGATACAAACTAGCCTCTTATTTTCCCGCCCAATTCGATACTGAATCAAAAAAATGTAAAAAATGTTTTACAACGGGCTTCCGCTTTACTGCGACAGTCGGCACGCTCAACATCCGTAAGAGCGCCGACCAATTTTCCGCTTTCTTCCAAATACCGTTTCACCTCAGTCTCGATGACTTTTTCCATAATCTCAGCGCGCAATTTTAATAATTCTTCCGTGATTTTTTGTGCGGCAATTTTATTGGTTGACGTCCAAGTTTCAAGAATTAGATATCGATATTTTGGCCATTCATCAGGCTGCATTTCGCCTGGGTATACAACATCTCTGAATGTCGTATTTGTTTGAGCGATATCTAGTTGATCGCCACTTTCAACCAGACTACCTGCCATAGCACCGACCAAATTGCGAAGCGCGGCGTCAGTAGAAGGTGCGAAGAAACGATTGATGCCATGAATGTATTCATCGACAAAATCATCAGACAATGTTGCGTCACAAGCTTCAGCCATATCGACTAGGGTGTATACGAGAGCTGCCTGAAACGCAATAGTTCCAAAGACACGTGTGGCGATATCAGTCGCGAAATCTTCAAGCTTCTTGACAATCAATCCTTCCGCTCGTAATTTTGTTTTCAGTGAGCCTTTGAAGTTTTCAAAATAAAGAGAAGCCCTAACTTGACGTAAGTTCTTCTCGATCTGTGTTCGCTTTTGATTCAAATTTTCGATTGTTGTTTTGGTTGCTTCGATTTCAGGTGTCGCCCAATTCGCCGCATCCTCTCTGATATTGTCTTTCAACTGAGCTTCGAAGCGCTCAAGTACGCGTGCGGTACCCTGCCCATCAAAGAGGATGGCGCGCAATGCACCTTCGCTTACCGCCTGCTCGAGCTCAACATTCTTAAGCAATGAGGCATTTTCGTGAACTTTGAGGGGATGCACTTCACCAAGCAATTTTACGATCAGGGGACCAAATATTTTTCGCCAGCCCTCTCCGACAGCCCTTGCAACCTTATCGGTATAGTTGTCCCGTCGTGTTGAGTCACGCTCATCTTGTGAAAGAATATCGTTGAGACGAAGTCGATGGAACACCGTGGATGGATGTCGCCGCGCTCCCATGCGAATCGCTTTGGGAGTTAATCCACTGACACGGTCAGACATAAATAAAATACGTTCGCATATGTAATACAGATGTGAAACGCCTGTGATCGCAAATGGATTAAATACCGCTTGCCGATCTCCCTCTTGATCAAGCTCGACATTAAAAATTCGAAGTGGCGTTTGCGATCTGGTATTGGCATCTTTTATCAATGCCAAGGTTTCACGAAGACATTCCGAAGCCATATCCTGGTCGTCAAGCAGCTTGTTCCTAGAGTCCGAAACTTTTCTCGCATTTTTGTTCAACGTTAAAAATATTCTTCTAGCGGCACGGATCACATCAAAATCGCCTTGATAGCTAATATCAAGATCAGGGAACGTGCATAGCATCACCGGAAGCTGAATTCCTTTCGTGTCAAACTTTCTAATTAATGATTCTGGCCATACTTCATAATAATGTTTGTAAGCTTGCCTCTGAGCTTCATTCCAGCCGCCTTTGAGGTTGCGATAGAGCGCCAGAAGGGCCATCGCACGGTGTTGACCGTCTACGATTGCTAGAGCAGTATTTTGAGTGGAAATCCTGAGCTTTGCGCCATCGGCTTTAAATAACTTTTGCCCTGATTGCACTTGCTCAAACTGGAACACTTCTTGTCCGACTGGTCCACACGTCAGTAAAGTTCGCTCACATCCGATAGGCAAATTTGTACTGTCAGATGTGCGAGATGATGCGGGATACATCTTCGCTGGTTTACTACTCAGCGGCTCGAGAGGAAGAACGACTGCGACGATAGGAGGATACAACTTGATAAGTCCCCTATTATTTTCGTCTAACAAATACGGTATTAACTCTAACGAGACGCGGGCGTCGTCAATATCCCGCTGCATGATTTCATCAAAATCAAGCTGCTTAAGATCAAACACCTCTCTCACAGGAGCCAAACGTTCTAATAGTTTTTGGTCGTCAATTGCGGAGGGGTCCAAGCTTACATGGGTAAGCATGTAACGCACCTCTAGCGAGCGAGCAGTGCTGTTGACCTTGCCAACCTTAAAAGAACCGATTGCTCCTTCGAGCACTAGGTCTAAAGCCGAAGATGTGCTTCCAAGAAAACTACTCACTAATTTCTCCCGAAAATTGGAAAATTGATCCGATTTAAAATACTCTCAACATCGACCTGCTCATTCGTTCTTACATCGATCTTGTGTACGTATACAAACAAAGACATTGGATCAAAACCTCGGGCAACAATTTGCCGAGCAAAACCTACATCACCATCCTTGATTTCAAGGGCACTTCTCGATTTGAGGGAATCGTAAAGCGAATCGATGAGTTGTTTATGCTTCAGCAAACGCTCTCTAAGATTTCGAGCCATACCAATATACAACGGCGCAGTGAAAAATGGAGCAGCACTGCTGATTGATTCAGCGATTACCCTAAGGCGAGTGGGATCATCAATTAGCCTGTCAACCAAACTATTGGAGGCGGGCGGGATGTGCTTCGCCTCTCCTTCATATTTCGGTTTCAATGGGCCTCGTAGAGTTATCTGATAATCATCTTCCCGATACTTTTTGAATACAAGGCTATCTAGCTTTTCTTCGACATATGCGAATGCTTGTGCCCGATCACCTTTTTTTTCGTTAACGCGAAGTTCGAATTCATCCAGGTCGCTTTTCCAAATGGAAAGCGATGAATACCACGCATATACTCCTGAATACTGAGGAGCAGTTGCCAAATCTGTATAAGCCAATCTTGTCGGCGCGCCGCTCATTTGTGGCACACCAAACAAGCGCCGCCACCTTCTTCTTCTAGGTACAAATCATCAATGTCAAGGGGTGCAGAAGGTGTTGGCCTTAATGGATTAATTCTAATACGAGCATATTCACGTTGCTTCCTTATTTCAAAATCTGCGTAAATCTCAGCAAGACGGTCTGGTTGCTCCAATTCGACGAGGGACTCGCCTTGTGTCCAAGTAAACGGCGATCCACTATCGAGAGCTGTCTTTTCATATGCTTTGGCTTTTTCAAACTCATCGGGATGTTTATCGCGAAGTCGAGCCCACTCTATTTTCTGTTGGAAGAAACAGAATGTGCAGCCGCTACGGGAACGCCATTCATAGTATGTTGGCATGCCAACGCCAGAAGCATCTAACAAATCATAGACCCCTAGCTTGTCAATCCCATGTTCACGAAAAGGCAACTTGACCTCAAGATTTTTGTGCTGAGATATCAGCCCTTCACGATGCTCTTCATCGGCCCTAATGGCCACATAACTATAAACCTTGTCGCCGTTTGCAAGCCAAGGGCGCACCCAATTCTTGAAGGGTAATAATTTGAGCTGGCGAGTACACCAACGCGTTTTAGGGCTGGGCAAAAAATTTCCATACTCTCGGAGCCAAAAATCGAAATCACGCTGGGAATTCAAACGCTCAATTTTTTTACCCAAAAAACCTTCGAGCTTCGCCAAGAAATCATAAACTTCTGGAAGCTCTTTTCCTGTATCCGTAAAAAAATATCGAATATTCAAATGCGGATATTTTTGGCGCATGAAAATTGCTAATGCCGCACTATCTTTACCTCCGGACAAACCAAGTACATGATGTTCACTCATGACTGGATACTCCTTTTCCCATGTTCAGGTTCTCAAAAATCTTTGCCCCAACTTCTGCGATTGCGGCGAGAAAAATTTCGCGCTTCACGTTGCCAGTTGCAAGTTTCGCTAGTAATTCGTTAGCCAGTGTCTGGATCGCGAGGCTATCTGTCTCGGACACATCGAACGTTCCCGTTACAGTCCTCTTTGAGCCAAAGACCACACCAATGGCGCGCCGGGTCGCTGGCCGACCGCGTACTTGTGCCAATGATTCCAATCGTCGAAATTCCATCGCCCAGGAAAGCAATTGCACTTCACCCGCATCGATTTCATGGTCAGTCCAATCCTTGCTTGGTTTCCCCAACGCAAGCATTAATAAGCCTTCAATGTCTTCGGTTGAACCTGAATAATCGGTAAACCGTGTGGCAAACGCATCGAGCTTAAAGTCAGACCCAACGCCAGCAACTGTTTTGCCGCGAATATTCAGTTGGCTAAACTCGCCTTGATGATCAAGAGCGTCGAATAGCCTTCTTTCAACTGCGCGCAAACGAAATTCAAATGCTTCCGTTAGTTCACCGGTAATAGCCGCAATTTTTTTTGCTAGTTCAGATGGCTCTCGTGTATTGAGAACCAAAGGCAGATCTGCAAATAGCACTTTATGAGGATCTGAGGCATGTAATAGGAGACGCCGAACGTTCTTTGCTTCATCGGAGAGGCTATCTGTACGCCTTGTCCAGTGCGGCAATTGAAATACTAATGATACAAGGGCTCGTGCCGAATCAAGCGCGTCTGCGGCCACTGGAGTACCCAGTCGTTTACTAAGCGCGGCCGAAAGCGATTCAAGCATTTTTCGCTCGGTTGCTTCAATCCGAACGTAACGCCAACCGATACGTTTTGGGTCTTGAAGCCACTCATCCACATGAGCTTCTGTAACATCGGGCGTAAAAATACCCTCAATATAGAGCGCAAGCTGATTGCGATGCGCCATGAAGAATGCAAGTGCAAATATTGGTAATAGACCAGCCTTGACGCCGAAAGGAGGCTTTACCCAGACGTCATAAAGCTCTGATAAACCCACAATCCGGTCAGAGTTAATGACGAGCGTTTTTGCTGCATCCCAAACCTCGACCATTGATTCGCTGCTCGGTTCACCACTTGGATTTGTAAAGCGCCACACCCCTTTTACCTGCCGATGTAAACCCAGTGCCCGTATCACCGTATGATGAAGTCCTGCATCTGCTGAAAACGTTGTGTATCCCAAATTTTGACGATCAGAGTTTGATAGCATAGTGTGGAGCAATTCGCGCTGCGCCTTGACTGCATTAGTAGAAAGTGAATTCCGATTAACGAGTTCACTATTTACATGAGGCGATCTACTGTAGATTATCTCTGCAATATCAGATGCGAGGCGCGATAGACCTTCGCTCCCTCCATGCTTTTTTGAATGGCCTTCGTAGTACCATGCCGCGTTATGGAAGGCGTCGCGCAATTCGTCCGATAATGCAGAGCTTTTTGCTTGCAAACGTGCAGTTATCTCCCTCATCGCAATGCTATCGGAATGCAATTTCTGGCTATTTATCCGAACATATTCCAACTCAGCTAGTTCACTAACCAAGTCCTCAATTCTGTCTGCGTTTGTCGGCGTTCCAACCAACAAACCATTTCTTTGCGCAAGAGATGAAAACTTTTTTACGGCACGAATACGCGCCGGTATATCTGTTCGCTTGTCTGCTAACACCAGAATGAACTCACCGCATTGGGTATCTGTTGATTTATAGTTGGTAATATACGATTGTGCTTGGTCTTCGTGAATAATCGAGCGAGAAAACCATCGCATCGCCCCCGTATTCCAATAATGACGCCGGGCCGTTATCGGACCGAGATCAACAAGATCACCGAGCTTTGAAAGATCATGCACCCCTAAGCGCGCGGCAGCGTCCCTAATCGCAGCCTCGATATCAAAATCGCTTCCGGCATATACGCCCCATGCGTCAAGATGCTTTCTGAAAATCAGAATGGACGCAGAAGCTAAGTCAGCTAATGCTCCTTTGACCATTCCTGAATCAGAGGGATCGACACAGCAATTCAATAATTCTTCTTCAGCCGCCAATCCGGAACCGTTGCGTAGTATCTCAATCAGCCCTATGGTTTTTACTAGTGCGACATGGAGCTGAGAAAAACGCGATTCGGCACGCTCCACCGCTTCAGCACTAGCGGCCCAGCGATGGCCGTCAGAGGACGCAAGAATTGCAGATTCAAAATTGGTTCGCAAATAATCCCAAAATTGAGCTGGCCTGTAGTAGCTATTTGGACTAACCTCCTCCCCCTCCAGCATTTCTGTGAAACCTAATGGCTCCGCAGATGCAAGGAAACTGAACACGCTTCGCTCATTCTGCCCAAAACGTTTTTTAGAGGCTGGACCAAGCATTGCGGCAGTTACAGGATGGAGCGGCCAACACGCATCTAGCAACTCTTTGATGTTAGGCGCGGCACTTGGCCGACGTCTGCGAATAATTTTTGATACACGACCCGCGAATTTCATTGATGAGGGATGTTGATACCCAACACTCAATGCCCGCCCAATCAATGAAACCACTTCATCAGAAGCTGCGACCAAAGGGATATCGACATATCTCCCTTGTACCTTTGCCCATTCTTGCTGCGCAGAGTGCCCTAACCGGGAGGCGTACTGCTCAAATGATTGATGTAAGACGCCTATTACGACAAAATTACCTTTACACCGGCTCGCTGCTTCTGCTATCTCCTGATAGAAACCGATATCTTCGCCAGTGTGTGATGCATGTTCAAGAAATTTCCCCAACTCATCAATCACCAACAAAATACCGCCGATGTCGTCACGCGTCTCTGCGGCGCGTACAAGCTCTGTCACTACATCCCGCCGACCATCGAGTTGCGGTTTTCTGCCTCTTATGCCCCGTAAATTGCGGTCAATCGCGGCCCCAATTTCATCAACGACTGATGCACGCTTGCCCACAACCGGTAAAACAACCCAGGGAGTTTTATTGCCAAAAAATTTCTGTATGCCGTCGCTGCTCGTGACCCCAAGCGCGATGCGTGCAGCTTTGCGAATTGCTTGGTCGCCGCCTGCGAGTGACGCAAGTGCCAATGCCAGCGAAGACTTACCACCACCATACGGACCAGTCCAGGTGAAAGCACGCTGTTGAGTATAAAGAAGGTGATTTGCCGTAGTCTCTAACAAGGTTTTTGCTGAAGGCTGCAAAATATAACCTTGCATTGCGTCGACTCGCCCGAGATCGGCATCAAGTCGAACTGATCGCAAAAATTGACGATTGACAGTGACGTGTTGTGACAGCTTATTTGCCATAAGCCCCCCTCAATGTGCGAATGATTGCGTCGTCCATCGTGCCCTTGCCAACTCGACTAACTTGGCGAACACCGGAAGAGTCAGTCCATTCCAAATACTTCCGCGTTATATCGGCGATTTTTGATAATCTGTCGCTTACTGAATCTTCGTCCAATTTAAAAACGCGTCCTGGCGAGCCGTATTCATGGGCAATCATGTTGAACGATAGTGTTGTCTGCAAACTATTTGTGATCTGTTCCCAACGCCTCCAAAAATCGAGCAGAGCAAAAGCAAATACTTCATCAGGCAACGAATACTGCGGGCCGCGATGGAAGTGGTAAGTATTGTTTCCACTAGAAGACAACAATCCGAGATCAGACAAAAGTGGTTCCGCACTGTCCTCTGTGGCATTCGTTAGTGCTACAGATGTGTAGCAGCGCAAACAAACTTCAACGTCTCTAGTGAGAGTGGTATCTGATCGCACCGATTTGTTTGCTGCAGCATATTCGGCGATAAGAGACACGATATCTTTTGACTGAAATGATTGATTTTGCACGTAATTAAATACGACATACCAAGTCGCAGAACGCTTAGCTCGTCCGGCTAACAACCAATGCACTAACCAAATGGTTGCGTCACGTTCTAAGTACGGATCACATGCTTGCGCGCCGAAAAGCAAGTTACCGATAATGCCGGGCTCAAAGCCATCAACATCTTTGCATTCGCGAATGACATCGCAAGCAAGTCCCCAATGGCGGATTGAAGACACCATATTTTTGCCAACGCCAAATCGTTCAATAGCATCGTCATTCGAAAAAACGCTTTTAGGGGCGTGCCCGCCATGACGCTCAACTTCACAAAATGCTTTA
>Ga0209511_1003772_pt1 | contig 11419 bp, 11 predicted proteins | sample SSSSmetaG_FD_184141 | JGI IMG/M metagenome (GOLD analysis project Ga0209511, IMG submission 184141) | Glacier valley bacterial and archeal communities from Borup Fiord, Nunavut, Canada, to study Microbial Dark Matter (Phase II) - ​SSSS... | ecosystem: Environmental > Aquatic > Freshwater > Ice >... | reverse complement strand
TACTGTTTTATCTGTTTTAGATAATATTTCTATTAATCTTAAACCAGCATAAATACCATCATCAATATTAGGCCATTTATCATTAAAAAATACATGTCCAGAAAGTTCAGTTCCAAAGGCAAATTTATCTTGTTTCATCTTAGCTTTCATGTATGAATTACCAGTTCTATAACATACAGGTGTTCCACCTAGTTTTATAATTTCATCTGGCAACGCTTTTGTACATTTAACATCAAATAATATAGATTTATTGCTTAATTTACTCATTAAATCTCTGCATATAATTATAGCATATAAATCTATATATACCATATTTCCTTTTTCATCTATGATGCCTACTCTATCTCCATCGCCATCTATACCAATACCTAAGTCAGCATGATTTTCTAGTACTACTCTTTTTAAATCTTTATTGTTTTCTTCAACACTAGGATCTGGATGATGATTAGGAAAATTAGAATCAGATTCCATATATAACGGAATAAGTTCTACTCCCATCATTTCAAAAGCTTCTTTTGCTATAATACTACCTGTGCCATTAGCACAATCAACTACCACTTTTATTTTTTTATCACCTAAACTAATAGATTTTTTTATTAGTTCAAGATATCTTTCTCTTATATCATCAGTTGAAATAATGCCATTACCTTTTTTAAAGTTTCCAGCCTCAACAAATCTTCTAAAGTCTTGTATAAGTTCTCCACATGCATTTCCATAATTATCAAAAGCCATTTTAAAGCCATTGTATTCTTTTGGATTATGACTTGCAGTTACCATTATACCTGGATCTAATTTTAACTCTTTTTGAGCAAAATAATACATAGATGTTGTAACCAACCCTATGAATGTAACATCTACTCCAGTTTCAGTTATACCTTTAATTAAAGCATCAGTTAAACTAATACCTGACTTTCTATTATCTTGTCCAACTACACATCTTGTATATCCTTTATCTTGTATATATGAACCAAATCCTAAACCTATAGTATATGCTGTATTTTCGTCTAAGTCTACCCCATATATAGCACGAATATCATATCCCCTATATATTTGTGGATTGATGTTTTTATTTACTTCTAAATTCATTTAAATCACTCCTTGCGATATTATATCATAAAAGAAAATAAATTTCAAACATTTCTTGAAATTTTAAAGCTTTGAGGAAAATTTTAATTTCATAGTAAATGCAAATTAATGTAAATACTTAAAACTATAATTTTTCTCTATATCAAGTAATTTTTGTTTTATATCCAATCCACCAGCAAATCCAACAAGTTTTCCACTTGTTCCTACTACTCTATGACATGGTATTATTATAGGTAGTTTATTCTTATTATTTGCATTACCTACTGCTCTACACGCTTTTGGATTACCTATTTTGACTGCTACTTCTTTGTATGTACAAGTTTGTCCATACTCTATCTTAGATAGCTCATTCCAAACAAATTTCTGAAATTTTGTACCATTTATTGCTATTGGCACATCAATATTTCTTAAATTACCAGATAAGTATAACTGTATCTGTCTTATAGTTTCTTTTATCAGATCTGTTTCTTTTACTTCTATATTATTGGGTAGTTTATCATTTTCAAAATATATATTTGTAATATATCCATCAATTTCCCCAATGGTAATTTTGCCAATCAATGTTTCATATTCTTTAACTACCATTATTCCCCCCCTTTTATATGATTTAAATTATACTTTTAATAGTTCATATTATATCATATTTTGAGTTTAAAACATATACTATATATTATATACTTTAAAAAATCTAGGTAAAAACTTGACTTTTTTGAAGTTATGTATTAAAATATAGGTAAGTTGTTATTAACTTTGAAGGAGTGAATAGAAAAGTAATACACAATTAGCGCATGATTAACAGTGAGTTGTTAATGACGAGGTTAGTAGTTATCGAAAATATCAGCGGATGCTACTACGGTGGATATTTCTATCGTTATACATATTACAAAGAAGTAAAATTTTTGATTACTTTGAAAAAATATGTAAATACTAAAGTATATATATATGTAGGTTTTTATATCTACTAATTATTATTTATGCTTAGTATTATGAAGGGGGAAATAAATAATGTGTGGAATAATAGGTTATACTGGCGCAAAGCCATTAGATAAAGTTTTAATATCGGGACTTAAAAAATTAGAATATAGAGGTTATGATTCAGCAGGTATTGCTTTTATAACAAAAGATAATACTTTAAAAGTAATAAGATCAGTTGGTAAAATAACTAACTTAGAAGAAAAAGTTAATAAATTAAATATACAATTCGGTGGTGTAGGTATTGGTCATACTAGATGGGCAACTCACGGTATCCCTAATGAAATCAACGCTCATCCACATACAAGTGGAAAAGTTACTTTAGTACATAATGGAATTATTGAAAATTACACTAATATAAAAGAAGAATTGAAAATCGCAGGTGTTACTTTTTCTTCAGATACAGATACAGAAGTTGCATGTGCATATATAAATTATATATATGAAACTGAAAAAGATAAAATAAAATGTATAAAAACAGCTTGTGAACATTTTAGAGGATCATATGCTTTCGCAATTATTTTTGATGATGATTTAGATAGTATATTTGTTACAAGAAGAGATAGTCCATTAGTTATAGGAATAGCAGATGGAGAAAATTATGTGTCGTCTGATGTATCTGCATTTTTAAGTTATACTAAAAAATATATATTATTAGAGCACAATGAATTTGCAAAAGTAACTAGTGATTCTGTTTTAATATATAATGATAACTATGAGTTATTAAACAAAGATATTAACATAGCTACTTGGAGTGATACTCAATATGAGAAAAACGGATATGAGCATTTTATGCTTAAAGAAATATATGAAGAGCCACTAGTTATTAAAAATATATTTGATAGATATTTAAATGATATTTCATATTTACAAGATGTAGATTTATCTATATATAACAATATACATATAGTAGCTTGTGGAAGCGCAATGCATGCAGGACTTGTAGGTAGATACTTATTTGAAACTTATGCAAATATTCCTGTTACAGTAGATGTTGCTTCAGAATATAGATACAAAAATCAAATAATAACAAATAAAACGTTGGTTATAATTGTTTCTCAATCTGGTGAAACTGCTGATACTTTAGCAGCTCTAAGAGTTGCTAGATCAAAGGGTGCTACTGTACTTGCTATAGTAAACGTTTTAGGATCTACAATTGCTAGAGAGGCAGATATAGTTATATATGCATATGCTGGACCAGAAATAGCCGTTGCAACTACAAAAGGATACACATCTCAAGTTGCTATACTTTCTACACTAGCTTTTGAAATTGGAAGACGAAATATGTCATCAGATGAAACAAATAGAATAATATCTGAAATGAAAAATATACAAGATATTTTAAATTATGTTCTACTTAAAACAGATGAATATAAAGCAATTGCACAGAGTATATGCAAAAAGGAACATCTTTTCTTTATAGGTAGAGGAATTGATTTCAGTATGTGTATGGAAGGATCACTAAAATTAAAAGAAATATCATATATGCATAGTGAAGCCTACCCTGCAGGTGAGCTTAAACATGGTACAATATCTTTAGTTGAAGATAAAACACCAATAATAGCTATTGCAACAAATAAAGATTTATTTGAAAAAACAATTAGTAATATAAAAGAAACTAAAGCAAGAGGTGCATTTGTTGTATTTATAACAAATGAAGAATTAGATGTTGCAGGAGATTTCTATGATCTTAAACTAGTATTACCTACTAGTACTGATTTCCTTCAATCTCTTTCAGTTGTAACTGCTTTGCAACTTATATCATATTACACAGCAAAAAACAGAAAATGCGATATAGATAAACCTAAAAATTTAGCTAAATCAGTTACTGTTGAATAAATTTAAAATAATATAAAACAAAAAGCACTAAATAAATTATTTAGTGCTTTTTCTATGCGTAATTTGATTTAACTTTAATATCTTTTTTAACTACTTTATCTATCCAGTTATCTGTAATATTATCTGGAACATTTAAATTTCCAAAACCAGTTCCTAAATCAATTCCATTTTTTCCTAGTCCATGATAATCACTACCACCAGACATAAGTAATTTATGTTCCTTGCAGTAATCAACTAAATATTTACTCTGATCATCTGTAAAATGACTATAATAACATTCAATCCCATCTATATCATGTTTATTAGTAAGTTCGTCTAAAATCATCATTGAATTTTCTCCATAAATATATATATGTGGAACAAATACTAGTCCTCCAGCCTCTTTAATTAAGTTTATAATTGAATCACAATCAGGTAATAAATCCTCATTTGATATATAAAAGTTACTACATGGATTTGACATATATTTTCTATAAAAAGAAGTACTGTCATTCCAAGCTTTCTCATTTAATATAAACTTTCTATTTTCTTCAAAGCTAGTTATATGTTCGTGTAAATAAGTAGTTGCATATTTATAACTATCATCATAATTTTCTATAATATTCTTATCTACTCTAAGTCCAAGTTTCAAACAATTTTCATGTAATCTCTCCATTATAATAAAATCATTTTCTACTTTAGCAGTATATATATCATCTACTTTTTTATTTATATATGCAACATCTACTCCATATCCTAGTAACTCGATAGGTACGCCTTTTACAACTGTTTTAAGCTCTACTCCATTTATTAATTTTCCTGTATAATAGTCTGATATATTTATATTAGCAATTTTTTCGTAAAAATCACAATTATCATGATCTGTTATTGATAAAATCTTTATATTTTTTGATTCTGCTTTTTCAAATATGTCTACAAAATCGTCTGTTCCATCAGAATACTTACTGTGTACATGTAAATCTATCATTATACTTCCTTTCTATTTGACTTGTTTATGCTCCATGTGATATGCAATCTAAGAATGCTTGTCCGAAATTATTGAAATCTTTAATATAATCATCTTTTAAAGATAATGAAAACACTTTATTTGTATCAGAGAGAATTATATATTTTGTAGCTACTATACAAGCAAATGGCACTTTTATATATCTCTTTTGGTTGAGTTTTGAACATTCTTTGCACATGAATTCATTATTTATATAATCATAATATATATCTTCTTCTGCCTCTTTAAAATTACATCCACATCTATTACAATTTATTATCTGTGGTGAATATCCAAGTAAGCAAAGCAATTTTATTCTAAATATATTAATTACTAAGATATTATTTTTATCAATATTTTCAATTACATACAATGCATTTAAAAATAACTTTAGTATATTCGAAGTATTAACATTTTCATCTGTAAGTGATATAATTGACTTTGTAAGTGGGAATACTAAACTGAGTTTATCAAAATCAATTTTTAAATGATAAAACATAGAAATACTAGAGGCAGAATTTACATGATAAAAAGTACTGCCTTTAAACAATATGAATTCACTATAAACTAAATATTGTGATGATGCTAGTATTGCGCTACTAGTTCTTTTAGCACCTTTTGCCATACAGGTTATAGTACCAATCTCATCGGTAAGTACTGTTATAATTTTATCATAATCGCTGTATGCTACTTCTTTTATTACTATACCTTTGAGCTTAATAAGTTTCAATACTAACACATCCCACTACTTATTTGTTTTATTCTTCAAATCTATTATTTTCTTATATTCTAAAAAACTTTCAATGTTGCCAGTTTTTAAAAAGTTATTCCATGCTATATTTTCATACATAACTATCACCTAATAATAGTTTATGTAGTTAGCACGTCAGTATACTACAAAATTTATTAATATTTATATTATTTGTCCGTATTTCTGAATTTAACGTTTTTTAAATAAGTTTCATTTTGAGTCCAATTTTCTCTTACTTTAACCCATAATTTTAAGTTTATTTTCGTATCCAAAGTCTTTTCTAAATCAATTTTACTGATGTTTGTAAGATGTCTTAATGTACTACCATCTTTACCTATAACCATTGGTTTATATGTATCTTTATTACAAATTATATTTGCAACAATACTATATACTTCATCACCATTTATGTTAGTTATTTCCTTAAAAGTATCAACTTCTACAGTAATTCCATGAGGAACTTCTTCATTTAAGTTGTTAAGTATTTTTTCACGTATACACTCTTCAGCTATTTCACGTTCTGTCATATCAGTAAATTCATCAATGCCAAATAATGCTTCGCCTTCTTCTAAATTATCTTCAATAACTTTAACTAAAACATCTAAACCATCTACTTTATATACCGAAATTGGTACAATAGCTATAAATTCAAAATTTAATTTTTGTACATAATTATTATACATTTCTATAATTCTAAGTATTTCTTCTTTTTTTATTCTATCTATTTTATTTATACAAAGAATAACTTTTTTATTTAATTTAACAATATCTTTTATAACTCTTTCTGCTGCATCGTCTATTTTAGTATGCGTACAATCAACAAGGTATACAATCAAATTAGTTTCATTAACTGCATTTGATACACCTTTCATCATGTATTCTCCAAGTTTGTGTTTTGGAGTATGAACTCCTGGCGTGTCAACAAAAACAATTTGAGATGTTTCTGATGTAACTATTCCTTTTATATTGTATCTTGTTGTTTGTGGCTTTGGAGTTGCTATTGCCACCTTATATCCTACTAACTTATTTATTAGTGTAGATTTACCTGCATTAGGTTTTCCTACTACACCTACGTATCCCGATTTAAACATTTATCTGCTCCTTCTTTAACAATTTTATATATCTAAACATATTATATTGTATAATAATATATTTTATTTTTTGAGGTGATTTTTTTGGATAACAAGTGTCCCTATACTTTTGCTATAAAACAATTAGTATGCCAAGGCGGTGTTTCTAAACGATTTGATAATACATATACAAATACACCAGTTGGCAGCGAGATTCCTCTTAGTATCGGCTATGTGCTGACATTTATACGTGGAACATGTAAAAACTGTACAATAAGAATATCTAATCCACTATTCATACCAGACATAAATTTTAATATACTAAATGAAAGCTTTAAGGTTTTTGATCTTCCATGTGAATGTGGAACTTATAGATTACATATAGCTGCAAGGTTAGCTCCTGTTGAAACTTTTTGCAATGTAAATTAAAAAGGAAGTGAATTTATTATGAATAATTTTCCAGTAAATTTAAATATAAAAGATGAATGTTGCACTAAATGTGGTAATAATACCTTACAAAGAGAAGTGATCATTACATCTCCAAGCCAAACTATAGAATTACAAGGATGCTACATATTGAATGTTATTGAAGTTGGACCTAGTTTTGTTAAAGTAATCATTCAAAACGGTATATATGTTTTTATTAGATCAGTTTTCCCAACATTTGCACTACAAGTAAGTTTACCATCTGATTGTAACACTAAACATGTAATTACTTTATGTACTCAAGTATGTAGAGTATAATAACATGAAAAGTTGTAATGATAACATTAATGGTTTTAATTTTATATTGCATTCAACGCTAGTTTCATTTATACTTGCTAATAATTTGGAACCCGCTGAGCAAGCAATGCTCGGCGTTTTTTTATCAGACGTTGGATCTAATTTATTATCAATATCAGCATATAATAAGTATATTGAAGATCTATGTGGTGATAATACTGATAATGCAAGTAATATACCACTCAGACCAATATATAAACCACCAATTTTTTAGTTAGCTTTTACCTTTTTAAATTCATTTATTTGCCTTTTAGCTTCATTTTGTAAAATGATATCACGCTTGTCATATATTTTTTTACCTTTACATATGCAAAGTTCTACTTTAAACCATCTACGTTTCATATAAATTTTACTAGGTACTAAGGTATATCCACCTTGTTTAATGAATCCAATCATTTTTAATATTTCTAATTTGTGTAATAGAAGTCTTCTATCTTGCTTTTCAGGTACATTATTTATATTACCCATTTCATAATGACCTATGTGCATATTTTTAAGAATTACTTCACCACCATTTATTAGAGCAAAACTGTTTTTTAAATTACATTTTGCATCTCTAATAGATTTTACTTCTGTACCTGTGAGTTCTATTCCACATTCTATTCTTTCCAATATTTCATATTTATGAGTAATTTCTCTATTATTTATACATATCCATGGATCTTTTTTAACTACCATATTAACCTCACCTACTTATTTACAAATTGACATTTAGCTATTTTTGTAACTCCACATGAGCTACATGATATAGAACATTTTGGCGTTGTTTTTCCTTCTTGTGATTTTACATATTCTCTTTTTAAAAATTCTTTATCAACGCCACAAAATATATTATCCCAACAAAACTCTGCATCCAAATCATATTGTTTATTTGCATAATCTTCTATTTTAATATTTTCTTTTTCCAAAGCTTTGTTCCAAGCAGATACATTAAAACATTCATCCCAACTATCAAATCTTGCACCCATTCTCCAAGCAGAATATATAACTTTACCTACTTTTTCATCTCCTCTTGCAATTAGTGCTTCTAATCTACTAACTAGAGGATTATGCCAATTGTATTTTATGTTTTTCTTACTTAGTTTATCTTTTAAAAATTGTTGTTTGAGTTCAATTTTTTCTAATGTGGCTTGGCCACACCATTCAAAAGGTGTATGAGCTTTAGGTACAAATGTAGAAGTACTAACAGTTAAAAGAAATTTACCTTTTCTTTTTTCTTTAGGTAAATTATAGTATTCATCGCTTATTTTATTGCATAATTCTACTATTGCATTTAAATCAGTATAGTCTTCAGTTGGTAGTCCAATCATGAAATACAATTTTAAAGTTGTATATCCATTTTCAAAAGCAAGTCTTGAAGATTCTAATATATCACTTTCTGTTATGTTTTTATTTATAACATCCCTTAATCTTTGACTTCCAGCTTCTGGAGCAAATGTTAAAGAACTTCTTCTTACAGATTGTATTTTTTTTATTATCTCAACATTCATAGAATCAATTCTAAGTGATGGAAGCGATAAACTAACTTTTTTATCTTCTCCAAACTTAAGTAATTTATCAGTAAGTTCTAGAAAGTCAGGATAATCACTTGTACTAAGTGAAAATAAACTTATTTCATTGTGACCTGTAGACTGAATATTACAACTAGCTATTTCTAGTAATTTGTCTACAGATTTTTCTCTTACCGGTCTATATATATATCCAGCTTGGCAAAATCTACAACCTCTTGAACATCCTCTAAACACTTCTAAAGATATTCTATCTTGGGTAATTTCAGTACTTGGAACTATAGGTTTTAGTGGAAAATCCACTTTATCTAAATCTTGAACTACAATCTTGTTTATTGTATCATTTTTATTATGAATTGATGGTATAAATATACCTTGTATATCTTTTATACTTTCTAAATAACTTCTTTTAGGTAATTTATTTTTCTTCCAGTCAGCATACTTATCCATAAGAATGTTTACAACCTCTTCACCATCTCCAATTACAAATATATCTATAAATGGCGCTAATGGATAAGGATTAGTTGCACAAGGTCCACCAGCAATTACAAATGGAAACCTTATTTGTCTATCTTTACTATATACTGGTATATTTGATAAATCAAGCATGTTTAAAATATTAGTATAACTCATCTCGTATTGTAATGTAAACCCTATAAAATCAAAAGTATCTATATAGTCTTTAGATTCCAATCCATAAAGTTTAACTTTTTTCTTTTTCATTAAATCTTCAAAATCTTTCCAAGGAGCAAATACTCTCTCACACCATGTATCGTTTCTTTTATTTAATATATCATAAAGTATTTTTATGCCTAAATTAGACATACCAATATCATAAATATCAGGGAAACACATAGCAAATCTTATATCGATTTTTTGTTTGTCTTTTAGTATTTGATTATATTCATTACCCACATATCTTGCGGGTTTCATAACCTTTTTTAAATCGTAACTATTTAATTTTAGCATATTATTTCCTTTCAATTTATTCCGGATTAATTATTACTACTTTTTTAAAATCTTTACCGCATAATATAACTTTATTTATAACTTGTTTAAGGCTATCAGATGTATTAATATTACTAATAACACTATTACTTACAAAGTTATCTGATATACGTGTTAAAACGTCTGATAAATTAATATAAATATATTCAACATCTTCAAATGAATTTATATTTAATTCATCTAATTTCTTTATTTCAGTTATATTTACTTTGGCATTTTCAGTCAAGAAAACGTTTTCTTTGTTTAAAAAACCTGTATATATTTGTAACAATTGATTTACTATTAATGTTGAATCTAATTCTAGTTTAACCTCAGTTTGCCCTTCAGTAATTAAATTGTTTTTAACAACTTTATCTAATATTGCATTTGCTTTTTCTACATCTTTTTTCATATTTTCTACAATAGTTTCAGATGCTGTTTTGTATATTTGTTCATATTTTTTTTCTTTAGTTAGAATTGCCGTGTCAGCAGTTTCTAATCCAGTAGTTTCTGGTCCTATAGCTTCGAGCGGCCCTGTTGGAGAGTCAACTATCTGAACTATTTCAATTTTTGAATTTTTAATATAATCTTGTAAATATGTTATTTCACTATTCATTTTTGAATTAATTAAATATACCGTTTTTTCTAAATCAATATTATTAATTTCCTCTAGATATTTTTTATTAACATTAAATCTAAATAATTTAATATCTTCATTAGTTTTTACTATGTTTTCATAAATCTCATCTAACGTTTCTGTACTAATAAGCACACTTTTAATTTTAGATTTAATAGACGACATTTCTTCTCTATATTTATATAAAACGTTAGTGTCTTCAGTTGTATCTTTCTCAGTTGTTGCTTTAATATATGACAATTCAATTAAAGATATATTAAGATTTTCTTCTGCAATCTTAATCTGTTCACTTATACTAGTAATAACTGTATATTTTTCTTTTGTAAAATATCCTGATATCATCGATGAAAGTTGTTTATCTAAAAATTTATTTACACTTTTTGCCTGTTGTAAGTAATTTAGTAATTTAAATATACAAGTTTGTGCGTCTGAAGAAGTCATATTTTTATCTATATTAACATCACGTGTGATTACAACTATACTTGAAACTTCAAACGTTTCTATTTTAATACTTTTTTTATTAACTATGTTTTTTATACTATATCCACTTGCCATATCTACTGTTGATACGCCATTTCTTATTTTAAGTTTTGAATCAATAATAGAATATATCCCAAAGTATGGAGTGTCAATATTTAATCTTACTGCTGGATATTTTTCGTATTCTATTAAAGTCTTAGATAATGCTATTTTATCATCCATATTTTTAATTTCTTTATTTATATATTCTAATATTTTCTGTATACTAGCATATTCAGCATCTGATACTCTAATTACAGATGTTTCATCTACTACTTTTGA
>Ga0209511_1003771_pt1 | contig 11419 bp, 6 predicted proteins | sample SSSSmetaG_FD_184141 | JGI IMG/M metagenome (GOLD analysis project Ga0209511, IMG submission 184141) | Glacier valley bacterial and archeal communities from Borup Fiord, Nunavut, Canada, to study Microbial Dark Matter (Phase II) - ​SSSS... | ecosystem: Environmental > Aquatic > Freshwater > Ice >... | reverse complement strand
GAACGCTTCCGGTGGATAGCTCTCTTCGAGTTTCTCGACGGAGATACGTGCCGCAGTCACCGTGTTCTCTGCGACCTTCACGAGATCGCGATAGAGCGGGAGTCGTTGCTCGGCCTTGGCCGAATGCCGGATCGCCATTGCCCGGCGCTTGGCTCGCTTGTGATGATTGACGAACTCGAGCTCGACGTAGCCTCCCGCCTCGTGGAGTAGTCGCGTGAGCACGCGAACACAATCGACGAGCAAGCTCGAATCGGTAGGCTCGTGAATTGCGGCTTTGATTACGGTCGAATCGCTTCGTAGCCGGCGTCCATCTTCGATCTCGAGTACCTGCGCGTAATGAACAAGAGAGTGGTTGATTCGCTCGAGGGTCGCCGCGCGCACGAGTTTGAAGTTGCGCTGCAGCGCCGACTTCTTGGGTGCCTTATCCGCGAATCCGATCAAGCAGAACGCGCGATAGCTCTGCGAGTCCAACAAGTGAAACGCCAGGCCCTCGTAGCTGAATCCATTTGCTTGTTTGATCACGAGTGCTCGCAACGTCTGCTCGCCGCTCATACCGGAACGGCCGCGGTCGGCCGAGATGCCACCCGCGAGCAGATCCGCTTGGATCCACCGCGCAAACTCCGGATGGGCGTCGAGGATCGCCCGAACGGCTTGAAGCTCACGAACGTACCCGTGTCCGAAAGGCGCTGGAATCAGTGGCAGTTGTTCGCGTACATTTCGGCGCATTCGGGGACCTCGGGTGTGGAGGACGTTAAGCACCCGAAGTACCTGGGGGCCCCGATACTTTATTTCCGGAATCCTCGTCGAGGATTTAGCCCTTTCGGTACGCTTAGTTAGCCGTTTCGGGACGGGAGCTAGCTAGCTACCGAACGCGAGCGTGATGCGGACGAGGCCGCCCGGCGATTCGCGGAACTTCCAGCGCTTGATCTGACCGATCAGACACGTGCCGAGCGAATCGGTGCCGTGGTCGCTGAGCGTGACATCGGTAACCGCGCCGTCCTTACCGATGTTCAACGTCACCGAGAGCTTCTTGAGGTCGGCGATCTCGATGCCCTCGGCACCACGCTGGGCGCGCATGTAGCAACGCTGTGTGCCCGTCGCATTCTTGTTCGCCATCGCTTCGATCTCTTCGCCCTTGAGCTTGTCGCCCTTGGCTTCGCCGCCCCCCGAGTCGTCGCCGGCCTTGGGCAGCGTGGGGCGATTGATCGGATTGCGCGGCACGTTCGGCTTCGGGATCAACGAGGCCGAGCCTTGATCATTGATGGTGTGGAACACGAGCTCGTCGGGACGCGACGTATCGATCTGACGCTTGGTCCCGAGGCCGCCGACGGTGTCGTCGCCGTTCTTCTGCACCATCACGATGACAAGCGCCGCGACGCCGATCAGCAGCACCGCAGCGATCCCGATCAGCATGATCAGCCCGCGGCGATGAATCTGCGCGACGATCGGTGCGGCGACGGGCTCGAGCGGCGCAGCCGGAGTGGCAGCCTGCGCAGCGTCGATTATCCCGAGCGTTGCCGCATCGATCTTTGGCGTCGAGCCGGTGGCTCGCAGCGCGACCGGATTCGCGACCGGCGTGCGCGTCTTGCGCGGCTGGTTCGCCATCTTCACGAGGTCGGCGAGCTTGACGACGCGAGAGACCTCGCCGATCTCCATCGAGTCGTCGTCGTCGAAATCTGGCGGTGCGCCGTTCGACAAATCCTCGGCTTGCTCGGTGGCACGCTTGTCGAGCGCGGCTTCGAACGCGCGCTTCGCGGCATTCGGCTCGCCTTTGTAGACGGGCGAATCGATCGAGGTCAGCGCTTCGCCATTGGGCGAGACGACCTTCTCGTTCGACTCGAAGGCTGCGGTGAGCGCCTTGGCTCCTGCGCTTTGCTGCCCGCCGAGTCCATGCACCGTACTCGGACGATTCGGCCCAGTGCCGTTCTTGTTAACCGGAAAGGAGCCTTCGGACGGGATCGACGGGATCGACGAAATCTTGGGAACCGGCTTCGAACCGGTACCGTTCGCCTTCGCGACGACCCCGTTTGCGGGAGTCGCGGGAGTCGAAGGAACAACGCCTGCGTCCTTCTCGATCGATGCCATGGTCGCGGCGAACAGTGGCTTCGGCTCGTCGTCGTCTCGCAACGACGGCAATCCGGCTTGCGGCTGTGGCATCGGACGTGCGGCCGGACCAGAGCGACCACGCGGCATCGGCGGTGCCGGCGGGGTCGCACGCTTCCGCAGTCCGCGGAAGTGGCTGACTTTATCGACCGGCAACCAGTCGTCGAAGCCTTCGCTCCAGCAATGGATGTCGGCATCGATCGCCTTGCTCGTGATCCAACGCTGCGCATCCGCGAGCGAGTACGGCCCCGATTGATCACCGTCGATCGAGACGTACCATTCTTCCTCGAGCGCCGCCGGCGGCTTCGCGAGCTGAGAGGCGAACGCCGACGCTAGCGCACCGCCACCACCACCAGGCGTCGCCACAGCGGCCATCGGAGCCGCGGTGGTCGGGCGCCCGCGATCGGCGAGTGTGCCTTCGTCGACCGACATGCCCTCGCGGACCGTGATCACGTTCGCGCAGTTTTTACAGCGGATCTTGAGGATCTTACCGCGGACGCGGTCGTCCCCGATCGAGTAGCGCGTCTTGCATCGATCGCAGAGAAATTTCACCGGACCCGACCCTCATTGTGCCCAAAAACCCTTGGAGCCGCAAAGGGGTAGGCCTCCAACGAACGCAACTAAGGTGAGTTGCCGCTGTTGTTTGATCCGTTCACGGCGGCCGAGCCCGTGGCGTCCGCCGGGACGCCGGCATCGATCAGCTCGTGTTCCGGGTCAGGCGTCGCAGATTTAGCGCGTTTGCGCGGGATTTGTACCGGCGACAGGACCAGGAGATCACGGAGCTGAGTACCCGCCCGGTGCAGGAGGAGACCTCCAACCTCGTACATGTCGCCGTGGTTGGAGACCTCGAGCGCGAGGTCGAGATCGCGGAGGGACGAGCCGATCCAGCGGGCGTTCGTGGCCGTCAGCTGGTACACGGGCGCGTCCGGCATGCGCAGGAGGTGACCACCCTCGAACCGAAACGTGACGAGCGACCACGTTCGTGTCTGCGGATCCTCGGTCCGCGCGATCGCCACGAGCTCGTCCTTGCCATCGCTCGCGCGGACCGGACCGACGAACACGGCGTTTGCGAGCCGCGCGCGATCGATCAACTTCTTGTCATCCGCGGTGCGAACTTGCAGCTCGTCGTTCTCGAACGCGACGAGCTCCGGTTCGCCAGTGAGGCACGCACCGAACCGCTTGTCGGTCTCGTTCGGCCGGATACAGCCTTCGTTCTTCGGCGACGGTTCGCTCGTCGTGATCACGAGGCCGACGACCTTGTTGCTATCGATCACGGCGCGCAGCTCGCGCAGCTGCGAAGGCACCACGATGCGCGGATCGCGAAGCCGATCGAGGTCGCCCGCGAGCGGGCCGAGCGCGGTGACGAGCTCGTCGCGCGTGGAGCCGACCTGGATGCCGGTTTCGGTTCGCGCGATCTTCGGGCCGACGACCGCGACGAACGAGGCACGGCCGAGCGGCTCGCCGCCGACCTGGATCGCATCGTCCTCGGCGTGCAGCACGCTCAGGTGGGTGACGTTCGGGATATCGACCTGCGCACTGCGTCCCCCCGAGAGCACCTGTGATCCGAGTTGTTCGAGCGTGAGCCCGAGCTTGAACGGCCCTACCCCATCGGCGCGGATCGCGTGCGGTGGCAATGCGCGGACTTGCTGCGGCGGCGGCTCGAGTACGCGCGGCGTGCGATCGGTGGTCTCGCTCGGATGCGGGCGATCACGATCCGAGCAAGCGCTCAGCGCGAGCAGGAGCCAGGCAAAGCGCGTCACTTGACAACGATATACGCAAACAACGCGAGCACGATGATTCCGAGCAGCGCCACCATCATCCACGGCGTCTTCGAGGCGCTTTGACTGCGCGCGAGGTAGGCCGAGCCGACCGGGCCGGAGAGGCTGATGCTCGGCGGCTTGTCCGTGACCTCGCTGGGCACTCCGGAAGGCTGCGTCCGTTTCACCGGCCGCACGACCACTGGTTTACCCTCCGGATCGCGCGGCGGAAGCGCGGCGTGAAGCTTCGGCGGCGTGTGGAGATCCACGTCCATCGAGAGGTCGACCGCAGCGTCGTGGGTGTCGCGATCGTCGTGCGAGGACAGCGTCGGTAACGCGACCGGCAGCTCGCCATCCCCACGCACCTGCGCCATCCCCGCGGGACGCATCGGCACCGGCGTGCGGAGCGCACGGAGCTCGGCGAGCTCCATCTGCAGCGCCTGCGCGACCTCGGCCTCGGGCTGCTCGATGTCTTCCCACATCGGCGCTTGCTCGGGACCGGGCGCACCTTCGCTCGGAGCGAAGCCGTCGAACACCTGGCTATCGAAATCGAGATCGTCGCCGCCGGCGCGCGCCTCTTGCTCGGAGATCAGCTCGGGCCTGCGTGCACCACCACCGGCGAGCGCGAGCATGTCGAGATAGCGCGCGATCCGGACCGGGCCCGAGTGCAGGCGCTCGTCGCGCAGGAAGCTCTCGAGATCATCGGCGAGGTCGTACGCCGATTGATAGCGATCCTCGGGGTGCTTCTCGAGCGTGCGCATCACGATCGATTCGAGCGCGGGTGGGAAGTTGCGGCGCGCGAACGTCGGCGGCTCGACTTCGCCATCGATCAGCTTCTTCACGACCTCGTGCGCGGGACCGCGATAGAGCCGCCTGCCGACGGTGATCTCGTACAGCACGATGCCGAGCGAGAAGATATCGCTGCGGTGATCGACGTCCTTGCGTGCCGCCTGCTCCGGCGACATGTAGCTCAGCTTGCCGGGCAGCACCTCGCTGCGCACGGTCTGGCCACGCGCTCGCGCGATGCCGAAATCGATCACCTTGAGAAAGCCGTCCTGCGTGACGAGCAGGTTCGTCGGCGAGATATCGAGGTGGACGATATCGAGCGGCTCGTTCGCGAGGGCCGAGCCTTCGGCGCCGCGCTTGGCGTGGAAGTAGCCCATGCCGGCCGCGGCCTGGCGCATGACCTCGACCGCGTGCTCGAGCGGCAAGAATCGGCCGTGAGCGATGCCGCGGCGACAGAGCTCGTTGAGCTCCTCGCCAACAATGTACTCCATCGCGATGTACGGAATGCCATCGTTCTCGTCGACGTCGTAGACGTGGACGATGTTGGGATGATTGAGCTGAGCGCCAATCTTCGCTTCGTCGAGGAACATCTCGACGACGCGCGGGTCATCGGCGAGCTCCGGACGGAGCCGCTTGATAACGACTTCCTTCTCGAACCCCGCCATCGCGGCTTGCCGCGCGAGATAGATCTCGGCCATGCCGCCGACCGCGAGCCGGCGCATCAGCGTGTAGCGGCCACCGAACTCAATGGGCTCGAGATCGGCGGTGCGGTGCCGGGTCATTTCGTTCCCTGGTGCGCGGCGAGCGTGCCCTCGATCGCGGCGCGCGCGAGGGTCTGCGCGGCGGGCATCGCGACGGGTGTGATCGGTGCGGGGTGCTCGGCAACGAGGGCGTTCAACGTCGCGGTCATGCCCCCACCGAGGCCTTCGAGATCGTAGCCACCTTCGAGGACCGCGACGATTCGACCGTTCGCGAGTTGCTCGGCCGAGCGCCGCAACCGCGCCGCCATCCCGGCGAACCCGGCGTGTGTGACGCGCATGCCGGCGAGTGGATCGTGCTCGAACGCGTCGAAGCCGGCCGAGATCAAGATCAGGTCCGGCGCGAAGCTCGCGAGCTTCGGTGCGAACACGTGATCGAACACCGCGGCGTAATCGCCGTCGCGCGAACCTGCAGGCAAGCCGACATTCAGCGTTGCGCCGAGCGCGTTCGGGCCCCCGATCTCCGTCGGTGCGCCCGTGCCCGGATAGTACGGAAACTGATGCACCGACATGTACAGGACACTCGGATCGTCCCAGAAGATGTCCTGCGTGCCGTTACCGTGATGGACATCCCAATCAACGATCGCGACCCGCGCCGCGCCGCCCGCACGCGCCGCCGCTGCCGCTGCCGCGACGTTGTTGAGCAAGCAGAAGCCCATCGCGGAGTCGCGCGTCGCGTGGTGCCCGGGTGGCCGCACCACCGCGATGCCACTGGTCAGCTCGCCCGAGAGCACCTGGATGGCGAGCTCGCAGGCCGAACCCGCGGCCGCGCGCGCCGCGGTCCAGGTCTGCGGCGAGAAGTACGTATCTGGATCGAGCCAACCGGTCCTGCCCGGCACCAGGCGCTCGAGCTCGGACAGATAGTTGCCGGCGTGGATCCGCGCGAGCTCTTCGTCGGTGGCCGCGCGCGTGGCGATCTGCGTACCGCGTGATCTGATCCCGGCGGCGAGCAACGCATCGCGCACCGCTTCGACGCGCGCGGGTCGCTCGGGGTGCCCCGAAGGCGCGCGATGCTGGACGAAGATCTCGTCGAGAACGTATCCGAGCATCAGTCGCGTTCGGATCCCACGGGTCGCGCGAGCAACTTCTCGACCGCCTCGCGCATCGGCATGTCGAGATGAATCGCGGCGTGCATCACCGCCATGATCGGAGCTTCGACACCGAGCTTGGTCGCGAGCTCGTGCGCGACCTTCGCGGTCTTGACGCCTTCGGCGACCTGCTTCATCTCGGCGAGCACGTCGGCCATCTTCTTGCCGCGCCCAAGCGCGAGCCCGACGCGGCGGTTGCGGGAGGCATCGCCCGAGCAGGTCAGCACGAGGTCGCCCATGCCGGAAAGCCCGGCGAACGTCTGCGGATGCGCGCCGAGCGCGACGCCGATCCGCGTGATCTCGGCGAGGCCACGCGTCATCAACGCGACGCGCGTGTTCGAGCCAAAGCCCATGCCATCGCACACACCCGCGCCGATCGCGACGACGTTCTTGAGGGCACCACCGACGAGCACGCCGATGACATCGTCGGTGCGATAGATCCGGAAGTGCAGCGAGGTCAGCGCCTCTTGCGCGAGCCGCAGTGTCGCTTCATCGCGGCCCGCGAGCACGATCGCGGCCGGCGTGCCGGCGGCGATCTCGTTCGCGAACGTCGGGCCCGAGAGATAGGTCGCGCGCGCCGCGATCCGCGCGGGCAAGATCTCGGCATAGAGACGATCGATCGTCGCGAGCGAGCCTTCATCGAGACCCTTCGACGCGTTGATCACGATCGCATCGGGATCCATCGCGGCCAGGGCCTGGCCGAACACCTGGCGAATCCCGTGCGACGGCGTGACGCCGACGACGAACTGCTTGCCGCGCACCGCGGCGGCGAGGTCACTCGTGACCGTGACCGACTCGGGCAGCGTGTGGCCCGGCAGATAGCTCTCGTTCACGCGTGTGCGCTGGTACGCCTCGGCGGTCTCCGCACTGCGGCACCACAGGCTCACGCGATGGCCGGCGCGGCCAAACAGCATGGCCAGACACGAGCCGTAGCTACCTGCGCCGATGACCGCGATGTCGCTCATCTACGGGGACAAACGCTATCATATGGCTACCCGACTGAGGGGGTCACGCCGAGCGCAAGCGAGTACAAAACCACCCGATTTCGGCCCGCGCGCTTTGCGGCATAGAGCGCGGTGTCGGCCGACCGCACGAGGGCCTCGGCATCGTTGCCATCCTCGGGGAATGTCGCCACGCCGAACGACACGGTGATCGGGACCGCGCCGGGCACCGCCTCGGTGAGATCGTGGCCGACGATCCGCTCGCGCACGCGGTCGGCGACCTTCGCCGCGGTGAACTTTGCGGTGTCGACGAGGATCACCGAGAACTCCTCACCGCCGTAGCGGGCGACCACGTCGTTCGCGCGGCGGGTATCGGCGAGCACGCGCGCGAGCTGGCGCAGCACCTCGTCGCCCGCCGGGTGGCCGTGAGTATCATTGAAGTGCTTGAAGTTGTCGACGTCGAGCATGAGCAGCGAAAGCGGCATGCCACTGCGCTGGCTGCGCTCGACCTCGAGTGCGAGCCGCTCGTGAAAGTGGCGGTGGTTGTAGAGCCCGGTGAGACCATCGGTGACCGCGAGCTGCGCGAGCCGGGTGTTCGCCTCGGCGAGCTCGTACGTGCGCTCGTGGATCTTCGCTTCGAGCTCGCGGTTCATCTCGAGCAGTGCCTGGTTCTTCGCCGACAGCGACGCGATCAGCTGCTCGTTCTCGTGCTTGAGCCGGTACTGGCGTATCAGATTTTCGACGCTGAGAAGGAGCTGGGTTTCGTCCCACGGCTTGGAGATGTACTGGTTGAGGTGAGCGCGATTGATAGCGTCCACGACGGCATCGAGCCCGGCCTGACCGGTCAGCAGGATCTTCGTGGTCGCCGGCCACCGGCGATCGACGATCTCGAGCAGCTCGACGCCCTTCATGCCGGGCATGATCTGATCGGCGATCACGAGCGCGATCGCTTCGCCTTCGCGCGCGAGCTCGTCGAACAGCACCACCGCTTCGTCTCCCGAGCGCGCGGTCAGGATCTGGCATTCATGACCAAACCGGGTGCCGAGCTGCGCGCGCAGGACCCGGAGCACGCCTTCTTCATCGTCGACACAAACGATGATCTCTTTGCTGGTCATGCGGTCACCGGCAAACGAACTTCGAATACGGTCCGACCGACTTCCGAGACACAGGTCATCTCGCCACCGTGCTTCGCGACGATCTGGCGCGCGATGCCGAGGCCAAGGCCCGTGCCCTCACCTTTGGGCTTCGTCGTGAAGAACGGCTCGAAGATTCGCGGCAGCGCATCGGCCGGTACTCCCGGACCGTCGTCGATCACGCGCACGATCGCCCATCCGTCGATCACGTCAGTTTCGATCGCGATCGTGCCTTTGCCGGCGAGGGCTTGCTGTGCGTTCGAGATAAGGTTCGTCCACACCTGGTTGAGCTCGTCGACAAACACCGGCACCCTGGGCACGGTGCCGTAGCGCCGTTCGACGACGATATCACGCAGCGCGTGGTGAAGAAGCGTGAGGGTTGTTTCGAGCCCCTCGTGTAGATCTGCGTCGCTTCGGGTCGCCTGCTGATCGAGGTGGGAGTAGCTCTTGAGCGCGCCGACGATTCGCTGGATCTGAATCACGGCGTGGCGGACGGTCGACGAGGTCCGCTGGAGATAGACTTGGTCGGTGAGCGCGGCCACCACGCGCGGGGCGACGTGCTTGTCCTCGCCGAGCGCGGCGAGAAACGGCGCCGCATCCACGGCCGAAGCGCCAACATCCGCGAGCCCCGCGGCGAGGTCGGCCGGCCGGGCGAGGCCGCCGGCGGCGAGTAGCGGTTCGAGCTCGCGCGCAGTCTTGCGGGCGGTCAACCCCGTGGTCAGCGGGCGCTCCGCGAACCCGGGCGCGACGGTGTCGATGTAGCTCTGGAGTGCGGGGTGGCCGGCGAGCTCGACGCCGTGACGTGCGGCGATCAAGAGCTGGCTCGAAAGCGAATCGATCGAGCCACGGATCGCGGCGGTCGGCGAATTGATCTCGTGTGCCACACCCGCCACGAGTAGGCCCAGGCCGGCCATGCGCTCCGACAGCACCAGTTGCGCCTGGGTCTCGCGGAGATCGGCGAGCGCGCGGCCGAGCTCGCTGTTGATCGCGGTGAGCTCGGAGGTGCGCAGCTTGACCTTGCGGTCGAGCTCTTCACTCGCGCCGCGGACCTCGTGATAGAGCTGCGCGTTCTCGACGGCCGCACCCGCTTGATCGGCGAACGTGGTCAGGAGATTCAGATCGGCATCGGAGAACTCGCGGGCGGCTTCGGCGCGTGCGACCGCGATCACGCCGACGACGCGGTTCTTGCGGTCGAGCGGCAGCGCGACGAGCGGCCCGCCTGCCCCTGCCAGCTTCGCGGCCTCGCCGTAGCGCGGATCCGACAGTGCCTTGACCATGCGCAGCGGCTTGCGATCCGCGCGCACGAGCTCGACGAGCGGTCGCAGATGCTCGGCCGCCGCGAGCGCTTCATCGCTCGCGAGCGCGCTCGTGACATCGCTCCGCCGCGCGCGCGCCGCGGATGCGCGCAGCTCTCCGTCCTCGGTCAACCACAGCGCGGCGAGCTGGACGTCAAAGGTGCGCGCCACCGCGTCGACGATCTTGCGCGACACCTGATCGAGATCGATCACCGAGGACACCGCGCGACCGGCATCGTGGAGCGCGACGATCTCGCGCATCCGAGCCGCAAGCCGCCCCTGATTGTCCTTGAGCGTCGACGTCATCTGATTGAAAGCGGCGGCCAGATCGGTGAGCTCGTCGGCGCCGAGCACCTCGATCCGGTGATCGAGATCGCCGCGCGAGACCGCTGTCGCACCGCGCTGGAGCTCCGCGATCGGCTTGCCGAGCCGGCGCGACCAGAACAGCGCGAGGATCACCGCGAACGCGACGGCCGCCGTGCCGCCGATCGCGAGCGACCGGATCGCGAGCCGGCGCGTCGCCGCGAGAGGCGCCCGCTCTACCGCGACCGCGACGATGCCGATCGGCTTGTCGTTGTGATCGAGGAGCCCGGTGGACGACAGCAAGTAGTGGCCGCTCGAGACATCGACCGTTCGCGAGATCCGCAAGCCGCGCAGCACGGTCTCGCGATCGCGCTGCGACAGCGTGACCGGTTTGCCGCGGCTGCCGAGCGCCGCGCGGAACGTGACGGCTAACCGGCCATCCGTGCCGCCGATCAGGACATCGGCCGAGAGCGCACCTTTGATACTGTCGGCGAAATCGCCATCGAGCGGCATCGACAACACGACCTGGCCGCGAAAGGCGAGCCCACCGTCGACGATCGGCGAGACCGCGCGGACGACGACCTTGCCGTTGATCGCGACCAAGGCGACGCCCCGCCGCCATGGATCGGTCGCGATTCCATCGTTCGGGGTGACGACGAGCTCGCGAAAGCGCTCCGACGCGACGCACTCGGGATGGCTAGCATCGGCGGCCTGTTTCGGATCGCAGGTCAGCGAGCCGACGACCATGCGGTCGAACCGGAGCTCGCCTTTTTCGTCGAGGATCTGCAGCCGCGTGGAGGGTACGTGGGAGACCTGGCGCGACAGCCACGCGTCGAGATCGCCGCCGGTGCGCAAGGCCACGACGAGATCGCTCCCCTCGGAGAGCTGGACCGCTTCATCGCCGAACCGCTCGACCGAGCGGAGCACGAGGTTGAGCCCGACCGTGAGTTGCCGATCGGCATCCTCGCGCAGGCCCGCCTCGAGGTTATTGAAGATCACGCCGGTCGCGATCGCCGCGACGATCGTCACCGGCACGAGCGCGGCGAGCACCATCGCGATGACGAGCTTCGTCGCAAGGCGAACGCCGCGGCTGCGCTCGGGATCGACGGGGGGCGGGCGCGGCAACCGGAACAATCCGCTCGACAACCGACGCAACGAGCCGGTGCTCCGATCGACCCTTCGCCGCTCGGTGGGCTCGGTGGGCTCGGTGGGCTCGGTGGGCTCGGTGGGCTCGGTGGGCTCGGCGGGCTCGGTG
>Ga0209511_1003770_pt1 | contig 11419 bp, 10 predicted proteins | sample SSSSmetaG_FD_184141 | JGI IMG/M metagenome (GOLD analysis project Ga0209511, IMG submission 184141) | Glacier valley bacterial and archeal communities from Borup Fiord, Nunavut, Canada, to study Microbial Dark Matter (Phase II) - ​SSSS... | ecosystem: Environmental > Aquatic > Freshwater > Ice >... | reverse complement strand
CGCTCTGCTGTCTTGGCGAAAGCGGCACTGTCTTGGCCCAAAAGCAGCACCTCACGGGCTGGGCCGCCTATCGGGCCTCGCCGCGTCTCGAGCAAAACGGCACCTAGCGGGCCTCGCCGCGTCTTGAGCAAAACGGCACCTAGCGGGCCTGCTCGCTCCAAAGCCTCCATTCCCGCGAGCATGACTGCTTTTTTCCATTCGCTCCGCATCTTGGTCTGAACGGCACCTTCCGGGCCAGACCGCTCACCATAAAGGTTCAAAAAACCCTGAACCTTTATGGGAAACGCTGTAGTCAGCCCTCAATCTGCGACGTGAACTTCAACGCCTGCTGCGCGCAGCATTTCGAGGTCCGTGTACGGCGCGCCCGTGTCGGTCACGACGGCGTGAAGCTGCTCGAGGGGGAGCAGCGGAGCCAGTGAGCGAGTCCCAAACTTGCTCGAGTCGAGCAGCAACACCACCCTTTCAACACTCGCTGCCATGGCGCGCTTGACCTGAATCTCGAGCGGGTTCGGGTCGGTGATGCCCTGGGCCGTCAAGCCGGTCGCGCCCAGAAACAGGGTTCGGGCGCGGATGCCCCGAAAGAATTCCTCCGCTTGCGGACCGACGAAGGTGTGTGAGACCTCGCGCAGGATGCCGCCGCAGCTCATGACGGTGAGTGTGGGCAAGAGCGCGGTGGTCTCGTTGATGGTCTCTAACCCGTTGGTGACGAGCGTTAGATTGGCGTAGCGCAGGTGTTTCACCATCGCGACAACGGTGGTACCTGCCTCGAGAATCAGGTTATCTCCGTCCTGTACGAAGGAGCGCGCAGCGTAGCGGGCGATGCTCTCCTTGAGCGGTTGGTTGACCAGGCGCTTGGCAAAGTAGAGCGGTTCGCTCGAAGGACTAGGTGCAGTCCTGACCGCGCCACCGCGCACGGCACGCAACTTACCCAGGGCCTCGAGCGCCTTCAGGTCGCGGTAGACCGTCATGTGCGTCACGCCAAAGCGCGAGGAGAGTTCCTCAGAGCTGACCACACCCTGGTCGGTGACCAGCCCTGCGATAATCGCGCGCCTGTGTTCGGTGAGCAGCCGGAGGTCAGTGTTGGGAAGGTCGTTATTCACGGTTTCAGGGGGATGCTCCTGAAAGCACTCTATCGGTCGTGTAGACACAAGTCAACACGGGGGTTGTCAAATTCAGTTGTGATGTGTTATAAACTGTTATATCAAATTGAATTCGCGTCAATCGGCTTGAAACCACTCAGCCCAACAATAACGTATGGCTGAAACTATCCGCCGATTTTAGCGTCAAAAAGGGGGAATCCACCCGGTGAGCGCCCACGATTTGGAGGGGCCAAACGGGTTTGATACGGTAATCCATGACAAACCTGGCCGCTTTGGACATATTTGTGACTTCGCTTTCCCAGACTATCAAGGTAAGCCCTCGCGCAGGAGGTAAACCTGTGTCATGACCTCAAGAATGATGAGCACTGAGATTTCAATACCGATGACCCGTCCCCGAGCACCCAACCGGAGGTTTTTATGAAAGCGAGCAATGCCGTCGCCCTCACCCTGGCCACCCTCACTGCGGCGCTCATCCCGCACGGCCTGTCGCAATCGCAAAAGGTCACGCTCGAGTTCTGGACCCACGGCCACCCACCGATGATCGCTTACAACAAGCAACTGATCACCGAGTATCAAAAGGCCAACCCGAACGTCACGATTAACTACCAGAGTTTCCCGACCGACGAGTATCTGACCAAGCTCAAAACCGCGCTCGTTACCGGTACGGGTCCAGATGCCTTTGACCTCTTTAACGGCGACCTGCTGACCTATTACAGTCAGAAGCAACTCGCGCCGGTGGACCCCACCGCATTCGGGTTTAAATCGCTGAGCGCTATGCAAAAAAATTGGCTGTCGGGTAGCCTCAAGGGTTCGACCTTCGAGGGCAAGGTGTATCAAATCCCCATGGAGTTTAACACCTTCAGTTTGTTTATCAACACCGAACTGTACAAAAAAGCCGGTCTCGACCCAGACAAGGACGCGCCTAAAACTTGGGATGACCTGGCTAAAGTGGCCAGCAAAATCGCCAAGCTCAACGCCAGCCCGAAAATCGAGGGTTTTAAGTGGCCTGTACCGAAGCTCGGTGACGTCTGGGCGCAAATCACCTTCGAGCCGCTACTGCGGCAGTACGGAGCTTCCATCCTGGCCACCGACGGCAAGAGCAGCGCGATTAACTCGCCCAGGGCGGTCGCGGCCCTGAAGACGTACGCAGAAATGATTACCAAGTACAAAACCGGCGACCAGAACTCTGGTAAGTACGACCCGCTGACCCCCAACGAGGACTTCGCCCAGGGTACGCTCGGCAATTGGATTAGTGGGCCGTGGGCCGTCCCGACGCTCGAGAACAAGCCGGTCTGGGGTAAGTTCAAAGTCGTGCCGCTGCCCCAGGCCAATCCCAGCAAGCCCGTAACGCTGCTCTACGCCTGGGGCTGGTCGGTCAACGCCGCCAGCAAGCAGCAAACCGAAGCCTGGAAGTGGCTCAGCTTCCTGTCCTCCAAGGGCGAACAATGGCTTGACAAAGCGGGCTACGTCCAGCCGCGCCTCGGCTGGCAAAACAGCAAAGTCGCCAAAGACACGCTCTTTTTGGACATCTTCCTCGAGGACATGAAGCGGGGTCAGTACACCGTGCGCTCAACGCGTTTCGCAGAAATCACCAAAGCGGTGAACAACATGCTTCAACGAACCCTGCTCCAGGGCCAGTCTCCGCAGGACGCCGCCGACCAGGCTAAGAAAGAAATCGACGACATCCTGCGCTGACCGCCCCTACAGCGTTCCCGCTAACACTCCAATTTTTTCTACGATACGGTCTTGGCGAAAACTGCGTCGTGAGCAGCACGGGACGTCTCGGCGATAATGGCACGGTCTTGAGCAGAACGCACCCGTGGGGCCTGTCCGCCTCGGGTGACATCCGAAGGCTGAAGGGATGTTGCCCGACATCGGTATCAGAGGTCGTGATGCTCGAGTTTCAAGCTGGAAATGCTTTTCTCGAGGCCCTCTGACCGCATCCGCCGCCGCTCAGAAAAACCCCTTATGGGTCACGCTTCTCACCGCCGAGGTTTCAATGCACCCCGTTCAACGCGCCGCACCCGTCCCCGTTCTTGCTCGAACCCGCAAACCTCGCCGCGAGTGGTGGGGTCTGGGGTTCGTCGCGCCCGCCGTGCTGTTCCTCCTGATTTTCAGCCTGTACCCGGTGGGCAACGCGGTGTACCTCAGCTTCTTTGACTTTGATTTGTTCAATCCCGCCAGGTTCGTGGGATTCGAGAATTACCGTTACCTGCTCGAGAGCGACAAGTTTCACAATTCGGTCCTGGTCACCTTCACCTACGTATTCGGCACATGCGGCCTGATTTGGGTCATCTCGTTTGCGCTGGCGCTGGCCTTCAATCAACAGTTCCGGTTCCGCAACTTTTTCATCGCTATTTACTTCCTGCCGGTGGTGATGCCGCTGGTGATTGCCGCGATGATTTGGAAAACCATGTACAACCCCGCCGGACCGATTAACGCCCTGCTTGGCCGTGATATACCGTGGCTCACCAGCCAGGAAACTGTGCTGCCCGCGATTATCGTGATGAGCGTGTGGAAGGGAGTCGGGTACTACCTGATTCTTTTTCTGGCCGGACTGCGAAACATTTCCCGCGAACTCTACGAAGCTGCCGACCTCGATGGCTCGAGCGGGTGGCAGACACTGCGCTACATCACCTTACCCCTGATGCGTCCCACCATCGTGTTCGTGGTCATCGTTTCCATCGTCATCGGGTTTAAAGTCTTCGTGCCGATGTTCGTCATGACCCTGGGCGGACCGAATGACGCGAGTCTGGTCTTGACCCTCAACATCTATGAAACCGCGTTCCGCTTCTCGAGGATGGGGCGCGCAGCGGCGGAAAGCGTGTTCCTGTTTGGCTTGCTGATGGTTTTCAGCATCGTCCAGTTGAGATTGTCTCGTTCCGCGCGATAGCCGAAGACTCCAGCGAAGGCTCGAGTGGTAAGCGCACACCTCAAAAAATGTTCCTGTGTTTCAGGAGTTATCCGCCCTGGGAGAACACCATGATGCTCACCCCACGCTCGAGCCGACAGTGGAAAAGCGCACTCACCTACGCCATACTCAGCCTGGGCGCGCTCTTTATGCTCTTTCCCATCTTCTGGATGGTCACCACCGCCTTCAAGTCCGAATCCGAAATCTTTGCCACCCCCCTGCACTGGCTGCCTTCCACGCTCCACTGGGAAAACTTTACCGTGCCGCTCACTGAAAAGCCGTTCGCACGCTGGTTTTTCAACAGCATCCTGATTGCCTCGAGCGTCACGCTGGGCAACCTCTTGATTTCGTCTCTTGCGGGTTTCGGCTTTGCCAAGTACCGCTTTCCGGGGCGTGGAACGCTGTTTCTCTTGATTCTCGCCACCTTCATGATTCCCTTGCAGGTGACGATGATTCCCCTCTTTTTCATCGTCAAGGGCTTGGGCTGGGTCAACTCGTACTGGGGCCTGATTATCCCGATTATGGTAGACGCCTTTGGCATCTTTTTGATGCGGCAGTTCATTGACGACATCCCGAACGACTACATGGACCAAGCGAGAATCGATGGCGCACCCGAGTGGCGCATCTGGTGGAGCGTGATTTTGCCCATGACCTGGCCCATCCTCTCCGCGCTGGGCATCCTGACCTTTTTAGCGAGCTTCGACGAGTTGCTCTGGCCCCTCATTCTGGTCACCAGCGACGAGATGCGAACCGTGCCACTTGGTCTGGCGACCTTCGAAAACACTTACCAAACCATCTACAACCAACTGATGGCCATGGCGCTCCTGGCGATGATTCCGGTGTTCATCGTGTTCGTGGTGTTTCAGCGACGCATCATTCAGGGCGTGACCTTCACCGGCCTAAAGGGGTGAACCGTGAACGACCAACCTGCAAATCCATCCACCTCGTCTGCCACCTCGTCTGCCACCTCGTCTGGGCTGACCGCTCTCCTGGCACACTTGGACCTGAGCGCTGGGCAGCTCGAGGGCCAACCCAAGTTCGAGCGTCGTCTCAGCGCGCTCGAGGACATCTACGCCGACAAAGGAGCGTTTCAGGAGGTAATCGCGCGCAGCGACCCGGTGGTTTACAGCGTCTCGAGCCTCGAGCTGGGTCACGGGGCGGGCGACCTGCACTGCGGCCTCGGCGTGATTCAACCCGGACGCGTCGGCCAGGAATTCTTCATGACCAAAGGCCATCTACACCAGTGGCGCGAGGCGGCAGAGGTCTACATCGGTCTGTCCGGCGCGGGACTGATGCTGCTCGAGCACGAGCACACCCACGAAGCCAGCACCCTGCCGTTCGGGGCCAACACCATCGTCTACGTGCCGGGGTTCACCGCACACCGCACCGTCAACGTCGGCACTGAACCCCTCAAGTACATCGGCGTTTACCCCGCGCGGGCAGGTCACGATTACGGCGCAATACGCGCCCGGAATTTCGCCCAAGTCGTGTTCGCTGCGCCGGACGGGTATCGCGTCCTCGAGCGGTCACAGCTTGTGCAGCAGTCCACCCAGAGGTAAACATGTCCAGCTTCAAGACCAAACCCATCCCCCCCGAACGCCCCCGCGTGAGCTTGGTCGAGCGCCCGTGGGGCGCGTTCAAGCAGTACGCCTTCAATCAGGATGTAACGGTCAGCTTGATGACCGTGCTGCCCGGTCAACGCCTGAGCCTGCAATCTCACACCGCCCGCGCCGAACTGTGGGTGGTGCTCGATGCGGGCACGAGCGTCCAGGTCGGCGAGGAAACGCTCACACCGCAGGCCGGCGACGAAATCTGGATTCCGGCGGGCCAGAAACATCGGCTCTCCGGCATCGGCGACGGTCCCGCCCGCGTGCTCGAGGTCGCTTACGGCAACTGGCAGCAGGCCGACATCACCCGTTACGACGACGATTACGCCCGAGGGCAGGACGGCGCGTGACGACCTCCTCGAGCCGCGCTTACCGCAAAACCACCCAAACCCTGCTGCCCGCCACGCACCAGCGCGTTATAGACCGCTACGACCTGTACCCGACGCACTCCTTGGGTGCGGGCGAGATTGAACTCGGCTTTGACGCGCTGGCGGCCCGTGTGGCCCATCAGGTGCAATTTGGGCAAACCCAGGTCACGCTGGACGGTCTGGCAGGCGTGCTGTGGGAGGATTTCCGCGAGCGGCTGAACTCGGCGCTCGAGGCTCGAGGTCTGCGCGCCGGGTGGGTGAACATCGACACGGCGCTCAAGGCCGAGTTTGAACTCGAGTCCCTGCTCCGGCCTTTCCTGGGGGGCGACGACCCGATTTTCGGAACGCGCTTCACCGGGTCGCTCGAGGATTTCTTCGAGGTCTCAAAACTTCAAGCCCTGCGGCCCCATCCGAGCGCCCACCTGAGCATCGACCTAAGCATCGTCTACGGGTGCGGCGCGAGCCTCGCGGGTTGGGAAGGACTCATGGTCTACCTCGAGCTGCCGAAAAACGAGGTGCAGTTCCGCGCCCGCGCCGGGGTGGCGGTCAATCTCGGTCACGAGCAAAGCCTCGACGCCAAGCGTGCTTACAAGCGAGCCTACTTCGTGGACTGGCCCGCGCAAAGTGGCCACAAGGCCCGCATCCTCGAGCGCCTGGACTTTGTGGTGGACACCCAACGCCCCGATGAAATCACCTTCTCGAGCGGGGAGTCCATTCGTGCGGGTCTCGAGCGCCTGTCCAGCACCGTTTTTCGCGTCCGCCCGTGGTTCGAGCCGGGGCCGTGGGGCGGGCAGTGGATTAAAGCGCAGGTTCCTGAACTGCCGCAGGACGCGCCCAACTACGCCTGGAGCTTTGAACTCATCACCCCCGAGAACGGCTTGGTGTTCGAGAGCGATGGACGGCTGCTCGAGGTTTCATTCGACACCTTGATGTTTCAGGCGCATCAGAACGTACTCGGTGAAGCGGCGGCGCGGTTCGGCACCGACTTCCCGATTCGTTTCGATTGGCTGGACACCGTTGGCGGCGGCAATCTCAGCTTGCAATGCCACCCGCGTCCCGACTACGCGCTCGAGCATTTCGGCGAACCCTTCACCCAGGATGAAACCTACTACATCCTCGAAGCTCAACCTGGTGCAAGCGTCTACCTCGGTTTCCAGGCAGGGCTTGACCCACAAGATTTTCGCTCGGCGCTCGAGCAGAGCCGGACATACAACGCACCGCTGGACGTGGTGCGTTTCGTGCAGCAACATCGGGCTTCGGTGGGCGACCTGTTTCTGATTCCGAGCGGCACGATTCACTGCTCCGGCGCGGGGGTCTTGGTGCTTGAAATCAGCGCCACGCCGTACATCTTCACCTTTAAAATGTACGACTGGTTGCGGCTCGACCTCGAGGGCCAACCGAGGCCCCTGAACATCGAACGGGCCTGGGCCAACCTCGATTTCAACCGGCAGGGCGAACGCGTGTCGGAGTCCTTAATCTCGAGACCCCAGGTGCTCGAGTCCGGCCTGCTCGAGTCGGGAGAGGGCTGGCGCGTGGTCCACCTGCCCACGCACCCGGAGCAGTTCTACGACGTTCATCGGCTCGAGTTCAATCGGCAGCTTCACAGTCAGACCAACGACCAATGCCATGTCCTGGCGCGTGGTCCACCTGCCCACGCACCCGGAGCAGTTCTACGACGTTCATCGGCTCGAGTTCAATCGGCAGCTTCACAGTCAGACCAACGACCAATGCCATGTCCTGGCCGTGGTCGTGGGCGCAGGCGTGATGCTCGAGGTAAGCGGAATACGGCAGCGTTTCAACTTCGCCGAAACCTTTGTCATACCCGCCGCCGCCGGAGTTTACACGCTCGAGAACCTCGGTCCGGGCGAGGTGAAGGTCATCCGGGCCTTTGTTAAACCCACTCCCAAACCCACTCCCAAACCCACTCCCAAATTCACTCCCAAATCCAAAGCGCAAACGGCGCGTTCGTGAGCGTGGTCCTGGGGGTGGACGGGGGTGGTACCAAAACACACGCCGTCATCACCGACGAAACCGGGCGCATTCTGGGCGAGGGGTTGGGCGGACCCACCAACATCGACGATCACGACCTAGAGACCGCTACCGTCCACCTCGAGACCGCCGTGAACCAGGCCCGCGCCCACGCCCAACTCAAAACCGAACCGTTTGACGCAGCGTTCCTGGGCATCGCAGGCGTGGTCTCAGCAGCCGACCACGCGCTGGTGCGAAAATTTGCGCGGCGGCTCGAGCTGACCCGCCCTAATCCGACTGGTCCCGACCCCCTCGGCGTGGACCACGACGCACGGGTGGCGTTGGCCGGGGGCCTCTCGGGCCGTCCGGGGATGGTTCTGATCGCCGGGACGGGTTCGGCTTGTTTCGGTATGAACGCCGCCGGGGAACGCCACCTTGCCGGAGGTTGGGGACACCTGCTGGCCGACGAGGGCAGTGGTTATTGGCTCGGGCTGGAAGCGCTGCGTGCTGCCGTGCGCGGCTTTGATGGGCGCGGTCAACCCACCCTGCTCGAGCATCGGGTACTCGACTTCCTGGGGGTTCACGCCCCCGAGGAGATGATGCACCGCCTCTACGTCATCGGTCTGTCGCGGGCCGAACTCGCCGCGTTTGGTCCCACCACGCTCGAGGTCGCGGCCAGCGGCGATGGTGTCGCTCGAGCCATCGTTCGTCGCGGGGCCACAGCGCTTGTAGATACCGTGGAGGCGACTGCTGGGCGGCTCAATCTGGTCGCCTCCGAGGTCGTGTTGGTCGGTGGCGTGCTGCGTTCAGAACTGATGCTGGAACTCCTGCGGAAACAACTTGCCATGCGGCTACCACAGACGAGCTTGGTTGAGGCGGAACACTCACCCGCTTACGGTGCCTGTTTGCTGGCTCAAACTTTGCTTCCTATTTAAAGCATTTTGCGGAAGTACCCCGCCAGGGCGAAAAACTTCCCGACTAACATTCGTGCAACAGGAAGGCATTTTTCACGAAAGCGGACAGGCGAGATGGCCCGCTAGGTGCCGTTTATCTCAAGACGCGGTCTGGCCCGGTAAGTGCCGTTCAGACCAAGACGCCCGATAGGTGCTGAAGTTGGGCCAAGACGTGCCGCTTTGTCCAAGACATGGAGCCAGCCGGAGCGAGCAGGCGGTCTGGCCCGCTAGGCGGGCAGGCCCGATAGGACTCTGTTGGCGAAGTCGGTAAGGGTGGAATTATAGGAAATGACCTGTGATGATAGGACATGTCCCTCCATCCGCACACGGTTGAGTCCATTCCAGAAGACACCTTTCGGGTAGCCCACGCGGCCTTTCCCAAAGGCAATAACCCCATCATGGCTATTCGTGATCACTTATCTCAAGTGTTCAGCGATGAAGACTTTATCGGGCTTTACTCCCGTCTAGGCCAGCCTGGATACTCTCCCTGGCGTTTGATTCTGGTGTGTATCTTTCAGTTCATGGAAAACCTTTCTGACCGTCAAGCTGCTCAAGCGGTGTCTTCTCGTATCGATTGGAAGTATGCCTTGAGCCTATCCCTATCTGATCCCGGCTTCGATTTCTCCATCCTTTCAGAATTCCGCAAACGCCTTGTGGACGGGGAAGTTCAAGATTTCGCCCTGCAACGCGTCTTAGATTTTTGCAAAAGAGAGGGCTATATCAAAACCAACTCCAAACAGCGCACCGACTCGACCCATGTCTTGGCCCGGATTCGCAGACTCAATCGGCTGACTTTAGTCGGTGAAACCCTACGAGCTGCCCTCAACGAACTGGCTGAGCTACACCCCGAGTGGCTTTTAGAGATCATGCCATCCGAGTGGGAGAGGCGCTATGTTCACCGCATTGAAGACAGTCGCTTTGGGAAAACTGAAAGCCAGTTGACCGCCCAGGAAACGCAGGTGGGACAAGATGGGCAACTCCTTCTGGACGCACTCGAGCGCAGGGGGCAGGGTTTTGAGGGAGTCGAGCGGTTGAAACTAGAAAGCGTGGATATTCTAAATCAGGTCTGGCAGCAACATTTCCACGTCGTAGCAGGAGGTCTTCGCTTCAAGTCCGGTGAGGAACTCGTTCCCTCAAACGAGAGAATTACCAGCCCCTACGATACAGACGCGACCTTTGCCAAAAAGAGAAATACTGCTTGGGAGGGGTATAAAGTGCATATCACCGAAACGTGTGATTCCGACCAACCCCATTTGATTACGGCGGTTGCCACCACGGCGGCAACCGTAGCCGATGTGAGTATGGGGTCTTTGATTCAAGACTATCTCGAGGAGCACGACCTCAAGCCCCAAGAGCATCTGGTGGATGGCGGTTACATCAGCACAGAGTACCTTCTGCACAGTGAAAACATGGGAATCGAAGTAATAGGACCCCCTATGCCCACCTCAGACTGGCAATCCCAGCTCGAGGGAGGATTGAGTCTCGAGCACTTCCAGATCGACTGGGAGCAACAGTACGCCCAATGTCCTGCTGGAAAGCGCTCCATCGGTTGGCTCGAGGCAAAAAGATCGGGTAAGCCCAGCACGAAAGTACAATTCAGCCAGACCGACTGTCGAGACTGTTTTCTGCGAACCAAATGCACTAAATCGAAAACCGCAGGTCGGATGTTGACGCTCAAATCACGCGAGAGCCATGAACTTCTGGTGCAAGCACGCACGAAGGCCAAAGAAGACCCCAGCAAAGTCCGTTATCGACTCCGAGCCGGGATCGAGAGCACTCTTTCACAGGGGGTCAGAACCCTGGGGTTGCGATGCAGTCGCTATATAGGCCTGGAGAAGACCAGCTTGCAACATACTCTCACCGCCACTGCGCTCAATTTTAGTCGCCTGGTGAGTTGGTGGGACCGACAACGAAAAGCCAAGCCTCCCCGTCCCCGTTCCGCGCTGGGTCGGCTCTTTCAGGCTGTGGCCTGACTTCGCCAACAGAGTCCGGTAGGTGCCGTTCTGCTCAAGACAGTGCCGTCTTGCCCAAGACAGTGCCGTCTTGCCCAAGACAGCGCCCGACCCCTACCTGAGCATTGCGTCTTAGCGGTCACGTAGGGGCGGGGCGCGCCTCGCCCGAACCGCAAGGGAAGCGCCGCAAGTCAAGAAAAACGGGAGATTTTGAATTCGCCGACAGAGTCCGATGGTAAATTGGGAATTTCAGCCTCGAGCGCCTTGAACTGGTGAGGCAGTGCGCCGGGGTTTAAGTGGTTGACTGCATTAGGCTCCCTTTCCTCGAACCAATCCACAATGCCCTGCCATGACTCCTGAACGCTCACCATACCTCGAGCCTAACACACCCTCTCCTCGAGCCTGCGCTAAAGTGGGAACACGTCAAAATCCTACGCTCGAGGTGTACCCAATGGCCCTGTCCCCGCTCGCTGGAAAACCCGCCCCCGAATCGCTGCTGGTCAACATTCCCCGCTTAGTCAGCGCTTATTACACCCAGAGTCCTGACCCCGCCAACCCGG
>Ga0209511_1003769_pt1 | contig 11426 bp, 9 predicted proteins | sample SSSSmetaG_FD_184141 | JGI IMG/M metagenome (GOLD analysis project Ga0209511, IMG submission 184141) | Glacier valley bacterial and archeal communities from Borup Fiord, Nunavut, Canada, to study Microbial Dark Matter (Phase II) - ​SSSS... | ecosystem: Environmental > Aquatic > Freshwater > Ice >... | reverse complement strand
TGGAGGGTGAAGCCCAAAAAGTCGAACCCCTCCCACATCGAAACCACGCGTGTCTTCTCAGTGGAAAAGGTTAAACCACGGATTTTGAGCCATTCCTGAAGCGTGTCGTGTGCTGCCTGAGCATCTTTTCGACTGGCGCACAGCACCACAAAATCGTCAGCGTAATATTACGCCATTGCTGGATGATGTTGCGGTTAATGGGCGTTATTTGCCAGAACAACTCCTAGCCAATGTGGGTAAGAGTTTTCAAGGTTCAATTGCACTAGGAGCTGGATTCCTATTAGACCCTGATGAAGCAAAGGCTCTTATAGTGAAAGACGCACGCAATTCTGCTGTGCTATTTCCATATTTGAGTGGCGAAGATTTGAATTCACACCCTCAACAGAAGCCAAGTCGTTGGGCTATTTACTTCTTTGATTGGAGTTTGGAACAGGCAGAACAATACCCTGATTGTATTGCAATTGTGCGAGAACGAGTGTATCCGGAGCGACAAAAGAACAATGACAGACAACGACGTGACATTTGGTGGCGTTTTACGCGCCCAACCGTCGAGCATTATGCCACAATCGCAACTTTGAAACAAGTCCTATTTCATGGATTTACAAGTAAGTATCTTGCGTTCTCGTTCGTGCCTAAAGGATATATTTACGCAGGACCTCATAACGTTTTTGCTTTAGATCAGTTTCGGTATTTTGCTACTCTACAATCAGCGTTACACGAAATTTGGGTGTTACAGTACTTGTCCACTATGAAAACAGATATTCGATACTCATCCAGCGACGCATTTCAAACCTTCCCCTTTCCCGAAATCGATATGTTGCCGTTGTTAGAAACAATCGGCGAAACCTACCACGAAACGCGCCGTCAGATTATGCTCGCGCGCCAAGAGGGATTGACCGACACCTACAACCGATTCCACAATCCCAACGAACACAGCGCCGACATCATGCAGCTTCGGGCACTGCACGTTGAGATGGATCACGCGGTCGCAGCGGCATGTGGCTGGTCCGATTTCGATGTGCAGTACGCGTTCCACGAGACTCCGCAGGGCGTGCGCTACACCATGCCGGAGTCCGTGCGGCGGGAGGTGCTCAAGCGTCTGTTGGCGCTCAACTTCGAACGCGCCGCCGAGGAGCAGGCTATGCTCACGGGGGCGGTCAAGGTGAAGAAGAAGGGGAAGAAGGTCGCGCAGGCGGCAGCATCTGCACCCGTCGCGCCGGAAGCGAGTCCGCTCGATCCGAATGCGCCGCCACCCGAGCAGCTAGATTTGTTCGACGATGGGAGTGCGAAGCAGCGGTGGTTGTTATAATTCATTTAGGTATTTTGTGACAAATTCATCTAATTTAGGGAACCACATGAACAGTATTGATGAAAAGCCAAAACGCTATTCAAGACCTTTCTATACTCGGCCATCTTGCTTGGGTGCAATGGTGCTTGTGTTTCTTGCTTGTTTCGGCGCGACTACAATTACGATTAGCAGAAATGAAGATGTAAAAGGCACATGGGTTGCCGATTTTTGTAGAATCGTTTCCGTTGTACTCAATAGACCGAAGGACGCCTGTTCCGATTCTTCGACTGGTTCAAACGGCGATCTGACCCTTGTTGCACTTCAGGCAACCCAGACCAAACTAGCACAGCCAGTCTCCAGCACTACACCTTTGCCAACAATAGATACATCTGCATCACAGACTTTGCAAGCGATTCAGGCTACCCAAACAGCAATGAGCATTCGCCCAACGGCGACGCAAACGACGGATACTTCAGTGACACAAACGCTGGCGGCGATTGCGGCCACGCAAACGGCGATGAGCGTTCGCCCAACCGCGACGCAGACAACGGATACTTCAATGACACAAACGCTGGTGGCGATTGCGGCCACGCAAACGGCGATGAGCGTTCGCCCAACCGCGACGCAGACAACGGATACTTCAGTGACACAAACGCTGGCGGCAATTGGTGCGACGCAAACCGCGATGAGTGTTTTACTATCTCCAACATCTCAGGCGGTTGATGTAGTTGCCCCATCTCTACCTGCTCTCGCAGAACAACAGGCATTACGACCACAAACTACTCAGAACTTCGGCACGGGTCCCTTTAGTCAAGCAATGACATCTGATGGACAAGCTCAACTAACTGATCCGCAACTTGTATCTGACTATTGGCATTTTACTAGAATACGCTTGCAAGAAAATCCCAATGCCTGTGGAACACTACAATATGATGCGAGCAAAGTATGGTTTGCAGGATCAAAAGGAACAACATTTTCCGTTAATGGATCACCTGTCGGGAAATTGACACGTGCGACGGGGTCGCATGGGATTGTAATCAACTATAGCGTCAAGAAAAACGAGCAGTTGTGTGCGTCTGGATATGATCCTTTTGGATTTCTAATCTTCACGGGGCCTGATATGTACTATCACTATGATAGTTATTGCTATCGTAAATATTGCACGTAGTAAGTACTCAAACGATCTATAAGTATCGATCGGGCTTGACTCAGCGATAGGAGTAGGCTTGTCAACGATAGAATTTACAAGCATCACCAACGAGGTTCTCGACTTCCTCGTTTCTGCTCCCACACCCGAACAAATCGTCGCATTCCATATGTCCGACAGTGCGCAAGATCGGTTGCGGACGCTGCATGTCAGGATGGATCACGCAGTCGCGACGGCGTATGGCTGGTCAGATTTCGATGTGCTGTACGCGTTCCACGAGACTCCGCAGGGGGTGCGCTACACTATGCCGGAGTCCGTGCGGCGGGAGGTTCTCAAGCGACTGCTAGCACTGAACTTCGAGCGTGCCGCCGAGGAGCAAGCCCTGCTCGTGGGAACGGTCAAGGGGAAAAAGAAGGGGAAGCAGGTCGCACAATCGGCGGCATCCGCACCCGTCGCGCCGGAAGCAAGTCCGATCGATCCGAATGTGCCGCCGTCGGAGCAATTGGATTTGTTCGATGATGGCAGTCCGAAGCAGCGGTGGTTGTTGTAGGCATATAATATAGGTCTGTCTATTATGAGGTGCAGCATGAATGTTTATGAGCAGGCAGTGCAATTGACCAGCCATATGACGCTGGCGGAAAAAGCGCGGCTGTTGGAACATCTCAGCACAGCGCTCAAACACGATATTGAAACGGAAGCCTATAAGCATATGCCTTGGGAGCAATTCATCGACCTGACCTATGGCAGTCTGGCTGATGATCCGATTGAACGTAATCAACCACTCATACTTGATGTTCGGGATGAGATTGAATGAAGTATTTGCTCGACACCAATACTTGCATTCGCTATCTCAACGGGCGGGCACCGCAAATTCGGCAGAAAATGGCGAGCGTCAATGACTCCGACATTGCCATCAGTACGATCACGCAGGGCGAAATGTATGCGGGTTCTGAAAAGAGCCAGAAACCACTCCAATCGCGTGCCCGACAGGATGCCTTTTTTGTGCGCTTTGTGAAACTGCCGTTTGACGAGCTAGCCGCAAACGAATATGGGCGAATCCGGGCGGCGCTGGAACTTTCTGGGACTCCCATTGGCCCGTTCGACATGCAAATCGCGGCAATTGCCCTTGCACAGGGGTTGACGGTCATCACCCACAATACGCGAGAATTTGCGCGAATCGCCGCGCTGCCGCTCGATGATTGGGAACTATAGTTTTGGATAATCAAGGAGGCTCAGCAAACAGCCTGTGCTACAAATTTTTGATGGTATCAAGGTCGCCCCAGAATGAACTTTGTCACGCTTTCCATTCCTTCCAAGCTGACCCTCGACACAGCATTGGCATTCACCCACCAGATCGGCGCGCAACCCACTGACATGAAGTTCTTGAACCTTGATTTTGCCAATTTCGCACGGGTCGAGCCGTTTGGGATGCTGGTGGCGGCTCATGCCATTCGGCAATTCAAGAAACGTGCGCCCCAGACCACAATTGTCGCAACGAGCTTACCGCAGAATGATGCTGAAAGTTACGCCAGCCACATGGGTTTTTTCAAGGCGTGCGACATCCAGCTTGGCAAGAATCCCGGCCAAGCGAAGGGCGGCGCTCGCTACCTGCCCATCACTTACCAATCGACGGCGGATTTGGCTGTCATCGGAGAACATTTAGGCACGAACATTGGACGCCTGAGTCTGAAGCTCGCGCAGATGTTGACTCAGCAGACTTCGGGCGTGCTGGTCGATATGCTCACCTATTCGTTCCGTGAGATCATTCGTAACGTGGCAGAACACAGCCAGTCGCCAGATTTCAGCTACTGCGCCCAATACAACTATTCGGACGGTACGGTTGAGATTGCACTCATTGACCAAGGGGTCGGATTGCGCTCCAGTCTTGCGAACAATCCCTTCGTTAGTCCCCATTTGACCAGCGATCAGGATGCCCTCAAATACGCGCTGATGCCCGGCATCTCAGGCAAGGCGTTCAAAGGCGCGGCGCAAAATGCTGACGATGTGTGGAGCAACTCAGGTTTCGGTTTGTACATGAACTATCGGCTCTGCAACGAGGGTGGGAGCTTCTTCATTGCTAGTGGAGAGGCTGGTTTACATCGGGCACGTGCCGACGAGAATCGGTATCACACCTGTCAATTACCGGGTGTCGCATTGCGGTTACGCCTCAATGCGAACAACTTCAAAAACCTGGAGGAAACCCTCAAAAGGTTTGCGAGAGAAGGCGAAACGGTTGCCAGCAAGTTCAGCGAAGGTGCGGTGCCCGATGGCCCACGAATGTCGACGCTGATCCGTAATGACTTTGGCGATCTGAAACGTACATTCGCTGTCGGGATGGCGATTCGGCATCCACAACTAGGAACAGTTTCAATCGTGGGGATACAAAATAGCACCCAGGGAACAATACTGACGGTGCAATTAAAAGGCGGAGGCCAGAAACGCGTGAACAGCAACGATGTGATGATTGTAGAGGATCAGTCATGACCGACGTTTCATTGAAACCCGCCACGCCGGAAAGCGTTCGGGCTGAGTTCGTGGACATGCTTACTCGCGATTGGCTCGGCCCGTCTGGTGGACCAGATGAGATTGTGCATGAGCATTCTGTTCGGGACCGCTACTTGGTTGGGATGCTGGCCCCAGATCGTAAGGCCGCCAGTGTTGCTACCAGTGGCAAATCTCAACCGACCGAGTCTGAAGACGAAGATGTTGTCGATCCCATAGATGAACAAGGCGATTTGGCGGTCGGTGGGGCAGATGTTGGTGACGACGGACGCGCCGAGCCATCGGTTCCAGATGTGGGTGATACAGTTGCATTTATCCCCTCATCCGTCGGTCTGACGATGTCTCTTGCCGAAGATGCGCAAAAGTTCGTTGTCGAGGTGCGGTACGGTCGTTACGAACGCCACGTCGAGGAGGCTACTGGCAAGCGATATTGGCAGCGCATCCCCATTGCGTTCGTGAGCAAGCCGTTTGCCATCAAGGACGGGCTTATCCCAAAGACGCTCACCAATGACGAGCGTCGCAACATATACATCACAGGCCTCTGCCGGGAGACTTCACACGGCTACTCTATGACTCTATTTCTGGTGAACGGCCAAGCCGAGCCTGCTAAACTCAAGGACGAATCCTGGGTTTTCCAACCAGAAATATTCGTTTATGCGCCAGAAGGGCCTGCCATTTTCGCCAAACGTCCACTAGGGCGCAAGGTGCGGGACAGTGAAGATCGCGCCATGCAAATGCTCTACCGTGAGAAGCAAGAGTTCGCGATGGGGCATGGTACCGCTGTATCGGTAGAGCAAGCGCCGAACAATCCCGCTCGTGCCACACGAGTTGCCACGAAAATCGTTCCGACCTGTGAGATTGCGCCCATGCAAGCGCGGGATATTCCCGATCTCGTGACGGACATGACCCAGCTTGCCCAGACTGCCCAAGGCGACTTCGCGGCAGCGTTGACTCCGCTCACCCAGGCGTATGGGCGTTGGTTGGCACAACGCAGACTTGAAGTCGAGCACCCGGATGGCTTGCTGTATCCCTATGTTGAAGACGGCATTGCTAGTCATCAACTGGATCAGGGTGACGAAGCATTACGGCGCATTGAGGCTGGCATTGCCGTGCTCGATAGTGATCCACAAGCGGCGTTGGCGTTTCAGTTCGCTAATGCAGCGATGGCATTTCAGCGCGTCCACACCCTGTTTTCTGAAGAAGTACGGCGTAAAAAGCAGCCGGACATCAACGACCTGGACATCCCCAAGAACCGCAGTTGGCGTCCATTCCAGCTTGCATTTATCTTGCTGAATCTTCCTGCGATGTCCGATCCGACCCATTCAGATCGCAGCGATCATGGAGACCCTGGCGAACCAGGTGCCATTGCCGATTTGCTCTGGTTCCCAACGGGCGGCGGCAAAACCGAAGCCTATCTCGGACTGACCGCCTTCACGCTGGCGATCCGGCGTTTGCAGCGTACTCAAGGCGGCTTTGATGGCGACGGCGATGGCGTTGCCGTGATTATGCGCTACACCTTGCGCCTGTTGACTTTGCAACAATTCCAACGAGCGACCGCGCTCATTGCCGCGTGCGAGGTCATCCGGCGTGACAATGTTTCCCTCTGGGGAAAGACTCCGTTCCGGATTGGCTTATGGGTTGGGTCGAGCAGCACTCCAAACTACACCGAAGATTCCGCAACTGCCGTTGCCCAGGCGCATGGCAAATGGCAAGGAGGCATGGGTGGTAAAGGCACGCCGGTACAGATCAAGTTCTGCCCGTGGTGTGGTAGCCCCATTTCGCCGGGGAAAAACATCAAGGTCGAGACAATGGAACAGGGCGCAGGCCGCACCTTACAGTATTGCAGCGACGCCTTCGGCGAATGTCCGTTTGGGGAACGCTGGGCTAAAGGCGAAGGGCTGCCTATTGTCGTTGTGGACGAAGAAATTTATCGCCTTTTGCCCGCGCTCCTCATCGCGACCGTCGATAAATTCGCTCAGATGCCCTGGAAAGGCGAAACCCAAATGCTGTTTGGGCGGGTGACTGGGTTTTGCCCGCGCCACGGCTACCGCTCACCCGAGTTGAAAGACTCTGACAGCCATCCGAAAAAGGGTCCGCATCCTGCGTGTAAGACGGTGCCCCTGGCGAATGGGTTGCGTCCGCCCGACCTGATCATTCAAGACGAATTACACTTGATCAGCGGTCCATTGGGAACATTAGTCGGTCTGTACGAAACGGTCGTCGATGCGCTGTGTATGTGGCAGCTTAACGGCGTTACGATTCGACCCAAAGTCGTCGCGTCCACCGCCACCATCCGTCGGGCAAGCTATCAGGTTCATGGCTTATTTCAACGGCGCGTGAACGTTTTCCCGCCGTCCGGCTTAAACGCATCCGACAACTTTTTCGCCAAGGAAGATCAGAAGTCAGCGGGGCGTCTCTATCTGGGCATTTGCGCGTCAGGGACGCGGATGAAGTCGGTTTTAATCCGCGCTTACGTTACGGTCATGGCGGCGGCGCAGAGTCTCTATGAACGCTACGGCGCACTGGCTGATCCATATATGACGCTGGTCGGTTACTTTAACTCTGTTCGTGAGTTGGGCGGCATGATCCGCGTCATGGACGATGCGGTTCAGTCCCGGCTCAAGCGGATGGATCAGCGCGGTCTGTCAAAACGCTACATCACCCCCTACAGTGTCGAGGAATTGACCTCTCGCAAGAGTGCCGTCCAAATTCCTGATATTCTAGACCGCCTTGAAGCACCATTTGGCACAAAAGACGACGACCGACGCCCCCTTGACGCGGTGTTGGCAACCAATATGATCTCGGTGGGCGTCGATGTGGGGCGGCTCGGTATGATGATTGTTGCCGGCCAGCCCAAAGCCGCTGCTGAGTACATTCAAGCCACCAGTCGTGTCGGGCGGCGCGCGCCAGGCGTGGTGATCACAGTGTATAACTGGACACGACCGCGCGACCTGAGCCATTACGAACGCTTTGAACATTATCATGTGACCTTCTATCAGCAAGTCGAAGCGCTGTCGGTCACACCTTTTGCCCCACGAGCGATGGATCGAGGATTGGCGGCGGTGCTGGTCTCATTGCTTCGACTGCACAACATCACCTTGAATCCAGATGAATCAGCCGGAAAGTTTCGTCGCGAAAATGTGATGTTGGACGAAGTTGTCGAATGGATCGTCAACCGAGCCGGGATGGTCACAGGACGCCAGGATGTCGCCGATGACGTGCGCGTCAGATTGGAGTCGCTCATCGATGAATGGCTGCGCCAGGCGCGTTTGCCTGGATCGCAGTTAACTTATACAACAAAACGGGGCGCAACCATCAAGCTGTTGACGACACCACAGGAAAAAGACGGTGATTGGCGACCCTTTACGGCACTGAATTCGATGCGTGATGTAGAAGCCCCGGTGCGCCTGATACTCGATGATTATCGGATGGATGATGAACGATGAGCGATAGAATGTTTGTCGGTGAAATTCGTCCAAGCCAGCTGATGTACACCTACGGGGTCGGTGCTATCGTCGATTTGCCTAACCTTTCCGTAATCGTGATGGGGTTGGATGATTGGCCCAGCAACACACCCCCATTGAGTGAGGCACGGCTGCTGAATGCGGTGCGATTCCATCGGCATAGTGTCGAAGAACTTCGTACATTGCCACAGGCAGAAGGGGAAGCCGACCCTCCATTTGCGCCCAGTGCGCTGTATGGTGTTCCGGTGGCTGTCTTTCCCCGCTGGTGGGTGTGCCCTCTGTGCCAGATGTTGGCTCCCTTGAATGCAGGATTGTTCGAGCTTGAAAAGAAGCCGTTCAGCCCCGAACGTACCGTCTATCGACATACTGGCTGCACAGAAAGCCGCCGTCCACCTGAAGTGGTCCCAGCGCGTATTCTGGTCGCGTGCGAAGATGGGCATTTGGATGATTTCCCCTGGGTGGACTTCGTTCATCGTGGCGAGCCCTGCAAATTTGAAAAATCGCAGCTCAAATTACGGGAATACGGCACATCGGGGGAAGCCCGCGACCTGGAAGTGCGTTGTCACTGCGGTATGAGTCGGCGCCTGGCTGAGGCTTTTGGCAAAGACAATCGCGAGAAAATGCCCTTATGTACGGGGCGTCGCCCACATCTGCGCGATTACGACACGACTCCATGCCAGCATCACGCTCGCCCCATCGTTCTCGGCGCGACCAATCTCTGGTTCCCGATCAATCTCACTGTCCTTTCGATCCCGGCTGGCACCGACAAACTAGCTCAACTCGTCGAAACCCACTGGGGCACCCTTCGAGTTGCCAAGTCACTCGAAATTCTGAGCGCGTTACGCACATTGGGCCAGATTCAAGGCGAAATTACAGCATACAATGACGCTGAAATCTTAGAAGCCATCAACGTCCACGAAGCCGGCGGTGGCGAGCCTCAGAGCGACCTCGCTCCCGATCTCAAACTTCCGGAGTGGGAGATTTTTCAGAAGGCAGACCCTTCCCTGAATAGCGCTGATTTTCGCACCCGACGGCTTCACTTGGGCAAGGCATGGGGCAACCTCCACATTGAGAATGTCCTGCTGGTTGAACGGCTGCGTGAAGTGCAGGCGACTATTGGTTTTGCTCGACTGGACGCTGTGGGGGAACTCACCGACCCGGATCAGCAAGTACTGGTCAGGGCGGCCCCGATTACTCGCGTACCGCCGAAGTGGGTGCCAGCAACTGAGTTGCGGGGCGAAGGCTTATTTTTTCGGTTCAATGAGGGTGCAATTGCACAGTGGGAAAAACAAGCCGCGCTCAAAGAGCATATGGAGGGATTCTCGGCAGCGCACACCCGCTGGCGTGAAAAACGCGGCATCACCAACCCGATGGAAAACTTCCCTGGGATGCGTTATGTGCTGCTGCACAGCTTTTCCCATGCCCTGATGCGCCAATTGTCGCTGGAGGCGGGGTACTCAGCCGCCAGCCTCAAGGAACGAATCTATGCGCGAGCAAGTGGCCTAGTCGGTGGGCCGATGGCTGGGGTGCTGATCTACACAGCAGCCTCGGACAGCGAAGGAACGCTGGGCGGGCTGATTGGGTTGGGCGAGGACGAGCAACGGATGCACCGCACTATCCAAGAAGCCCTGGAAACCATGACTCTGTGTGCCAATGACCCGATCTGCGCCGAACGGCACATCGACACGCAGGGAATGACGGTTCACGCGGCGGCTTGCCATGCCTGTTTGTTCGCGCCGGAAACATCCTGCGAACGGGGCAATCGCTATTTAGATCGCTCAATCCTCGTGCCGACTGTGGAATTAGATCGCACGGAGTTGGCGTTCTTCAACGTGGAATCATGAACGCCGAAACGCTGACCCGTCAAATTCAGCAGGTCGTCCTACGCTCTCCGTTGCGGTTGATGAAGCAAATTTGTGTACAACTGGACATAAGCGCTGACTGGCCGCAAGTACACGGGAAAGTTGCGCCGCTGCTGCCATCATCTGATCTAGGAGAGGTTTTTGCGCAGGTCTTCGCCTCCGCGCAGGTGTTGAATCACCCTCCTTCACAGTTGGCATTTGCACTTCGCTCGGCTGCCGCTGTGGAGGAATATCACCGCCATGCAGAGCAAGTAGAGTTGGTTTGGACTGGGCCAGCGCCGTCACGGCTGGCCCTCCGGTGGATAGACGAAGCCTTGCTGCAACTCATATCGAGTGCAAGGCACACCCTGACCCTGATGAGCTTCGCGGTTTATCCCGTGGAGCGGCTATCTTCTGCACTTGAAAATGCCATCCAAAGAGGCGTCGTCGTTAGGTTCTTTCTGGAACTGGACACGCATAAAGTCGCTGCGCCATCGTTTGCCGCAATGAACGGTGCGAAGGCCATCCACATTTACACGTGGGCGGACGAGTATCGTTTCCGCACGACCGCCAACAAATACGGGACCTTGCACGCTAAAGCCGCCGTTGCCGACGGTCAGTGCCTGCTTATTTCCAGCGCCAACCTGACCGAACACGCCATGTCCCTGAACATGGAACTTGGACTCCTGATCACAGGTGGCGAACTACCCCGCAAGCTTGATTTGCTGTTGGACGATTTCGTTGAACGTGGAGTGTTCGTTTCGATTCCCTGATTCACTCGCAGGCTAAGTCAGCGAATTCCCTGTGGGGGCCGATTGGCTCATCCGCCCTGCAAATACCGGGATTTATGCCTTTAAGCAGCCCAGGGAATAGGCGTGATGTGAACCATTCAAAACTGGGCGTGAAATTACTCGACCATCAACGGGTGGCTTGTCTATTATTGGCGAAGACATAATCGGTATCCGCTGGTTCAAGCCTTGGTGCGGTCGCAGGGTGTTGAAGTATTCGACGTAGTCCCTGTAGGGTTGAAAAACCTCATTCGCCGCGGAAGTTAGGCCTGTGGGGGTCATTTAACTGATCTGAGCTGATTTTCGCCTCAAGACCGGTATCATTTCCTTGTGAATAGAACCGATAGATCACCACAGGGGAAAATCAGAGGTTGCTTTCAACTATGTTGCACCAGG
>Ga0209511_1003766_pt1 | contig 11429 bp, 14 predicted proteins | sample SSSSmetaG_FD_184141 | JGI IMG/M metagenome (GOLD analysis project Ga0209511, IMG submission 184141) | Glacier valley bacterial and archeal communities from Borup Fiord, Nunavut, Canada, to study Microbial Dark Matter (Phase II) - ​SSSS... | ecosystem: Environmental > Aquatic > Freshwater > Ice >... | reverse complement strand
GCAGAAGTTAAACGCTGTGCCCATTCCACTGCAATGGTTGTTGCAATAGAATTTTCAGCTACATGATAATCCCATTTCTTTAATAATGCAATTGGTTCTTTTAGCAAATCATACAAACTATCAGCAAGCGTTGTGTTTTTTTCAAAGGCATTTATCAACGCAGGCATCAATACTTCAAATGCAGCAAGGTTTTTATCGTAGCCCGATGTAATTAATTTTTCGATCGTAAAAGTATTTTCATTTTGTAAAACCTTTACAGCATTTATTCCTCTAAAATTTTCACCATCCGGTGCCATGTAGTTTGGGTAATTCTTTTTTACCGGACTGCTTGCTCCACTTACTGTATAAGGCGTGGAGTTGCAGTTTTGTATAAATCCAGTTGAAGGATTGATCATTTGCACAATATCTTTTAATGCATGTAAACCTTTCCAGTCTGTTTGCGAAGTGCTGCCATCTAAAGGTTTGCTCCAGTTATATTTTGTATTTCTTACGGGTATATAATTGCCGTGCCAGTAAGCAATATTTCCTTTATTGTCTGCAAACACTGTGTTGTTGCTGGTGTTGCCTTTAAGCTCCATCGTTTTGGTATAATCTGCAAGCCCTTTTGCCTTTGTGCGTTGCCAGCTTTGTATCAGCCCATTCATCATTCTGTTACTGCTTTTCACACTTATATATTTTTCATTTCTATACGCCATTATAGGCCCGTGCTGTGTGTACAATGCAGTAATATTTTTTGTTTGCAGCACATCGCCTTTTTTAAAACTTATAGCAATATTTTTATGCTGCACTTTTCTTTTTTGATTGTCAAAAAGATATTTCATTTCATTGTTGTTACCGGTTATTTTTTCAGCATACATATCTGCAACATCAACATTACTGCTGGTGTGCATCCAGCCGCAGTATTCATTAAAACCCTGAAAAATAAAAAACTGTCCCCATGTTACGGCACCATACACATTCAATCCTTCTTCGCTCACCATGTGCACTTCGGGCCTAAAGTAAAAAGTTACGTGTGGGTTTATATAAAGCAACGCATTGCCAGATGCTGATTTTTTAGGCGAAATGGCAAACCCGTTTGAACCCGTAGAAATTTCTTCAAATTTTTTTGGGTTATAGGTTGATGATGTTCTGTTGCCGGTATAAAAGTTTTTCACTTCTTCTTCTGTAACACCACCGGTGCTGATAGCGCCAATGCTTCCGTCCGTCCACAACAATGGATACCAAGGTTGAAAGTGGTTAAGCAAAGCCGGTTTTACGGAGGGATTTTTATACAGATAATAATTGATACCATCAGCATAAGCCACCAATAATTTTTGTAACCACTGTGGTGCCTTTTTATAATCTGATATGGCATCGCTGTTGTCAATCAATAACCTTATGTACAAATCGCTGTACAAAGAATTTTCACCATTTACTTCTGCAAGTCTTCCAAGTTTTTCAATATAATTTAGTTCTACTCTTTTAAAATCATCTTCACATTGTGCGAACAGCAATCCAAAAACTGCATCAGCATCTGACTTACCATAAATATGCGGCACACCATAATTATCTCTGTAAATGGTAACGTTTGCTGCCTGTTTTGTACAACGGTTTATTTCTGACGAAGAAAGTTTTTGTGCTGAAGCTATGAAAGGAAAGCAAACGGCAAGTAGTAATAATATTTTCATGGGAAGTGGTTTTTAAAAATGTAAATGCATTTAATTTCTGCGAAGGGTTAAGCGTTCTGCCTGTCCGCCTCTGTTCATATCAAACACAAGACTATCTGTGGTAAGCTTAAATATCTTCACCATTATTTCCTGTTGGTTTGCAGATTTGGTAAACAGCATATCATTCTCCACTTTGTAAGTTCCTTCTTCTTTGGTACCTGCATAATCAAAACTGTAATTTCCTTTTTCAGCAAAAATGAAAACGGCTTTAGTAGCGTCCATAGTTGCCGGTGCATTGTTTACCACCCAGTCCGTGCCCACCCATTTACCTACAATTTTTTTATTGTTTTCTGTATTTGCACAACTTATAAATAAAATTACAACGAGGGCGAAAAAGTAATTCTTAATTTTCATATAATGATGGTGTTGTGCCAGTATTTGAAAGATTGTTTACGATTCTTTTTCTTCCCAATAATAAATAAAGTATTCCTATGATAGAACCTAAAAACAGTATGCCAATCGTCCACATAATTTTTTCAACTGTTTCTATTTTATTAGATTGAAAAACTTCATACAAAGCCAGAACAGCAAATACAAGATAAAATGCAAAAGATAATTCCAATAATAAATCAGCAAATGGAGAGTGCATTATTTTTAAAACAGCGCCAAACAATATTCCGATAACAGAGACGAAAAAACTTATTTTAAGAATATGGTCCATTTTCATGCAATAAAATTTTATGCTTTACCAAATATAAAACGAAAACCTGCATAAAATCTTTTTCCTGCATCGTTTCACCATCACATTTAAATTTTTTCTATCTTCATTTTATGAGAGTTTTACTCGGATTTTTACTAACCATTCTTACCATTTCTGCAACTGCACAAACAAAATTTGCAACCATTACAGGAATTGTAATTGATGAGAATGATGCCCCATTAAAAAATGTATCTGTAGTTATTCTTGGTAAAAACTCAGGGATTGTTACGGCAGAGAATGGAACGTTTTCATTAAAAGTTCCGGCACAAAAATCATTGGCACTCATATTTAGCTACACCGGTTTTGCAGACCAGCAAAAAAATTTCTTTTTAAGCAATGAAGAAACAGAAACGATTTTAATACAATTAAAACAAACTGGCAAAACCCTTGATGCAGTGACCGTAGGTAATGAAAAGGAAAGAAAAGAAACAAGCCTTATAAAAATAAATCCCCGCAATGCAGTTATAAACCCGAGTACAGTAGGCGGTGTGGAGGGATTGATTAAAACCCTTGTGGGCAGCAACAATGAATTGACATCTCAATACAATGTACGGGGCGGCAGTTACGACGAAAACCTTATTTATATAAATGATTTTGAAATATACAGACCGTACCTGGTAAGCAGTGGGCAGCAGGAAGGTTTGAGCCTTATAAATCCTGACATGACCAAAAATGTAAACTTTTACACCGGCGGTTTTCAAAGCAAGTATGGCGATAAAATGAGCAGCGTTCTCGACATTCAATATAAAAAACCTGCTAGTTTTGGCGGTACTGCATATGTAAGTTTATTAGAGCAGGGATTGCAATTTGAAGGCGCATCAAAAAACGGAAAATTCTCTTACCTCACGGGTGTTAGAAATAAAAGCAACAGAAACTTACTAAGCAACCAACCTACAGCCGGTGCATATATTCCTTCTGCATCTGATGCGCAGGGTTTTTTAAGTTATACCATTTCACCAAAACTTCAGGTAGAATTATTGGGGATTATTTCAACTTCAAGGTTTACTTTCATTCCGGAATCTGTGAAGAAAACAACCTCGGTATTTTCTCCATTCTTTACCGCAAACCTTGGGTTAGATGTATTTTTTGAAGGGCAGGAAAAAGACAGTTACACCTCAAGTCTGATCGGTTTATCCTTCCTTCAATCCATCAATAAAAAAACCAAATTTAAATGGATGTTGAGCAGGTTTAAAAACAGAGAAAAAGAGAATCTGGATATTGGCGCAGCATATCTTTTTGGTGACAGGGATTTTGATAACAGCAGTCCCACTTTTGGGCAAATAACAAACCCATTGGGTGCGGGATTTTATCAAAATTATGCAAGAAACCAATTGAACATAGAAGTGTACAATGCAAGCCACAAAGGGAGTTACGATGCAAAAAACAATTTTATACAATGGGGCTTTTCTGCAGAGCAAACAAATATAAAAGATAAACTTGCGCAGTTTGAGTACAGGGATTCTGCAGGTTATTCGCTTCCATATGTTCCCGGGTCGTTAACAATTTACAATGTACAAAACAGCATATCAGATTTAAATATTCAAAAATACAGCGGTTACGTGCAGGATAATATAAGGCTTAGTAAAAACAACAGCGATGTTACTTTGCAGGCAGGCGTAAGGTTTAACTACAATAGTTTAAACAAAGAATTTTTGATAAGCCCTCGGGCACAAATAAGCTGGAAACCATTGGGCTATAAAGACATTGTTTTTAAAGCAGCGGCAGGTGTTTACAACCAACCGCCGTTTTACAGAGAATTGCGAAGACAAGATGGCTCCGTAAACCAAAACATTAAGGCACAAAAAAGCAAACAGCTTGTTGCAGGTATTGATTATAATTTTAAAGGGACGGGTAACAGAATACTTAGACTTACAACTGAAGCTTATTACAAACAAATGACTGACGTTGTACCCTACGATATTGATAATGTAAAAATAAGATACCTCGGCAGCAACAATGCTAAAGCTTATGCAACCGGAGTTGAATTCAGGTTATTTGGAGAACTGGTAAAAGATGCAGAAAGCTGGTTAAGTGTAGGTTTTATGCGCACAAAAGAAAATTTAAATAACGATACATATTACAATTACAAGAACGCAGCAGGCGAAATTATAAACGCAGGAACGGTTGACAGAAAGATTAAAGACAGTGTAAAAAATGATGTTGGGTATGTGCGTCGCCCAACTGACAGATTAATAACTGTAGGGCTTTACCTGGAAGATTATTTACCTACTAATAAAAATTTTAAAGTTCATCTAAATGCTATTTATGGCAGCAACATGAGCTATAATATTCCTGGTTCCGTAAAGTATAGAAATGGCCTCATTATTCCTGCATATATTAGAGTAGATATGGGTTTTAGCGCTTTGTTACTTAGTGAAAAATCTGAAAGAAGAAGCCACAGTCCTTTTAGAAAATTTCAAAATATTTGGGCAAGTTTAGAAGTGTTTAACCTGATAAACAGAGAAAATACTATTTCCTTCCAGCTAATAAAAGATTTTGCCAATACAGTTTATGCTTTGCCGAACCGTTTAACGCCAAGACTGATTAATTTTAAAATTGTTGGAAAATTCTAAAAAATTTTTTCACATAATATTTTAATAATGTGAATAATTTTAATGGGTATATAACCACAGCTATTCGTTAAATTTGATTTGAACGTATCGCTGAAATTTTTTAGCGATTAATCACTTAAACAAATCAAATAAAAATTGACAGAAACCATCATCAATTTAGAAAATGTAAACCCTATTGAATTTTTCGGAGTTAACAACGGCAAGCTCGACATTCTGAAAAAGAAATTTCCTCTTCTTAAAATTTTAAGCCGAGGCACACAAATAAAATTAAGCGGTGCCTCAGAACAAATTGAAGAAGCGAAAGAAAAAATAGATCTTTTAATAAAATACCTCGAAAGAAGTGGCCACATGAGTGAAAATTATTTTTCGCAGGTATTGGGTGGCGATGATGAAAAAAGTATTGATAATTTTATTGACCGTAATCCAAACGATGTATTAGTATTTGGTCCAAACGGTAAAACGATCAGAGCAAGAACTGCAAATCAAAAATTAATGGTGCAGGCATGCGATAAAAATGATATTGTTTTTGCAATCGGTCCCGCAGGAACCGGTAAAACCTACACAGCAGTTGCACTTGCAGTACGGGCATTAAAAAATAAGCTGGTTAAAAAAATAATCCTTACACGCCCTGCAGTTGAGGCAGGAGAAAGTTTAGGTTTTTTACCGGGTGACCTCAAAGAAAAAATTGACCCATATTTACGGCCGTTATACGATGCGCTGGATGATATGATACCCGCAGATAAACTTGCTTATTACATGAGCACTCGTATAATAGAAATTGCGCCACTGGCTTACATGCGTGGACGAACTCTGGACAATGCATTCATTATTTTAGATGAAGCGCAAAACACAAACGACCTTCAGATAAAAATGTTTTTAACGAGAATTGGTCCAAACGCCAAAGCTATAATAACCGGTGACCCTACACAGGTTGATTTACCAAAAAATATGCAGAGCGGACTATGGCGTGCATCCCGTTTATTAAAAAATATTGATGGCATATCGCATATAGAATTGGATGAAGAAGATGTTGTAAGGCACAAGCTTGTAAAAGCAATTATTAAAGCTTACAATAAAGATGATAAGGATACAATGGAAGAAAAAGAAGCAGCACAAAAAAACAGAAACAGAACAGATCATATCTATAAAAATATCTAAAATAATAATGATGAATAAAAAAGTACTCTTCAAGGGTACTTTTTTTATTACTGGTCAACTTCCAAAATTTTAGCTATAAATTTGAAAAAACTTAAAACTTTAATAAGTACATGAAGTTATCCTTACAAATACTAACTCTTTGCATCATTATTTGTTCGTGCAAAAACAATGATGAAAAGCGCCCAACAACAGCTACAGAAACGGGTACTGAATTTATACGTGCAACACTCGACGGTAATTTTAAATCTGCGGAAAAGCTTCTTTTAAATGATGCACAAAACACTGCAATGTTTGATTCTTATAAAACATATTACGAGCGTCTTCCCCAGGAAAAAAAACAGGCATATAAAAAAGCTTCTTACATTATAAATACACTTACTGACGAAAATGATTCCACTACAATTATAAACTACAGTAATTCTTACATGAAACAACCTATGAATATTAAGGTAGTGCGGAGGAATGAAACGTGGAGTGTTGATTTTAAATATACATCTTCCGACAGTTCGACAACAAACTAATTTATGATTAAAAGTTTTTTATTCGTTGGGCTGGGTGGTAGTATTGGTGCAATATTGCGCTACTTTATAACAACTGTATGGAAAACGGAAAACTTTCCTTTTCATACCCTTTTCGTAAATATTTTAGGTTGTTTGTTTATAGGTATTGTGTTTGCATTAAGCGAAAAAACAAATTTTATAACAGAAAATGCAAAGCTTTTTTTAGCTACAGGAATTTGTGGTGGGTTTACAACTTTTTCTGCCTTTAGTTTAGAAAATTTTCAATTGCTAAAAACAGGAGAATACTTAACTGCGGGTTTTTATATATTAACAAGCGTAGCTGCCTGCATTATGGCAACATTTATAGGTTTTAAAATTATAAACAATTAATTTATGTATGTACTACATCCATGGCATGGTGCGGAATATGGTTATGATGCGCCACAACAGGTAAATGCTTTAATAGAAATTCCAAAAGGTAGCAGCTGCAAATATGAAATAGACAAGCAGACCGGTTTGTTAAAGCTCGATCGTGTTATTTATTCTTCTTTTCATTATCCTATAAACTATGGCTTTATACCCAAAACTTTGGGGGATGATGGTGACCCACTTGATATATTAGTGTTGTGCAGCGAAAGTATTGCACCTTTATGCCTTGTAAAAGCTACTGTTATAGGTAACATGCAAATGATAGACAATGGCGAAAAAGATGATAAAATTATTGCAGTAGCTTCTAATGATCCTTCTGTTAACCATATAAAAAGCATAGAGGAATTACCTGAACATTTTATAAATGTTTTAAAAAACTTTTTTGAACAATATAAAGTTCTAGAAAATAAAAAAGTGGAGATAGATGAATTTCAAAATAAGGAAGCGGCTTATAAAGTAATTGATGATTCTATAAAAATGTACAATGAACATTTTCCCAAAAATAATATCCAACAACCCTAAAAAAATGGATTTACAAACTCTTTTTATTCTTTTGCTGATCGGCCTTGGTGCTGGGGTACTTAGTGGTGTAATTGGCATTGGAGGTGGTATTGTAATTGTACCTGCACTTGTTTACTTTATAGGTTTTTCTCAAAAAACTGCACAAGGCACATCTTTAGCAATACTGTTATTACCCATTGGGCTTTTAGGGGTATTACAATTTTACAAAGCAGGATATGTAGATATAAAAGTTACAGCAGTTATTGCACTTGCATTTTTTATAGGCAGTTATTTTGGAAGCAGAATCGCATTAACAGTATCTCAGGAAATATTAAAAAAATCCTTTGCGGTTTTATTGCTTGTTATTGGAATTAAAATGTTGTTTTTTGATAAACCAAAAAATGAAACCCAAAACATTTCCTCTCAAACAACCACGTCGTTTATAAAATAATAATATTTATTATGGAATTTTCTGGAGTTTTCATCTAACCGGTATAAAACTGCATTTATTGCAAAGCATGGTTACAAAATACCACGATAAAGATGATAGGGAACTTTTGCAGACCTATAATAAAGATGGCAATACTGAAGCGCTGGGAATTTTATTACAGCGGTATACCGGTATGCTTTTAGGCGTATGCATGAAATATTTAAAGAATGAGGAGGAAGCCAAAGACAGTGTGCAGCAGGTTTTTTTAAAAGTTATAAATGAATTACATAAATATAAAGTTGATTATTTTAAAAGCTGGATTTACATGGTTGCAAAAAACCATTGTTTGATGAAATTAAGAGACAATAAGAAAGATACTGTTGAGATTAGTGAAAAAATATATGCACCAGACAATAATAAAGAAGAAACGCAAACAGCAGCAAAAAAAGAGGTTACTTTAAATAATTTAGAGGTTGCTTTAAAATTGCTTTCAGATGAACAGCGTGTGTGCCTGAATTTATTTTATCTTCAAAAAAAATCTTACCAGGAAATAACAGATTTAACCGGTTACAATGGGTTACAAGTGAAAAGTCATATTCAAAACGGCAAAAGAAATTTAAAAATTTTAATGCTTAGAATGCCCCAACATGAACAATAATTTTGAAAATATATTAAACAATGACGAAAACGACAACCACGAAAGGTTGAATGATTTAAACGATGCATTAAATAAAGATGATTTTGTTTTGGAAGAAATGCATGGGGATTTTGATAGAGAAGCGGCAGAAGGATTGAAACAAATTGCAAATAATAAAATTCCTTCACTGGTAAATCAGATAAATGGAAATTTAAAATTGCAATTAAAAAATAAAAAAAGATTTAAGAAAAAAATTCCGGAACAATCATCTGTAATTATTACCATTATTACTTTGCTAATCATCGTCGTATTAGCATACATAATTATTAAGAAATTTTATCAATAATAAGAAGCTTAAAAATAGTCAACTGCTTTATTTCATTCAAAATCATTCATACATTAACAATTATTAATAGAAATTAATATTAATTTTAGGATCTGAAAAAGTTAGCCGTTATATTATTATTGTTTGTTTACGGAGTAACAACTGTTGGAGCGACTGTGCATGTGCATTTTTGCATGGATAAATTTATAGGATGGGATATTTCCCAAACTGAAAATAACACCTGCAACAAATGTGGTATGAAGGAAGATGCAACAAAAAAAGGTTGTTGTAAAGATGAGCTAAAGCAATTAAAAATTAATACTGATCATCAAAAAAGTACAACTGCATCATTTATAAATATATTAGAGGCCCCGGTAATAAAAAGCTATTCTTCTTTAAATGAATTAACAAGAGTGGCATTTGATGCAAAATCATTTCAAATTATTTACTCTCCTCCGCTTTTACCAACAATACAAAAACGTACAGTTTTGTATTGCACATACAGAATTTAAAAAGATTTTATGGCTGACACAATTTTTATAGTTGTAGTCGTATGTATTTATCCTTTTTAAAAAAATTACAAAATTTATATAATGAAAACAATAATAATAATGGCTTATGCCATGTTGTGCATATTCTCCAATGCAAAGGCACAAATAAAAAACCCTACAACAGATTCGGCAAAAATTTACGGAAACTGTGGAATGTGCAAAACCAAGATTGAAAAAGCTGCGAATCAAAATAACATTTCAAAAGCTGTATGGAACGAAGAAACGGGTATGGCGGTCATTACTTTTGATGCTACTAAAACGAGCAAAGATGATATTTTAAAGAAAATAGCACTCGTAGGTTATGACAGTGATTCATTTAAAGCAACAGAAGCAACTTATAACAAATTACCGGGTTGCTGCCAGTATGATAGACCAAAAACAATAATAAAAAATTATTAAAAATTATAATGCAACTGCATAATTTAATTTAATAAATGCAGTTTTAAAAACATACAGTTATGAAAAATATTATAACACTGATTATAATCGGCTTGTTTACAATTGAAGCTAATGCTCAAATATCCAAAGCAGAATTAGTAGCTACTGGTTTAACCTGCTCAATGTGTTCAAATGCTATAAATAAACAATTTAAAGCAATGCCTGAGGTAGAAAATGTAACAACAGATCTTAACAGCAATACATTTACTATTAATCTTAAAAAAGGAAATTTATTATCACCAAAATCATTTAAAGACAAAGTAGAGAAAGCCGGATTTTTTATAGGATCTCTTGTACTTACAATGCCTTTTGATAATATAAAAGCAGGCGATAATGTACAATACAATGCAAAAGAGGCAGCATATGTTTTTGTAGATACTAAAACACAAACATTGAAGGGTGAGGTAAAAGTGCAGGTACTTGATAAAGGATTTGTAACACAAAAAGAATTTAAAAAACTTCAAAAAACTTTTAGCAAGTATCCTTCATATGCAGTAAATAATGATAAGAACTTTCATTTAAAAACACTTTAATATGAAACAGTTTTTAGTTTTTGTAATAATGGCACTTTCAATAAATGTTTCTGCGCAGGAACTGTTTGTGGTTACAGAACCGGCAAGCAATATGCCTACGGGTTCAATAGGATTAAGGCTTGGACAGTCTTTAATGAAAGAAAAATTTAAGCCCGGAAATAATTATCACATAATGCCGGAAATAATGTGGGGAGCAAATAAAAATTTAATGCTTCATGCTGCAGCATTTATAAGCAACAGAAATAAAAATTTAGTAACTGAAGGGGGAAGTATCTACGCTAAATACCGTTTTCTTTCTAAAGATGATTTACATCAACATTTTCGAATGGCTGCATTTGGACGTGTAAGTTTAAATAATTCTGATATCCATCAGGAAGAAATAAATACCATGGGGCACAACAGTGGCTTTGAAACAGGAATAGTTGCTACACAACTCATCAATAAAGTAGCGATAAGTGCATCAAGCAGTTTTGAAAAAGCCACAAATAATTCGAAAACTTATAAATTTCCAGCTTCACAAAGCAACAGTGCAACAAATTATACTCTATCTTTTGGAAGGTTAATGTATCCAAATAAATATAAAAGTTACAAACAAACAAATATCAATTTGATGTTGGAATTTATGGGACAAACATTAAATCGAAATGGAAAATCATTTTTAGATATTGTTCCATCTTTGCAAGTTATAATTAACAGCCAGGCAAGGATTGATGTTGCTTATGTTAAAGAAATATACAGTAATATGCTGCGCACAGCACCCAACGGTTTGTATTTAAAATTAGAATACAGTTTTTTTAATGTAACGAAATGAAAAAAATAACCACGTTTTTTAGTTGGATATTTAAAAAACTTTTTGTAAAAAAATGTTGCAGATAATTTAGGTAAAAGGAGTTTTTAAAAAACTTCTTTTACTTAAATTTAATCATCATAACTCTTTATTTAAGCAAA
>Ga0209511_1003757_pt1 | contig 11444 bp, 8 predicted proteins | sample SSSSmetaG_FD_184141 | JGI IMG/M metagenome (GOLD analysis project Ga0209511, IMG submission 184141) | Glacier valley bacterial and archeal communities from Borup Fiord, Nunavut, Canada, to study Microbial Dark Matter (Phase II) - ​SSSS... | ecosystem: Environmental > Aquatic > Freshwater > Ice >... | reverse complement strand
TGCTCGACGAAGCACCCGATCGCCTCTACGTTGCCGAATCGGGCCTGATTCCCGCCGCAGGTGGCAGTGGCTTGCCGAACCACCACACGGTGATGACCTTGATGCCCGGCGAACGAACGCTCGCACTCGGGCAAAACGCGTTGCAGGTACGCTTCGAGTCGCCAGCGATCGGCGGCGTCAAGCTCGTCAAGACCTACACCTTCAAGCGTGGCGACTACGTCATCGACATGAAGGTCGACGCGGTCAACGAATCGGGCGCATCGGTCTCGCCGCGGCTCTACCTGCAACTCGTGCGTGACGGCGTGCCGCCGCCCGGCGGCTCGAGCGTCTACTCGACCTTCACCGGCCCGGCGATCGACGACGGCAACAAATTTCAGAAAATCGACTTCAAGTCGATCGAGAAACGCGGCGTCGGCGAAAAGCAGGACCACACCACCGAGGGCGAGGCCGGCTGGGTCGCCATGGTCCAACACTACTTTGCCGCTGCCTGGCTGATCGACCCGCCGGGCGAGACGAAGCTGCGCCGCGAATACTTCACCGGCAAGTCCGACGTGATCAACCCGGCCACGCGCGCACCGGCCCGTGTGTATTCGGTCGGCATGCTGGTGCCGCTGGGCGACATCGCAGCCGGCGCTACGAAGAGCTTCGACGCCAAGCTCTTCGTCGGCCCACAGGAAGAGAACAAGCTCGCCGCGCTTGCACCGCGCCTCGAGCTCGTCAAGGACTACGGCATCTTCAAGATACTCGCCGAGCCGCTGTTCTGGCTGCTGACTCAGATCCACAAGATCCTCGGCAATTGGGGTTGGTCGATCGTGGGCCTGGTGGTGGTGCTGAAGATCGCTTTCTACTGGCTGAATGCCAAGGCCTATGGCTCGATGGCCAGGATGAAGGCCGTCAGCCCGCGGATCACCGAGATGCGCGAGCGGCTGAAAGACAAGCCGCAGCAGATGCAGCAGGAGATGATGCGCATCTACCGCGAGGAGAAGATCAACCCGCTCGGCGGCTGCCTGCCCATCCTCGTGCAGATGCCGTTCTTCATCTCGCTCTACTGGGTGCTGCTGTCGACGGTAGAGATGCGCGGCGCGCCGTGGGTCGGCTGGATAACCGACCTGTCGAGGCCCGACCCGTATTTCATCCTGCCGATCCTGATGACGCTGACGAGCCTGTTGCAGACCTGGCTCAACCCGACGCCGGCGGATCCGGTGCAGGCCAAGATGATGTGGTTCATGCCGCTGATCTTCTCGGTGATGTTCTTCGTGTTCCCGGCCGGCCTGGTGCTGTACTGGCTCACCAACAACGTTCTGTCGATCGCGCAGCAGTACCTCATCAACAAGCGGCTGGGCGTGCTCGGCAAGTAAGAGGTCGCTCCTTGTCGCTGGCGCGCTTCGACGACCCGATCGCGGCAATAGCGACGGCGAGCGGGCGGGGAGCGGTCGGCATCGTGCGGCTTTCCGGCACAGGCCTCGCGCCGCTGGCAACGGTGCTGTGTGGGCGGGCGCTCGAGCCGCGCGTGGCGACCTACTGCGCGTTCCTCGACGCAGCCGGTGCACCCATCGACCGCGGTCTCGCGATTTTCTTTCCCGCGCCGCACTCCTACACCGGCGAAGACGTGCTCGAGTTGCAGGCACACGGCGGTGCCGTCGTGCTGCAGCTGCTGCTCGCGCGCTGTCTCGAAGCCAGCGCCGCCATCGACGTGTCGACGGGCCGTGCGCACCTGCCGCACCTGCCGCACCTGCGCATTGCCGAGCCCGGCGAGTTCACGCGCCGCGCCTACCTGAACGACAAGCTCGACTTGGCGCAGGCCGAGGCCGTCGCCGACCTTATCGATGCGAGCACCGAGGCCGCTGCGCGCTCGGCGGCACGCTCGCTCGCCGGCGCATTTTCGAAAGAGATCGATGAGCTGGTGGCCGAGCTCGTCGACCTGCGCATGCTGGTCGAGGCCACGCTCGACTTCCCCGAGGAAGAGATCGACTTCCTGAAGGCGGCCGACGCGCTCGGTCGGCTGGGCCGTGCACGTGCCGCCGTGGCTTCGGTGCTTGACCGCGCGCGACAGGGCGCGCTGCTGCGCGACGGCATGCGCGTCGTGCTCGCCGGCCAGCCCAACGTCGGCAAGAGCTCGCTGCTCAACGCGCTGGCCGGCGCCGAGCTGGCGATCGTCACGGCGACGCCGGGTACCACGCGCGACAAGGTCGGCCAGACGATCCAGATCGAGGGCGTGCCGGTGCACGTGGTCGACACCGCCGGCCTGCGCGAAGCCGCCGAGGAGGTCGAGCGCATCGGCATCGCGCGCAGCTGGAGTGAGATCGAAGGAGCCGACGCGGTCGTGTTCCTGCACGACCTCACGCGTATCGGTCAAGCGCCCTACGACGCGGCCGAACGCGAGATCGCGGCGCGCTGGCCGGAGCGACAGCAGGGCCGCGTGCTGCACGTCTTCAACAAGCTCGATGCGATCCCGTCAGCCTGCACGATCATCGATGCCGGCGGCATCGCCGTCTCCGCCACCACGGGCGCCGGTCTCGATGCGCTGCGCCGCCGCCTGCTCGAACTCGCCGGTTGGCAGGCCGCGCCCGAAGGTCTCTGCATCGCCCGTGCGCGCCACGTGCATGCGCTACATCGTGCGGCCGGGCACCTGACCCTGGCTGCAGGCCACACCGATGCAGGCGATACCGCGCTCGAGCTGTTCGCCGAAGAGCTACGGCTGGCCCACGACGCGCTCGGCGAGATCACCGGCAGCTTCACGTCCGACGATCTGCTCGGCGTCATCTTCGGTCGCTTCTGCATCGGCAAATAGAGGCGCGCGTCAGCCGGAGCGCAGGGTCGGGTCCGCTTTGGTGTCACTCAGGATGACCGTGACCTGCCCGTCTTTCACGAGCACCACGCGCTGCGCGCCCGATATCGTTTCGGGCCGATGCGCGATGACGAGCCGCGTGAGCTGCATCTGCGCCAGCGCATGCGTCACGGCTCGTTCGTTGCCGAGGTCGAGGTGGCTGGTGGCCTCGTCGAGCGCGAGCACGCGCGGCCGCTTGTAAAGCGCGCGCGCCAGCAGCACACGCTGCTTCTGCCCGCCCGAGAGGCCGCTGCCGAGGTCGCCGACGAGCGTCTGGTAGCCCATCGGCATGCGCACGATGTCGTCGTGGACCTGCGCCGTGCGCGCGCACGCCCTGGCGTGCTCGTGGTCCGGAGCAGCGTCGAAGAAGGTGATGTTGTCGCCGAGGCTGCCGGTGAGCAGCACGTCTTCCTGCATCACGGTGCCGAGCTGGCGCCGCACGTTGGCGATGCCGAGCTGGCGGATCGGCACGCCGCCGTAGAGCACCTCGCCTTCGGTGGGCGGCAACAGGCCGAGCAGGATCTTCAGCAGCGTCGTCTTGCCGCAGCCCGAGGCACCGGTCACCGCGACGATCTCTCCCGCCTCCAGCGTGAAGTCGGCGTTCTTGAGCAGCCAAGGTTCGCCTTCGGCATAGCGAAAGCTCACGTTGCGCAGCCCCAGGCTGGCTGGCAGGTGATCGAGCTCGCTGCTCGGCATGGCCGCGCCGTCGCTGCCGGCCGGTGGCTGGTCGCGTTCGGCCGGGGTGAGCGCGATGTCGGCCAGGCGCTCGGCGTGCAGGCTCAGCATGCGCAGGTCGACACCATGGTTGATGAGCGCCGCGACGCGCCCGGTGAATTGCGTCTTGTAGGCGATGTAGGCCAGCAGCATGCCGATGGTGAACACGGACGCCTGGCCGGTCTGCCCGGCCATCACCATGCGCGCGCCGAGCCCGAACACGAGCAGGTTCTCGAGGCCGAAGATGAAGGTGTTGGCGGTGGTGAACGCGATGTTCATCTTCGCCGTGCGCACGTCGCGGTTCTGCACGTCGACGAGCAGGTTCTGCCAGCGTGCTCGCCGCTCTTCCTCGCGGCCGAAAAGCTTGAGCGGCGTCATCGCGCGCAAAGTCTCGAGGAAGTGCGAGTTCTCCTTGGCCGCCACGACCAGTCGCTCCGCCGCGGCATTGCGAAACGGCCGGTACGAGAGCCAGCGCAGCAGCCCGTAAAGCGCCACCGAGGTTAGCGTGACGAGCGCCAGCCGTGGCGCGTAGATCCACATCATCACCAGCGCGGCGATGGCCATGATCCCGTCGATCACCGCTTCGATCACTGCGGTGGTGAGCGTCTTCTGGATCGCACTCACGGAGCCGAAGCGCGAGACCACGTCGCCGAGGTGGCGGCGCTCGAAGAAGTCGACCGGCAGCCGCACCAGGTGCGCGAACATGTTGCTCGCCCACTGCAGGCTGAGCGTCTGGCCCAGCACCATCACCATCCAGCTGCGCGCCAGGCCGATCGCGCTCTGCGTGACCAGCAGCAGCGCGAAGCCGAGCACGAGCACCGAGAGCAGGTCGCGGTCGCCCGAGGTCAGCACGTCGTCTATGACAGTCTGGTTGAACAGCGGCGCGACGAGTGCGAACAGCTCAAGCACCGCGGCCACGACGAAGATCTGCGCCAGCGATCGCTTCAGCCCGCGCACCGGGCCGGTGAGCTGCGAAAGCGCGAGCCGCGGGCCGGTGCGTTTCGGCCGGAAGTCGGCGTCGGGCGTGAGCTCGAGCGCCACGCCGGTGAAGTGGCGCGAGACCTCGGCCAGCGCGAGGCTGCGCTCGCCGGAGGCCGGGTCGAGGACGACGATGCGGCGCCGGCCCACTTTCTTGAGCACGACGAAGTGGTTCAGGTCCCAGTGCAGGATGGCCGGCAGCGAAAGCTGATCGAGCTGGTCGAGCTCGAGCCGCAGCGGCCGCGAGCCGAAGCCGAGCACCGCTGCCTGCGCCACCACCTGATGCAAGGTCGCGCCCTTGAGCGAGCTGCCGAAGCGGCGCCGCATCTCGAGCCGATGCGCATGCCGTGCGCGGCCGAGACCATCGCCAGGCAGGCGAGCGCGCACTCGTTGGCTTCCGACTGCAGCACCGGCCGCATGGCGCCCCTCACCGCGGCGACCCCGGCAACGACTTCGACAATCCCGAGGCCGCGAGCACCGGCTCGAGCAGCCACTCCCAGATGCGGCGCCGTTCCTGCACGACGTCGGCCTCGAGCGTCATGCCAGCCTTGAGCGACTGCACCTCGCCGTAGGTGCGGATCGTCTGCGCATCGAGCACGACCGTCACGCGGTACATCGGCTCGTTGGCCTGGGCGGCGCTGGCCAACGCCTGTCCCTGGCCGGCCGGCAGGTCGGTGACGCTGATCGGCGTGCGGCTCACTGACGCGACCTTGCCCGCCGCCATGCCGAATTTCTGGTACGGATAGGCAGCGTAGCGCACCCACACGCCTTGCCCGGCGCGCACGAAGCCGGCCGTGCGGCTGGGCGCGTAGAGCTGTGCTTCGAGCGGGCTCGGCGAGCCGTCGGCCGCGTTGGGGATCAGCGCGGCGAGCGTCTGCCCGGGCTGCACCAGCTGGCCGCGATGGGTGATGAGCGCGGTGACGGTGCCGTCGTGCGGCGCGGCGATCACGAGCTCACGCTTCGAGTCGTTCTCGGTGCCTTCCTGGCTCAGGCTGGCCAGGCTGCGGTCGAGCTGCGCGAACGTCGTCTGCAGCGTGCTGGCGTTGGCCTGCTGATCGGCGCGCAGCGCCTGCGCGTCGCGTCGCACGGCGATCAGGCTGCGCTCGGCACCGGCCTCGCGCGTGGTCAGATCGAGCAGCTCTTCCTGCTTCTGCTGCGCCTGGATGTCGGAGACGAAGCCGCTCCTGGCAAGCTCGACATAGCGCTCGACGCTTTTTTTCGCGAGTGCCAGCCGGCGGCGGATGCCCTCGAGCTCGGTCTCGGCCTGGCGCCCTTCGGATTCGAGGCTGCGCAGCCGGTCGGCCGTGGCTTGCTGGCGCTGGCGCGACTGCACCTCGGCGAGCGCGCGTTCGGTCTGCAGCGCCGCTCGCCGCTGCGCCATGCTCTGCGCGATGAGCGCAGCCGATTCGCCTTGAGACGTCGTGCGGTCGGTACCGATGATCATCAGCACCTGGTTGGCGCTAACCGCATCGCCTTCTTTCACCCGCAGCTCGAGCACCGTGCCAGCCTGCGGCGTCGACAGGTTGATGGTGCCTTCGACCGGGATCAGGATGCCGGCGAGCCGTTCCTTGCGCGTCACCTCGCCCCACAGTGCGTAGGCCACGAGCGCTACCGCCAGCAGTACGGAGACCGCGGCGACGATGGTGAAACTCGGGTGCCGGGCGATGCGGATCGTGCCCAGTGCGGTGCTGCGCTGTGCCTCGAGCACTTCGTCGCGAAAGAGTCCTGCCACCCGTCCCCCCGCTCGTGCCCCCGGGCTCGCCGCGCGCGAGATTACACCCGCACCCTTCTCGCAATCCAACCACGCCCAACCCGACGAACGGAGACATACGCCACGCGCAGCGGCCTGATACGCCGAGGGGCGGGCTGGATAATCGGAGTTCCATACGAGCTGCTCCGCGCCACGCGGCGGTGGCCACGGAGGCGGGAATGGAAATCGACGAACTGGTCAAGGCCATCCAGACGCTCAACGCTGAAGACGCGTACCGCGCGAGGCTGAGCGTGGAGAACTGGCGCACCATCGCGCCCTATCTGGCGCGCTACGAAATCCGTACCGGCGACCTCCTCATCAAGCAAGGCGATGCCGACCGCTCGATGTACTTCATCGCGCAGGGCAGCATGCAGATCTACATGACCGGCGGCGCGCCCGGGGCCAATCGTGTGGCCATCCTGCGCGCTGGCGCCGTCGTCGGCGAGCCGGGCCTGTTCGGTGACACGCCGCGCATGGCCAACGTCGAGGCGATGACACCGTGCGTGGTCTGGGCCTTGCGCGGCCCGCGCATGGAAGAGCTGGCCCAGCGCTCGCCTGCGCTCGCGCTCGAACTGTTGCGCGCAGCCGGCGCCGTGATGGCCACGCGCATGCGCGCCACGCTGTCCAAGCAGGCGCCGATGACCTGATCGCTGCCCGCATCGGGCAGACAACACGCTAGGCCGGTGCCAGCAGCTTGCCCTCGGCGCGTGCCAGGGGCTCGGGCAGGCCGGAGAGCACCAGCGTGTCGCCGGCGGCCAAATGCAGTGCGTCGTCGGGCTGCAGCACCGCACCGCTCGCACGCCGCAGCGAGACGATCGAGACACCGACTTCGCTCAGCCGGTGCTCGCCCAGAGTGCGCGCGACGCCCGCGCTCGCCGCCGGCAAGGTGACGCTGAGCAGCCGCGCCTGGTCGAGCTCGAGTGCGGTGTCGTCATCGGCGCCGTGGAAGTAGCCGCGCAACAGGCCGTAGCGCGCGTCGCGCTGTTGCTGCACCACGCGCAGCACACGGCGCATCGGCACGCCCACGAGCGCGAGCGCGTGGCTGGCCAGCATCAGCGAACCCTCGATGGCCTCGGGCACGACCTCGGTGGCGCCGGCCGCGCGCAGCCGCTCCATGTCGGCGTCGTCGATGGTGCGCACGATCACCGGCACCGTCGGTGCATGGGTCTTGGCGACGTGCAGGATCTTCAGTGCCGAGGGCGTGTCGTGATAGCTCACGACCACCGCGCTGGCGCGCGCGAGGCCGGCCGCCATGAGGCTCTGCAGCCGGGCCGCGTCGCCGAAGACGACGCTCTGGCCGGCCGCCGCGGCCTGGCGCACACGGTCGGGGTCGAGGTCGAGCGCGATGTAGGCGATGTGCTCGTGTTCGAGCAGACGGGCCAGGTTCTGCCCGCTGCGACCGAAGCCGCAGATGATGATGTGGCGCTCGGCGTTGATCGAGCGCTTGGCGATGGTCGTCATCGCCACCGACTGCAGCAGCCAGTCGTTGGCCGAGAGCCGCATCACGATGCGGTTGCTGAACATGAACACGAACGGCGTGGCCAGCATCGAGAGCACCATGCTGGCCAGCACCGGGCTTTGCAGCGAAACCGGCACGAGCTGCCGCTCGGTGGCCAGGCCGAGCAGCACGAAGCCGAACTCGCCGGCCTGCGCAAGGTAGAGGCCAGTGCGGATGGCGGTGCCGGGTGCGGCGCCGAACAGCCGCGCCAAAGCCGTCACCAGCGCGAACTTGAACAGCACCGGCAACACCGTGAGCGCGAGCACCAGTGGTGCCTGCGCGAACACGGCGGTGGTGTCGAGCCGCATGCCCACGGTGATGAAGAACAGCCCGAGCAACACGTCGTGAAACGGCCGGATGTCGGTCTCGACCTGGTGCTTGAACTCGGTCTCGGCGATCAGCATGCCAGCGACGAACGCGCCCAGCGCAAGCGAGAGCCCGGCGTGCTCGGTGAGCCAGGCGAGACCGAGCGTGACGAGCAGCAGGTTCAGCACGAACAGCTCTTCGCTCTTCCTGCGCACCACCAGCGTGAGCCACCAGCGCATGGCCGCGCGGCCACCGACGAGCAGCACCGTCAACAGCACGATCGCCTTGACGCCGGCGACGGCCAGCTCGCGCAGCAGCTCCGCCGCGGGCGAGCCGAGCGCCGGGATCAGCACCAGCAGCGGCACCACGGCCAGGTCCTGGAACAGCAGCACTGCCATCACGCGGCGGCCGTGTTCGCTCTCGAGCTCGAGCCGGTCGGACATGAGCTTGACCACGATGGCCGTCGAGCTCATGGCCAGCGCCGAGCCGAGCGCGATCGCGCCCTGCCAGCCGAGCCCCAAGGCGCTGCGGCCGGCGAGCGCGAAAGCCCAGGCCAGCAGCGCATTGCCGGCGAGTGCCGCCAGCACGGTGAGCACGACCTGGCTCAGACCCAGGCCGAACACCAGCTCGCGCATGCTCTGCAGCTTGGGCAGGTTGAACTCGAGCCCGATCACGAACATCAGGAACACGATGCCGAACTCGGCGAGATAGGTCACGCCTGCCGAGTCGCTGGCCAGGCCCATCGCGTTCGGGCCGATGACCACGCCCACGACGAGATAGCCGAGCATCGGCGGCAGCTTTGCGAGCCGACACACCACCACGCCCGCCACGGCGGCGACGAGCAGGAGCAGGGTCAGTTCGAGCGTCGAGGCCATACGCGAGAGGGCCGGCGATGCAGCACGGGCGGTCGGAGTGACGACAAAAGGGGCGACCCTAGAATCGGCCGATCCTACTGGACGCTTCGCTCAAGCCAGTGCCCGCTCTCCCGCTTTTCGATGCCGCACGCGCGCTCGCGCTCGCCCGGGAGACGCTCGACATCGAGGCCCGCGCGCTGGACGCGTTGAAGGCGCGCCAGGGCGAGAGCTTCGTCGCTGCGGTGCAGGCGATGCTCGCCACCCGCGGTCGGGTCGTCGTGATGGGCATGGGCAAGAGCGGCCATGTTGGCCGCAAGGTCGCGGCCACGCTCGCCTCCACCGGCACGCCGGCGTTCTTCGTGCACCCGGCCGAAGCCAGCCACGGCGACCTCGGCATGGTGACCTCGGGCGACGTGGTGCTCGCCATATCGAACTCGGGCGAGAGCGAGGAGATCGGCGCCATCCTGCCGGCCATCCGCCGCCTGGGCGTGACCTTCGTGGCGATGACGGGCCGTGCCGACAGCAGCCTCGCCCGACACGCCGACATCGTGATCTCGAGCGAGGTCGACCAGGAAGCCTGCCCGCTGAACCTCGCGCCCACCGCGAGCACCACGGCGCAGATGGCGCTCGGCGATGCGCTCGCCGTCGCGCTGCTCGACGCGCGCGGCTTTCGCGAAGAAGACTTCGCCCGCTCGCACCCGGGCGGCAGTCTCGGCCGCAAGCTGTTGATGCACGTGGCCGATCTCATGCGCAGCGGCGAAGCAGTGCCGCGGGTGGCCACCACGACCCTGATGGCCGAAATATTGCGTGAGATGACGCGCAAGGGTCTCGGCTTCACCGCCGTGACGCACACCGACGGGCGGCTCGCCGGCATCTTCACCGACGGCGATCTGCGCCGCCTGATCGAGACCGGTGCCGACCTGCGCGCGTTGCAGGCCAGTGACGTGATGCACGCCGAGCCGCGAACGGTTCGCAGCGACGCGCTCGCGGTCGAAGCGGCCGAGCTGATGGAGCGGCATCGTGTGACAGGGCTGCTCGTGGTCGATGGCAGCGGCCGGCCTGCCGGCGCGATCAACTCCAACGACCTGATGCGCGCGAAAGTCATCTGATGCCGCACCGAACTTCGAGCTCTGGCGCGCCCGCACTGTCGTTCCCGCCCGAGCTCCTGCTCGCCGCCCGCGGCACGGGAAGCGGCATCGCCGCGGCGATCTTCGACGTCGACGGCGTGCTCACCGACGGTCGTATCTACATCGGCGAAAGCGGCGAGGTGTTCAAGGCCTTCTCGACGCTCGACGGGCAGGGCCTGAAGCTGCTCGCGCAAGGCGGCATCGTGCCGATCGTCATCACCGGTCGCGACTCGCCGGCGGTGCGTCGGCGCATCGCCGACCTCGGGCTCGCCCACGCGGCCTGCGGCGCGGCCGACAAACTCGCCGCCGCCGAGCCGCTGCTCGCGTCGCTCGGCCTGGGCTGGGATCGTGTCGCGGTGATGGGCGACGACTGGCCCGACCTGCCGCTCATGCACCGCGCCGCGTTCTCCTGCGCGCCGATCAACGCGCATGTCGAGGTGCGGGCGGTCGCGCGTCACGTCACCACCGCCGCTGGCGGGCACGGGGCGGCACGCGAGTTCTGCGACGTGCTGCTCGTCGCAGCCGGTCGCTACGCCGACCTGTTGCACGGGCCGCAACGCGCGCTCGACGCGGCTGCTGCCGATGGTCATCGCTGATCCAGAAGCCGGCGTCGAGACGACCGGCCTCGAGGATGACGACGTCGTCGATCTCAGCTTCGCGGGGCCGGAGCCGGTCGGCGCGGCGCCGTGGCCGGTGCGCGCGGCCGACCTCGCCTCGGCTTACCTGCCGCTGCTGATGATGGCCGTGCTCGCCGCGGGCACCTGGTGGCTGGTGCGCAATGCGCCGTCGATCGATGCGCGCCCGGTGCCGGCACCGGTGCGTCACGAGCCCGACTACGTGATGACGCGGTTCGTGGTGCAGCGCTTCGCCGCCGACGGCAGCCTGCGCACGCAGATCGAGGGCGACCAGCTGCGCCACTTCGCCGACGACGACACGCTCGAGATCGACGAAGCGCGCATCCGTGCCGTGTCCGCCGACGGGTCGCTCACGCTCGCCACGGCGCGCCGCGCGCTCGCCAACGGCGATGGCAGCGAGCTTCAGCTGCTCGGTGATGCGCACATCGTTCGGCCGGCTGCCGGCAAGGCGCAGGCGGTCGATTTCCGCAGCGAGTTCCTGCACGGCTTTCGCAACATCGAGCTCGTGCGCACGAACCAGCCGGTGGTGGTCACGCAGGGCGAAACCGTGGTGCATGCGGAGGGCATGGAGTACGACAACCTTGCGCGCATCGTGACGCTGCAGGGTCGTTCGCGTGCGACGTTCGTTTCGGCGCCCAAGCGATGAGCGAGGCCGCGCTGCCACCGCTGGTGTTCATCACCGGCGCATCGAGCGGCATCGGCCAGGCGCTGGCGCTGCGCTTCCACGCAGCGGGCTGGCGGCTCGCGCTCGTCGC
>Ga0209511_1003750_pt1 | contig 11463 bp, 8 predicted proteins | sample SSSSmetaG_FD_184141 | JGI IMG/M metagenome (GOLD analysis project Ga0209511, IMG submission 184141) | Glacier valley bacterial and archeal communities from Borup Fiord, Nunavut, Canada, to study Microbial Dark Matter (Phase II) - ​SSSS... | ecosystem: Environmental > Aquatic > Freshwater > Ice >... | reverse complement strand
AATTGATCCAGATGATCAGTTTGCAAACGTTTCAGGCTGGTTTCAATCTGGCGCATGGCTTCGTTAGGGTCGCGGCTGGTTACTTTGGTTGTAAGAAATATTTCTTTACGGCGGGTTGCAACAACAGTACCCAACCGTTCTTCACTGGTTACAAGTCGTGAGCTTTTAGTTTTACCAGGAGGCAATCCAATTGTATTGTCGTAGGCAAATGCAGTATCCCAATAGTAAAGTCCATTATCTAAAGTATAGTGCAGCAGGCGCTGTGCCTCTTCATCATCGTCAAGATGGCAAAATCGTGAACCTAAACCACAAACAATGCGGGGTACACGTACGCCAGTTTTGCCAAACAGCACAGTCGGCAAGCCTTTGGCATCATAGACCGAATCTGATTTTGGTGATATCCGAAATATGGTGCATGACGGCAAAAGTCCTGATCCAGCGACCAATAGTCCGGTTCCAAGAGTTCCTTTGATGAATTTTCGACGTGAATAGTTTGAGTTTTCCATGATCGTTATTTTACGGTATGTGCTTCGGTAAATTCAACGCGGGTTTTATCCGAATTATACATGTTCATAATCCAGCGTTTTCCCTTGCCAATGCCTGGTTTACCAAGTTTCTCATTGCTTTTTCTCTCTTTGAGAGTATAAATTGTTTCCTGCATATCGTCAACCAAAAAGCAAGGATGACTGACATTTTCATCATTTGGCGAATAATGCTCAATGTTTTCAACGCAATCGGGCATTCCAAGATACAAGATAGTTGGAGAAACACTCTTATCCTCCGGATATCGTACCAGTTCCCTGAATCCCAACGCCACGGTATAAAACGGGTCGTTATCCATTATTTTTTCAGCATACAAACCAGCATGATGAATTCGTTTTGATATTCGACGGTCGGAAAGGAACTTACCTTTTGATTTGCGGTGCATTCCGTTTGTCTTCAGATCGATAAACTCAATGTGATTACCGGAAGGATCGTCAACCACAAAAACTTCGTTTCCAGCGCCATCAATACTTGTTTTTTCAGGAACCGTTACATTTTGTGATTTAAGATATTGACGCATTTGCTCAGGGTTTTCGGTTTCAAAAGAGACAGAAACGAGTCGCTTTTTTTCTTTCGCCTGGCTGTCCTGTACAAATTCCAGAAACTGACGGTCGTTCACTTTAAAGGAGATTACTTTTCCCAATTCGGACGAATAAGAGAATGCTTCATCGAAGCCGAGGAACTTACCGTAATAATCGCGGGCAACCTGAAAATCGCTGACCAGAAAAGTCATTTTGGCGATGCCCCAGACAGCTTGGCGACCAACTTCCTGTGCAATAACTGATTGCAAAATCAGTAGGAGTTGTACAAGAAAGAGCACAAAGTACTTTTTTCTCATTTTACAAATCTTATTTTTTTGGATAGAAAAATAAATGTCAGAGCCTAAAGATAAAGAAAAGACCGACATTCAATCGGAGAAGGAATTGCAAATGATAGTAAAAACAACAAAGACAAGCATTCCTGTGAAGAAGAATGCAAGTCTTTGTTATAGTTTTTAATGGCTAGTATTTCGGATTTTGTGTAATATTCGGATTAACATCGATTGTTGTTTGTGGAACAGGAAACAAGTAATCGCGTGTTTTGTCGAATGTTGCATGTGGTTCAGTTGAATTTGCTCCTTTGAAAACAAGATCACCTAAATCACGTCGCCTGATATCAAACCACCTCTTCCACTCAAATCCAAATTCTACCCGACGTTCTTCTAAAACGAGGTCAATAAATGAAGTTTTTGATAAACCTGTTTGAACATCGGCAGGATAAGTTCTTGGGGTACCGTTGGCGTTTCTTGCCCTTGCTCTAATCTGATTTACATACCCTTCGGCTTCTGCATTAGGTCCATTATTCACTTCACACAAAGCCTCCGCAGCGATTAGAAGCACTTCAGCATACCTCATATCCTGATAATTATTATCGGAATATCTAAAAGCTCCAGAAGCCGGAGCATCTCCCGGATACCTGTTAAACTTGGCAATATGCGGTCTTTTGGTAGTCCATGAGGTATAGTATTTGCCATTTAAAATAGTATCAAAGCTTGCCACTATGCGATAATCATTAGGATTAAACGATTTATATACCGCAAGTTTCGGCACAAGCGAACCAAACCCGGCGTTATAGTCGCTGGGAAGTGTCATTGATGCCATCAGATCATCGTTATATGATGACCCTCCATTTGCATTATTGCCAATAGTGATAGCCTGAAAATCGATGGAGTAAACAGTCTCCTTGTTGGTGTTGGTAGTTTTTATGGCCTTGAACAAGTTCTGGTAATCAGCTTCAAGCGTATAACCATAGAGTGCTTTATTGTCTATTACGTATTTTGCCTCGGCATATGCCTTTGGATAATCTTTCAATGTAAGATAAACTGAAGCTAAATAGGAGGCTGCTGTTCCTTTTGTGGGTCTTGACCTGCAGTCGGATGGCTGTTGATTTGGCAGCCATTCTTTTGCATACTTGAGATCTGCAATGATGCTTTCATAAACTGTGTTTTCAGGAGTCCTCAATATTGCGGCAACTGAAGAAGGATCTGCAATGGGCTTGTCAATATAAGGAAGATCGCCAAAGCATCGCACCAATTGAAAGTAGCTAAAAGCCCTGTTAAAACGAGATTCGGCAATCAGAGGATTAATCTCTGTATCAGGCAGTCCCAGAGAAATGGCTCCTGCTTCAGCGGTGTTTGCAGCCGCAATCGCCACATAAAACTGATTCCACATCAATCTCATTATAGAGTTGTTGGCATTCAATCCGTCGAAATTATTAACAAAACCACGATCTGCATTGGGTACTGCCAAATCGCACATGTCATCACGAAATAGAAGTGCAAGCAAAAATTGACGACCATAAAGATTCTCGTGTGCTAATGTGCCATTGAAAGCAAGAACGGCCGCCTGAACATCCTTCTTGGTTTTAAAAAACCCATCGGGTGCCAAAATACCCACTGGCTTTTCCTCTAAGTCTAAACAACTGTAAAAGCCTAATGAAAGTGAAAAAAATAGAACTATGTAATATAATTTTTTCATTTTAGTCTATGTTTTAAAAGGTGATATTTAAACCTGCTGTCAATGATTTTGCCATAGGATAACTTGCATAATCAGTTCCCAGAGTTGTATTTGAGGCCCTGTAATTAACCTCAGGATCATATCCTTTGTATTTGGTAAACGTAAAATAATTCTGGGCACTTATATACAACCGTAATTTCTGAATTGATAATTTCCGGGTTACATTTTGGGGCAATGTATAACCAAGCATAATGTTTCTAATACGAATATAGCTTCCATCCATAATCCACCTGGAAGAAGGTTTGAGTGAACGATTAGTCATCTTCATCGGAACATCTGTATTGGTATTGGTAGGAGACCAACGATTTAGTACTGCTTTGGTTGCATTGTACCCATATGCGCCCAGGTTATCCAACTCCTGAAATTGATAGCTGTATATGTCGTTGCCTTGTGAACCATTGATGAAAACAACTAAATCGAAATCCTTGTACTTAAACTCATTATTGAATCCAAAAATAAAATCGGGATTCGGATTTCCTATAACAGACAGATCGCTGGTGTTAAGGGCGTTATCTGGATTTCCTGTCAGGATTCCTGAGGCATCTTTTCCGTTTATATCCCTATATTTTTCGCCTCCGGCTACTTGTTCAAATCCGGCTCCTGGTATGAAAGTATCGCCAGTCTGATAAACTCCGTCATAGGTGTAGCCCCAGAAACTTCCAAGTGCTTCGCCCACTCTCATAATCCGTGCATTGGCAAAACTGGGCCAATGCCCTGGAGCATTATTGTATAAAATATCTTTCCCATCCGGCAGTTCAAGGACTTTGTTTCGGTTGAATGAGATATTAAAGTCAGTATTCCATTGAAAATCACCAGTGAAATTTTTTGTAGTAAGGGTAACTTCCAAACCTTTATTCTCTAACTTTCCAACGTTTTGGAGTTGGGTGGCAATCCCTGCATATGGAGGGAGGTTTACCGGAAATAATTGATCGGATGTAATATTCTTGTAGAAATCCAAGGTAAGGTTTAACCTGTTTTTAAACAATCCTATATCTGTTCCCAAATTGGTTGATGCTGTACTTTCCCATTTGAGGTTATCGTTGGCTACTGCTACTGGTCGCACAGCATTTACTTGTACTCCATTTACAATTGAGAGAACCGGACTTAATCTGGCAAGCGTCTGATAAGAGTTAATAGCCTGACTACCTACTATGCCATAGGAAACCCTCCATTTCCATTGACTGATAGTTGACAGATTTTTCAAAAATGACTCCTTATGCATATTCCATGCAGCTGATCCTGAAGGGAAAAATGCCCATTTTTGGTTTTTGCTGAATTTGGATGATCCATCATATCGAGAAGTAAAGGTTACAAGATACTTATCGTTATATCCATAGTTTAACCTGCCATAGAACGAAATAAGTTTTTCGTCAACAACCCCCGACGTAGCTACTGAAGGTGTTTCTGTTCCTCCTCCCATATTCCAGAAAGAAAAAGCGTCTGTAATAAAAGAATTTGTATTTGCTCCCCAACTTTCATTTCTTTCGTATGAATAAGTATAACCTGCCATAAAGTTTAGCTTATGTACTGAAGCAAAAGTCTGGTTATAATTGATGTAGTTTTCAGATGAAATACTGGAATTTTTAATGGCATTCATAGCGGCATTTCCTTTTCCTGCGGCAGAATTGGTCAACGATGTTGCATAATTACCTGTTCTGTCGCTTCTGGTTGAAACTCCCAGGGTACTATTTATGGTAAGATTTTCAAATAATTTGTATTCGCCTGAAAAATTTCCCATCATACGATCGCTTACACTTTCCCTTGTATTTTCTTGAAGAATTGTATACGGATTGTCTATCGGATCTCCCAGTTTGGCAAGCGAATACGTAACACCATCTGGTTTATATATTCCTTGGTCGGGCATAAACCGCAAAGCTGAGCCAATTACTCCGGCTTGGGTTGATCCACCGGATCCTTCCTGAGTTGGGACTCCATCTGTATTTGCTCTTTGTGCAAAAAGTTTTACCCCTACCTTTAGCTTGCTGGTAGCTTGTATATCAATATTGCTCGTAATCGAGTATTTGTTAAATCCTGAATTAATAATAAGTCCTTTTTGATCAAAGTATGAACCTGATATATAAAAATTCATAGTTTCATTTCCGCCTGATAAAGATATCTGATGGGTTTGAATACTCCCTTTTTGGAAGATTACATCCTGCCAATCGGTATTTTGACCATCACTTACATAGGTCGGATAAAAAGGTTGTTGCAGGGCAAGAAATTCTTGTGAATTTAACAGATCAAAACGGTGTGTCTCTGACTGTTGAGATATTGAAGTATTGTATTCAATTCTTGTTTTGCCTTTTTTACCTTTTTTGGTAGTAATCATTATTACACCATTAGCTCCGCGGGAACCATATATAGCTGTAGAAGAAGGGTCTTTTAATACTTCTAACGATTCAATATCCTCTGCTTGTGGCAAAAATGCTCCCGGGAATCCATCAACTACATAAAGAGGCTCGCTACTTGCATTAATGGAAGTACCTCCTCTGATTTTGACGGTTACAGATCCGCCTGGATCGCCGTTATTAGATGTAATCTGAACTCCGGAAGCACGTCCCTGTAGAGCCTGAACAGCGCCGGAAGCAGGGAATGAAACAAGTTGCTGCGCTTTTATGGAGGATACTGATCCAGTCAGGTCTGATTTTTTTATCGTCCCATAACCAATAGCAACCACTTCTTCCAGACCTATTGTTTCGTCTTCTAGAACGACGTTTATAATGCTTTTATTTCCAACGGAAATATCCTGAGTTTTCATCCCTACGAAAGAGATAACCAATACTTTAGCATCAGCAGGAATAGATATGGAGAATTTCCCATCAGGGTCTGTGATTACTCCCTTTGTAGTACCTTTCACCACAATTGAGGCACCAGGGACTGGTGCTCCTGATGAGTCGGATACCTTTCCCGCAACTTTTAAAACTTGTTGCCCTTCTATGTTTTCAGATTCGGTGGTTAAAGCAATTTGCCGGTTATTGATTTTGTATATAATTCCTGAACCTGAAAACAATTCATGCAAAACTTCATCCACACTTTTATTTGTGGCGTTCACCGAAATCTTTTTATCTACATTTACTTTATTCGATTCGTACATAAAGTAAAACTCCGATTGATTTTCAATTGCTTCAAGAACACTTCCGATGGTTGCATCCGACATATTTATATTCAACCGTGTGTTCTGAGAATACGTGCCAAGGGCAAATGTTTGCCCTATAGCGACAAGCAATACAATTACTGTTGTTCTCATTTTCATACTAAGTTTAGATTTCCAGCATTTATTCAAGCAGAAAACCAATGAAAAACATTTCTTTTTCATACATTTGTTTTGATTTGGATTAATATTCAAATTGTCTTTAATGCCTCCTGAGTGTCGAAATTCTGAGGCAATACAAAATTTAAGGGAGGTGTTAGCGCATCTCCTTTATTTTTTAGTTAGATAGTTTATTACATAGGCATTTCCTTTTTTAGACAGTTACATTTTCATCTTGTTCAATATGCTTATTAAGAATATTAGCTAAATAAGAAAGTCAACTTGTTACTTGGGCTAAATCTCTCTTTATTTATTTTTTTCCTAATAATTATGCCAATACTTTACTGATTAAAGCCGGGCAGATACAACTACTTTAACAGGAACCGCAGGATCCTTACTTGGAATAATTTTATAATTAACCCCGCAGGTAAACCGAATCAATTCAAAGATCTCTTCAACACTTTCATTTACAATGGTTGCATTGAAAATCAGTTTGTTTACTTCCGGGTCTTTAACTTCAATCGTTATATTGTACCAACGCTCAAGTTTGCTAAAAACATCACCCATCTGATCATTTTTAAAATACAGAATCCCATCCTTCCATGAAGTAAGCCTATTTGAATTAACTTTACTTATTGACAACTCTTTCCGGCTGATATTAAACTTCGCCATTTCACCAGAGATCATTGTGTATCCAAACGATTTAATATTATCCCGGAGCAATTCCACTTTACCGGATTCCAATATTACACTTATCTGATTGTCATTTGGATAAGCACATACATCAAACCTGGTTCCGAGCACTTTAACTTTCAAATCATTACAAGTAACCGTAAGCGGCATTTTTTCATTCCTTGCAACCTGAAAGAAAGCTTGTCCTATAAGCCTGATATCACGTTGTTTGGCTGCAAAATTCGAGTTGTATGAAAGAGTTGTTCCCGAATTGATCCAAACCACAGAACTATCGGGAAGGATGATTTTGGAATTTTGTCCGTTAATCGTTGAAACGGTGGTGTAAGCTTCATTCGCTTCTAAAGTTGTGCCTGTTCGTTGTGTCATGAAAGCGATTACTCCGCCACAACCCACCAGAAAAAAAAATACAGCCGCAACCTTCCACCAGATCAACACTTTTCGGATTGACATCATCGCAATCCGATCCATGTAGTTTTTCCATGCAATATCTTTATCATGTTTTTCGTACACTTCAATTTCTGATGCAATACTTTTTTCATTCTTTATAGAAAGGAATTTTTTCTGATTTTCAGCACTTTCCTTTATCCATGACCGTAATTGGACTAACTCAGCTTCGGTTTCCTTACCTGTCAAGTACTTTCCAATTAAGGATCCTGTTTTTATGGATTCGAATAGATTCATTCGTATTTATCTAAAGTGGTTTGAAAAGCGGTTTACATTCCCTGTTTCTCTTAAGACAACATCAGGTGAAAAGAGAATGACATGGAATGAAAAAAAAATCAAAAAATTTTTCAGAAATTAAACTTTGAGTCCGTTCCGAAAAGTCATCCGATGAATATTTTATTAGAATCAGAGATAATTGAGAGTTAGTAATCTGCTAATTATGAGTTCATCGGATGACTATGTGTCATAAAAAACAGGAAGAAATCATTCAGGTTTCGTCTTAAAACTTTATACGCCCGTGCTTTATGAGTTTTGACGGTATTAATGGCAATATTTAAGATGTTCGAAATTTCCTCATTCGATTTTTCCCGAAGAGAAAGCAAAAGAACGTTTTTGCCCATCTCGGGAAGTTTGTTTATTTCGCTGTAGATGGCACCATACGCCTCTTTTCGGATCACTTCTTCAAAAAAAGTTTCGGTTGATTCTTCCTGATTCAAAATAAACTCTTCGTATTTTGCTTTTACTTTATTGTGCTTAATGTAGTTAAAGCATGAATTACGAACAGATGTATAGAAAAAGGCTTTTACTGCAATCAGGTCTGAAAATGATTTCTGCTTTTCCCAGAATGATATAAAGACTTCCTGCACAATATCCTCACAAATAGCTGTATCCGCAATATACTTTGCAGCAAAAGATTTAAGTTCAGGGTAATAGGTATAGAAAAAGTCTTTTAAATCAATCTTTTCTCCATTACTAAACTTTATTTCCGTATTTCGAAGGGCATTGAACATCCAACTCAGAATAGTTTGATTTATCTTGAATACAATATTAAGGAATCATACTCAGAATATATCAATTTTATTCTTTGTTTAATTTTTAGTTATTCAATAACCCCAAAATTCTCATTCTTCAATGCACTTGTTGTTAGTACACTTATACACTCAGGTAAAAGCTGAATTTTCTTCAATTTCCCGATATTTTTAAATGTAATCATTGGGTTCAGTTAAAACCGGCAACTTTTACGAGATTTTCTGTTACCTGATAAAGGTTGAATGGCTGCTTTTTATCTAAATTGTTAATAGAGATATCCACATTAACAGCCTCTTCGCGATTATTTACGATCAGGATCGACAGATTCCCATCGCGGTTTTTATAAGCAGTCATAACCAGTCCTTCTAAATTCTGATCACTTTTTAAGGACAAAACAGTGGCATATTTACCCATAAAACGGATCAGCAGGGCAATGCACCAATGCCACCCTTCATCTGGTGTGTAACATTGTTTGAATTTACAGTTATGTTAATTAAATTATTCACTTGCGTTTTTCCCAATTAAAGTCATAAAAAAGAACAGCAGCAGCATTGTATTAATTTTCATCATTCTGTATATTATATTAAACAATAATCGTTATAATAATTTTCATTTACCGGCGATCCACTTTTTCAAGCAGTATTTACACTTACTCTATTTTGGGCCAATCAGCTCCACAAAATTACCATCAGGATCGCGAACCGAAACAAACTGACGGTTGGCATCGAGCATCAGGGGCGTTTCTCCCATGGTTTTTATGCCATACTTTTGGATACGCTCTGGCACAGGTTTCATCGATTTCACAAAGATGGTCACATACCGAAAGCCATTCTTTTCATGGATATAGCTTTGTTTCGAAGCATCTGATTTTTTGCTGAATGACATCAGTTTCCATTCCGAGGCATCTTCGCTGTTAATGAGTTTCAAAACCTTAATGTCGAAACTTTGTCCATCGCTTAAACCCATCTTTCGGGCTTTTTCAGCATCCACCGAAAACTCGCGTACCTGAACCATTCCTATGACCATGGTATAAAAATCTACCGATTTTTGAAGGTCTTCCACTACCACACCAACAGCAATACCCGACCGGGCGAACTCATCAGGAGGCGGAACTGACCATGAAGGTAAAACAATCAACATCGCAACCAAAATTATTATTGATATAAGAAGATTTTTCATAATTATATTTTTAAAGTCCACACAGTTTTATTTATAGAAGAATGCTTCACTATTTATCCATACCAACGGTATTTTTGGATGTTAACAACCAAACACCTTCAGCATTAGAGCTAACTAAGTATTTCTGACCTGATAAAGTATCCTCAATACTGAATGAACCGTCGTCATTTGTATGAAGTGACCATTTTTGATTCCGGTCTGTATCCTGAAGTGTGTAGATGTTGTTATCGCGCTTACTTTCCCAGCCCGAAACACCTGCGTGACTGTCGATAGCCAGCGTATGAACCACCGTTCTGGAAGCCGATGGAGTATTTTCAGTCCACCGCATCAGCATACCCGAACCCGGTTTTCCTTCTCCCCTTTGCGCCGGAAGCGGATGGTAAGCATCGTGAACCATGGCATAAATTGGAACGGTGTATTTACCTTCACCGAAACTGGTAATTTTTACACCTGCATCACCACGTAGTGCAGTAAGTTTATTGGGACGTTCAATTTTGTAATCAAGAAGTCCGTCGCGGTTGTTGAGTAACCAGTTCCAGGTAGTTTTTACCGGCACATCAGACTCGATACGATCGACAATAAACAAGGCATTCGATCCGCAGAGAACCCAAAAGCGGCTGAATGTTCTCAGGGGAGCGCCATAAAGCTGTGCAGCATCGGAACCAATAACAGAAACTAAACCCACCTTTGCAGTTATCAATCTTTTACCGCCTATATCAACAGGTTCATCTCCGCGCAATTTGCCATTTTCGTGGAAAAGTGTTCGTCTGCTACCACCACGTTGGTTTATTGTTCGGGAAGGTGTACCTGTGGTCCCCGGAATTTCAAAGGTACAGGTAGTATGTGATGAAGAAGAAATCTCGAAATCATGGGTGATGTTTCGGTAGCAACTGTGTCCTGCATCCACGAGAAGGCGTTCCTTATTGTGAACAAGAATAAAACTGTTGATGTCGCCATGCAGATGAGCGGTAGCATGTCGGGGCTCAGAAGGAATCCTTACTGCCAGCGTTGTAATACCATCCCAGGAGTCACGCGCAAAAGCATCACCACCCGAAAATGCAGCGGTAACAGGTAAGTTTGCTTCTTTGGGAGAAATGGCGGGTGCAGCATCGGCAAGCATAATTACGGAAAGAAAGCCGAACCCATTTACAAAACCAAAGCTTGCCAGATCGTGCGGCCCTGGTTCGTTCGCCGGATAATAAAGCGTATTAAAAAGCCAGCTTGCAAGTCCGGCCTGTTGAGGCATTTCCTTTTGTGCGCGTGCCGCAATATGAATCAACAAGTCGCCCGACGGACGGAAAATGGCAGCAGCGTCGCCAAAATTAGCGCTTCGGGGCCAGTCCATTAAAGGCCAGCCGGATAGAGGTTTCCGATAAAACAAAGCATAAGAAGCCCAGTTAACCATTCGGGCATAAGGTTCAAATGTAGTTGGTTTGGTTGGCGAAATTCGGATCAACGCTTCATGTGCAAGCATGAGAGAATAGGCTGCATAATTGGCATATTGAAGTGATTCACCATAACTGCCATCTTTCTGGAAATGATCTTCAGCAACCGGAAGCCACTCACCAGCATAGGCAAGAGCTTTTTCGTCACCAAGTACTGCCGCAGAAACGGTGTAGCCGGCAAAAAGCACACAATTCCAATTATGGAAACCATTGGTTTGATCTAAATAACGTCGGCAAGGCAATAAACCTTTATCTCTCAAAGCAGTAAAAATTTCAACTTTTTCCGTTTGAGTAAACAAATCGGAGGCAAGATCATATGCGATTG
>Ga0209511_1003748_pt1 | contig 11469 bp, 6 predicted proteins | sample SSSSmetaG_FD_184141 | JGI IMG/M metagenome (GOLD analysis project Ga0209511, IMG submission 184141) | Glacier valley bacterial and archeal communities from Borup Fiord, Nunavut, Canada, to study Microbial Dark Matter (Phase II) - ​SSSS... | ecosystem: Environmental > Aquatic > Freshwater > Ice >... | reverse complement strand
TAAAATATGCGTTGAATTTCAATCAAAAAAGAGAGGTCCTATTATCGGGGCAGGCGTTCTTTGATGTGGTTCACCAGGAGGACAATAAATTTATCGTAAAAACCAAATTTCTTGATATTGAAGACAAGGGTACTGCTTTTGACATAGCTGCTTACGAAAATGAAGATCAGGTAGAAGTCACGCTTGAAAGAGGAAGCGTTTTACTCAGAAATGACAAATTTGCTGCTCCGATTGAAATGGAACCAAACGAGCAAATTTATTACAACCCTAAAAATAAAATATTTACAAAAAACATCGTTACTGCTTCTAATATTTCAGCATGGAAAGAAGGTAAACTGATACTTCGGAATGCATCGCTCGACGAACTGGCAAAGCAACTGAGCAGGTGGTACAATGTAGAAGTAAGAACAAATGATCTTAAAGATACCAGTTTTAGGTACAGGGCAACATTCGAAAACGAAAATCTCGAAGAAGTACTGCGGTTGTTAAAAATCACATCACCATTAAAGGTTAAAATAGAGGAGAGAGAGAAACAGTCGGATGGCAGTTTTTCGAAACAAAAAATATTATTGAGTATCAAATAACCAAATTATCAACCAATTAAATTTATATGCCTATGGAATAAATCTGTATAAAAAAAGTAACAGGAAAGCGTTGGCCCGCTTTCCTGTCTAAACTTAATAGTGTTCAAAAATTAAAAATTCCACTAACAATACAAAAGTATGAATAAAAAATTAAAACCAGGGGATGCGTATGCCCCAATATTAACTAAACTTTCACAAATTATGCGACTAATGATCTTGATGTTTATTCTTGGGATTAACAGTCTGTTGGCGGCATCAGGTTATTCGCAATCAACAAAGATAACCTTGAAAATGTCTGACACACGGGTTGAAGATGTGCTGAATAAGATAGAAAGCAAAAGCGAGTTCTATTTTCTTTTTAACCAAAAACAAATCGATGTCGACCGAAAAGTATCGATTGAAGCAAAAGATGAAAAGATTTCAGATATTTTAGATGAACTGTTTGCAGGAACAGATGTGAAACACCAGGTAATCGATCGCCAGATTGTTTTAACTACCACCTCGGTAACAGAGACTCAGCAGCAAAGTAAAAAGGTAACCGGTAAAGTAACCGATCAATCCGGAGCACCAATCCCTGGAGCATCAATCATCGTGAAAGGTACCACAATCGGAATTACAACCGACAATGATGGTAATTTCTCTTTATTATTACCTTCGGATGCCAAAGTGCTTGTCTTTTCTTTTGTGGGAATGAAAACTACAGAAATTTCAGTTGGAAGCCAAACAAAGATTAGTGTAACTTTAGCTGACGAAACAACAGGAATTGAAGAAGTTGTTGCGATCGGATATGGTGTTACCAAAAAAAGAGACGTTACCGGTTCCGTTTCGTCAGTATCTTCTAAGGACTTTAAAGATCAGCCTGTTACAACATTAAGTTCAGCCTTGCAAGGAAGGATGGCCGGAGTAAGCGTATCAAACAATTCAGGGGAACCAGGTGGTGCGGTTAAGATCCGCATTCGTGGAGCCAACTCTATTCAAGGAGGTAACGACCCATTGATTGTCGTCGATGGGATTCAATTGACAAACATGGGTTTACAAGATATTAATGTCAATGATGTCCAGTCAATTGAAGTATTAAAAGATGCATCTTCAACTGCAATTTATGGTTCTCGTGGAGCAAATGGAGTTGTAATGATTACTACAAAAAAGGGGAGTAATGAAAAACCACAAATTACCTTTAACACCAATATTGGTATTGCAAATCGCGCATACAAATATGACCTTTTAGACCCAGTGTCTTATGCTCAAATGGTTAATACTGCAAGAGGTGCTTCAATATACTCTGATTCGCAAATTCAAAAATTGCGTAATGGTGGTGGAACTGATTGGCAGAATGAAATTTTTCGCACAGGATATACAAAGGATTACCAATTATCGGTAAGTGGAAGTACACCAAAATCTTCCTATTATTTTTCCGGCAATTATATTGACCAATCCGGAATTGTTAATTATTCGACATTGAAAAAGTATTCGGTACGTACAAATATTGTCACAAAAGTGAATGATAAGTTAACTTTTGATGCAAATATCTTCTTAACCAGAAAGGAAGGTTATAATAATGGAGATATGGGTTATAAAGGAAGTCCTGTTTTTGGTTCAATTGTTTGGGGTCCTGCAGAACCTGTATATAATGCTGATGGCACATATAATCTTCATGATAATATTGGTGCTCCAACATCCTATAATCCGGTTGCATTGACTAAAGAACGTTTTTGGCTTAATAATTCAAATTCAGCAGTGGTAAACAGTAAAATTTCTTATACGATTCTGACTAATTTAACTTTGGACGTCATCGCTGGATTGGATGCCAACTTTAGCGAAAACGGAAATCTTGCAAGAGCCATAATAAATGGAGGCACATCAGGATCGTCAAAGTCTAGTAATAATGGTCTGAATTGGCAGAATAGTAATATTCTAACTTTCCACAAAATATTTAACGAAAAACATGATCTTACAGTTATGGGCGTATATGAACAATCAAAAGGACAGTATCAAAGTACAAATAGCAGTGGAACTGGCCTTCCTTTTGAAAACACCTATTTCTACAATTTGGGATTGAATAAAAACCAAAGTATTGGATCTTATTACAGTATGTGGGCATTACGTTCATGGGTTGGGCGATTGAATTACGTATATAATAATAGATATTTACTTACAGCCACTTACCGTGCAGATGGATCAACTAAATTTCCAAAAAATCCATGGGGATATTTCCCCTCCGTTGCACTGGGATGGCGTTTATCAGAGGAGGCTTTTATTAAAAGCTTAGGGGTATTTGACAATCTGAAATTGCGTTCAAGTTGGGGTATGACTGGCAACCAGGCAGTAAGTTCATTTGCTACTATTCCAATAATGAATGTAGTTACCTATTCTTATGGAACTTCTTCTGAGAGCAAAGGTTATACTGTTGGAATACCTTCAAATTCTTCACTTAAATGGGAGAAAACCACGCAGACAGACTTTGGAGTTGATATGAGCTTTTTTAAAAACCGTTTGAGTTTGTCTGCTGATTATTTCAAAAAGAATACATCAGATTTATTATTACCTGTCTTAATTCCTAGTTATTCTGGTGGAGGGTCGTATATAGATAACGTTGGTTCGGTTGAAAACAAAGGTATTGAATTTTTGGTTAGCTCAGTTCTCATAAACAATAAAAATTTCTCATGGAATACCAGCCTTAACCTATCTTCAGTTAAAAATAAAGTAACGAACCTTGGTGCAAATAAATATATGGATGGTGGACTTTACGGTCAAGGTCTAGCGACATTACCACAAACCAGGATTATACCTGGGGAATCACTTGGAACTTTCTATGGTCCAAAATTCTTAGGTATTTATCAGGTAAGCGAGGCTGCTGAGGCTGCAAAGTACGGCTTTAAACCAGGTGATAACAAATACCTTGATATCAACAAAGATGGCAGAATTGACTATGATGATAGGATGGTTATCGGACATGCTTTGCCCAAATACACCTTTGGTTTTGACAATACATTAAAGTATAAGAATTTTGAAATGAATATATTCATTCAATCATCCCAAGGTAATCAAATTATGAACCTCAGTTATGCAGCTGCCTGCACTCAAGTCGGAGATGCGCAAACGATAACCTCATCTGATGTTAAGCCATGGACCACAAGCAATCCAAATAACATGTGGCCAAACCTTACAAGCACTACTTCTAAAGATTTTCTCGAAAGTTCAAAATGGCTTCAAAATGGATCTTTTATACGAATCAAAAATGTTAGCTTGTCATACCTTATGCCACAAAATATTATTAAAGGCGGTTCACTTCGACTCTCAGCAAGCGTACAAAACCTATTCACATTTACAAAATATAAAGGTTTTGATCCAGAAGCATCAACAACTGGAAACACCGATATGGATGGTGGCGTGGATTTAGGTGCTTATCCATCAGCACGTACTATAACGTTTAGGTTGCAACTTACTTTGTAAGTAACTGATAATAGCTTAGTAAATTGATTATTAAAAACAACAATGATGAAAAAACATATTTTATTGTTATCACTTGTAATGGTATTGATTACCTCTTGTAAGGATTTTCTAAAAGAGACTCCCAAGGGCCTGGTAAGTTCAGAAACTTTTTTCACTGATGTTAGCAGTTTGCAATTAACCGTTAACGCGCTTTACTGGAATTTTAATGGTGCATTTAATCAGTCGGCTTATCTCGCAACGTATATGGGTGGCGATGACATTACCACTCAGAGCGGATCAAATAAGCAGGCTTTTAGGGAGTATGACCAATTTGCTGTTACCAATAGTAACGACCGCATGGCAAATACATGGAGTGCTTGTTACAACACGATTCGTGCTGCAAACTCCATACTTTTTAATCTCGAAATTAATCCGGCAACCAAGGAGATTAAAGACCAATGTGCAGGTCAGGCCTATTTCATGAGGGCAATATCCTATTTTTTCCTCACGCGTACCTGGGGGAAAGTTCCAATTGTAACTACTATGGAACCTGATTATAAATTGGCTAAATCTTCAATTGCAGATGTTTACACATTGATTTTGGCAGATTTAAAAAATGCTGAGACATTGTTGCCAAAGGTCTGGACTGATGGAACATACCAAGGGGTTAGGCCAAGCCAAGGAGCTGCTAAAGCTTTACTTGCCAATGTTTACTTAACAATGGCAGGTTGGCCATTAAAACTAGAGGCTAATTATGCCCTTGCAGCCGCTAAAGCAAAAGAGGTAATTGATAGCGAAACAGATTATGGGTATCAATTGCTACCGAATGTCAATGATCTATGGACATGGGCGAATAATTATTCAAACAAGGAAGTTGTTTTTGGATGTTATTTCAGAAACGATATCGCTACCTGGACATGGCAGAATGGGAACATGGGTTCACCGCTACCATCACGAGCAGATGATGAGGGTGGATGGACGGATTACTATGCTGAAATTACCTTTTTTAATAATTTCCCGGCAGGAGCACGTAAAGAAGCTACATATCAGACAAAGATCTCGAAAAATGGAATCTTAGTTAATTGGGATGATGCCACAACAAATCATAAACATCCTTATTTCAAAAAATACCAGGATGCCCAGTATATTACTGATTGGTGGTCTTCGAGAACAGTGCAGATCATCCGTTATGCTGAAGTTCTACTTACTTACGCAGAAGCAAAAGCAATGTCAGGTGGTCCGGATGTTTTGGCTTATACTTGTATCAATCGGATTCGTAATCGTGCAGGATTGACTAGTTTACCTGTTGGATTGGGTTCAACTGAATTCCGTGATGCTGTTGTAGCTGAAAGAGGTTGGGAATTTGCCGGAGGAGAACCTGCCTCACGTTGGTTCGATTTGATTCGACTTGAGAGAGTTGAGGCCGTAACTCAAAACAGGAATGCCGCGGAAATCCCTCTTGTTAAACAACCTTCGAAAGCTGATTATTTAATGCCTATCCCGGCTTCTGAAGTTGCGATCAATCCAAAACTTGGTGAAAATTAAAGATTTGTTGATTATTACATAAAAAGGAGAAATAGGTTATCCTGGAATTATTTCTGGGATAACCTAAAATCTTTTGCGAAAGCTTTATCCAAATTATCTACTGCTTATTTTGTTGCTAATCCAAATATTCAAAATCTACCGAAGTATTGTTTTAACAATCCAATTTTAATCTATTAATCCCAATATTATTCAATATTAAATGCATCCTTTACTTAAAAGTAAAAATGAAAATAGCTATGAAAATCTTACCATTTATCATTTTAATTTTCACATTGGCATATTCTGTCAGAGGGGAGAATCAAGAGAAAAATGAATTGATATATACGAACGGGAATTATCAGTTTGAATGGGATATCACAGCCGATAAAGCCAGGGCATTTCAAATAAGTATCAATAAAAACATCTGGCAGGGAAGTTTGCTTCCTGCATTTTGGCTTCAGGATGCCAATAATATTAAAAGATATGTAAAATCAATCGTATTTTCTGAATCAAAAACTGATGATGGCAATGAAACAAAGTTGATGCTCCAATTTGCTGAACTGGGAACAGGCAGTATGGTAGTTAAGAAAGAAAATTCAGGTATCTCAATAACTGATTTTCAGGTAAGATGGAATGATAAAATTCCTGAAATCATCGACCTGTATTTTGGAACATCCTCAATCCCGGCAGGTCGTCAGAGCTTAATGGATGAACAAAATCCCCCATTTTCTTCTGATTGGGAAGCTATGGGTTATTGCATTCCGGGAGCAAAAGAAGGCACGGTACAGAGTTATTTCCGTAATTGGGATTTTGGGTCGACTAACATCTCCCTTGGCAGTTATGCCACATCAATGGGATCTCCATATGGGGCCGCATTTCCTCGTCCCACGCTTGCATTGGCGATGGGCAATGACCAGGGGTGGATGGTACTTGGAGCAGGCAGCATTCCTGATGCTCCGATGACATTGAAAATCAGATCATCATTGGGATGCATAAATTTCTTGTACCGCGAAGATTTGTGGGGGCCTGGCACTAAAGAAAGAATCTGGGAAAACCCCCTTTGCATTACTTTTGGTGAAAGTGCGTGGCAAGCTTACAGGCAGTATTTCAATTTTTTCCCGGGAAAAAAAACCAGCACTTCAATTCATTCAAAAGCGATTTGGAACACATGGGGGAACTGGCGTAACAAAGAATATCCTATCCGTCCAATCAGCGATTTTGCAAAGCAAATCGAAGCTGAAATTTTCGTTATTGATGATCCATGGGAAGCTTCGCAGGGCCTTGGAAAGCCCAATATCACACTATTCCCGGATATCGAGGATGATTTGGAATATGTTCATAAAAATAATATGACACTTGGCATTTGGGAAACAATTGGCTGGGTGAGCGATACTTTGGCTTGCGGATTAAGCAAAGCTGACCTTATTTGCGACCAGCATGGAATTCCTTGCATTGGAAGCTGGTCCTTCAGTCCATTTACTCCCGGTTATTTCTGCATCGACATTAGTTCACAACGTTCTCGTAAATTTTTGAAAGAACGCACCATCAATACGATGAAAACGATGAAGCCGAAACTTATCAAACTCGATTTTGGGTATGGTATTCCCAACCCGAATTGGGGAGTTTCCAGAAATCCTGAATTAAGAGGTGAAAAATATCCCTTCGAGTTGATGAAGCTAATAGTTGAAGCCGCAAAAAGTGTCGATCCTGATGTGACAATTATGTATTATGGAATTAATCCACTCTATCTGCCACTTTTTGATATAATATCGCTTGATGATCAGGGCGACTTGTGGTATGAAATCAAAGAAGGCCACGCTCAATGGAGTATTTGGGCTTCATTGTTATGCGATAAACAGGTGGCAATAAGTGGTTCTTCATCTTATAATTGGCACGCCGACGATGAAATTATTCTAAATACATTTATTCTTGGAGCACCGGGCACTGTGCTTGCAACTCATCTTGATGATGGTAGTATGGTTCCGGAAAAATACCTTAACAGAAGATATGCAATCAATAAATGGTATAGGAAAACTATCAGGTGGGAGCCTCTCTGGCTCGACAGCCAAACCGGAAATCTGCAATCGCCTCCAAAGTTGAATTGCTGGGGACGTTTAGAAACTTTTGATGGCAAAGAGGCTTTAACTGCCTTGATTTTACGGGATATGCCAAAGCCCAACCAATATGATGCTCTTAAACCCTATAATTGGGAAGGAAGATGGGCTATAATCTCGCAGGACAATAAAGGAATAACCGAATCAGACGAGATCGTTTTGGTTCCATTCGACGAAGGGTTCATCACCATTGCTCTTCCCTCTGAACCAAAAAAGATTACGATAATTAGTACGAGAGAAGAAATCCGCCTGGAGAACTGGTTATGGAAAGATGGCAAATTAACAATCCAAATTAATGAACAACAACTGTGCAAGACAGCAGGATTTAAAGTTCTGATGAAATGACTTTTTTAAAACATTTTTAAATACAACAAAACCCTATGGCAAAAAATATCAAACAATTGTGCCTTGTTTTCATTACACTTCTAATTGTTATGCTTTTCGGATGTACACATCCTAAACAAACGAAACAGGCAGAGACCTTGCAGGCTGTACCATCCTTTAACTTGGTTCCTACTGATACATTTTATTTCAAATCTTTTGTCGATTGTAATATGGCAGAAGCCTGGATAGGCGATACTTTCAGGATATTTCCGGGTAAATACGGCGAGGATCCCTTATGGGGCACTGCCAATGACCTGAAGTATGCAGATGGTAAACATGCTGACGAAGCATTCTTAACTCCTTTTGAATCCTTTAAAAGTCCAATATTGCCTTTAAATGCTAAACCTGGAGAGCCGGGATTACATGGAGCCGTTTGGTTCGAAACAGTGTACCAGTATCCGTCTGATACAACTGGCAAAACCCTATACGCTGTTTATCACAATGAAAATTATCCATCAACTCTTCCCTACAATCCATCAACAGGGAAAGGCTATAAAAATGAAAAATGGCCTCAGGGGCTTAAGGGACCTGGCTCACCGGCAGCTGTTTGCAGGATTGGGATCATGAAGTCGGTGAATGGAGGTCACAGTTGGGAAGACAAAGGTATTTTTATTGAAGATTACCAACCCAGGTTTATTCTAAAACCACACAATCAATCCAATACATTCCCTGGTGGTGTAGGCGATCCTTCTGCTGTGGCCAGTGGGGACTATCTATACCTTTTCTATGGCGAATACAGTTATCCGGCAGATTATGATTCGGCAAGTTATAATCCTGAAAAGGAATGGAGCGGACAGTGCATTAGTATGGCCAGGTTACAATTGAAGGATCTTGACCATCCGGAAGGCAAAGCCCGCAGATGGGATGGCAAGGCTTTTACCGTTCCACATGATGGTATAGGCGCCCCCATTTCTTCCCTGAAAATTCCAAGGTCCATAGGCGGCGGACCGGCAAGTTCTGGCACTGGCGGTTACTATTGGGGACCATCAGTAAGTTGGAATACCTACCTGAATTGTTGGGTGATGCTCATGGGAAAAGTTACCGGTCCCTCATGGGCCGGTAATAGTATCCATATATCTTTTAACAAAAACAAAGATCTGGGAGAAGGCTTCCAGTCGCAGCAATGGTCAACGCCTAAGCTGTTATTTGAAAGACCGGGATATTTTTTGTGGTATCCATCGCTTCAGCCTTTAAATACACCGGAAGATATTGAAAATAAAAATACCTGTCTTCGCCTGGGACAGAAAGCAAGGCTTTTTATTAAAAATATCAAACCTGAAAAGAGTGATTATATGTCGATGCATGTCGTTGAATTTTATAAATAAACCCTTTTTCAAGCCGAAGAAAGTATTGTACCTGTAACTGATAAATTATTGGTTAAATTATCAATGAAAATTCATAATACTGGTATTATTGCACTTATTAAGTTATTCTCATTAAACATGGATATGAAAAAAGGCGATGGGCTAACCAATTATATTAATTCTGAAATTCTAAATTAACTAAATATGGATCGTAGAAAATTCTTAAATACTACCGCTGTTGCGGGTGGAGCTTTGCTCACTTCGCCTCTTTTTTCACAGCAAATATTCAATACGAGCAAATTTTTACTACCTCTCCCCGCTCAGGTTTCCGCACAAACAGATGCTGGTATTTTTAAACTTGAAGGACAAAAAGGAAAAACGCAATGGTCTGGGAAAAATGTAATGGTGGAGTTGTCACAGAATAAAAATTCGCGTAGTATCTTTTTATCGGGGGGCAAAACAGGCATTCGGAAAATAGTGATAAGCTGGAAAATGAAGTTTTCGGAGCAGGCAAAATACCTCCCCGATCACTGGGAGCGCACCTATGGCGATGTGGGATGGCAGGGTATGAACGACTTTCCCATCCGACCCTGGTACTTTATGTTTTTTGATGGACAGATCACGAGTGGCATAGGCGTGAAAACCGGTCCTGCGGCATTCTGCTGGTGGCATGTAACTCCTGGCGAACTACAACTGACCCTTGATGTTAGAAATGGCGGAAGCGGTGTTATACTGGATGGCAGAAGGCTGAAAGCAGCCGAGCTCGTGATGAGACAAGGGTTACCCAATGAATCTTCATTTGAGGCTACGCGCCAATTTTGTAAAATAATGTGTGATAAACCACGCCTGCCATCACAACCTATCTACGGAATCAATGACTGGTACTCTGCATACGGAAATAATTCAGATGAAGACATCATCCGCAATTGTATCTATTTTTCAGGTTTGGTCACCAGTATATCCAATAAGCCGTATTGTGTGATCGATGCCGGATGGGCTAAAACTGAACGCGCCGAAAGCGGGGATAATTCCAATATGACCTATAACCAGCTCATGCCGAATACTCCGAGGTTTAAGGATATGACCAAACTGGCTGATCGCATTAAACTGGAAGGATTTAAACCTGGGATATGGATCAGGCCACTATGGTCAACGGCAGAAGATCCAGATAGCTTAACTTTGCCTTCCAAGACAGGCAGATCAGAAAAAACGCCTCAGCGAATTCTTGATCCCAGTATTGCGGAAAGCAAGGAAAGAATTGCCTCTTATTTTGCCAAAGCTTCGGAATGGGGATATGAAATGATTAAACACGATTACTGTACCTATGACCTGTTTGGCTACTGGGGTTTCGAGATGCTGGAATGTGATTTCACCCAGGATGGCTGGCATTTCAACGATCGAGGTAAAACGTCAGCAGAAATAGTGCTGGATTTGTACCAAACCATTCGCCAGGCCAGTGGCAATGCTTTACTGATAGGTTGCAACACAATTAGTCATCTCTCTGCAGGTATATTTGAATTGCAGCGTACCGGCGATGATACCAGCGGAAAGGAATGGGCAAGAACAAAAAAGATGGGTGTCAATACGCTGGCTTTCCGCCTTCCCCAACACCGGAATTTTTATGACCTTGATGCAGATTGCGTAGGCCTCACCACCATGGTTCCCTGGAAACTTAACAAGCAATGGATGGATCTTTTAGCAAGAAGCGGTACCGCACTGTTTATTTCGGCATCAACAGAGGCGCTGGTTCCTGAAGTACGCCAGGCTATACGTGAAGCTTTCAGCCTTGCCTCTGAAGTACAACCCAATGCAGAACCATTGGATTGGATGGAAAATTTAACTCCTTCCAACTGGAAATTCGATGGGCAAAAAGTACAGTATGACTGGACCTGAACAATTGTTATTGTTTAACCAGAATTTACAAAAATAGACTTATTCGTAATTAATTATTTAAATTTGATAACTATAAGTAATGGTTAAAATATAATGTCGTATTTGTAGCCAAAATTATTCAACACAGACGACAATCGTTCTTTGAGATTCTGAAAACTGAGGTAGGCATCAAAACTCAGCCATTGATATTTGATTCTACGCCACAAAATTTCGATAAGGTTCAATTCCGGTGAG
>Ga0209511_1003746_pt1 | contig 11470 bp, 11 predicted proteins | sample SSSSmetaG_FD_184141 | JGI IMG/M metagenome (GOLD analysis project Ga0209511, IMG submission 184141) | Glacier valley bacterial and archeal communities from Borup Fiord, Nunavut, Canada, to study Microbial Dark Matter (Phase II) - ​SSSS... | ecosystem: Environmental > Aquatic > Freshwater > Ice >... | reverse complement strand
AAATCCCAAGCCCTGAGACACTGCGTAGCCCAAGAGAGGTCCACTCACCGTCGAAAGGGGGGGCGCCTGGTAGTACTCTCCCCAGAACCCCCGCAACACCCAGTGCAGCCGCGGCATGCGGATTGCAGCGCCCAGCCGGGGATCGGCCGCATTTTCTGAGATGGACCCGGCGAAGTGCGTCAGCCGGACCCCACCAGTCAACGTCAGCCAAGACCACGCCTTGTATTGATCCTCCAGGAACAGAGACTCAAGCTGCCCAGTGGAGGTGTTGGTTTGTCGAACCGAATTCCCGGACCCGTCATTGGCAAGCAGACCCACCAACTCCCGATCGTGTTGGCCAAAACCGTACGCTCCCACGACTAGGTTGTGGCGCTTGGTGACCGCCGCGAGGGTCACCTGGGCACCCGCGTACTGGGATTGGCGATGCTGAGTTGTGCTGACCGGTGAGTCATTCGGGTCGCCATCGTAATTGGCGCGATTGAAATGATAAAAGGGTGAGGTGGTCAGAAGAACTCCTGGCGCAATCGTATGCACCCAGGAAAAACTGGCCACCGCATCGCGCTCTCGCTCGACATCTCGCGTCCCTGACCTTTCCCCGTCGCGATCATTTGGAATCTGATAATCGTCGCGCCGCAGCGTTGTCACAAAACGCAGATGGTTGCCTGCATTGAGGTTGTAGAAAAGAGTCGACATCCCGCCTAATCCCCAGACACGATCGTGTAGGACATCCGGGCCAGGGGTGGATAGGCCGTAGTCGCTTCGATTCCCGTTGATGCTCCCGAAGTAGGCAAATTTTTCGGTATGGCTGCCGAAGTTGATCTGATCGTTCGTCTGATGGAAAGAGCCGAAAGTCGAATAGAACTCTCCTTCGTTGTTCCTCTCAAAACCGCTGCGGGGGACCGCGTTGAAGACACCGTATGAGCGGTCGCCGTAAACGGACGAGTACCCGCCGCGGCCGACCTCCAGGTAATCGATATCTTTGGGATCAATCTGCGGGCCGACATTGCTGGCAATATTCGTATTCGGTATCGGAACGCCGTCTATCGCCCACGTGACCTGATGGCCCCCTCGCACGTGGAGCTGGTCGTGTGTCATCCACGCCCCCGGAACATAATCGGTAATCATGTTCATGCTGTTTGTCAGGTCCGCTCCAGGTGTTTGACGAATTTCGTTGCGGCTGATAATTGTCGTGGGCGTCATGGTTTCCGGATTGGCGGTAAGGGCGTTATCTGCCACATTCACAACCTGCGACGACGCGCCGATGGCCATTTGAAAGTGCAGGATCGGAGCGTCCCTAGAAGAGACGACGACCTTCTGCGCGGACGGCGCGAAGCCTTCCTGGCTCACCGTGACCTGGTACTCACCTACAGGTACCGTAGCCATTTCGAACGTGCCGTCAATGCTGGTTATAGTCGTCTGCAAAAAGTCCGAGGTAGTGGACTTCACCGTGACGTGAGTCTTCGCCATGGGACGGTGGTCTGGATCATGAACGATCCCGCGAATGGAACTAAACACGACCGCCGAAGCCAATGAGGCAAACGCGAATAGAAGTGCGAACCATTTAACCTGTTTCGCTGGACTCGCGTTTCGGCCGCACCGGGCAAAGGCCCCGATGCGCGAGAAACATACTTCTTGCTGAGACGCCCAACTTTGTGCGGCAAACCTGATCGGCACTAAACTCAGCAGCGAAGAACTGCCGAGCGTAAAATAACTTCGGTCCATCATCTGTCTGTTCTCCGATTGCGAGTAGTTACGAATTGAAATACAAGCACCGCAGACGGACGCATGCCCGCCCGTGAGTGCTTAGGGTTCGAAAACGAGGAGTCTAGGAGAGAGTGGGAGGGCCGCGCTGGCGGTGCGTCGCTGCGACACGGATGATAGGGTGCAAAATCGCCAGGACCACCGGAGCGTGCTGCCGCGTCAGGGCCAAGGACGAAACTGCGATCGGGATGAAGGATTTACCCGGACTCGGTGGCGTCTGCTGGAGGTACAGTGGGCACCTCTGCTTAGCGGCGCTGAATCCAACAGCGTTCCCAGAGTTGGTAGCAGAACCCGTCATCGCGCAATGATGCTTTCCATTGCGGCCACAGCAGGCTACCAGGTTCGATTCGGCGCTGCCTTCAAATGCTGGCGCAATCAGCCCGAAGCTGAAGACGGCGAGCAGCAGATTTGCGGCAACGCGGATCAAGGTTTAGCTTAACTCACTTTTCAGCCAGAATGCCTGTTCAGAATGCATTTCCACGGCGATGCTTCGACCCGCGTAATTCGCGACCGATTGGGTCTAAAGCGCGGCGAGTCCCGGCGAGCTTCTCCTTTCAGTAACCTCGAAATTTTACGATTCGCTAGAAGGACTATTTGTGGTGAGCTTTACGGACGCAAAGGACATCGAAGAAGCGACTTAACCCGCTACAGGTGACTTTTTTTAGCGCTTGGCTGCGGTGCAATTTTGCTCTGTAACTTAAGTTAACTGGCCTTTTCGGTGGCGGCTGCAGGTTGCTTGGCAATCCCCGCCTCCTGTGCAACTGTTCATTCCCGTTTGTCCCGACAGAAAAAAGAGACTTTGTAGCCTGCTAATCCGTTTTGAGTATTGGCATGACGGCGCTCCGGCTTCTATACTCCGCAGTGACTAACTATGGCTCACATCAACCTTCCGGAAGGACTGCCCGGCATTCGCGGCCCATTTGCTTTCCGTCCAGAGACGGCGAAACCCATGTGCGAGCTAGCTGAAATTCTCCTCCACGCGCCGGGAACTCTCGCCCTTGCCGATCGTGAGCTGATCGCCACGTATGTCTCTTTTCAGAATGACTGTTACTACTGCCAGCACGCTCATGGCGCAATTGCGTCCTGCCATCTGGAAGGTGATGAGCAGTTGGTGATTGATGTCAAACGCGATTTCGAACAAGCGGCTATCCCGGAAAAATTGAAGGCTTTTGCTGGCGATTGCGGGCAAAGTTCAACTTGGCGGTACTCATGTGCTCCCCTCGGATATTGAACGCGCGAGACAGCAGTGTGCTTCCGATATGGAAATTCACGATACGGTTTTGATTGCCGCCGCTTTCAGCATGTACAACCGTTACGTGGACGGTCTCGCTACATGGGCTCCACGGGGTTCGGCATCTTACCGGGAGCGGGCTGCCAAAGTGGCTCACGACGGATACCTGGGGATCCCGGCGGACAGCTAGACGCGGCGCTGATCATTTTCAGCTTGGCTGCCACGCCGAGCGCCCGTGCCTGTGCCATCTGCTGTTCCTCGATGCGCTGCAAGCACCCCTTCAATAAATCGATCCTCAAGCTCTGCTGACCGACGTTCCATTCCAGTTCCGCCATCCGACCGCCGCGCGCACTTTCGCGAAGCTCTTCAGTGTGCTAAGCGGTGGGAATTGATCGAGAAAAATCCGATCAAGCTCGTTCGGGTAAAGGGGGGAACCAAGCGCCTCAAAACGCCCACAGTTCTCGCGCCCGGGGAGTTCCACTCGTTATTGCCGTTGATCCGGGAACCTTACCGGACGATGGTTCTCGTCGCAGGCTGCCTGGGCCTGCGCGTCAGTGAAATCGTCGGACTGCAATGGCAGGATTTCGATTTCGCCGGACGAATGCTCCTGATCCAGCGGAGCGTCGTTCACGGGCGAGTTGGCGACGTGAAAACCGAATATTCGCAGGATAGCGTTCCAATCGATTCAGCGTTGATCGAGGTTCTGATGCTCGACAAGGAACCGTGCTTACCGACCCCGGAAGGATGGCTGTTCGCCAATCCGGCTACAGAAAAGCCGTATCACCAGAAGGAGATTCAGAAAAAAGCACATTCGGAAGGCTGGTGTTGCAGCAAACATCGGCGGCGATATCGGCTGGCACGCGTTCCGCCACAGCTATCGGTCCTGGCTAGACGACACCGGCGCTCCCATTTACCGCCCAAAAGGAGTTGATGCGGCACGCCAGCATTCAACGGACTATGAACATCTATGGAAAAGCCATGACGGACAGTAAGACTCACAGCAAAGTTGTGGAGATGGTATTAAACGGAAGCAAAAAACGTCCGGTTTTGGCTATTGGGAGTTAACGGAGTTTGTGGCTTGTCCGGTTTGCTTGTAACTTGTTGGTTCAGTTGGTTGCGGGGGCAAGATTTGAACTTGCGACCTTTGGGTTATGAGCCCAACGAGCTACCAGACTGCTCCACCCCGCATTAGAAGTTTACCGCCCCTTTCATCGTTCCGTCAAACTGACAGTTTTCCGCGGAGTGTGGTGAACTTTCTGCTTCCTGAGTCTTGGCTCGATCTGGAACGCAAGCTGGCCGCCCGCTCGCCGCCACTCGAATTACTTCCGAGCGCTTAGCTGCGAGCGCTGAGCGCCTGCGCCAATCGACCGCGGATTTGGTTCATCACCTCAGTGGCCAGAAACGGTTTCCGCAACACGGGAAAATCGTGCTCTTCGCAAATAGCCTCGTCTTCGGACGGAAGCACGGACCCTGTCATCATAATGACCTGTAACTTGGGAGCGAGTTGGCGCAACCGCACACCCAATTCCACACCATTGCCATCGGGCAGCATGTAATCCAACAGAGCCGCGTTGGGCTTCTTGTGCGACACCACTTTCTCTGCTTCAGCGGCACTCTCCGCCGTCAGAAGTTTCCATCCGGCTTCAGCCATCAGCCGCTCGAGAAAATGCAGCAGATCGCGATTGTCGTCCACCAGCAGGACCGTGGGATGCGCGGGGGCTTGCTCTTCATTCCTGCCGGTGGTGCGCAACACAAGCTCATTTCCGCTTTCCGAGATATCTACGCGTACCCGCGTCCCGCTCTCAATCTGGCCGGTAGCCACCATGGTTGCCAGCGGCTGTGTCAGGTTCCGATGAATCGTGCGATTTAATTCACGCGCGCCATATTCAGTGCTGGTCCCTTTCTCAATCAACCACTGACGTGTCTCGAACGGCACTTCAATCTGAAAGCACTTCGTTCCCAGGCGCGTATTTACGTGGTTCTGCAGCGCTGAGATCTGGTGGTCTACAATCTGGCTCAACGATTCCGCCGTAAGGGGCTGATAGGTGATCACGCAATCGATGCGGTTCACAAACTCCGGCGAAAACTTCTTACGCACCGCAACCAGAGCAATGTTTTGGAGCTTGCTGGTGACATCTGCAAGCTTCGTTCCCGCCCCCGCGTGAAATCCGAAGTTGGGATTCAATTCCTTCATCATTTCGCGGGCACCCAGATTACTTGTCAGAAATACCAGGCTCTTTTCGAAGTTCACAACTGAGTTATCGCCCAGGCGAAGAATGCCTTTGTCCAACACGCCCAGCAGAAGGCGCGTAAGCGAGGGAGCGGCCTTTTCTATTTCATCGAAAAGCACCAGAGACAACGCACTGTTGTCGCTGGTCACGCTGGTCAGCTTCTGCTGACTGAGCATGGGCTGCGTTTCGCGATGGCCAAGATAGCCAGGAGGCGCGCCGATCAGCTTAGCGACCTCATGCTCCATCTGGAATTCGCCGCAATCGATCTTCAGCATCGCTTTGGAGCTTCCGTGCAGCACTTCCGCCAGGGCCTCCACGGTTTTTGTTTTGCCCGTGCCAGTAGGGCCCAGCAGCAGGAACACCCCCACCGGCCTTCCTTCCGGCGCAAGCCCAGCCTGAAACATTTGTATGTACGGGACAATTACTCCCGTTGCCGCAGGCTGTCCCACCACCTTTCGCGACAGTACGGCCGTCAGATTCTCCGTGGTGCTTTGCGGCGTTTTTTTTGCACGCCCGCCGGACGATGTGCTTTTCTTCCCGTCAACCATACTATTGGCCTTAGTATATCCACGGCGCTTTCGAAACAACTTGTCTAGGGGGGCTGTTTAACACGCGCCTACATAAATTAATGTAAAGTCTTTTCCTTGTGGAATGAGTGAATTACGCGCGCAATGCGCTCACTGGCGTGCCCGTCTCCGTAAGGATTGTGAACGCGCGACATCCGTTCCCTTTCGCTTGGGTCGCGGAGGAGCTTCAATGCCTCCGCCTCAATCCTGTCAGGATCTGTCCCAACAAGGCGCACGGTACCCGCCTCCACCGCCTCAGGGCGTTCGGTTTGCTCGCGCATGACGAGTATCGGCTTGCCTAGTGAGGGCCCTTCCTCCTGAACGCCGCCGGAATCTGTCAGCAGCAAAGTAGCTCGCCGCATCAAATCTACGAAGGGAATGTAATCGAGAGGCGAAATGAGGGTAACTCGTGGCAGGTGGCTCAATAGCCGCTCTACCGGACCGGTCACATTCGGATTACGATGTACAGGATACACAACCTGAACGTCTTGCTCGAGTGCAATGCGCCGTATGCCTTCGCAAATGCCCTCGAAGCCGGCGCCGAAACTCTCTCTGCGGTGCGCGGTCACCAGCACCAGCTTCTTGTCGGGAAGCAGATACGATGGAACAGGTAGGGGCTGCCGTTCCAGACGCGCCTGGATCTGAAGCACCGCATCGATACCCGAATTCCCGGTGACGAAGATGCTGTCTTGCTGGATGCCTTCGCGCCGCAGATTCTGCGCGGCGCCTTCCGTCGCAGCGAAATGTAAAGCGGCCATGCGGCCTGTCAACACACGATTCAGTTCTTCCGGGAAGGGCTGCTGTAAGTCACCCGTGCGCAGACCTGCTTCCACATGCGCAATGGGAACGTTCTTATAGAAGCCAGCCAAAGCGCCGCAAAGCGTGGTTGTGGTGTCACCCTGCACGACAACGAAATCAGGCTTTACCGAATCGAAGACTGGTTCCAAAGCCAGCATCATACGGCCCGTAATCTGGCTCAGACTCTGCCCCGGCTGCATCAGGTCAAGATCAAAATCCGGCAAAACCTGGAACACGCTCAGGACCTGATCCAACATGCCGCGATGTTGGGCGGTAACGCAAACCTTCACCTGGAACACCTCCGGCTCTTGTTGAAGCCTGAGAAGAACCGGGCAAAGCTTGATCGCCTCCGGCCGTGTGCCGAAAACGAAGAGCGTTTTTATCATATCGATAGAATGCGGGGGAGGTGAGAGAAATTGCGAGGCCGCTGAACCGTACTATCGATGCCGGAAGGTGATGCGGCCCTTGGTGAGATCGTAAGGGGAAAGCTCCATGGTAACGCGGTCGCCCGCCAACACACGGATACGGTTGCGACGCAGACGACCGGCCAAATGAGCCAGCACCACGCGTTCATGTTCCAACTGCACGCTGAACAGGCCGCTGGGAAACTTTTCAAGTACCGTGCCGGTCACTTCAATGCTGTCTTCTTTACTCAAATCCAATCCTTTTTCAATGCCTGTTTCATAAGCTTGAACTGCCGGTTCGCGGACATATTTTTTATGTCCGCCCGCCGGCTAAAAACATTACTTCGTTCTTACGCCATCGTTACGTTGGAAGCCTGCAAGCCCTTCGGGCCCTTGGTTACTTCAAACTCTACCCGCGCGCCCTCATCCAGACTGCGATAGCCGGAAGATTCAATCGCAGAGAAGTGCACGAACACGTCCTCTCCGCTTTCCCGCTGAATAAATCCAAATCCCTTTGATGCGTTGAACCACTTGACCGTACCCTTCTCTCTCATGAATCTCTTCCTTGTCGAACGAATTGCACCTGCTTTCCGAATCCTGAGCCACTCAAGCTAAAATACAAAAAGCCCGATCGAGCTGTACGCAACTTCGCGTTTCCGCTCACCGAGCCCTCTCGATTTCCAACCCTTTTCTGGAACAGATCCCGTAAGACGATCAAACTATGCGTTTTCAGTATACCCTGAAGGGACCGCAAGAGTAGCAATGTCGCCCTTTCGCGTGTGGCTGCTCCGGTTGCCATTTGTAGCTAACCGGCCAATTCAGTTCCCCCCCGCCTTTGCAGCGAATGTGTTTCGCGGGGCTTTAGGAACAAGTCTGCCGCGTAAGCTTTTTGCGCCTCCGCCTTCTTCGGACGCACCCAGCGGACTGGCGGAACCTCCACGGCCATTCGTATTGCGAGCACGGCATTTGGACGGTCTCACTCTGGCGGGAGGCGATACGTTCCTGTTGCAACTGAATCTCTTCGCGCCGTTTGCGGAATCCATTGTCGAAGCTTTCGGTGAAGCCAAACCCTTCTATGGTGCGGTCCGCCTCACCGGCGCGCCCTCGGAAACCGAGTTGATTCTCTCCCTGGCACCCTATGAAGAAGCTTGCTCTGCCCGCGTCCTTTTTCTGACACCTACAGAACTGAAACACGAAGACGCACTGGCTTCCGTACCCCATTTCCCCATTCTCTTCGCGCGCGCTGTTTCCCGGCTGCGCATGTTGGCCGCTCTGTATGGGGAGCCGATCGATTTGGATTTTGAAAGGCTCGCCGAGCAAGCCCGCCGGATTGAATTGCTCCAGCACTCACTCACTCACGAGTTTGCCGAACGAGTCTCCACCAGAACAGGGCAGACTCATCCCTTGGGAGGCTTCACGGGCCACGCCGATTATCAAGGCGATCTACGCGACCTGATGCCCATCCTCCGCGCCGCCCAATATACAGGCGTGGGGCGGCAGACGGTATGGGGCAAAGGTGAAATTCAGGTGGAATGAGCCTGGTCGGCTAGGCGCGCGGCGCTTTCGGAACCACCTTCATGGCTTTCTCATCCCAGTAAAGGACGCGCCCTTCCCGATAGCTCTGAACGGCCATGCTGATGGTCACTTGCGCGTGCAGCGCGGTATCCACGTCCAGCACAGGCTTTTGCCGGCTCTTCATGCAATCCAGAAAATTGCCGACGTGGGCCTGCATGGAATCTTTCGGATCTACCGGAATGATGATCTTTTCGACGCCAAACTTGGCTTTGTACTCGGCTGTGGCTACGCCCTTTTCAGGAATCACTGTGATGTGGTCTGTATGGCCTTCGAACTTGCCATCGTCCACCATGATCACGGTGCCCGCGTGCCCGCGAATCAGCCCGGGGATGTGCTCCGAGTTGGCCATGCTGGAACTCAGAATCAGGCTGTGACCCTTGGGATAATCGGCCATTAGGTTGAAGGTATCCGGCACTTCGCGCTCGTCTTTGAAGACGTAGATGCCGCCGAATGCGGACACCCGATACGGAAACTGCGGCTCGCTCCAGCAAATGTTCAGCGGCGCAACCACGTGAAAAAACAGATCGGTCGCGATACCGCCGGAATAATCCCAATACTTACGGAAGCGGAAGTATCGGTCGGCATCGAACGGACGCTTCGGCGCGGGTCCTAACCAGGTTTTCCAATCGATATAGTTTTCGCCCTTGCCGTCAGGGCCTGCGCCGGCATCGATGGGCCAACCCGGGCCATTCCATTCGCCCGCAATGGAGTTGCGGTGATACGAACCCTGACTGGTGAGCATCTGCCCGATCATGCCGTCGGCAATCGCCTTCTTGGCCTTGTGCCACTGATCGGCGGAAGTGGTCTGGCTCCCCACTTGAAGCACCCGCTTGGTCTCGCGCACCGTTGCGGAAAGCTGCTTGGCCTCTTCTATGGTGTGAGTCATGGGCTTCTCGCAATAGACGTCCTTGCCTGCGTCCATCGCCTCAAGCGCAATTTTGGCGTGCCAGTGATCCGGCGTCGCAATCACGATGGCGTCTACATCCTTGCGTGCGATGACTTCCCGATAATCCAGGTAGCCGTCGCATTTGTACAGGTCCGCGGCGCTCTTCTTGCGCTTCTCATAAACATCGCAGACTGCCACGATTTTGCAAGCGTCGTCGTGCTCCTGCCCATACTTGGTGAACTGGCGCGAGAGGTAAGTGCCGCGGCCTCCCTGGCCCACCATGCCGAGGTTGATTTTGTCGTTCGCGCCGAGCACGCGGCCTGAACTTTTGCCCCCGGCCCTGCCGGAAGCTCTAGCCAGCAAGTCACGCCCTACTCCCAGCGCCGCTGCCGATACCAGAAAGTCTCTACGGTCCATGCGGGAATTATATGCTCTTCGGTGAACAAATTGCTCCTTAGAAGTGTATGGAGGCTCAGCAATGAACAATCAACTACTTACAGTCATCACGCTGACCAGCGTTCTTCTGACCGGAGGATGCGCAACAAAGAAGTATGTGTCGAAGACCACGGACCCCATTAAAGACCGTGTGGGACAGGTAGCTGCCCAAAGCGATAAGCAAGGGCAGGAACTTTCTCAGCAAGGCGGCACCATTCAGAAACAGGGCGCTGACTTAGAACGGAATCAGACGGAAATCAACGCCAACAAAGAGCGCGCGATGGCTGCCGATGCGCGCGCGACGGATGCCCTTAAAAAAGGAGACGACGCTCTTAAGAAAGGGGATGATAATTCTCGCGATTTAAGCGAACTGCGCCAGACTGTTTCCAATCTGGACGATTACAAACCGGCGGGGACCGCAGTATTGCCCTTCGCTTTTGGCAAAGATGCTTTAACTTCGCTAGCCAGGCAGGAGTTGGACAAATTGGTTTCCGACAAGAAAACGGCAAAGCGCTTCTTCATTGCCGTGGAAGGCTTTACCGATCAGGTTGGCTCCAGCAACTACAATGACGCGCTTAGCAGACGCCGCGCCGATCGCGTTGTGCAGTATTTGGTTGCCAAACACGATATTCCAATTTTCCGGATCCACGAAATTGGATTGGGCAAGGAGAAGCCCGCTGAGCAGGGCAAGAGCCGTTCCGCAAACGCCAAGAATCGCCGCGTGGAAGTAACATTCTATTCGGCCGACCCCACCACCACAGCCATGAACCGTTAACCCCTTAACCGGCAACTGGTCGCAAGGCATCCGAGACTGATTAGGTGCCTTGCGCAGTTACCGGCGTAGTGCCTCTTCCCCAGCCCACTCTAGCCTTAAATCTGACGAGACCTCATCCAGCATTTCTTCGTTGGCCACTTTTTGTTCCATCGCGAAGGCGGTCAGCAATAGGTTTTCGCACACAGAATTGATCAACCTGGGGATGCCCTGGGTGCGGCGCGCAATTTCACTCATCAACGCCGCCGGAAATACCGTTTGATTGGGCAAACCGGCGTGAGCCATTCGGCTGTCAATATACCGCCCCGTTTCCAGTTCATCGAAAGGATGCAAAGTGTATCGAAGCGCAATCCGTTGCTTCAATTGCCTGTAACGGGGGGCATCCAGCTTTTGATCCAGTTCGGGCTGACCGGCAATAATCACCTGGATCAGCTTGCCGCGGCGGTTCTCCAAATTGCCCAAGAGCCGGATTTCCTCCAGAACATTCCACTCCAGGTTGTGAGCTTCATCGACAATAAGCACGGCGGTGCGGCCTTCATTCGCTCTTTGTAGCAGCATGTCGTTCAGAGCAAACAGCACCGCGGTCTTATTGCGTTCGCCGGGGAGATCGAAATCCCATGCCACCATTTCGAAAAACTGTTCGGGCGTTAGTTGACTATTGAACAGGAAGGCAAATGGAATTTGCTGCTCATCCAGAAAATCGCGCAGGCACTCCAGCATGGTGGTCTTGCCGGTTCCCACCTCACCGGTCAGAGCGATGAAGCCTTTGCGGCTCTGCACGCCATAGATCAGGTTCGCCAGCGCCTCTTCA
>Ga0209511_1003745_pt1 | contig 11478 bp, 6 predicted proteins | sample SSSSmetaG_FD_184141 | JGI IMG/M metagenome (GOLD analysis project Ga0209511, IMG submission 184141) | Glacier valley bacterial and archeal communities from Borup Fiord, Nunavut, Canada, to study Microbial Dark Matter (Phase II) - ​SSSS... | ecosystem: Environmental > Aquatic > Freshwater > Ice >... | reverse complement strand
ATCTTCAGTCATCGAAGCAACATCGTAGCCTGCTTGCCGTAAAAGCCTCGCACTCGGTAAGGGGAAATTCTCATTTGCCAGAAACCGCATCATCCTGCCTCAGCAGACAGCAATGGTGTGTAAAACATATCCTCTTTGAGACACTCTGCGGCAAAGGCAAAAACGGCTTGAATGGCGATCGCACTTAGCGTTGGGTAGCTTTCCAGGACTTGCTGCGCCGTCCAACCTTCGGAAAACAATCCCAGAATGAATTCTACGGATAGACGTGTTCCTTTAACAACAGGCTTTCCAAGCAGAATTTTAGGGTCTGAATGAATATAAGTTTTCCAGTCCATGCTAGTTTGCCTTTATGGGTTTTGAATCCATTATGGGCGATCGCCTCTCCCATATAAATATAGATTGCCCCTTTATAGATCGCCTTTCTCCTTTTTAACCGCGATCGTGCTTCCAAAACCATCATGCGATCGCTCTCCCTTCTTCAACCCAATTCACATCCAGAAGTCATAGTGCGATCTCACTATCCAACAATCGATCACGTAGCATCTGTAAAGTAGAATCGCGCCACAAGATTGGCGATCGTCCTAATCTATTAGTGTGTGTATTCGGAGTTAGCGGTAGTGCGTCAAAGATAATGAGGCTATTAGTTGCCCTCATTTTGTGATGGCGCGAGGCCAATCTTCTCTCTCCAGCTCAGGGTTAGAAATTTTATTGTCAAAATCTAGCCAAATTCGTTTATCTTCACGACAATCATAGGTGCGGCAAACAAGCGGTCTATTTTCATACACGGCACAGTTGCAACCGTGAGTTTGATCTATGTGAACGCAGTAGCCATTTGGCTTCTGGGCGATCGAGTAGGGTTGTGCATAGTTCCACTTCACCACTCCCTCATCCAAATCCTGAACTGAGAGGGCAAACCACAACTTACAGCATGATGCTTTGCAAAGGTGAATACGATTCTCACAATCAATTACAGCCGATTTTTCAACTGCGTACTTGTCTGAAGTTTCAACCAACTGAACTTGAGTTGCTTGTTGGTTACGCTGGGCTAAAGACTCACTGAGGGATTTCTTCCGGTCTTCCAATTCGTGAAGGTGAATTACTCCCTTACTGACCAGCAGTTCCAGCAAGGAGTGAATTAGTAGTTGATTCTCTTGTAGTTCTTGCTGATTGATAAAGCCGAGCATATCCGCAAATCTTAGCCCTTTTGCTAGACTTGCCTCAAGCGTTTCTAATGAAGAATCTGAGCTAAGATCCGATGAAGCCATCTCTTTTGAATCAGAATCAGTAGTCATGACATATTCCTTCTGAAGGAGAGAACGAGTTATTAATCAGGCAGTCCTTTACTAATTTTTACTTGCCACTCTCCTTGTTCAACTGCTTTAGTTCCATGAGTAGTGTCAGCATCATATGATTTTTGAGTAGCGTTCCACGCTTTATGCTGTTTCTCAAATTCTTTTTCAAGTTTGGAGACATTTTTGGCAAGGGTATCTTTCGCTTTTTTCAATGCCTTCGCCTCAGTACAGTCCTCAACCTCTTTCTCAAATCCACCCACCATAGAGCGCAGAGCCTCCTGGGCTTGTTGAGCTTTCACTTTTGTAATGTCAAAGTGAGCTTGCTCGTGTGCCAGTAGATTCGTACTGGCTGCCTTCGTGGCTTCTGAACACCCTTCTAGTAGCTTGGTGCCGCATTCTGCCTTTGTGGTCGCCTCTGATCCGTTTCTTCCTTTGTAAGAAACTTGTTTCTTCAAAAGTTGATTGCATTGCTGCAATAAAACTTTTGAGCATTCATCTTTTGAGGTCGCTGTAGTGTCGTTACCTTCAATAGTGATGGTGTAACTAGGAGCTTTCTCTTCAAAGGCAGTCTTGCAGTCTTGTTCAGATTTCTTACAGTTCTTCTCAGCGCTTTCATGTCCACTAGCAATAGACTTTTCACATCCTGTAATGTCAGCTTGACGCAATGTTTTACACCTGATCATCGCAGCCTTTTCATCAATATTCCAAGCCGCTACCCAAGACTTTTCTTGCAGCATATAAGGCTTGACTTCAATTTTGCTGGGGTCAATTTCAACGTTGACCTTAAACTTAGTCTCATCTTGTTTTTTAGATTTAGTGTCTTTCTTTTTCTCGTCACAGGCTTGTTTAGTATCCGTTGCTTTAAGTGTTTTAGAATCAGGTGCAATCTTCTCGAATCCTGGTTTGGCATAGTCACTATAGGTGGCTGCATCATAGCTACTTTTGGGAGCTTTGCCCTGAAAGTCATCCCATGTAACTGTTCTATGGTCAATTTTGGCGCACTGAACTATGGATTGGGGGAGCCGCGATTTGGGCACAACGGCAAACTGCTTTGTATAACCGGGAATCATTTCTCGCTGAATAGATTGTTGACCTGTTAAACGATCGCTTAACTGATGGTTAATTTGCTTCTCATCTCCTTCGCAGACATCAGGTTGTTTTTGCACGGGTTGGGATGGTTTTGTCTGCACAGCAGCCGTTTGCTGCACCACATGGGTTAGTTCATGTGCTGTCAATGCATCGGTTCCTGGACATTTGCCCGCTCCAAAGTAAACATTGTGTCCGTGCGTGAATGCCTGAGCGTTCAAATCTCGATTCATCTGCACGGCCTCGCTGCCCGTATGCACGCGCACTTTGCTGAAGTCGGCACCGAAACGGGGTTCCATGAACGATCGCACCTCACCCGGCAAGGCACTACCCCCACCCTGACTCGCATTCAGCCGATTCTCTAAGTCTGGCTGGGCTTGAGCAGTGCGCTCGGCAAAGCGCTGGAGTGGCTCTTCTGCTTCACAGTCCTCACATTTCGCTTGAATGGGTTCGTCTTCCTTCAAATCCTCTTGGCGCTGCACCAATGGCGTAATGGTTTCTGCCACGGGCTTCGTCTGGATTTCCTCTAGTTCTTCTTCCTCTGCCTGACGTTGCACAGTCGGAGTGGCGGCAGAACTCATGCCCATCACCTGTTCCGCAACTCGGTCAGCCTCTTGTTCGTAAACATCATTCGGTTGCCCGATCGCCACCTTTGCCTGAATTCCCCATCGACGCGGCGATGGCGGCGGAGCATCGGGGGGATTCATCCGAAAGGGTCGATTGCCAAAGATATACGGGCTTGCCTCTGGATCGAGGGTCGCCTCTGCCTGAACGGGTGGGCTGATGGGTTTGCGCGCGATCGCAGGTTCCCCCATATCCACCTCATGGTGACGGCGCGGAAAAGGATTCGTAGACCCACCACGCGGTTCTCCCATCCATACCTCATGGGGGCGGGGCGGAAAGGGATTGGTAGACAATGAGTCGAGTTCCTGCCCTGAGTAGATGTCCTCAAATGGACGAGGGGCAGGCAGATTGCTTTTGGGAGCGCTGGCGGCAGGTTGAAAGCTGGAAGTTTCGTGGGTCTGCATGGGTGAGGTCGCAGAGAAATTTGCTGAGTCTGAACTTAGGAGATTTTTAGCAAACAAACTATTCGCTGCCTGCGACTTCGCTTTCAACGGAGCGTTCACGCCAGAGTCTCAGCTAGCTTGCCCCCCGAACAGAGTCGAAGGGTGAAATCTCGTCTAGAAATCGCTTTACCCTAATTGTGCCGGAAAAGTCGATAATTGCATCCCTAACTTTAGTCAGTTTCTAACGATTTGGACGATCGCAGTTTGTTTGAATTGGGGCAGTCCAGCATCTTGCATCAAAGTCTCCCAATCGTCAGCGGCAGCGCGATCGTTTGGCTTTTGATAGCGCTGAAGTGCAACCAGAGTCACCACGTCATACCAGATACCTTGTGCTGCCAGGGTCGAAACGCGCTCATCCTTTGTCGCTGTGGGAGCGTTAACGCGCTCAACCCAGCTGCCAATACTACTACGATTTAATGGCTGATTTGGATCGCAAGCCACTGCCATCTGCCAAAAATACTTCTGACCCACTTGCAGCGCAGGTGCCGAGCTTGGCAGCGAAATTCCAACAATTCCTGGCTTGCCCGTGACCTTAAAATTAACGTTATACAACTCTTTTCTACCTGCTTCATCTTGCAGCGTAAATTGAGCAGTGCCTGCTGGCAGAGACGGTAGAGAAACAAAAAAGGTAGGATGCTCCGCTGTTGTCTTATCTATAGCTGATTTTTGTGCGGATAGACTCTCTTGGGCTTGGGGCGGCGGCACAACGGCAGTGAGCATTTGTTGATTGCCACACTCGCTGCTTCGACTAAAGCCGCCAACCCGATATAACGAAGGACGTACCCCCGTCCGAAAACTCAATCGTCGCCGTCCTGCTCTAGCGATCAAGGTGCCCTCGGTTGGCAAAGCGCTAGCGGGTTGAATGAGCGTGACAAAATCGACCAGGGCGATCGCGCTGAGCAGAGCCGCGATCGAGATAACCTTGATGTTTTGATATGAACGCATAGGAAGAAGCCTCAAAAAGATAGAGCAGGATGGAGTCTATTGATCTATAACGTTGAAGAAACCGGATTTGTGCAAAGTCGTGACAAGAAACAGTAGATTATTTCACTCCTAGAATGGGTGAGTTCGTCAGTTCGCTCATTTGCGTTCCTTGAAGTAAGCTACGCCAATCATCCTTCAATTCCTGATTATTCGGCTGTCTCTGCCGTAAGTCGATGAGCGATGTCACAGCATCTTGCCAAATGCCCAACGCCGCATACAGGGCGGGTTTGTCCATTGCCGATGCCCGCGATAGCTCCTGCACCAAGGGTTTTGGATCAAATCCTGGCATCGGCTTAATTTGGTTTAATTGAATGCGCTGCACCCAACTGCCAATTCTTGGATCGTCCTCAGATTCTGCTGATCCACATTGGATTTTCATTTGCCAGAAATAAGTCTTGCCGACTTCGATCCCTGGGGATGTGTTAGGCAAGCGCACGCCTAAAATACCTGTCTGACTTGTGAGTAGAAATCGTTTGTTCAGCAGTTCTTTTGTGCCACTCGTGTCTTGCAGCGTGAACTGTGCTTTCGCGTTTTTTGGCAGGGATGCCAGATGCACCCAAAGGGTTGGGTGACTAGATAAAGTGGTATCGATCGGCGTATGTTTCTTGTCAATGGTTTCTTGCGATCGCGGCGGTGGCGTGAAGGCAGTGATCTTTGCCTGAGTCGCACAACTGGCACTACGGCTGAACCCTCCAATGTGGTAGAGGGAAGGACGCACCCCCACGCGCCAAGACAACAGACGACGACCGCGCCTAGCAATTTGGGTTCCCTCAGACTGGGAGGCTAGCGGTGGTAGGGCAAGGTTAGGAATCAGAACGAGAGCCAGTCCAAGGGCAAGTGAGTGAATGAGTTTCATAGGGTGGATATTGGGTAGGGGGCTGAGTGTTTAAAGCAGCGATCGCTGCTGTTCTTTCCAACTTTTCACACAGGTCGCTTGCACTTGATAAGTCTGTCCTGGTTTAAGGGTGACGGTTGCCCCATTGGAGAAGGTCACGTTTGTTGGCACGCGGGGACTAACATCAAGAGACACCCAATCACTCGACGTAGGTTGGGCAGGCAAGGTTACAGTTGGGCTTAAGGTCACACCACCATGCCAGGTAATACGAAGTTCACTGTTGACCGCCGCTTTTGCACCGACGGCTTCGCAGGCGCTTTTGTTAAGTTGGGAGACATCCGTGAAGGCAATCAACGGGGTGGATAGTCCCCGTGATACGACATCCGCATCGGTGGAGAAGTTTGCCAGTTGTCCATTGGTGTCAATGTCATTGGTACGGTTGCCAGGCACCGCTTTCCGAAACACAAATCCAGCGACTAAGGTATTGGGACCAAGATTCACTTTCCCGCCCTGTCCACCATCATCAGCGCGACCCACAATATCGCTGCCGTTGGGTCCTGTCGGTCGCTTGCCCCACAAAACGCGGACATTTTTGTCGATATTAATATTGCCGCCATTCGCCCCATTTTTTCCACGCGTAGAAATCTCGCTTTCATCTTCCAGGGTAAGAAGGCTGGCATCTAGTCTAATGCTGCCTGTTAGATCTGTTGCCCCTCCTGGCGTGTTCTGACCAGTTTCAGCTTTGATCGTGCCATTCTTCAAAATGAGTTGTCGAGATTTAATGTCAATGTTCCCCGATGTTCCTTGTTTGCTACTGGCAAGGACATCCGAGTTTTGTAGGGTAATAGTATCCGCAGTGCCTCCATTGGCATTAACAGTTAAGCTACCTGCATTACCGCTGCCAGCCGTAGACGTAGAAATCCGTGATTTATCCCGAACTTCTAGCTGGCGGGTATTGAGGAGAATATTGCCAGCGGTGCCTGCTCCATCCTTTTTTGCCTCCAGTGATAGAGCACTGCTATTGCTGAGTGCGATCTTATCCGCCGCAATCCCACCACTGTTTACTGTTAGGTTGCCTGCTTGCCCAGTTTTGGTAGAAGCCGTAATTGAGCTATTGTTTACCGTCAACGTGCGGAGTCCATTTAGGGTAATACCATCACTTACACCAGAGACAGTGGATGCGGAGATTTGTGCGCCCTGACTCAAGGATAGTGCAGTGGTTCCACTACCGTTAACTGTAATGTTTCCTGCTGCGCCACTGGCTATGTTTTGGGCAAACAAGCCACTGTTTAATCCTTGATTGGGGTTGCGATCAACAGGAGGTGTAGTTCCTGGGGCTTGCCGAGATACGTGGAGTAGATAGGCACTAGTGTTGTCCAATCCTGAGTTGGAGTTAACGGTAACTTGCGTGTTATTTAAGGCTGTAGAACTGTATTTGGCAACTGCCAACACATACTCACCAGCAAAGTTGAAATTGTATTTCAGATAAGAATCTAAACCGCTAGTGCTTCCAGGATCTACTGGATAAGAGTCATCATTAAACGCTAAAAGTTGTCCGGTTTGGCGATCGTAAAGGAAAAGCTGCGTATCAACAACATTAGCTGGAGCATTATCAATGTCAAAAATCCCCCGCCCTCCCTCTGGCACAGTAAATGAATAGTAATCAGCAGGAGTAGTACTCCCTCCGAGGACACGTGGGACAGTTACATAAGGGATACCATTAACTCCTGATTGGTCAATATTGGGATCAGTAGCAGTGTTCTGTGGATTTAAGGGAGTAGGATTGATAGAGCCATTGTTGAAAATAGACGGTTGATCCGTCAAAGAATTACGCTGTCCGGAGATAGAGAGGTTCCCTGATGGGTTAACGGTAATGTTTCCCGCTTTGCCCGAACCAGAACTAGTGGTAACAACCTGTCCGCCCCTAAGCAGATCCAAATTATTGATGTTGGCTTCAATGCTGCCACCTGCTGCTGAGCCTGTAGTGCGAGCGCTCAGGAAACCACCATCGGAAAGCGTCAGTGTGCCAACTTGTTTAGTGGGTTGATTGATCGTAATCTTGCCACCTGCGCCAGCACCCTGAGTATCCGTTAAGATGCCGCTATAAGCACTATTATCCAGCCCAGAGATAGTGGCTGTGTCCGTAAACGTCAATGCCACATCGCCTGCCTTCCCTTGCCCCAAGGTGCGAGCTTGAACTCTGCCTCCTTGGCTGAGAGTAAAGGTGCCAGTGCTAATGGAGATATTCCCTCCTTTTGCAGAAGCACCGTTTAACGCATCGGCCGTAATCAAGCTACCTCTGCTAATTTCAACAGAGGTCGCAGGGTTAATAGAAGTCGTAGGGTTATTAGGATCATTATTTTGAAGCGAAATATTTCCCCCTGCTCCCGCTCCGCTTGTGGTGGCATTTAGTGATGAGGAACCGATGAGGGAAATCGCTTGAGCATTCACGGTAATGGAATTGCCAAATGCTGAGCTAGTCATGGAACTTGTAGAAGTAGAGATCCGACTGTTGTTACTCAGAGTAACTGTCCCGTTAGGTGCCTGTACATTGACTCCACGGGTGTTAGGAATCCCTATTCCTGAGATTTCGGAATTAATCGATGTGCGATCGAATTTTATTGTTCCACCAGAATCAACGATGAAATCAACATGACCACCATTCGCATTGTTAAAAGCAGTGGTGCTCAAGTCGGAATTAGTAATGTTAATTTGCCCTCTAGGATTTGTGGTATTACCCTGTGCGGCAATATAGATCCACCCACCCCCTGTATTGACGGTGGTGTTAGAGCTATTAGTTGCCACTAGGGCACTGCTATCGATCGTGACAGTGGCAGGAGGGATCGCTTGCTTATTTGTAGTATTTACAGATGTTCTGTTGCCAATGTAAATATATCCAGCACTACCTACACTTTCCAGACTACTACGGTTGCTAATGTTGACCTGGATGGGTGCATTAATTTCAATATTTCCTGCTGTTCCAGCAACCGTTCCATCTGGTTGAGTATTGGTTGTACTTAAGCGAACATTGTTAGCAAGCACAGACCCTTGCTGTGAGGTAATAAAGATATTGCTGTAGACACCTTGTCCATTACTGGAGGCAATAATACTTCCAGCCTGAACATCGCCTATAGTGGCATTTAGAGCGACATTACCGCCAATTCCTCCTGTCAAGCCAGCAGTATCGTTACGAGAGGTAATGATGCCTTTTCTCGTGTCAATCGAGGTGCCTGTTAAACTAACACCGCCCCCTTTACCATTAAAGTTACTGGCACTACCGATGCCAGCAGCAAGGGTAATTGCACCTCCCGCAGTAATACTAATATCTCCACTTCGCCCATTACTAGCTTCGCTGGCAATGCTGACAACAGTGGCATTCTGTGCAGGATTACTCGTAGCAGGATCGAGATAACCTGGGGTAGCTGGATCTACTGAGAAGGCTCCAGTGGTTGTGAAAGCACCTGTGGTTGTAACGGAGATATTTCCTCCATTCCCTACAGATGTATTGCGGGCAGAAATAATTCCAACAGTGACGGAGCTTGGCTGTACTGTGGTGCCGATGCTGACGTTACCTGCTGTTCCAGGAGCACCAAGACGAGCATTCAGCCCACCTGCAACATACACAGTAGAGGGAGTGTCAATAGTTATCGCTCTCGCAAAGATACTGTTAGCCTGAATTGGGATTATCCCGCCAATATTTATTAATCCAGTTGCAGATAAAATGACCTGATCAGGAGTCACACTAGCCAAATCTGTTGTTGTGATCGTTCCACCAACCGTGATGCTTCCCAAAGGTACTGGTTGGGTGAGTGGTCCAAAGTTGGTGGGCAAATCGCCTTGAGGTGCAGCAGGAGGAGAAGGATAGTTAACGTTTGCAGGCACATTGACTCCTGCACGGAGGATCAAAGCTCGACCCTGAGTTAGAGTTGCAAAATCTGCGTCGGCTGCCGGAATGCCACAACCAGGTGTGCCTGCTGCACAATCGGCTCTCAAGATGTTGATATTTCCTGTGGATCTAATGCTGCCAGTGGCTTCTACTTTGAGAGAAGCCCCGTCATAATTGCCAAATTCAACGTCTCCTGTTGACCGAATAATTGGGTCATAAAGGCTTAAGAAATCACCAGGAGTTCCTGACAACCTACGAAGTGAGAAATTTCCGCCACTAGAAAAGTGGGCATCACCAGAGATGATGCCATCGCTGACGAGGCTGAGGTTGCCACCACTGACAAAGGGTGTAATTGTTGGATGATTCAGTGCCAGGATATCGACACCCCGATCGCCCTGAATCAGCATATCCCCACCCGATCTTGCCACAAAGGGTTCTGTCACCGTATCGCGGATTTTGACGGTATCGGTGGCAGTCAGCGTCAGGTTGCCGCCTGCTTGCAGTTGTCCTTGCAGATCCAGATTGTTGGATGCCAGGGTTAGGTCTTGTCCGGTTGCCAGGATGCCGCGATTGGTCAGCATGGCGGGGGGATTGGCTCCATATTGCAGCCCGATTGGGATATTGACCTCAACTAAGGGAACGGCGCGATCGCCCGTGGCTGCAAACTTTTGACCATCGGCAAACTGAAGTACATTAGCGGTGGTTGCTAGGAACGAACCAGAGACATCTAATCGGGCATTCGGTCCAAAAATGATGCCGTTGGGATTCATGAAAAACAGGTTGGCACCACCGCTCACGCCCAAGAGTCCATCGATGTTGGAAATGCTGCCACCTGTGACCCGGCTAAAAATGTTGCGAATGCCTGCGGGATTGGCGAAGTAAACCTGGTGATTGGGGAGAATTCCAAACTGCTCGAAACTGTGAAACAAGGCTGAGTTGCGTCGCAAGCCGCCGTTGATGTCTGTACGGATGCCGTTAATCAAGGTGGTTGAGTTGTTGCCGTTGCCCAGGGTGGCATCGGGCACGACCTGAGCCGTCGCCGAAGCTGCGAATCCTGCTAGGGCAACAGAGACCAGCAGATAAAACCAGCTTAGATGGGGGGTGCGATCGCGGTGCAACATAGAAATCTCCGGTTATAACCAATTGCCAACAAGAATGAACGGTGCCCAATAGTAGGGATGACTGCGGAACTGCGGATCGGCGAGAATTGCTTTTTGGGCCTGTTGCAGTGCCACTGCTTTGGTGACTCGGCGGGTTGCCACTGCTTGATAAAACCGCTGCATCAAGGTCGAAGTGGCGGCATCATTCACTTTCCACAAGCTGGCAACTGTACTTCTCGCGCCTGATTTCAAGGCAATCCCTGCTAGGCCTAGAGGAGCGCGATCGTCTCCGATCGCGGTTTCGCAGGCACTGAGAACCAGCAGTTCGATTGCAGAGGTGCGGGCATTATCTCTAGCAACGAGTGCTTTTGCCAGTTGATCAATATCAATTACACCATCAGAGGCAAGCAAAAAGGTTTGATCGCGGCTAGAACTAAACTGTCCATGAGTTGCCAAATGCACAATCGGTGCTTGAGATTTTTGGAGCAACTGCTGGAACTGGGCACGGGTAAATTGTTGATCCATTTCTACGGTGGAAGGTTTGATCTCCTTTTTTAGATTGTCTAGTTCCGACTCGACAAAGGGCAACTTAGAAAAGGATTTGGAGCCGCCATTGGGCAGGTCGACCGTAGTTGGCTTGGTCAAGCCAAAGGCGATTGCGGATAGAGCTTTCGCCTGTAATGGTTGAGGATTAGTCAGTTTCAGCCCTAGTGTGGTGGCAAGGCTATATTTTTCAACTAGAAACTGCTGACCATCAAATAAGGCTGCCATGGGCACATTGCGAAGCGCCCCATCCAACACAAAAACTAGAGTCTCCACCTTTTGCTGTTGCAGCGTGTCTGCAATCGGCTGAATCAGCCAGCGATACAGTTGTTCCGAAGGCTGCTGAAACTCCAGGCTAATCTCGTTCCGTAAGCCAGCCTGTAACGCTTTGACTGTCGCTTCCACTGTGGCTTGCGAAACGGGCTGAGTGTAGAGCTTAGTTTCCTGTCCAGCAATGCTGACGATAATGGCAATGCGATCAGGCAGAATGATCGGATAAACCACCGCCGTTTGTTGCGTGATTAAACTTGAGTTTAAAACAGTGTCGATTTCAACATTAGACTGAGGACACGCCGCTCGAAGATAGTTGCTGATTTCCTCTAGCTGCAACGATTCGATAATATCGCGGGCTTTTTTGAGCGTGGTGCTGCTGGGCTGGGAGCCATCTTTGGGCAACAACAGACTA
>Ga0209511_1003742_pt1 | contig 11481 bp, 12 predicted proteins | sample SSSSmetaG_FD_184141 | JGI IMG/M metagenome (GOLD analysis project Ga0209511, IMG submission 184141) | Glacier valley bacterial and archeal communities from Borup Fiord, Nunavut, Canada, to study Microbial Dark Matter (Phase II) - ​SSSS... | ecosystem: Environmental > Aquatic > Freshwater > Ice >... | reverse complement strand
TTTTTCAATGGTAGGGACTTCCAATTCTTTGTCAGCAAAAAGAAGCCTTTCCAAGATCTCTAAGGGATATAATCTGGCAAACTGACACATATATTTAAGGTTTCTTGGAGAATAGCCCTTCTTTTCAGGATATTTTTCCCGGATGGCTTTCGATATTTTATCAATTACCTTACTTCCCCAACCCAATCTTTTTTGGCTATAAAGGATGAAACTGCCAATTTTCCAATAATGCAACAACATTTGGATATTGGCGGCAGAGATTAGTTTTACCTGAGCTTGCTCGATCTCCAATCCAATTGCACGAATAAATTCATCAAAATCTTTTCGCTCTATATTTTTGTCCGGATTATCCATAATTCTTGGGCTTGCACTTTATTTAAAATTCTTATTACAAATATAAATTAGAATACATCATAACTGATTGAACTTCTCCATTGCACTTGCTTTTATTTCATCGGCAATATCAATATATGGCTTCATTGCTTTGTAGTCGCTGTGGCCGGTCCATTTCATGACCACCTGTGGCGGAATACCCAAAGACAAAGCATTACAAATAAACGTCCTTCGTCCGGCATGAGTACCCAGAAGTGCATGCTTTGGAGTTACTTCATCTATCCGCTGATTTCCTTTATAATAAGTTTCGCCTACTGGCTCATTTATTTCGGCTAACTCGGCCAACTCTTTAAGGTATTCGTTCATTTTCTGATTGGTAATTACCGGTAGAACTTTATTATTTTCAAAATGAACCTCTTTGTACTTTTCTAATATGGATTTACTGTGGTTATTCAACTCAATAATCAGGCTATCAGCCGTTTTGACTGTTGTTATTTCTATGTGATTATCTTTAATATCACTCGTTTTCAGGTTATACACATCAGAATACCTTAGACCCGTGAAGCAAGTAAATAAAAACACATCCCGAACCCGTTCCAAATATTGTTTTGTTGGAGGAATCTTATATTCGCGCAATTTGTTCAACTCTTCCCAGGTCAGGATAATAACTTTCTTTTTAGTGTTTTTCAATTTGGGTTTGAATAATTCAAAAGCACTATTGTTGTGATGGCCTTTTTTAAAAGCCCAACGAAGAAACCATTTAAGGAAGCCGATTTGTTTGCCGATTGTACTGTTTCTTAAATCCTTTTTATCCCGAAGATAAATTACATATTCACTTAAACAGGATTCATCCAACACCTCAAATGTGAGGCTGGAATTGAAATTGGTTAAATGAGTTTTTGCCGCCGCAAATTTTTCGTAGGTAGAATCGGTCCAGTTATTTTTCGTCCCACATTCCTTCACAAATTCATCGAAAATATTCATAAAAGAAGCTTTCGATAGTTCAGATTCTGTTTCATCGGAAATGTCTTTTCCGCATTTCTTATTAAACGCGCTTTTAAGTTGTTCCGCTGTCGGGGTTGTATCTGCGACTTCAAACGCTTTAAATATATCCTGAATATCAGTGTAATACTTTAATAGATCACCATTGATTTCAGAAGAACTTTGTTTAAGTTTGTTTGTACATCCGTTCTTTACCCGTTGCTTGTCTGACTCCCATTTAGATTCATCTATTCGGTATCCGGTGCTGAAATCTATCCGGTTGCCTACATAAATAACCCTCATCCGAATAGGAACATTGTCGGTGACCAACACATTGTTCTTTTTTCTTCTTTCATGGGTAAAAATGATATTGCGTTTGATATTCATGTTGGGGCATATTTGTTTTCACACCCAAATATACACCCAATTTTGAATAAATATAAAGATATTTCGAGATATTTTATTTAAATATAAATGGCTTAATTATCTTATTTATAGCAGTTTGAACTTTTGTGATATTTGAAGAGGGTTCAAGAGAAAGAGCCACTCTCTCCGCTGAAAATAAGGTTGTTAATTCCAAGTATTCGGAATTAACAACCTTGTATTTTTGTATTTCCCTGTTGCTGAATTTAATTATTATAAAGCCCCACCCCGCCATTTACCGGATGGTTTTTCTGTGGATTGTCTCGTCCTGAAAAAATCCGCTTCAGAAAGGTCAACAAAATGAAAGATGGACATATGCCCAGCAGGTTGCTTCTTTTTCCTGTTTTTCTGCAAAAACGCTCAATTTTCAGTTGCAACCTGTAACTTTATTAATATAATACGTAGAATCGATTAGTTACAAAGTTACCATTCTGTCAATTTTTGCTGTTTTTGCAAAAAACTTGGGCAAAGCTTTTTTACAACCAGTTATTATTAAGAGGATAATAACTATTTAAAAAAGCTATAAAGCCAAGTTCTTTTTGATAGTATCAGGTTTTTTATGATTGAAAGTTGAACAAAAAAAAGAAATAATAATGAACTAAAAACAGATAATAATGAAAGCAAGTGAATTAAAAGTAGGGCAGGATTTTAAGTTCCCGGGACAAAGAAAATTTAAAAGTATTTCTGAAATTAAAGAAATAAGACCTTCGGACAGAGTGCTGAATGAACACATCGGAAAGCTGCTATTCTTTTTTAATGATAACAGCCAAATGCTTTTGTCAAAAGAAGACGACCTGGATATTATTGAAATGTCAATGCCGGTAAAGACTAAGATTAAAAGAGAACCAAGCCGTTATGAATTTGAGACTTATCTGAATAATTTATACAGTAAAACAATGGATAATGAAACCGCTTTAAAGCATTTCGTTTACCTTACTATTCAGAATCCGACTTCGGGACGAAAGATTACGCATGAAAAACTAAAAATAGCGATCAGGACAAAACAATTTGGCCGACTTTTGAGAAGATATGATCCGTCAAGATTTGAAGCTGAATATGAATCAGATAAAATAAAATAAAATAATTCAGGGAATGACATCAAAAACGCGTTCCCTGAATTATTGAATAAACACGAATGATTCGTAATTTAGCCACATTGAATTTTAGAAAAACTCAATCATTAATTTTACTGTTTTTCAATATTTTAGCTAAATATTTCACTTGTGCGAAAGGAAATCATTAAAGGATATTTCTACACCATTCTGGCAACCCTGGCTTTTAGTAATGTGTACGTTTTCAGTAAAGCTGCTCTAAATGAGGTTTCTCTGCCGCTGTTTTTATTTTTAATGGTTTCAGTTGGATTTGCAATCAACCTGGTCATTCTTTGGATAAAAGGTGGCTTTACAAAACTATCAGCTGTTCCCCGTAAGATGTGGTGGATATTTCCGACCCTTGGCTGCATCGAAATTTTCACCGTTTCCACATTTTATGCCTCCGTGAATGCCATTTCGGAACCAGCAGTAACCGGATTTCTCGGCAATCTCTTCCCCCTTTTCACCACGATGCTCGGAATTATATTTTTAAAAGAGCGCTTCACTCCCATTGAAACACTCGGTGTTTTTATCGTTTTTTCCGGAGCATTGCTCACAAGCTATTCAGGTAACCTCAGTTGGAAGGACTTTTTCATTCCAGGTGTCGGATTGGTCGTGCTTAATTGTCTGGGAGCTGCCACAGCTACAGTGATTGTACGGGCTAAAGTCAATAATCTCACACCCGAAATTCTCAGTTTTAACCGCACCTTTTGGTTGCTGGTATTCTTCTCCACTTGGGTAATTATCACACATACACCGATTGCGATTTCATCCAGAGCATTGTCAAATACAGTAATTGCCGCAATACTCGATCCCGTTCTTGCTATATTGCTTGTATACAAGGCTTACCAATACATCGAAGCTTCGCGTGGTACTATTATTCAATCTACAAAGGGGCTCATGATTATTCCGGTGGCCTTCTTTTACTTCGGAACCTTACCATTACCACACCAGATTGCGGGAGGAGTTATTGCAATGATTGGAGTGGTAATCATTGGTATGGGACAACTTACGCTTGATAGGATGAAACAGAATCGCGAAGGAGAGACTGAAAGAGTCTAAAGCGGGAATTTAGCAATCTCAGCTTTAAGCCGCTCATCCCGAAATTCGGTAACAGACATCCGTATTCTCCACTCTTTGGGATAGGCACTGTTAAACCGGTTACCCAAATTTTTAACCCAGCCCAGGGGAATATTTCGGTAGGTGATCAGGTTCCAACCTTTTACGGTCGATTGCGGTAAAATATCATCTCGTTTCAGAAAGGTAATCGCCTCTTCAATCGACAAATCAATCTCCGGAAAAACCGAACGATTCAGGATAGTCGACAAAGCCAATTCATGCGCAGGAATCAAATCCTTTTGTTTCATTTCCCCTATCTTCACACCAGCATGAATGATCCGAAGGTTATTCTTGATCTGTAATAAATCAGCCAAATGAATGGATGGAAAAGCAAGCAATGAATCTTCAAAACGCAATATATCAAGGCTCTCATCCAATATGAAGGCACGCCCGATCTCTTTCTCAGCCTTAGACGCAACCAACGTGTTATCTTTGATCTTCTTCTGCTGCGACAAACCATTGCCACCGGCTTTCCTGACAACTGCCATAAAGAAACCCTCACCTGCGACTTTATGCGGATAAAAGCGGTAACAAGGAAAACCACCGACATCTGTAATTGTTACGCCCCACTGATCATCAATTTCCAGACTAACAGGTTCAATATCGGCAAATTCGTTCAGCCACTTTATATTCTCTTCATCCTCGGCAGGATTAAACGTGCAAGTGCTGTAAATCAAAATACCACCTTCCCTTAAGGTTGGCCATACATCGGCCAGGATACGTTGCTGACGCTGGGCGCAGAGCTGTGCATTGTCGGGCGACCACTCATGAACTGCATTTTCATCACGTCTGAAAAGCCCCTCACCCGAACATGGCGCATCAATCACCAAAAGATCGAAAAACCCAGGCAACCGTTGGAAATCATGCGGATCATTATTGGTGACAACTACATTCGGTTTTCCCCACTTCTTTAAATTTTCGGATAGAATTTGTCCGCGCGCCCTGATTACATCATTGCTGACAAGCAAGCTGTCTTTCGAAAGCAACGAAGCAAGATGAGTTGACTTTCCTCCCGGAGCTGCACATAAATCAAGCACTTTCAGATCCGATTTTTTAACCGTCTGTTTTATGGCCTGTTCCAAAAACATCGAACTCGATTCCTGCACATAGTAAACACCCGCATGAATAAACGGGTCGATCGTAAATAAGGGCCGCTGCGGGATTACATAACCTGTGGAGCAATGGCCGACAGGTGTTAACGCAGGTTGTCCGGCATATTTTGCAGGATTTATCCGGATCGTTGTTACTACATCATTATCAAACGATTGTTTGAATTCATCGAATTCGTTATCCAACATGGTCGTCATCCGTTGGACGAATATTTCAGGTAAAATCATTTTTGTATTTTAAGCCTTTACGTTTCAAAATTAGCCTTTTTCATTCGTTTTCCGGATCCTTGCAAAAAAAACAATGTCTATTTAAAATAATCTGCATTAATATCTTAATAATTCTGTAGCTTTACATTATTGTCTCACCGACATCCATTTTTTCGTACATCGCTGATTTAAAACTATTAATATGTCATTTTCATTTCGTTTACGCTATTTTCTGGGACTAATTCCCACGGCACAAAAGATAGATTCAGCATGGGCTGAACTTTTTAAAATGCGGGATGAGTTGCATCTGATTGAAACCTCCAAAGAGTTCGCCCGATACAATGAATTGAACGATTTGATCCAATCGAATGATTTTCAGGCTAAAAAGAATGATATCGTCAACCTGAGCCTCATCGCAAGCGCTGAGAATAAATTGCTTACCGAACGGGCAAACCTTGAGCATTCAAAACCAATTAAAGATTATTTCAAATTCATACAATCACCCGATTTTAACAGGCTAAATAAAATAACCGGAAGCGCAGACCTTGCACGTTATTTCGAATTAAAGAAAATAGTTGAGTCAACCGATTTTATTCTCCGTAAAAAAGAGATTGAATCACTTCGTTACAAAGATTCACCTGAATTTCATAAGAGGAACGATTTTAATACATTACAAAAAAGTGCACGAATCAAACGTTATTACACCGCACTATCGTCAGACCAATATCGCTTATTTCTCGAACTTGAAGTAACTGAAAAAGGGAAATTGGATGATCACACAAAAAAGAGGGATCCGAAACTAAAAATATATCGCAAATATCTGAATTCAAGCGCCTATAAAAACATTAAAACAGTCGAAGAACTTGGATTGCCTGCAAAGTTGGAACAGCTAAAACAAGAAACCAATACGAAGTCGTTTCTCGAACGTGAAGCTTATCTTAAAAACGCAGCACGCTTCGAAACAACACCCGATTTCGCACCATTTAATGAGTTTGCACGTCTTTCGAAAAACAGCGAAATCATATTTTACCTGAAGTGCATTAAATCTTCAATTTATATCAATCATCAGCAGATGGTCGATTCGAAAGAGTTAGCCCGTCTTCTTGTATTAAGAACAGAAGTCGAAAACCCGGAATTTAAACAACGCGTTGCCTTTCTCAAGAATAAAAAAAGATACAACACAACCCCGGAACATGCAACAGAGAAAGAGTTCAATAAATTAGAAAACAGCAAGTTTATTAACACCTATTTTCAACTTAAGAAGCGACCCGAACTTGCATTTTTCGATCAGTGGGAAATTGTAATGGAAGATAATTTCGCCGAACACCAACTTGCCACAACACTTTGGGAACCTGAAAATTACTGGGGCTCAAAGTTGGCAGGATTTAGTTTCTCGCAGGCGAACGAACTTCAGTCGTACAATGGAATTAAGAATGTAGTGATACGAAATAAGGTACTTTCGATTGTTACCAAAGCAGAAAAATCGGAAGGAAAGGTTTGGGATCCAATGATCGGACTTCTTCCCAAAAAGTTTGAGTTCAGCTCTGGAATTTTAAATACAGGTAATAGTTTCAGATTCAAAGAGGGTGTCGTAGAAGCAAAAGTCAAATTCCGAGCAAACAAAGCCTTCACAAGTGCATTTTCACTCACAGGCAATCAACCTTTTCCACAAATTGATGTATTCAGAAGTGGAAATAACAGTGTTGGTCTTGGAATTATTGATCAGCCCGGCAAAGGAAGTGTCAAAAAATTAGTTCAGATCAAAGGATTGAACTATAACAATTTTCATATTTTCAGGTTCGAAATTTTCGGAAATCTTGCGATTTGGAAAATCAATAATTATGAAGTTCACCGCGAACAGGTTTCAAAAAACATGGGCGAACTGTTTATTAATTTTATAGGAAGTCTTCACCAACCGGTTAACGGAGAGTCGTTGCCGCACCATTTCGAAATTGATTGGGTAAGATGTTTAAAAAAGAAATAATCAAATTACATTTTAAATGAATATCTGGTCCGAAGAATTCGAGGGCGCCATTACTATTTGTGATCGGGAAGGAATCATCACCTATATGAACGATGCGTCAAAGCGTGTATTTATGAAATATGGTGGGGCCGATCTGATGGGAACAAACCTGCTCGACTGCCATCCTGAACCTTCGCGTTCGAAACTGGTAGAGATGTTAAAAACGCCAACTACCAATACCTATACAACTGAGAAGGCTGGCATGAAGAAAATCATCCACCAATCGCCCCTTTACGAAAACGGTATTTTTAGCGGAATGATTGAAATATCATTCGAACTGCCATCTTCACTGCCCCATTTTATCCGCGACTAAGGAAAGAGATAGAGAAAGGGAGACTGAGAGAGGGGGAGAAAGGGAGAATGTTTCACTCTTTTTTCATCCACTTCTCCTCTTCCCTCAATCACCCCCTCTCCCCTTCTCCTTTCACCTTCACTCCTCTGCCAATTCAAAGATTCCTTCAATCTCGACGGGTACATTTTCAGGAAGACTTCCCACGCCCACGGCACTTCTTACGCCGATTCCGTTCTCACGGCCAAAAACTTCTACAAGCAATTCGCTGCATCCGTTGATGATATAGGGTTGTTTTTCGAAATCGGTGGTGGCATTCACCATTCCAAACACTTTTATCACACGTTTGATCCGGTTGAGCGATCCCAAATTGGCAATCAATGTTGCCAAAATCGTAAGCCCTGCCTGTCGTGCCGCCAGTTTACCTGCTTCCTGGTCAATATCCTGTCCTATTTTTCCGCGCTGAAGCGATCCGTCGTTATTCACCGGCAAATGGCCCGAGATGTAAATAAAATTTCCTACCCGCAGTAATGGGGTATAAACCCCTTTGGGTTCCGGTGCCGGAGGCAACACAACGTTCAATGCTGAAAATCTCGATTCGTTATCCATGATATTGCATTTTAATTTGTTGATGCTAAATTAAGAAAACAATGGCAATCTATGCGCATCTGCTGCGATTCGTGCAAAGGTAACGACTGAGTAAGACAAAGGGTGGCGCAGGTGAAATGATACCTAAATGAAATTATTTTTTCATAATTTTGTTGGAGTAGATTATTTTTTTGAAATTTGTCTCATGTAATGAATGGGGCGTTCAACTATTCCCTTAAAAAGCTGACCGAACATTCCCTTGTAATTGGCAAATCACAAACAATTAATATTTTACCTAAATGCAAACTGCCAATATTCAAACTAAGATTTACGAAATCAGGAGTCAAAAAGTAATGTTGGATTTTGACCTTTCCGAACTTTATGAGGTAGAAAATAGGGCTTTAAAACAAGCTGTAAAACGAAACCTTGACCGGTTTCCGGACGATTTTATGTTTCAACTTACTAAAATTGAATGGCAGGAGGTTATCACAATTTGTGATAACCTCCCCGAAGGTGTGAAATTTAGTCCGGTAACTCGCTTTGCTGTTACAGAACAAGGGGTTTATAGGATATAAGAATCAATCCCCAAATGTAGCGTTCTTCAATAAATCGACTATTTAAAATCAACAAACTATGACTGAAATTGCAAATATCCAAACCAAAATTTACGATATCAGGGAAGAGAAAGTAATGTTGGACTTTGACCTTGCTGAACTTTACGAAACCGAAACAAAATACCTAAAGAGAACTGTCCGTGCGAACATTAAAAGGTTTCCATCTGATTTTATGTTAGAACTGTCAAAGATTGAATGGGAAACTTTGAGGTGCAATATTAGCACCTCAAACACACGGGGAGGAACAAGGTATTTGCCATTCGCATTCACTGAACAGGGTGTGGCAATGCTAAGCAGTGTCCTTAATTCAGATAAAGCGGTTCAAGTGAATATTCAAATTATCCGTGCCTTTGTTTTTATGAGGCAATATGCATTATCGCACAAAGATTTAACGGCTAAATTACTGGAGCTTGAAAGTAAGTACGACAGGCAATTTAAAGATATTTATGATGCAATAAGCTTTTTGCTGCAAAAAAATATTCAGGAAACCGATCAAAAACAGCGAAAACGAATTGGTTTTAAGGATCGTTAACCAATTCATTTTGCCGGATAAAAAGGGGAGTTTAACTATACCCTTAAAAAGCTAATCGAACTTGCCCTAGCAATTGGTAAAGCGCCGGTAATTGTATTTAAACCGCTGTCCGAAATCAAAGCTACTGAAAATAAAGCGGGTGCTTCTCAGGCAGCACCACCCCTAAACAGGGTGGCAGAAACAACAGAATCGTATAAAACGATTGAAGAATAAGTAAGTGGAATAAGACTGAAAGCGCAAATCGGCCTTAGCCCATACCCCTGTCAATGATTAGCTATCACCAGCCGGTAACCCACATTGTGAACGCTTTCAATTTTTACCGAAGGATCGGATTTCAAAAGTTTCCGGAGCCGCGAAATAAATACATCCATGCTACGGCTTGAAAAGAAATGGTCGTTGCCCCACACTGCATTCAGGATATCTTCACGCCGAAGAACTTTGTCGCGATGTTCGAGAAGATAGGCAAGCAAAATTGCTTCACGATAAGTAAGATCCTGTTGATCATCACCAATGGACAGTCGCTGATTATCGCCAAAGAACGTAAATTTACCAAAGCGGACAAGCTCATTTTTCGTCTCCTGCCTGACTTGAATTTTACTTCTTTTAAGAAAAACTTCAATTTTAAGGACAAGCTCCTCAATACTGAATGGTTTTGTAATATAGTCATCTCCACCTTGCTGCAACCCAAAGATCTTATCCTCGTGTGTCGAGCGTGCAGTCAGGAATATGATAGGAATCTCTTCATTAAAAGACCTGATCTTTCGCGCCAATGTAAAACCATCCATCTTCGGAAGCATCACATCGAGAATGCAGAGGTCGTACGACTGGTTCGTGATTTTTTCAAACGCAGTTATTCCATCTTCGCAAAAATCAACCGAATAACCTCGTATCTCAAGATTGTCGCGCGTCACAAACGACAACGTCAGATCATCTTCCACGTATAGAATTCTTCCCTTGCTCATTTTCTGTTTTTCTTATCAGGTATTTCAATCACGAAAGTAGCACCCTTACCCGGTTCACTTATTAAATTTATGGTCCAATGATGTGCATCACAAATCGTTTTCACATAATACAATCCGAGTCCAAATCCTTTTACATCGTGAAGATTACCTGTCGGTATCCTGTAAAACTTCTGAAATACACGACGCTGATATTCTGGATCGATTCCGGGGCCATTATCACTGATCCTGATTACAATTGATTTGTCCGTACGCGAAGTTTCAATGGTGATAACCGGTTCCTTACCCGAATATTTCGAAGCATTATCGAGCAGATTGTGAAAAATATTGGACAAATGAAGTGCGTCCGCTTCGATACTTCCTACAGAATCCGATAGCTTAGTATCAAGAACGAGTTGCCGGTTCGAATTTGCCTTGCAACTTTCGGCAACTTTCAGGATCAGCGAATTCAGATCAATTTTTTCCATATTAAGATGAAAACTTTGGCTTTCAATCCTGGCAATCTGGAGCACTTTATCCACTTGCTGATTCAAACGGTTATTCTCCTGTTTGATTACCGATCCGTAAGTAAACAGGCGCGCAGGATCGTTGATAATATCCGGATCCATAATTACATCCGCCGAAATATTAATACTCGAAATGGGGGTTTTAAATTCATGTGTCATGTTGTTGATAAAGTCTTTTTGCATTTCCGACAACCGCTTTTGCTGCAGAATAACGAATATCGCATAAACAAAGAAGATAATTGCTACGAGCAGGAGCCCCATAAAGAAGAACCAGATCACCATATCACCTGTAATTGTATTTCGCAACAGGGGGAAGTTCACCCCAAAATAATAGGTGTATTGATTGTACTTCGGAAGATTAGCGGTAAGGACATTGGGCTTGGAAGTACCGCTTTTCGTCAGGTAATTTCCGTACTCCATTTTATCAGTCTGACAATTGTAAATCGCATATTCGAAATCGGTCTGCAGATTTAGCTTGTCAAATTCAGCTTTCAGATAAAACTCAAGGACGTTGGCGTCGATCACACTGTTAATATCGACCACATAATAATTCGAAGAGAGCTGACGGACAGGATTGGCGTGCGGAAGTGCAGTTTGATTGTATTTGCTCATCTTCTCAGCCACATTTCGTAACCCGATCAGGACACTTTGAACAAATTGTTTCTCCTTGATATTCCATGCGTTTTGGAGGAAATAGACCTGTATCG
>Ga0209511_1003740_pt1 | contig 11483 bp, 10 predicted proteins | sample SSSSmetaG_FD_184141 | JGI IMG/M metagenome (GOLD analysis project Ga0209511, IMG submission 184141) | Glacier valley bacterial and archeal communities from Borup Fiord, Nunavut, Canada, to study Microbial Dark Matter (Phase II) - ​SSSS... | ecosystem: Environmental > Aquatic > Freshwater > Ice >... | reverse complement strand
GGAAGAGGGCAGAGGTGCGTTTAAAGGTGCCTAAATAATGCAGCACGGTGTAAAACGAAGAACCTACGAAGATGTAGCTGCCTATATTTTTGACCGTAAATCCCACAAGTGAGCCGTACAGGCTTACATCGAGCAGCTCGAGCGAGTATCCCAGACAAATGAGTAGCCCAGAGGCGGCCCAAACCAGGAGCCAAATTTGAAATCCCGCCGTGGAAGAAGTCCGGTGGCGCAACGCGTAGGTTGGGGTTCCACTAGAGTTGGTGCCGTTTCTAGCGCTAAGGGTGAGTGCATATGGGATTTTATCGTTCTGAAGGCGACATTCAGGGTGAGGTCTTGTAGACTCCACCGTGTCCCTTCGCTTCCTACCTGACGCTGTAGTCTCGAGCCACGCCCAACTTCCCTCCAACCTCACCCCAGATCAGCTTCGGGATCACTTCACCCTCACCGCTCGTGACCTGAACCTGGTTCTGGAGCGGCGACGCGCTCACAACAAGCTGGGATTTGCCGTGCAGCTCTGCACACTACGCTTTTTGGGAACCTTCGCTCGAGACCCCACCCCAGGTGTTGAGCTTTCTAGCCGGGCAGTTGGGCATGTCCACCCCACGCGATTTGAAGCCCTACGTCAAACGCGACATGACCGTCAACAAGCACCAGCACTTGATTCGAGAAGCTCTGGGCTATACCCTTTTTGACGATTTCCAGGCGTTTTCGTTGACTCGCTGGATGTACCGCACCCTACTGATGGGCGATGAACGCCCACTGGCCTTGTTTGAACAGGCTCAACTTCGCCTCTCAAGCCGCAAAGTGATGCTGCCCGGACCTTCGACGCTGGGACGCATCATCGTGCAGGTTCGGCAAAGGGTGTCACGCCTGTCCTACCAAGTGCTGTCAGGACGGCTCAGCGCCTCGCACAGGGAGACGCTCGAGACCCTGCTGCTGGTCCCTGAAGGAGAACGGCTATCCCACCTAGACACACTCCGCAAAGCTCCCGTGCGGGCCAGCACGCCGTCTTTGCTGTCGGCGCTCGAGCGGCTCGGAACGCTCCGCAAGCTGGGGTTACAAGAGGTGAAAACCACAGACCAGCCGCCTGGACGGATTAAAGCCATGCAACGTCTGGGAATGACCGCCTGGATTCAGACCTTGACCCGTTGGGGGGAAACCCGACGCCATGCAACCTTGCTGGTCGCGGTTCAGCATCTCGAGCGACGTGCACTCTCTGACGTCCTGGACGTTTTCGAGCGATTGATGACTCAACTGAGTCTGACGGGTGGACAACGTTGTCTTGGACAAAGCGGCACCTATCGGGCCTGTCCGCACCGCACTGAACGACTCCGTAGCCTCAAAGACCTCGATGACGCAGCGCGTGTGCTCTCTCAAGCGGTGAAGATGCTGCTCGAGTGGAAGAAAAAACGTCCTCTGGCACGCGATAAGATTCTCAGTCATTTCGGGGAAGATACCCTCAAAGCTGCGGCTCAGCAGGTCCAAGACCTCACCTCCAGCGAGGTCAGCCGAGAAACTCAGGCGTGGCTAGGCGCACAGAACACGGTCTGGGCCTTCTTCGCTCGGTTTTTAGAAGGGGTTGAGTTTGAAGGAACCTCGAGTGCAAAAGCACTGCTTGAGGCCATCACCTTCCTAAAATCAGATTCCTGGAAAAGACTCGACTGGGATAAAGCTCCACGCACCTTCGTGCCTAAAAGTTGGAAAGCAGCAGTGTACAGCAAATCTACAGGCTTGAACACCAAAGTCTACGTGCTGTGCGTGGCCCAACAACTGTATCTACAACTCAAGGGTCGGCAAATATACGTACCCTCGAGCTTGCGTCACATGGACCCTCGAGCGGGTCTGCTCAGTGCCGAGGTGTGGGACAAGCAGCGCCTCGATATTGCCCGCAGTTTGGACCGTTCTCTGGACCCTAAAATTGCACTGGGTCAGCTCGAGCGTGACCTGGACACCGCTTACAAAAACACCCTCGAGACCCTGCCTGCCAATGCAGCCCTCAGCTTTGAAACCTTGACCCATAAGGAACGCCAGGAAGAGGTGACCAAAGTGCTGCCCCACCTGACACCGCTCGACGCAATTCCAGGCAGTCCCACGCTCAAACCCTTGCTGCTCGAGGTTTCGCGCCGAATGCCGGCCATTGACCTGTCTGAATTGGTGCTCGAGGTCAACGCCTACACCCGCTTTGCCCGAGAGTTCATTGTCTTGAAAGAAGGAAAGGATTCCGTTACCGAGGACCCAGACCTCGAGCTGTCCATCTGCGCGGTTTTAGTGTCTCAAGCGTGCAATATCCCCCTGCGTTCAGTGATGCGACCCGACATACCCGCACTCACCCTGACCCGGCTTTCCTACGTGCAGCAAACCTATTTGCGAAATGACACCCTCATTCGTGCCAATGCAAAACTGGTTGAAGCACACTCGAGTTTGCCCCTGGTGCAGCACTGGGGCAGTGGAGAAGTGGCCAGCGCGGATGGTTTGCGCTTCGTTGTCCCCATGAAATCGCTGTATAGCGCACCTAATTCCAAATACTTCGGTAGAGAGCGGGGTGTGACCTACTTTTCCTTCACCAGTGACCAGTACACCGGCTTTGGGGGTCAGGTCATCCCTGGTACCATGCGCGACTCGCTGTACATCCTGGCCGGGTTGCTCGAGCAGGACACGTCCCTGATGCCCAAAGAAATCATGACCGACACGGCCAGCTATACGGACATCATCTTTGGCCTTTTCCACTTGCTGGGCTACCGTTTTGCACCCCGCATCGCTGACCTGAAAAACACCCGTTTTTGGCGGGCAGGCCCCACGGGGTGCCGTTCTGCCCAAGACAGCGCATGGACTCGAGCACCGATTATGGAGACCTCAATAAGCTGGCCCGCAACAAGGTCAACACCGCATTGATTGCTGACCAGTGGGATGAATTACTGCGTCTGGCAGGGTCTCTAAAGCTCGGTACGGTACAGGCCCCAGACATCTTGCGAACCCTGACGCGAGGTCAGACACCCACTGCGTTGGGACAGGCCGCTGCCGAACTGGGTCGCATCGCCAAGACCCTGCATCTGCTCGAATACCTTCAGGACGAGAAGTATCGGCGGCGTATCCTGATTCAGCTCAATCGCGGTGAACAGCGCCATAACCTGGCTCGAGTGGTGCATTACGGTCGGCGTGGAGAACTGCGGGCGCGCTATCACGAAGGCATGGAAGACCATCTGGGCGCACTGGGCTTGGTCGTCAATGCCATCACCGTGTGGAACACCAAATACCTGCAAGCCGTGCTGGATTGGCTCGAGGTGATTGGTGAAGCCCCCAACCCGGAGGATTTGGCCCACCTGTCCCCGCTACGGTACGAGCACATTCACATGCTGGGTCGCTATCCCTTCAACCTGCACGAGGACGTCAAATGGGGTGGCTTGAGGCCTTTGAGAGACCCAGACAACCTCGAGACCTGGCCGGACCTTGAGTGGGCCGCCTGAGAGAAAATGCTGTTTAGCACTGCACTTCAGGAGGTTGTTTGACCCTTAGCGCTAGAAACGGCACCAACTCTGGTGGAACCCCCATTATGGGATTTCTCGAGCAACAGGGCCAACTTCAAGCCGCTGAGGACCACAAGTTATTGCGTAAAGTGCAGGCCACTCGAGTGCAGATGGAGACCTTCTGATGGGTGGGCTTCGCCCACCGCAAACGCCAAACGTCGAACGTCCTGTGCGTCCCAGACGTTTGACGTTTGACGTTTGCAGCGAGCAAAAGCGAGCCTTCCGTTGCAGCGAGCAAAAGCGAGCCTTCCGTGGAGAAGGAATCCACCCATGACCGACACCTTTCCGGTTCAGTCCGAACCCGAGGCTCGAGCGCACGACACCTTCACTGCGCTCATGAACGCGCTCTCGAGGCCGGGGCGCATCCGGGCGTTCTCGAGCGCGAACCCTTTTGAGGGTGTGAGTGAAGCGCTGCTCGACCTCGAGACCACTTTTTTTACCCCAGATAGCGCGCTCGATACGTACTGCCGCACTCTGGGCGCGCGCTTTGCCCTCCCCGAAAAAGTCGATTACCTGCTGTTCCCGGCGCTCGAGGAAGCTCAACTTCACCTGCTCGAGCACGCCTCCATCGGCACGCTGCTCTACCTGGACCAGTCGGCCACACTGGTGCTGGGCGCAAGTTTTGCAGGAGATTTGAGACTCAAACTCAGCGGACCAGGCGTTCAGTTCGAGGAGCACATCACGCCGGGTGGAGTTCCTCGAGCGTTCTGGACTTTGCGAAACCAGAAGGCCAGTTTCCCCCTCGGCTGGGACGTGATTTTGCTCGAGGCGGGCGGGTTGGGTTCTCGAGCGATGGGAATTCCGCGCAGCACAAAAGTTGAGGTGCTGTTATGACCCGAGCCGCGTACCGTGCGAAACGGGCGGCGAGCGGTCGCAGCCCTTACCCGCGTCCGCTGGGCGCGAGTCTTGCAGACTCGCTTGGAGGAGTGTAATGGCCTACGTCGCAGCCAGAGGCGGAGAGGACGCCATCCAAAACGCAGAATTGCTTTACCGGGACTTATTCGGGGGCGTTTCAATTGAGCGGGTTCAGGCGCTCGAGGACGCGCTTCCGTACTTACTCGACCGCATCATGGGCGAGGCGTCGCTGTACGCGCCGCAACTGGCGGCCCTGGCGCTGGCCCAGAGCGGCGGCGACTTGTACGAGGCGGTGCTGCTGCTGCGGGCGTTTCGCTCCACACAGCCCCGGCTGGCCTACGCTTTTCCGGTCAAGCTCGAGGAGTCGCTGACCGTGCGCCGCATCAGCGCGGCCTTCAAGGACATTCCCGGTGGTCAAACCCTGGGGCCGACCCTGGATTACAGCCACCGGGTGCTGCTGCTCGAGCACCTGAAAGAGGGCGCATCACCCCTGTCAGAAGCGCTCGAGGCCGAGACGGCTTATCCCCTGACCGCCGACTGGCTGCGAAAGGGCGGCTTGCTTCCCCAAATGCAAAACTCCCCCGTGAACACCCCCGAGGAGGTGGTGGATTTGCCCGACCTGACGCGCGAGCCGCCGCAGTACCCGGTGCCGCGTGGGATGCGGCTTCAAACCCTGAGCGGACACCGGCGGCGTGTTGGCCCTGAGCTACGCCAACATGCGCGGCTACGGCACGGTTCACCCGACGGTGAATGAAGTGCGGCTGGCCTATGCCGAGGTGGTGTTGCGCCATCCCATTACGGGCGAGGCCTTCAGCGCGGGCCGGGTGCGGGTGTCTCAGGCCGAGATAGTCAGCAAGTTCACTCGTACAGGACAAAGTGACCTCGAGCTGGGCATGTGCGCCACGCTGGGCTGGAACGAAACCAAGCTCATTGCCGGAGCCATGCTGGACGTGGCCATGAACACGGCGACATGCTCGAGCGCGAACTCGAGCCGCGCCCAGGAACCCTCTTTCCGGTGGAAATCGCGCTGCAAGAACTTGACAAACGTCTGGTGTGCAACGGCATCACCACCGCCTACGCCGCCGTGGCGCTGGCCGACGGGCCGGGTTTACGGAGTGAGGACCGCGCCAGGGAGCTGATTTCGGCCATCTGGCAGCACCGCGACCTGCTCTCGGTCGAGATGTTGGTCCACGCCCGTTTCGAGGTGACGATGCCCGCTGCCGTGCGAATGGTCTCCGAGCTGCTCAAGGTAGGCCAGATTCAGATGGTCTCCCTGATGGACCACACCCCCGGTCAGGGCCAGTTCCGCGACCTCGAGACCTACACCAACTACATGACCAAATGGCTTGGTGGGGACCGGGAGAAGGCCGCTCAGTCGGCTCGAGCGGGCCTGGAGCGCCCCACCTCCTGGGACGTGGGGCACGAGGTGGCCCGCTACGCCCGCGAATACGGCGTTCCGCTGGCCTCGCACGACGACGACACGCCCGCCAAGGTGGACCTGATGCACACTCTAGGAACGAGCATCGCCGAGTTCCCGGTCACGCTCGAGGCCGCCCAGCACGCTAAAGCTCGAGGGATGTGCGTGCTGATGGGCGCGCCCAACGCCCTGTGCGGCGGTTCGCACTCGGGCAATCTGAGCGCCAAAAGTGCGCTCGAGGCGGGGGTTTTAGACGGTCTAGCGGCGGATTATCACCCGGCCTCGCTGCTGCAAGCGGCCTTCAAGTTCGCTCGAGATGGCCTCGTTTCCCTGCCAGACGCGGTAAATCTGGTCACGCGCAACGTTGCTCGAGCCGCCAATCTGACCGACAGAGGCTCGCTCGAGGTGGGACTGAAAGCCGATTTGACCGCGCTCGAGGACGGCCCTTTCCCACGGGTGCGCGGGACCTGGCGCTCGGGTCAATTGTTGTTTGGCGATGGGGTGCTGCTGCCCCATCTGGGACAGGCAGTTCAGGGGGAGCAGAACAGGACTACACCGAGAGAAGTCGCCTCACCTCAAAGCACGTCCCGGTAGGCATCCTCGAGCGTCAGACGCAGCGGTGGACAGTTCAGCTCAAGTGCGTCCTGGCCCTCGAGCACGTCGTAGCGCCATCCTCCGTCTTCCAAACGGCGGTATACCTCGAGTCGTCGCAGGTCCTGCGAGACCAGCACATAAGTCTCGAGTGAGGCTAGGCGGCAGTAGTTGTAGAGTTTTTCGCCCTTGTCAATGTGACCAGTGCTGGGCGAGAGCACCTCGATGAGCAGGCAGGGAAACTGCTTGAAGTAGTTTTCGGTGTCCTCGGGGTCGCACGTCACCATCACATCCGGGTAGTAGAACAGCTCGAGGTCGGCTCGCACCTTCATGTCGCTCTGATACACGCGGCAGGGCGTGCCTCGAGCGGCTGAGAGCAGGGTCGCGGCAATATTCAGGCTGATGCGGTTATGCGCGTCACTCGCGCCTGCCATCGCAAACACGCTGCCGCTGGCGTATTCGTGGCGTACTTCGCTGTGCTGTTCACCCTCGAGATAGTCTTCGACCTTCAGAAAAGGAACGCGCTCGGCCTGGGTCATGCCCTCAGTTTACGTCTCCGCCCTCACGCCGACCACCCCTGGCATACACACCAACAGCCGATATCTCCCCTCGAGCACGCTTCAAACGCCCTTTGACCGTCTACCAACTATTTTTATACCGTGATTTACTTCCCGCAATCCCTCCTGAACGGGTTGCCGCTCGAGGCCGACCTAGACAGCTTCCTGCTCGAGTTCCTGTGCATTTCGAGCGCTGTGGGTGAAGAATACCCCAAGGTCTACCCCCCTTGCATATGACAAATCCAGCCCGCTCACGAGACCTCAGTCTGACATGGGGAACTTAACTTGAAAGGCGCAAAACATCGCGCTCAAAAGTCATGCGGCACAATTCATTCACGCGAGCACCATCTCGAGGGAGCACCATGCAAAACGCACTTCAAGGGCAGGGACGTCGCAAGTCAACCGTGGGTTTACTCATCACCGCCGCACTGGTCGGTGGCCTCGCGCTGGCGGCGGGTTCGTTCTTCTACGGCTCGGTGGGACCGCAAGCAAACGGTACCGGCGTGCTGCCCAACGCCTGGGTGGTGACCCCGGCGGGCCTGAGCACCGAGATTGGAGACCGCCCCATGAACCTGGCGACCTCGCCCGACGGCCACTTTATCGCGGTGAGCAACAACGGTCAGGGCGTGCAGAGCCTGGCGCTGTACGACACCTACACCAACCGGATGGCCCAGAGCATCCCGTACAACGCGCCCGAGTCGCTGTATGTGGGTCTGGCCTGGAGTGCGGACGGCAAAACCCTGTTCGCCTCGGCGGGCGGCAACAACAAGATTCGGGTGTACAGCTTCGACGGTAAAACCCTGCTCGAGGGCGCACCCATCGTGCTCGGAGACTCGAGAACCCCCATCTACCCCGCCGGACTGGCCTTATCCTCCGACGGCAAAACCCTATACGCCGTGCTGAACCTGGGCAACAGTGTTGCTGCGATAGATTTGACCAACCGCTCGAGCCTGAACGTCAAATACATCAGCTTTGGCGACCCGGCCAACCCCAAGGCCATCGGCACCCTGCCCTACATGATGGTGCTCTCGAGCGACGGCAAAACCCTTTACACCTCGCACTGGGGCGCAAAAGCGGTCTCAGTGGTGGACACCGCGACCTTGAAAGTGACCACCCTGGTCACGGTGGGCGACCACCCCAGTGGCCTGACCCTTGCCCCAGACGGCAAAACCCTATTCGTGGCCAACGCCAACTCGGACACCGTGAGCGCCATTGACACCTCGAGCAATGCGGTGCGCGGCACGGTGGCCCTCGCACCCTACGCCAATGCCCCGATGGGTTCGATGCCTAACGCGGTATCGGTCACGCCCGACGGCAAAACCCTGTTGGTCGCCAACGGCGGCAACAACGATGTGGCCGTGGTCGATGCCTCGAGCCTCAAGGTCATGGGCTTGGTGCCCACGGCGTGGTTTCCCAGCGCCCTGACGACCTCGAGCGACGGCAAGTTCATGTTCGTGGCCAACATGAAGGGTCTGGGCGCTGGCCCCAACCCGCGTGGCCCGGTTCCCGGCAAGCGCAACCCTGCCGAGCAGTACATCGCCGCTCTGGGACGGGGTTCGCTGCAAGCGGTGGAGATTCCCGCCTCGAGCGACTTGGCGACCTACACCGCCCAAGTGGTCAAAAACAACGGCTTTGACGAGATGCAGGCCAAGCTGACCCAGGCTCCCTCGAGCACCGCCGAGCAACCCGTTCCGCGCCGGGTGGGCGACGCCAGCCCTATCAAACACGTCATTTACGTGCTCAAGGAAAACCGCACCTACGACCAAGTGTTCGGCAGCCTCAAAGAAGGCAACGGCGACCCCGCGCTCGAGCTGTTCGGCCCCGATGTGACGCCCAACCAGCGCGCTCTGGCGCTCGAGTTCGGGCTGTTCGACAACTTCTACGCCGACGCCGAGGTGTCCGCCGACGGTCACAACTGGACTATGGGCGCTGTGGCCACCGACTACACCCAGAAGAACTGGCCCGCCAACTACTCGGGCAGAGGCCGCGACTACGACTTTGAGGGTGGCTCGAGCGCCCCTGCGCCTTCGGGCGGCTACCTGTTCGACTACGCCAAGCGCGCCAACCTCAATTACCGCTCTTACGGTGAGTTCAACGACTTCGCCAGCCAGGTACCCAACGTCAAGCCCGCCGCTTTTGCCACCTCGCTCGAGGGCCGCCTCTCGCCTACCTTTCCCGGCTATGACATGAGCATCTCCGACCAGGTGCGATTTGAAGCCTGGAAAAAAGAGTTCGACGCTTACGTTTCCGATGGCAAACTGCCGCAGCTCAGCGTGGTGAGATTGCCTCGAGACCACACCAACGGCACGCGGGCGGGTTCGCCGGTGCCCGCCGCTTACGTGGCCGACAACGATTTGGCGCTGGGCAAACTGGTCGAGGCCGTCTCAAACAGCCCCTACTGGAAGGACACCGCGATTTTCGTGCTCGAGGACGACGCGCAAAACGGTGCCGACCATGTGGACGCGCACCGGATGCCCGCACTGGTCATCTCGGCCTATTCCAAGCGCGGGGTGCGCGACCATACCCAGTACAGCACCAGCGCCATGCTGCGGACCATCGAACTCATTTTGGGCCTGCCGCCCATGACCCAGTTCGACGCGAGCGCGACCCCGATGGTCGCCGCCTTCCAGAACACCCCCGACCTGAAGCCCTATAAGGCGCTGACCCCCAAGCAGCCGCTGGACCAGTTGAACACGGCGGCGTCGTTTGGCAGCGCTATTTCGGCAAGGCTCGACCTCTCGAGGCCGGACCGCGCCGACGAACCCAGCTTCAACCGGGTCATCTGGGGTTCGGTCAAAGGGGCGGGTGTGCCGATGCCCGCTCCAGTGAGTGGGATGCGCTCAGCCGCCCTGAAGAGTGCCGACGAGTCTTACCGCCTGAGCCGCTTCAAAGCACAGGCCGCTCAAAAGTTTCAGGCCAAACTGCTGAACCAGGTACAGCCGCTCGATGCGGGCGGTTTTGGCGACGGTAAATAAAATCCTATTTACTCTAGGCGGAGCCGTGCGGCTCCGTCTTTTTCGCTCGAGGATTCCCAGCATGAACCTGAAAAATACCCTGCTCATCGGCCTAATCCTCTCCCTGAGCGCCAGCGCCCAGAATTCCCCCTCTCGAGCAGGTTGGCCCACCGAGCTGCGCTTCGGGGTGATTCCGCTCGAGGTGTCTAAAGAAACCAAGGCCCGTTTCGCACCGCTGGTCAAGCACCTCGAGAAAACCCTGAAAATGCCAGTTAAGCTCTCCATCGGGGCCGACTACGCTGCGGTCATCACCGCCATGCAGTTCGGCAAGCTCGAGCTGGCTTACTTCGGGCCGGGCGCGTATGTGCTGGCCGCCGACCGGGGCATCGCTCAGGCGTTTGCGATGGAGAACACCCTGGAATCGGGAACCGGGGATTTTTCGTACATCGTCACCAAAGCCTCGAGCAAGATTAGAACCCTTCAGGACGCCACCAAAGCCAGTTTTGCCTTTGTGGACCCCAACTCGACCAGTGGCTACCTCTTGCCGATGCGACACTTTTACGTGGACCTCAAGCTCGAGCCGCAAAAGTTTTTCTCGCAGGTGGTGTTCAGTGGTTCGCATGAGGCCAGCATCGAGGGTCTGGTCGAGGGGACGTTTGATGTGGCCGTGACCAGCGGTCACGAGGTGGGGGTGGCCATCCGGGACAAAGAAATTCGCGGCTGGCAGGACCTGCGGGTGCTGTGGAAGTCTCCGGCCATCCCCACCGCGCCGCTGGCTTACCGCCAGGATTTACCTCAGTCGTTCAAAACAGCCCTGCGCGACGCGATTGTGAACTTCAAAGACCCGAGCGCACTGAAGGTGATGCAGCTCAAGGGGTTCGCATCAGCCCAGGACATCGACTACAGCGGGGTCCGCGAGCTGACGCAGTTTCAAAAAACTCTGAAAAAATAGACCCTTATCTTCCTCACTTCTCCCACGGCAGGGGTGAGTCTCCCGAGGACCGTGGTTCACCGTGTGCAAGGGCCTCGAGCTGACACAACGTCTTTAATGTCATGATACTGTCAGGAGAAATGCCACCGCACCGTTATTGGAGTCTGACGTGACCGACGATTTGAAACAGCTCGAGACCCACTGGGAAGCGCTCGAGCGGGGTGAGGAAGGGGCGGTTCACGAGGTCCGCAAGCTCAGCCGTCAGGCCGGAGCGGTGTTAGGGGCGCTCGAGGCTCCCAAGAAAATTCAGAGGGCCTGGAGGGCACTGCGCCGCGCGGTGGCCCCCCAGCGGCTTCGAGTGGACGGCGGGGAGGGCTACTTTACGGTCTCGCAATTTGAACACGATTTCGTCAAACAGCTCCAGCGGTCGAGCATCACCCACCAGGAACTTGCGGTACATCCACCGGGTGATGCGGAAGGTTTCAAATTTGTCGAACATCCCATAACTCAGATGATTTAAAATCAACTTTTGGTGCTTGTAAAGGGTCATTTCCCGACGGGCATAGCGTTTCAAATCTCGAGGAACACCCATACCGATTTGGCGAGCCAGGGTTCGGAGCACCACATCAGGTACCTCTAATGGAGACTCGAGAA
>Ga0209511_1003733_pt1 | contig 11500 bp, 13 predicted proteins | sample SSSSmetaG_FD_184141 | JGI IMG/M metagenome (GOLD analysis project Ga0209511, IMG submission 184141) | Glacier valley bacterial and archeal communities from Borup Fiord, Nunavut, Canada, to study Microbial Dark Matter (Phase II) - ​SSSS... | ecosystem: Environmental > Aquatic > Freshwater > Ice >... | reverse complement strand
TCCGTGGATGCAGCCCATCTACGACAACATCGAGCTGCTCCTCAATTTCTCGAAGGCCGACAAGAAAGAGGGCCGCAGCCACCAGGAGCTCATCGACCTCGGCTACATCGAGATCGAGCCGCTCACCTACATCCGTGGCCGCTCCATCCCCAATCAATTCATGATCGTCGACGAGGCGCAGAACCTGACGCCGCACGAGGTGAAGACCATCATCACCCGCGTCGGGGAGAACACCAAGATTGTGCTCACGGGCGACCCGTACCAGATCGACAATCCCTACGTCGACTCGGCCAACAACGGCCTCACCACCGTCGTCGAGAAGTTCAAGGGCGAGCCGATCGCCGGCCATGTGTCGCTGTCGCGCGGCGAGCGCTCGCCGCTGGCCGAGCTCGCAGCCAATATTCTGTAGTTGTTACAGCTAGCGGATGGGCGGTGGAGAGTCGAGGAGCTGCGCGTAACGACCGCGGTCAGCCTCGATGATCCTGAGGCCGATACCGGCGCTCGCCGCTGGCCGAGCTCGCAGCCAATATTCTGTAGTTGTTACAGCTAGCGGATGGGCGGTGGAGAGTCGAGGAGCTGCGCGTAACGACCGCGGTCAGCCTCGATGATCCTGACGCCGATACCGCGCTCAGCCGCGGCATAGACCACTTTGCCGTCGACACGCACTGGCTGCGTCGATCCCGGCAGCGGGAACTCCATCAAGATCCGGTCGCCAATCTGCTCGTCAGGAGCGCGATCATCGACGGCAAAGCCATTCAGGCTGAGGTCCTTCACCAGCCGGTACCGCATCCGCGGCTCGCCAGTGGTGGCCAGCTGCACGGCAAAAAAGGACGTCGGGAGCCTGACTTCGCTGCGGCGGTCGTCCGATTGTACGCTCGGCATCGACATTTCCTTACACGTCGGCCGACCCCTTAGTCAAGAATCCTCGACGGAGAACGCCATTGGTACATTGGTCCAACATGCGAGCCGCCATGATTCTATGCCTTTGGCTGGCCCCAGCCATGTCAGTCGCGGATCCCGATCCAGGCGTCGAGCTGGTGGTGAGCCCTATCGTGCCCGTGGTACGCGCCAAAGATCGTCGCGTGCTGTCGCTGTCCATCGTCCCCCGCGCCGGTCATCGGTTGCACCCAAGCGCGCCAGTCACCGTCCGCGTCGACGGCCACAGCGTCGAGCTCCCCCGTCCACTCTTCCAACGCAGCGAAGCCGTCGACCCACGCGCCGACAGTCCCCGCTTCGAGATCCCCGTCGTCGTCGCCAACCCCCACACCGCCACCGTCCGCGCCCAGTGCAGCTTGTGGATCTGCCGCGGAGACCGCTGCCGCCCCGTCGAGCTCGAGGCCCACTGGACGCTCTCACCACCCACCGACGGTGGCGTGCCTCTGTGACAGAGGCTCACACGACGAGCTTGTAGCCGAGGCCGTACACGGTGAGGATGTGGCGCGATTCTTTGCCCGTCTCCACCTTCTTGCGCAGCTTGACGATGAAGTTGTCGACGGTGCGGTTGGATGGAAACGCCTCGACGCCCCAGATCTTGTCGAGGATTTCGTCGCGCGAGACCGGCTGGCCTACCCGCTCATACAAGAGCTTCAAGAGCTCGACCTCGTAGAAGCTCAGGCCCTCGGTCCGACGGGACCGGGTGATGGTGTGCTTGGCGAGGTCGACGACGCAGTCGCCGATGCGGATCGTCTCCTCGACCTCGACTTTGTGGAGGCGCCGAAAGATGGCGCGGATGCGGGCCAAAAGCTCGGCGATCGAAAACGGCTTGGTCACGTAATCGTCGGCGCCAGCCTCGAGGCCGCGGACCTTGTCCGATTCCTGGCCGCGCGCGGTGAGGATGATGATCGGCACGACCTTGTTGAACGAGCGGATCTCCTCGCAGACCTGATAGCCGTTGAGATCCGGCAACATGAGGTCGAGGATCACGCAGTCGGCGGCGCGCTCGCGCATCAGCTTGACGCCTTCTTTGCCGCTCCCCGTCGAGACCACCGTCAGGCTCTCGAACTCGAGCGCGTCGGAGAGCCCACGCACGATGTCGGGCTCGTCCTCGACGATCAAGATCCGCTTCCTCTCGGGGACGGTCATCATCATGTCTCGGTCACGACTGGCGGAGAGTCTGTCATCGGCGTGCGAATGGGCAAGTCAATGATGAACGCCGCGCCGGCCCCGGGCTCGCTCTCGACGGAGATGCGGCCACCGTGGGCCTCGGCGATGTGCTTGACCAGCGAGAGACCAATGCCCGAGCCACGGACGTTGGTGCGCCGCGCGGCCTTGCTGCGATAAAAGCGCTCGAAGATGCGGTCGCGCTCTTCGGGAGGCACACCCGGGCCCTGGTCACCGACCACGAGGCGCAGATGATCACCCACACGCGTCAGGTACACCGAGATCTCGCCGCGGCCATATTTGACCGCGTTTTCGATGAGGTTGAGGAGCAGCAGCGTCATGGCGTTTTCGTCGAACTTCGTCGCTGGCAGCTCGAGATCGATCTTGGTGACGAGGTTCATGCCCTCGCGCTCGACGCGCTGGCGATAGACGTCGAGGGCGCGCTCGACGACCTCCGAAAGCTGGCCGGAGTGAAACTCGTACGCCGCCCGTCCGCGTTCCATGCGCGCGAAATCGAGGACGTTGTCGATGAGCCGGCCAAGTCGCTCCGACTCGCGAGTGATGATCTCGGCATACTCGCGGGCTTTCTCGGGGCTCTTGAGCTTCCCGAGCGCGAGGAGCTCCGAGAACATGCGAATCAGCGACAGCGGCGTCTTCAGCTCATGTGAGACGTTGGAGATAAAGTCGCTCTTTTCCTGATTGGCCCGTCGCTCACGGTTGCTGAGGTAGAGCAAGAACACCGTGCCGGCCAAGATGATGCCGAGGGTCAGGGTGATGAGCAGATACTCCGAGCGCCGTCGCGCCCCCTCGGACGCGTTCAAGCTGCCGGCAGGCGTCGGTGCCATTTGCAGCCGCCAGCGATAGAGCGTGGTCGGGAACGACTTCTCGTAGAGATAGCGGCCGGGCTGACCGACGGAGGAGCCGAAGACCATCCGGTCATGATCGTCGCGCACGCAGTAGAGCGCCTTACCGAGCAGCGGCTCCAGCACGTCGGGCAAGAGCTCCTTCAGGATGTAGTCGTTGGAGATCTTGAGGACGACGTAATACACGCGATCGCCGCGCTGCCGCTTCATGTACGAGATGAGGTAGTAGCGACCCTCGTACTCCTGATGCAGGTGCTGATGCAGGTCGGGCTTCAGATCGGTCAGCGGCAGATCCGGCAAGATCTTGGTAAGGAACAGATCGCGAAACGTCTCGGTGTCGGCGCGTTTTTTGGAGACGTAGCCGCCGGGCAAGATCTTCAGATTTTCGTCGAGGAGCGCCACCGCCTCCACTGCCGGCGACTTGCGCACGATGTAGCTCCAGCTCCGCGAAAAGTCGGCCAGATGCTCGAGGTCGACGAGATCGAGCACGGTGCGGTCGGAGTCGACGATGAAGTTATCGATGCGCTCGCGGGTCTGGTCGCCGAGCAGCTCGGTGGTAGACACGAGGGAACGCTCCGATCGCTCGGCCACCTGCGCCGCCGAACGATAGCTGTAGACGCCGAGCGCAACCGCCGACATCAAGATCACCGGGGCGAGGACATAGAGCGGAGAGATCCGCCGGCCGCTCAGCGACGCCAAGTTACCACCGTGCCCGTCGAGTTACAGACGGCGCATCCAGCTGAGGCTGCGCAACCGTTCACCGATCTGACGGAACGCCATCGGGGGTGCGGACTCGGCTTTGACTGTGTCGTTGATGAGCTTGAGCATGCGAAAAAGACGAAGCTTGGCGTTGCGGCGGAGGTGCCGGCCAAACTTGGCTTCACTGGCAAGGCCCTGCAGCGGGTCGGTCACGCCAAGAAGCCGGCTGACCAGGCGAATGGGTCCGATGCGCAGCTCGGCCGTTTTGGGCGGGAACTTCTCGAAGATTGAAAATCGAGAAAACCGGGGTGACCAAGATTGAATGGTCATCGGCCGAAACCAGGACAAAGGGATCAATGAAGTCGAGCGGGCCACTGGTTTTCGGCCTAGCATGTGGCTTCTTGCGGAGCAAGAGACTTGGTGTTCTGCTGGTCACATCGGCAAGCAATCGAAATTTTTACACATTTACGGTACACCGAAGCGCTTGACTTTGGCCCATCCGACGTTTTTGTTTGCCGAGGGGTGGCCCGTATGATAGGGCAAATCCTTGAGCTGTGTGCCGCATGGGTTTGAAATCGCCCACGCTTCTTGATTCTTAGCGCGGCATTTTGAGCGCCACCGCAACAAAGGGGCAGTGAGTCATGGAGGAGTTCATCTTCGACGACGACGTGGATGATGTGGGAGCCGAGCTGGAGGCGCATTGCCCAAAATGCCGCGGCGATACAACCCACGTTATTGTTTCGAAATACGAAGACGAAATTCGCAAGGTGCAATGCAACGTCTGTAGCGACGTGCACGCCTATCGCAAGCCGCGGGGCGAGTCCGAAGAGGAGGATGCCACGGCCACTCCAAAGAAAAAACAGAAGGCAAAGCCGACCTGGGAACAGGTTACGGCCAAGCTGAAGAAGCCCGCTCGCGCCTACGCGATCAACGAATTCTTCAAAGAGCTCGAGGTGTTGACTCACCCCAAGTTCGGCATTGGATTCGTGACCGAGAACATCGGCGAGGACAAGATCGAGGTCACCTACCAGACCGAGAAACGGGTCCTCATTCACAACCGCAAGAATCTTTCGCTGCCGTTTTTGCGCGATGTGAATCCGCCAAAACCCGCTGCTAAAACTGCGGCCAAAGCGGCTCCGGTCAAAGCGCCGGCCAAAGCGCCTCCTCTGGCGCCCGTGGCCGCAGTCAAGGCGGTTCCTGCCAAGGCCGCTCCGGCCAAGCCTGCTGCGGTTGCCAAGGCTCCGGCCAAGGCCGCCCCAGCCAAGGTGGCTCAGCCGAAGCCGGTGCAAACCGGCGCAGCGCGGCCGGCGGCCAAGAAGCCGGTCAAGGCTTCCGTAGCTCCCAAGGCGGCACCTGCCCCAGCCGCCAAGGCCAAGCCGGCTGCCAAGCCCGCAAAGGCCGCTGCGGCCCGTCCTGCCGCGAAGAAGCCGGCCAAGCCGTCTGCGAAGCCGCCAGCCAAGGCTGCCCCGCCCAAGAAAGCCGGCGCCGTCAAGAAGAAGTCCCGCTAAAACGCCACCGCGCCGGAGCGCTCCAGCTCCGTCAGCTCTTCCTCACCCAACCCCAAAAGGCTCCCGAGCACACTCTTGGTGTGCTCGCCGAGCCGTGGGGGTGCAGTCCGCACCGATCCAGGGGTCTCGGACAAACGCACCGGCACACCCGTCATCTGGACCCGCCCCGCCGTCGGATGCTCGACGCTGGTGACCATGCCGCGCGCCCGGACTTGCGGGTGGGACAGCGCTTGACCGATGTTCAAGATGGGCCCGGCCGGCACGCCGGCGCGATCACAGACCGCCACCCATTCCTCGACGGTGCGACTGGCCAAGAGCGGCTCCAAGATCTGCGCCAGAGCCAGCCGGTTCTCGACGCGGGCCCGGTTGGTGGCAAAGCGAACATCGGACACCACGCCGTCGAGCGCCGGCGCAATCGCCGTCGCAAACGTGCGCCACAACGAATCGTTACCGACGGCGAGGTTGAACCAGCCGTCCGAGGCCTGGTAGGTCTCGTAGGGCACGATCGACGGATGCTGGTTGCCGCGCCGCGACGGGACTTCCCCCGTCGCGAACAAGGCGCCAGCGTGATAGGTCAAGAGCGACACCTGACCGTCGAGCATGGAGACGTCGACATGCTGGCCTCGGCCAGTGCGCTCGCGAGCATGGAGGGCGACGAGGATGCCGACCAGCGCGTAAAGGCCCGCCGCAAGGTCGGCGATGCTGACCCCAGACTTGAGCGGCGGCCCGTCGGGTAGGCCGGTCAGCGACGCCAGACCGCCCATGCCCTGGATGGCGAGGTCATAGCCGGGGCGACGAACCCATTCGGGGTCGCCGTGGTGGCCATAGCCGGAGATCGACGCGTAGATGAGGCGGGGGTTCTTCTCGGCCAAGGTGGCATAGTCGAGGCCGAGCTTGGTGAGGGCGCCGGGGCGGAAGTTCTCGAGGAGGATGTCGGCCTTGGCGGCCAGATCGAGGGCGATCTTTTGTCCGCTCGGGTGCTTGAGGTCCACGGCCACCGACTCTTTGTTGCGGTTGACCGACATGAAATACGTCGACTCGCCAGCGATGAAGGGCGGCCCAAAGCGCCGGGTATCGTCGCCGTCGCCCGGCAGCTCGAGCTTGACCACCCGGGCGCCAAAATCGCCGAGATACATCGAGCAGTAGGGGCCGGACAGCACGCGGGACAGGTCGAACACCAGAAGATCGTCGAGAGGCAGCACGGCGAAGACTCTAGCACCCTGCCGACGGCAGGGGTGCCAGGGGTAGGAGTATTCGCTACATCAACGAGGGGCCCGCACAATCCACCCAGGTCGGGTTGGCGTAGCAGATGAGACCCGAGGCGCAGTCGGCGTCGACGTGGCACTCGTTGGAGGCGTGGCACAGCCCGTCGGAGGCGCAGCCGCCGCCTTGCGTGCAGTCCGCGTCGGTCTTGCAGGCGAAGCGGCAAGCGCCTTCGGCGTCGATGATGCAGGTGGGGTTGGGATCGTCGACGCACACCGAGAAGCCATGGTCGAAATACGCCTCGCACACATGGTTCGGAGAGCAGTCGGCTGTGGCGTTGCAAGCGTCGCTGTCGATGCAGAAGTCGACCACGCAGCTCGAGCCCGAGGCCGGCGCCGCTCGTCGCTGAAATGACCGTCGGCCCGGTGGCCGTGCAGCTCAGCGCACCTCGACACCAGCCCGTCGTCGTGCGCGCGGAGGTCTCGCAGCACACACCGGCGATCCTCAGCTGCAACCTCGAACCAGTGAGAGAAGCCCAACCAGCGACGGTGGCGGTGATCCCGGCGTGGAGACCAAGCCCAAGACCGTCAAAGCGATTGCGGAGGTCGTCGTCCCTCGGCCGCCGACCACGCCAGAGCCCGAGAGCACGCCGAAGCCTCACGTCGAGACCGTCGACGAGCTCTATGCGGCGGCAGAGGCGGCGATGCACGCCGACGATGAGGCCACCGCGCAAGCACGACTCACCGACGTGGTACGTCGTTTTCCCTCGGACCCGCTGGCCGACTCGGCCCTCTACGAGCTGGCCCGCCTGGCCGTGAAACAGAAAGCCAGAGCGAGGGCGCGCGGCTATCTCGACGAGCTTCTGGCCCGTGGCGGCGATCCGGCCATGCGAGAGCCGGCGCGTTTCCTGCGCTGTCGGCTCGATGTCGACGCTGGCTCGGCCAACGCCGGGTCGTGTCTCGCTGCATTCCGTCGAGACTTCGTGTCCTCGCCGCACGACGCCGAGGCGCTGGCGCTGCTCATTGGCCTCACCGAGGTCGCCGGTGGTTGCGCCAAGGCGGGTCCGCTCCTCGAGGACTATCTGCGGCTCTACCCGGCGGGGCCCTTTGCCGGAGAGGCCGCGCTGCGCCTGCAACGTTGCCGCCCGTGAGGCTGGTCCTGCTCGCACTGGCGCTCGTCGCCTGTGACACGGTGAAGGTCGAGCTGTACCCCGACCTGGCCTCGGTGCCTGATCTGGCAGCGACGGATCTGGCCAGCTCGTGCGTTTGTCGCTTGCTGCGCTGCCGCACCAGCACCGACTGCCAGGCTGCGATCGGTCCTAGCAGTCGCTGCGACACCTCGACGTTTGTCTGCTCCGACGCCGCCGGAGCTTGCCAGACGAGCGCCGACTGCCCAGCCACCTCTGGCTGGAGCTGCGTCACCAGCCCGACCTCCGAAACGATGTGTCCGTCACGCTAGAAATTTGCGTCGCTCGTGAGACGGGCGTCCAATCGGCGCATGACCGAGCGTTGCGCAACCTGTGCCCGCAGCTTTGTGCCGCAGTTTGCTTACCAGGTGGCGGTGACCGCGGGTCAGCGACGGTATTTCTGTCATCTCGACTGCCGAAAAGCAGCGCTCGGCCACGACGCGCTGGCCGGTCAGCGACGGGCGCGACGGCTGGCCATCCTCAATCAGAAGGGCGGCACCGGCAAGACCACGACGGCCATCAACCTCGCGGCCGGCATCGCCTCGCGCGGCTTCGACGTCTTGCTCTGCGACCTCGACGCGCAGGGCAACGTCGGCGCGTCACTCGGCATTCGCGGCGAGCGCAGCATGTACCATCTGTTGACGCAAGAACAGCCGACCACGATCGAGGATGTCGTCGTCCCGGTGCGTGCCCACTTCGACGTCATCACCTCCGACGCGACGCTGGCCGCGGCCGAGGTCTGGCTCGCGCGCAAAGACGACGGCCGCGACCAGGTGCTGTCGCAGCGACTGTCGTTGGCGCGCGGGTATCAGTACATCGTGCTCGACTGCGGCCCGTCGCTGTCATTGCTCAACCAGAACGCGCTCGGCTTTGCCGACGAGGTGCTCATCCCGGTGAGCTGCGACTATCTGGCGCTGGTCGGCGTCAAGCAGGTGCTGCGCACCCTCAAGGACATCGACAAGCATCTTGGTCACACCGTGCGCATCTCGGGCGTGGTGCCGACGTTCTTCGACTCACGGACCAAGCTGGCGCGTGAGGCGGTGGATACGCTGAGCGGGCATTTCAAGGGCCGGCTCTACGAGCCCATCCGACGGTCGACGCGGTTGGCCGAGGCCCCCAGTCACCGGCAGACCATCTTCGAGTACGCGCCGGATTCGGGCGGTGCAGACGACTATCGGCGGTTGGTGGAGCGGTTCGTGACCGACGCGCAGGTGGTGTCCCCGTCGCCGACGCCGGCAGGGCGCGCAGCATGAGCCGCGCCGTGAGTCGTGTGTCGAAAGAGGTCGCGTCGGATCTGCCGCCGAACGGGCGGGCCATGGCCAACGATCCGCTTGGCTCGGAGGAGATCCTCGAGCGTTTCTACCGGCCGGTCACCGACGAGGATGCCGGGCGGCGGCCGGCGCGTCCGGCATCGACGAACAAGAAGCCGAAGCCCACGCATTACAAGATCGTCTGCATCTCGCTCTACAACGAGGACATCGAGTTGCTCGAGTCTCTCGTCGCCCAGCTCAAACAACGGGGCCACACCAAGGCCAACAAGAGCCAGGTGATCCGCGCTGCGCTCGACCAGATCGACCTCGATAAAGTTCAACGCGGCGGGTAGCGCCCGCCCCACATGGGTCCAATGTGGGGTCCACTCCCCCACCCTTCCTATCGTTTTCGCCAATGATCTTATGGGCTTTTGCAGGGCACGCCGCTTGCTTTTAGACGCTGTATGCGCACTGCCTTTTTCGCCCTCGCGCTCACCGGCTGCGTAGGTGACCTGACCGATCTGCAGGCGGCTGCGACGACGACCGATCTAAAGAGCGCCAAGGTCGATGCTGGCAGCGACGGAGGGACCGGTTTCGAGCCGGTGTTCGCTGACCTCACCCGCCTGGGTTGTGCCACGGCGAGCTGCCATGGCGGCACCCAGTCGCCGATACTCAAGAGCGATGCGGCGTCGCGGATGGCGACCTACCAGGCCTTCGTGGCCGCTGCCTCGGCCGGGTCTGACTCGACCGTGCTGACCAAGAACCTCGCCGGCGACAATGTCGCCCACGTCGGTGGCAAGCCGTTTGCCAGCACCAGCGACCCCACTTATGTGCGGTGGCTGGCCTGGATTGCGGCGGGGACTCCACTGTGAAGCGGATGGCGTTGCTGGTCTGTTGTGCCGCGGCAGCGACGGCAGAGGCACGGCAGCCGGATGCGCCCTTGGCGGCGCGGCGCCAGGTGCGGCCGGAGACTTGGGTGTCGCGTAGTCGGTTTCACGACGGTGGTGACCTCAAGCTGACGGTGTCCGCGGTGCGCGCAGACCTCTATGGCCGACCTCAGCTCGGCGGCGCGGTGATCGGTGTGTTGCGCCGTGGTGAGGTGGTGTCGCTGGTGCGGCGCAGCCACGACGGACTGTGGATCCTCGTCGAGATCGGCGGTGGGGACGTGGCGTGGATCGAGTCGCGGGCGACGGAGCCAGGCGCGGCGCGGGTGCTAGAAGCGGGACCGGTCGGGCGGTCGGAGGCGACGCCAGCGTCGGTGCGTGTGCCAGCGGCCGCGCCCGAGGTCTCGCGACCCGCACCACGGGTGACCGCGACGAAGCCAGGCCCGAAGGCGGTCCCCATCGTGGCGCCGGTGGTGGCACGGTTGCCTGCACCGGTCGTGGCGAGCGTCGTCGAGCCCGAGCCCGAGGCGCAACCGGTCCTGGCCGTGAGCCGACGTGCGTCGGTGACGTCGGCCCATGCCTTTGCTGTCGGCGCTCGGATTGGCGTGGCGGTCATCAGCGGTCGGTTCGTCTCGAATGGGACGGGTGCGTTGACCAACTATGACGGCGCGGCCAGCGGCGTGGCGGTGACCGTCGGTGGCGGCTGGGTGCGTGCCATCGGGACACGCTTCCGGATCGGCATCGATGCCGGCTACAGCTTCGCTGGCGGTGCGGCGGTGCGTGCTCATACCAGCGACGGCAACAGCGTGGTCCTTGGCCTGCAAACGCACGAGCTCGCCATCGGCGTAGCCCCTGGGATCCACCTGTCGGCGCTGGGTGGCCTCGAGCTACGCCTCCGCCTCGGCGGCTTCTTGCAGCTCAACCTCGTCGAGCTGCAAAAGCAGGCGCTGTTGCCGTCGGATCGCATCCTTGGCATGACCATTGGCGCTGTCCTCGCCGCGCCGTCGCTGTTGGTCCTACGCGGGCACCCGCTGGGCCTCACCCTGTATGCGGGCGTGGTGGCTCCGGCCGATCGCGTGCAGACCGGCAATCTCGAAGAAGGAACCGCCTCGACGACAGTGGGCGGCCAGGTGGGGGCCGAGCTCGGCATCGCGCTGAGACCAGGCCTCGGTCTCTCGGCCAGCTATGCGCTGTCCCACCTGACCACGCAATTTGCCGGTGCAGCCAGGCGCAATCCGGCCATCACCAGCGCCGAACGCAGCAACGAAACCCACCTGGCGAGCTTGGGCCTGACATGGCGGCCATAAAGGCTCGCTCCACTCGCCTTCGCGGGCGAGGTCCTGCGACCTCCCCGCGTGCCCCTCCGCCAGAGCGGACGCGACCCGGAAGCTGCTTCGGAAGCGGCTCACGACGGATCTTTTGCGACCGCGCGATTTGCTCCGGTGGGCACAGCCCACCTACGCACATGTCATGCCCTTGCGGACCTGGCGGCCTTGACGCAATGCGGTAAATCCCTAGGCGGCGCCTGCAGTTGCCGGCTTGTGCGGCCGAAACAGGGTCTTCCGACCCGAGGCGAAATCGCGCAAACCCGCATGGACATTGTGCGGGTCAAGTGGCTCGACCGTTGCACAACGGCCCCGCATGCGAAACCTAGCGGCCCTGCTCCTCCTCTTGTCTGCTTGCGGCAACGTTGACGGACCGGTCACGGTCGATCCCTCCGAAGCCACCTCCGCAGACGGCAAAGCCGACGGGCTCGCCACCGCGCTTCCGGACATCCGCTGCGCCGGCCAGCCCAAGCCAGGCGCCA
>Ga0209511_1003724_pt1 | contig 11519 bp, 8 predicted proteins | sample SSSSmetaG_FD_184141 | JGI IMG/M metagenome (GOLD analysis project Ga0209511, IMG submission 184141) | Glacier valley bacterial and archeal communities from Borup Fiord, Nunavut, Canada, to study Microbial Dark Matter (Phase II) - ​SSSS... | ecosystem: Environmental > Aquatic > Freshwater > Ice >... | reverse complement strand
GTTTGTTTGTCTTCTTAACAGATAGGTCGTTATAATAGCTGTTCCAAATGATCCTCCAAGCTGACGCATCATTGCTGTAAAGCTGGCACCCTGCCCGATTTCTTTCCCTTTTAAAGTTGAAAGGGCCAGGTTAGTCACCGGTATGAATAGGAAGCCCAGACCAAAGCCTCTTATCATCAGTGGCCAGAAAAAGTCACCCTGCCCGGTTTGAGGTGTCAGGGTGGCATATACCCAGAAGCAGAAAATAAAGAAAACTCCAAAACCAACAGCCATAAGTAGTTTAGGTGATACTTTTTTCTGTAACATGACACCAATCAGTGGCATCATGAATGCTGTGGCAAGGGAAGAAGGAATAAAAATCATTCCTGCCTGGGTTGCCGAAAAGCCAAGTATCGACTGAACGAATAACGGAATTACCAGGGTTGACCCGTATAGACCAAAACCCAGAATAAACGACAGGGCCGTACCGATAGCAAGAGTTGGATTTTTCAAAACCCTTAATTCTACTACCGGACTCTTAGCAACCAGCTCTCTCCAGATAAAAAAGAACAAACCGAAAAATGAAAGTATCGAGGCAATGACGATATATTGAGCACTAAACCAGTCGGCCTCCTGTCCCTTTTCAAGTACCAACTGCAACGCCCCAACTCCTAATGCTAGTAAACCAATACCAGCCCAGTCTACCGATGCATTTTTATCGTAATTGGCAAATTTTGGACTTTTAATATATTGAAGCGTAAGTAGGGTGGCAACAATACCTATGGGAATATTTACGTAAAAAATGTACGGCCAGGAAGAGTGGTCAATTATCCAGCCGCCTAATGGTGGGCCCAGGGTTGGACCAACAATTACACCCAGCCCATATATGGCCGTTGCCTTCGCCCGCTCATTTGCCGGATAGGTTTCTGTTAAAATCGTTTGTGAGGTGGCAAGTAAAGCTCCCCCGCCGGCACCCTGTATAAAACGGAATCCGACTAATTCCCATAGATTAGTTGCCTGCCCGCACATAAAGGAAGCGATCGTAAAGATGGCAATTGATACAGCAAAGTAGTTTCGCCTGCCAAATTTCATTGAAAGCCAGGTACTCATAGGAACTACAATGACGTTTGCAATCGCATAGGCTGAAATAACCCATGTTATTTCCTGGGTTGAGGCATCAAGGTTACCTGCCATGTCACGTAAACCAACGTTAACAATAGAGGTATCTACAATTTCAAGAAGGGCACAAAAGATTACAGTTATGGTGATGATGTACCTCCGCGCCCCGTATTCAATCAGTGATTCATCGTTCATTTGTTATCAAAGTTTACGGTCACAGTCACATTCATACCCGCACGCAAGAAGCCTATATTTTTATTATGGGCATCATTTTTATCAAGTACAATTTTTACAGGAATTCTTTGCACAACTTTTACAAAGTTACCAGTAGAATTATCTGGTGGAAGCAGGGCAAAACGAGCACCTGTTGCTCCCGATATTGATTGAACAGTACCCTTGAACTTATCGTCTGGAAAAGCATCTACATCAATATCTGCATCCTGACCTGTGCGCATTTTTTCAAGTTGCGTTTCTTTAAAATTTCCTACAACCCAGATTTCATCACTCAAAACCAATGAAAAAAGTGCCTGACCAGCAGTGACAAACTGACCTTGCTGAACATTTCTTTTTGAAACAGTTCCACTTTCAGGAGCAAGAATTGCGGTATATGATAATTGAAGATTCGCAAAATCAAGATCGGCCTGACGCTGCTTAACCTGTGCCTGGGCTACTTTAATTTGTTCGGTGGTGGCACGGGTCTGCAATACGCTTGACTCAGTCTGACTACTTGCCTGTCCACGTTGATTTTGAACAACCTGCAATTGTGCTGCTGCTGTTTCTTTATCAGCCTCAGCCTGATCATATTGTTGTTGTGTAATAGAATGATCTTTAATCAGATTAGCATACCTGTCAAAATCTTGTGCCGCACGGCGGGCACGAATACGGGCGGCTTGAATCTGTGCCTGTACAGCCAGGGTATTAGATCTGAACGAGGCTACGCTCTGACGGCTTGAATTAACATTGGCCTTGATAACATCCAGATTCGCATTCGCATTATCAAGTGCGGCCTGCGCCTGCTCAATTTTACTCAGAAGATCTTTTTGGTCAAGAACCAGCAGGGTGTCTCCTTTTTTAACTACCTGATTATCGGCTACTCTTAAGGCAGTCACATAGCCTGAAACTCTTGGAATCACCGGTGAAACATTACCTTCAAGCTGTGCATCATCTGTTTCCGTATGGTGCTTGTTCCAGATTATTGCCCTGATTCCAAAGAACAAGCCGACAATGACAATTACGGCTAAAACAATTGGAAAGATTTTATTGGTCTTTTTCTTACTCACGACCAGTTCTGCATCTGCTGACTGTTGTTGTTGGGTTTGTTCTGCCATGACTTTATTGTATAGTTTTTATGATCTGGTTAAAATTTAATTTCTTCACCACTTGACTCAAGCAGGCGATAATATGCTATCTCTGCATCCGCTTTAGCTTCAGCTTTATTTATCTGTGTCTGAAGTAAGGCTACATCGGCATCAAGAAGGTCTGTCAGCGTAGATAAACTGTTAGTATACTTATTTTTGGTAATCCTGAAATTTTCAGCAGCCTGTGCGATTGTTGAACTGGTAACTTCAATTTTCTGGAGCGCCTGATTATAATTCAAGAAATTCTGATTAACTGACATTTTAATATTGTCACTCATTTGGTCAAATGAAGCTTCTGACTGTTTCAGGCTGGCTTTTGCTTGCTGAACATCATGTCTGGTGGTAAAAATATCTGTCAGATTATACCTGACCCCAATACTGGCCGTTATGACATTCGTTGCTATAATAAAATTTGGAATCCATGCATCGATATAACCTCCTGAGAGTGCTATACTAGGGTAATACCCACTTTTTGCCCCTTTTACTGACGCTTTATAACTTTCGTTCTGCTGACCATAGGCTTGAAGATCACGGCGTTGGTTTAACCCTGCTTGCAGATAATCGGCCTTTGCTCTGATCGTATGATCAGGAAACAGTTGCAGCGTATCAATATCAACTACAATTGAATCACCTAGTCCGAGCATGACTTTAAAATTATAGAGTCCAATTTCAAGACTGTTAGAAATGTCAAGAAGCGATAATTTTATATTAGACTGCTGAACCTCCGCTTTTAAAAGATCATTGCGGGTAAGTAACCCGTTTACCTCAAGATTACTGAAATCTTTTACCCTACGGTTCTGCTCATCGAGATCCTGTTGTAGAAGCTTTTTATTAGCTTGCAGTTTATAAATATTATAGTACGCACTTACTGTATTGATGGCAACTTCAGCTGTTACATGGGTTGCATTTAATGCTGCTGCCTTCAGTAAAAACTGATCAGATTCGATTGAATACTTGGTTTTGAAACCTGCAAAAATGGGGATTGTTAGATTCGCCTGAACTAAAATTGCCTGATTGATTGTAGGAAATGATGCTGGGGCTGAATTTGTGTTGGTTGTATTTGTGTTGGTTGGATTAGTAGTTGTGGTGGTTGTAGTTGAACCCGTCTTATTACCAGATAATAAAGCCTTCAAGCCATTACCTGGGGTAATCGTTGGTTGACTCAGCCTGTAATAGCTACCACTTACGCCTAACTGTGGCAGTTGACGGTCTTTTGCCTGTGATAATCTGGCAGCAGCAGCTTCAACCTGAGCCTTTGAAATTCTCAGTGTTTTATTGGCCTGAATACTGAGCTTTACAGATTCGGTCAAACCAAGTTTTTTAATCACTTGGGCACCTGCAAGATGTACCCATGTACTGAGCAAACAAATCAGAACAATAATTTTTCCTGACTTTTTATTAGTTATTAATTTTTTCATGCGCATAAATTGATTTTACTACTCATTAAAATAGTGACTTATACTAAATAGATTCTTTTAACGGAACCACCATCCCGAATTCAAGGTGTTTGTGAATCATATCTTTTAAATGCTTCTTAATTCTTTTTCTGAAAACATCATTTTTAGTTGAAACCTCATCTTCACCCAGATTGAAAACAAGACGGGTCATCGCTGGTGAATTAACTACATAGCTGATCGTGCTGATCATGCTGATTACGGTAAACTCCATATCAACTTTTCTAAAAACGCCTTGCACCTGTCCCTCTTTGATAATTTTAATGATTGATTTAAAGGCATCGGTCAAACTCTGACAGATCAGTTCTGAAATAGTCGTACGCTGTAACAGTGATATTTCACGCTGAAATAGGGCATGCATACGGCCTGAATCAAATAATTTATTGACATACATATCTATAACAAGGTCTATTTTTTCACTTGGAGTGTGCCCAGTACTAAGCAGTTCCTGTAATTTTGTTCTGCCGTCTTCAGTCCTGCGCTGAATCATAGACCTGAATAATTTCTCTTTTGAGCCAAAATAATAAGCCAGCATAGCCATATTTACCCCAGCCTCTTTAGCCAGTAAGCGGGTTGATACCGCTTCAAAGCCCAGATCACCGAATAAGCGCTCAGCAGCGGCAAGTATTTTTTCTTTTTTCTCTACTGATGCAGGTGTGTTGATAAGGTCTTCATTACCAGGCTCGGCGTTCAATTTCTTCTTCTCTCTGCCTTCCATAATTTTAAATACGATCCCTATTTGTTAATCAATCGATTAATTAATAAGTGTAAAACTAATCAATCGATTAATTAATTACAACAAAACTTTTGAAAAGTTTTGTTACACAGCAAGCTAATTAGTAACTAGAAAAATAATTATCCTTACTCATTAAGCTTATGTAAATTTCACCTATGATCTGCTGGCCTGAATTACCGATAAAACCGATTACTGAAATTACTACCCGATGTGTAAATAAGAACCATAAATGGGTATTTACGATCATGCTTGCTGGTTTATGCTTTTGCCAGGCTTGTGCCCAGCAAAGAAAAGTTTATTCAGGTTCAGAGATTACCCTGATGCTGCAAAAACTCAATACATCAACCAGTGTACTTTATTTTGCGGCTCATCCTGATGATGAAAATAACCGCCTGCTTACCTATCTGGGACGGGGCCTGAATCTGCGTACCGCTTACCTAGCCTTAAACCGGGGCGAAGGTGGGCAGAACCTCATCGGTAATGAACAGGGAGATGCCCTGGGTCTGATCAGAACAAATGAAATACTTGGGTCCAGAACTATCGATGGTGCACAGCAGTTTTTTACCCGGGCATATGATTTTGGCTATTCAAAAAACCCTGCTGAAACTTTTCGTACTTGGAATCGGGATAGTGTTCTTTCTGATGCTGTCTGGGTAATCAGACTTTTCAGACCTGATCTCATCATTGACCGCTTTCCGACAACAGGTGAAGGGGGACACGGGCATCATACCGCTTCAGCTATCATTTCTCTTGATGCAATTGCTGCGGCGGCTGATCCAACTAAATTTCCTGAACAGTTAAAAACCCTGAAAACTTGGAAAGTGAAGCGGTTATTCTGGAATACATTCAACTTTGGGGGTTTAAATATGACATCACCAGATCAGGTAAAAATTGATGTGGGTGGTTATTCTGCCTTACTGGGTAAGAGCTATGGTGAATTGGCTGCAGAAAGCAGGTCATTTAATAAAAGCCAGGGGTTTGGGAGTGCTGCAGGTAGGGGTACTGAATATGAATACCTGAAGTTAATAAGTGGGGAGCCATTTAAAAAAAGCATTTTCGAAGGCCTGGATACTGGATTAGCTAATATTGCCGGCAGTGAAGAATTTGCAAGATTATCAGCACTGGCACTGAAAAATTTTAATCTCCTGAGGCCTGAGCTTATTCTTCCAACTCTGATTGGCGCTTATAAAGCACTTGTACTGATTAAGGATCCGTTCTGGATAAATGAGAAAAAGATTGAACTTATTTCTCTAATTCAGGCTTGTTCAGGTATATGGTTGTCGGCAAATAGTAATGAAGGAGAATGGTCTGAAAGAAGTTTGATTCCGGTAGATATTTCAGTCATCTGCAGAAATAAGGTGCTGGCCCGAATCATTCATATCTCAATAAATAATGTTCTGGTTAAAACCGCTGAGGGCGAAAAACTCATGCCAATCAATGAGCTCATGAAATTCCAAACTTTAGTACAGGCCGATTCAGGGATGATTACCCAGCCATACTGGCTTAGGAAACCACATACAAGTGGAGGATATGATTTAAGCGGACTTGGGCAGTTCAGAAGTTATGCTATAAATAATGCCCCTTTAAATGCTGAATTTACCATTGAACTATTGGGTACACAGGTAAAGTTTACTACCCCTGTTCAATTTCATTCAGTGAACCCTGCCAATGGTGAGAGTTATCAGCCCCTGCGTATTCTTCCACCAGTTTCCATTAACCCGAAAGAGAATCTGCTTGTGTTTCATCAGTCAGTATCAAAAGCGGTAAACATACAACTTACAGCCTATGAAGACCAGCTTAGCGGAACCCTGGACATGCATTTACCCATAGGTTATTCATCAGCTATCACCAGCCTGCCTTTTAAACTCATTCATAAGGGTGATAAAACTGATCTGCAATTTACTATTCATCAGACTTCAGCAGCCAGAGCTGCAGATTCAATCACATTCAGTTCAACAATAGGCAACCTTCAGGTAAATCAACGTGTTCATGATCTTGAATATGCCCATATCCCGCATATAACCTGGCTTAGCCCTGCTATAATTAAAATCATCAATCCGGTAATCACTATTCCTGCAGGCAATATCGCTTATATTGCTGGAGCTGGTGACCAGTTACCTGCCATACTTGTACAATTGGGTTACAGGGTCAGTATTCTTAGCGATAAACAGGCCTTAGAAGAAAATCTTAGCGGTTTTACTGCCATAGTTGCCGGGGTAAGGGCGTATAATACCCGTATAATACTCCGTGATATGCAGCCCCGGTTAATGGAATATGTCAAAAATGGGGGTTGCTTCATACAGCAATACAATAAACCAAATGATCTGGTCACAGGAAGTCTGGGCCCCTATCCTTTTCAGATTAGCGCAAAAAGAATTACAGATGAAAACGCACCTGTACTATTCTCAGAACCCAGTTCACCATTGCTGAATTACCCCAATAAAATAACTCTGGCTGATTTTAAGGGCTGGATACAGGAACGGGCGATTTATGTGCCTGTCAATGCTGACCCTCATTATCATAGCCCTTTATCTATGAACGACCCAAATGAGGCTTTATTGACCAATACCTTGATCTATGCCAGATATGGAAAAGGGGCCTATATGTATACAGGCCTGGTTTTCTTCAGGCAGTTACCTGCTGGCGTAACAGGTGCAATCAGGTTATTTGTAAATATGCTGAATGCAGGCAAAAATAAAATCTAATGGCTGCCGATACCCCTAAACCCATAAATACGACCTCATCAATAGAATCCTCATTGGCACTTAACCAGGCAGAGAAGTCAGAAGAAAATGAGTTTAAGCCAGCATACTGGAAACGTTGGTATTTCTGGCTGGCAGTTTTTCTGGTATTGCAAATCTTATTTTTTTCTTTTTTTACCTACTATTTTAAATGACCTATACCGATTGGCTTGTACTCTGTTTTACCTTACTCGGCATCGTACTATACGGCATTTACAAAAGCCGTAAAAATACGGGTATTGACAGTTATTTTCTTGCTGGCAGATCTTTACCCTGGTATCAGGTCGGACTTTCAGTTATGGCCACCCAGGCCAGTGCAATTACATTTATTGCCGGACCAGGTCAAGCCTATTCAGATGGGATGCGCTTTTTACAGTTTTACCTGGGTTTACCGCTGGCTGTAATAATATTATGCACCTCTTTTATTCCAAACTTTCACAGGTTACGCGTAGTTACTGCCTATGAATATCTTGAAAAAAGATTTGATGCCAAATCAAGGGTATTAACTGTAGTACTCTTCTTGTTTCTACGGTCTTTATCAACAGCAATCAGTATTTATGCCCCTTCTATCATTCTTTCAACGCTACTGCACTTACCAACCGGCCTGACCACCTGTTTGATTGGGCTACTGGTAATTTCTTATACGGTTAGCGGGGGGGCGAAAGCAGTTTCATCAACCCAATTTATTCAGATGCTGGTCATTTTCTCAGGTATGGGCCTGGCCGGGTATGAAGTATTTCATCTATTACCAAAAGGTACAGGCTTTCTTGAAGCCATGCATGTATCAGGAACTCTAGGTAAACTGAACATTATTGATTTTCATTTTGACCTGCATAATCGCTATACAATCTGGTCAGGTTTGATTGGGGGCTTATTTTTACAGCTTTCTTATTTTGGAACTGACCAGTCACAGGTAGGAAGGTATCTCACAGGAAGTTCAATTGCAGAAAGCCGGCTGGGACTGATATTGAACGGTTTTGTCAAAATACCCATGCAATTTCTTATTTTATTATTAGGTACCCTTGTGTTCGTTTTTTACCAATGGCAGCAGCCCCCCGCTTATTTCAACCAGCATGAGCTGAATCTAATTGTAAATAGTAGGGATAAGAGTGCCTATAATGATCTTGAGAAAAAGCGGCAGGTGCTCTTTGAAGCAAAGAAAGTTAATCTTGACAAGTATATTCTTTCTTTGAGAGTTGGTGAATCTTATGAAATAGCTCATAGAGCTGCAGATCTGCGTAGAGCCCAGGAATCATTTGATCAGAATAAAACATCTCTTCGTAAACTTATTTTAAAGAATCATCCAGATTCTGAGCTGGCAGATATTTCTGATACGAATTACATGTTTTTGAATTTTGTTCTTGCGTATTTGCCCCATGGTACCATTGGAATGATCATTGCAATTGTATTTCTAGCCTCTATGGGTTCAGTCGCCTCAGCCTGCAATTCTATGGCGAGTTGTTCAGTGGTAGATATTTATCAGCGGTGGATAGTTAAAGATGGTAGTGAATCTCATTATTTATGGGTTTCAAGAGGTTTCACTATTTTCTGGGGTCTTATATGCGTGGTATTTGCCCTTTACGCCGGGCGGTTTGGAAATTTGCTCGAAGCGGTCAATAGCCTAGGCTCTCTTTTCTATGGTACCATTCTAGGTATCTTTCTCGTTGCGTTTTATATCAGATCGATTCAGGGAAATGCTATATTTTATGCGGCTATTGCTTCTGAGACCCTGATTTTTATAGCTGCTCATTATAAATGGATGGAATATTTGTGGCTCAATGTTTTCGGTGCACTACTAGTTGTTTTATTGTCCTTTTTCTTTCAAAAAACTATCTTTAAGCAATCAATAAAATCATAAAACAGTACTTAATAATTCAGACACAATGAAAAAGAAAATGGTTAAAATGCTGCTATCAGCAGCTTTCTTGTTTTGCCTTACCAACGCAAATGCCCAAAAGTTTTCACCTGTACCAAAAAGTTCAGGTGATGTTGCTTACTTCCCAATGGATGTTCCTTTTAAAGGAACGGCACCCGTAATTCGGATTGACTATTTCAGACCATTAAAGAAAGGACGTGAAATTTTTGGGAAACTTGAAAAGTTTGGTGATGTCTGGAGAACAGGCGCCAATAATGAAACTCAGGTTCACTTTTTCAAAGATGTAAAAATTGGTGATACAGCCATTCCTGCCGGTACCTATTCTTTATTTATCATACCCACAGAAAAGACATGGACACTTATTGTTAATAAGCAGACAGACCGTTGGGGTGCCTATTCATATGATAAGACACTCGATCTTGTACGCCTGTCAGTGCCCGTTAAAAAAGCAGCAGAAGCAATCGAGGCATTCTCAATTACATTTACCCCAGCTACAGATGGTGCGAACCTGGTAATGGGATGGGATAATACGGTAGCAGAATTTCCTGTAAAATTTTAAGAAATAGTATCTGTAGGCTGACATCAGTGTCACCACGAGACATGAGCTATACTGGCATACAAAAGTTGGCCTTTAAAGCTGCTTATATTGCGCTAAGTGCATTTCTCTTTGAGAATAATTTTAGAGGCCTGGCTAAAACCAGGCTTTTTTTGTACCCCTGACTTGGCTATCTGGCCGGTACAAATTTTCGTAGAACAGGTTTCCCCCTGACATTATTATCCTGTAACCAGAGATCTGTCGGATCAATTTTCACGATATTATAGAAATAGATCGGACCATTGTAAATAGTTACCTGAACGGTGGTAGTGGTAATATAATCCCATGTTCCTGTAGTATTACCACCTGTCACACAACTTACGTCACTGGGCTCACAGTTAATTCCGAACACCCCTGAGCGCAAAAAAGAAAATCGCCTGCGGGTTCCTGACTGATCACCACCACTGCTTGTATTATCTGTAATATCTTCCCAAGCCTGATTATTATTACTCAGCCGGTCATACCTGTTGTCTGGATTATTACGGACACATGAATCGTTGAATAATAGTGTGCACAAAAGTGCGAACAGGATTGAAATTTTAGTTAGCTGCAAAATTCAGGCTATGCCTTTTTTTAGGGTAAATCTTTTAATGAGTTTTTCAGCAAAAAACAGGAGCATTAAAACCTCTGCAATTAAGAATGATCTTGTCACGAATTTATTGCCCATCAAATGAATAATATCACCTGAGCCGGCACTGGCCAGACCGTTCGAAACCTGCTGAACCTGGTGCATTTGATTTCCTGAGCCCAAAAAAACAACAAGGCCAATCAAAACCAGAATTATGGCCATAAACGCACCTACAATGCTTTTTATTATCCAGTTATCAGCTTGCTGCGTATTAATTTCAATTTTTCCAGTCTCAGCCGCGAAAGCCCCAAGAACATTCATAGTGAACCCAGCAGAAGGTTTCTCTGGCAGTAATTCATCAAGTCTGATTTTTAAGGCCCTGACCTCAGCTAAAAGCTGTCTGGCCTCAGTATTGGTACTCACCCAATATTCAACTTCAGCCTTCTGGGCTTCTGTAAGAAAGCCATCAACATAATCCCAGATTCTATTCTCATCCTGCTGTTTCATACTGCTATACTTTCATTGTTCATAATTGATTCTAAACAAAGCCTTAGCCTGGGCCTTGCTCTGTGCAATCTAATTTTGACGGTATTTGTTTCCAGGCCCATAATTGCAGCTATTTCATCCAGACTTTTTTCATCAATATAGAATAACTGTAAAACTACGGCATCTTCCGCTTTTAATTTGCTGAATGCCAGGGCAAGGTACTTTTTTTTAATTTTTTGATCCAGCAGATCTGCACTGTCAGGTTGGTAAGATGGTAACTGGTCTGAAAGCTGTGAATCTAACTCAATCGTTTCAGGGCTATATCTACGCAAGTAGTTTAGCGCCGTTGTGTATACTATACGGTAAAGCCAGGTAGAAAATTTTGCTTCCTGCCTGAATTGATCCAGTGCGCGAAATGCTTTCAGAAAACTATCCTGTGTAATCTCTTCGGCTTCCTCTCTGTTTTTTACAATTCTCAAAGCAATTGAAAAAGCATAGGCCTTATGGCGGTTAACCAAGGCTGCGTAGCCTGATTTTTCACCTCTAAGCGCTTTTTCTATAAGCTCTATATCAGATAATTGTTTAATCATTGTAGGTAAGACACCGG
>Ga0209511_1003722_pt1 | contig 11523 bp, 8 predicted proteins | sample SSSSmetaG_FD_184141 | JGI IMG/M metagenome (GOLD analysis project Ga0209511, IMG submission 184141) | Glacier valley bacterial and archeal communities from Borup Fiord, Nunavut, Canada, to study Microbial Dark Matter (Phase II) - ​SSSS... | ecosystem: Environmental > Aquatic > Freshwater > Ice >... | reverse complement strand
CCACGGCGAGCAGGCGCGTAAACGCGCCGGGGGCGCTGGCTTGCAGCCCGTTCGGCTCGAAATAGGCGCAGTGCGCGAAGCGGGCGGCCCAGCGCAGGGCGCGGCGGGCAAAGTCGGCGGGCAGCTCGGCAAGGGGAATGCGCATGAAGTGTAGCGTGGACGCTGCGAGTCCGCGCCTCATAACGTTGCTGTATTTTTCCCGCGCGCGGACTCGCAACGTCCGCGCTACGTCGTTACAACCCGCGTAGCGCCAGCTTGGCTTTCTGGTCGGTGCTGTTTTTGTACTCGTGGCGCGGGTAGCGCAAGGCCTGCTCGAAATACGCCCGCGCCGTGGCCTGCTGCCCGGCGGCCCGCGCCAGGTAGCCGAGCTGCAGCGCGGCCTGGGGCGCGAAGTAGTAGGGCGGCTCGCCGAGGGCGGCTGAGCGGCGTAGCGTCCGCTGGTAGTCGGCGCGGGCCGAGTCGGGCCGGGCGAGGCCCTCCCACACGCGGGCGCGGCGGTAGGGCGCTTCGAGCTGGTCGCGGACGGGCGTGGTGGGCGCCAGCCGAAACTGATGCAACGTGTTCAATGCCAGCGTATAATAGCCCCCGTCGCAGAGTAGCCGGGCGCGGGTAAGCTGCGGGTCGAGCAATTGCGCGTCGTGGTAAAAGCGCTGGGCGTATACGTCTTCCTCCACCGTAAGCGGGCCGGCCAGGTTGATTTGTTGGCGGATACTCTCGCACGCGGCGGCCGGCTGCCCGCCGAGCCAGGCGGCCAGATAGCGCTTGAAGGCCGCGTCCTTGCGGTAGTGCTGGCCCCGGTATTCACGCAAAAACGCTTGATTCTCCGCGAGCGAGGCCACGTAGTCGCCCCGGTAGAGTAGCAGGTCGCCGGCGAGGTGGCGCAGGTAGGGCAGGGGCAGATAGGCCGGGCCGGTGGGCCGGGCGCGATAGGCGGCCAGCGCCGCCTCGCCCTGGTGCTGGCGCTTGCGCAGGCTGACGAGCAAGTAGCTGAAGAGCAGGTTATCGGGCTGCTCCCAGCTGAGCTGCTCGGCCAGAAATAATCCTTCCGAACCTTGCTGGTAATACGCCTCGCGGATGAGCGCCCGCAACACCCGGCTTTCGGTTTGGAAATCATGGGGCTGACTAGCGGCCAGGTCCAGGTTGCGCAGGCCCTCCCCAACGCTGCCCCGCAGCCCTAGCAAACGCAGAAACCAGGCGTAGCCGCCGGGCAATGAGCCAATGGCGAACTGACACATGCCCAGCGATTTGCGCGCCGGTACGAACGCCGGATACCGCCGCGCTACGGCCGTGAGCAGCCCCACCGCCTGACGCAGGTTCCAGGCCCCGCGCACCTCGTGGTCGAACACGACCTGCGTGAGCGCCTGGTGCAGGCGGATTTCGGCGCGGGCGTAGTCGCGCAGCGCGGCGGGTGGCGCGGCATCGAGCGCGGCGAGGCGCTGGCTTTGGGCCTGAGCGACCACGTCGTAGCGCGCCGCATCCTGGCTCGTGAGCAGCTCCACGAAGTCGGCGCAGTCGGCCACGAGCAGCGTGCCGGGGGCCTGAGGTGGCTCGGCGGCCAGCAGTTGCCGGCAGGTGCTGGCTTTCAGTTTGAGTAGCTCGGCGTAGGCGCGGGCCGCCCCGGGCGAAAGGCGCTGGACGGCGGTGGTTTCGGGCTGGCTAATTTCTCGCAGAGGTTCGCGGAGGTTTACGCTGAGGCTCGCGGAGCTGAGTAACAATCCCACGATTGCCCTCTGCGAACCTCTGCGTAAACCTTTGCGAGCCTCTGCGAGAAAATCCATCCGCCTAAAAAACATAAAAAAAGGAACGACCCGTCGGCCGCTCCTTCTTCATTATTAAAACCCAAAACCTAAACGGCTACCTGGCCTTCCACGCCCGCCAGAATGCGGCCGCAGTGCTCGCAGACGATGATTTTCTTGTGGGCCAGAATATCGGCCTGCCGCTGGGGCGGCACCGTGTTGAAGCAGCCGCCGCAGGCATCGCGGCGCACGAGCACCACGGCCAAGCCGTTTTTCATGTTGCCCCGAACGCGCTCGTAAGCCGTCAGCAACCGGCCTTCGACCTGGAGGATGGCCGTTTCGCGCTCCGAGACGAGCTGCTTCTCCTCGCTCTCGTTTTCGGCCACGATGCCTTGCAGCTCGCCTTTTTTGGTGTCGAGGTCCTTGCGGCGCTCGTCGAGGCGCTGGCGCGTGACGTTGGCTTCGGTGTTGCGCTGCTCGATAACGTACTGCGCCTCCTTAATTTTCTTGTCGGCAATCTGGATTTCGAGGCGCTGCAATTCCACTTCCTTGGCGATGGCCTCGTATTCGCGGTTGTTGCGCACGTTGGTTTGCTGCTCCTCGTAGCGCTTAATCAGGCCCTCGGCTTCCTTAGTGGCGGCTTTACGCTGCTTGATTTGGTCTTGCAGGCCGCCGATTTCCTCGTCGAAGCGCTTGACGCGGGCCTCGTAGCCGGCGATTTCGTCTTCCAGGTCGCGCACTTCCTCGGGCAAATCGCCGCGCACGCGCCGAATCTCGGCCAAGTGCGAGTCAATGCGTTGCAGCTCGAGCAGGGCTTCGAGCTTGGTGGCAACGGGCACGTCGGCCGGGTTGGCCACGGCGGCGTTATTAGCAGTCATACTGAACGGGATTCGTGGATGTTTCGGCGAACAAGACCGCAAAAGTACGACCGAACCCCGCCAGCAGCAAGTCCCGAAAAATCTCGCCCGTAAACTGCTCGCTCTCAAAGTGGCCCACGTCGCATAGCAGCAGCCGGCCTTCGGGCGCGAAAAATTCGTGGTATTTCACGTCGCTCGTCACGAACGCGTCGGCCCCCGCCACCACGGCCGCTGAGGTCAGGAAACTGCCTGCTCCGCCGCACAAAGCCACTTTCCGAATGTCGCCCGCAAACGCCGTGTACCGCACCACGGGTACGCCGAGCGTCGCCTTGAGCAGTTGCCGAAACGCGGCCGGCATCAGCGGCGTGGGCAGCTCGCCTACGAGGCCCGCCCCCACGTCCTGGTGCTGATTTTCGAGCCGCACCAGCTCGTAGGCCACTTCCTCATACGGATGAGCTTGTCGAAGCGCGGCCAGTACGGCCGCCTGCCGATGCAGCGGCAACACCACTTCGAGCTTGATTTCCGCCAAGGTTTCGGACTGACGCGGCGCGCCGATGGCTGGCCGGGTGCCGTCGCCGGGCGTGAAGCTGCCCGTGCCGGGAGTCTGAAAGCTACAGTCGCGGTAGTCGCCCACGCGCCCCGCGCCGGCGGCGTAGAGCGCGGCGAGCACCCGCTCGGGCAAGCCAGCGTCCTCTCCGGGCCGGGCCGGTACGTAGGTGCTGAGCCGGGCCAGGGTGCCCGTTTGCGGGGCCAGAATGCGGGTATTGACCAGGCCAAGCTTGGCGGCGAGCCGGGCATTGACGCCGGCGCGCACGTTGTCGAGGTTGGTGTGGGCGGCGTAAATAGCCACGTTGTTTTTAAGCGCCGCCATAATAGTTTGCTCCACCAAACCCCGGCCGGTGAGGCGCTTGAGCGGCCGGAAAATAACCGGGTGGTGGCACAGCACCACGTTGCAGCCCCGGCGCACGGCCTCGGCCACCACGGCCGGGGTGCAGTCAAGGCTGATGAGTACGCCGGTAACGGTCGCCTCAGGCAGCCCGCATTGCAGGCCGGCGTTGTCGTAGCTTTCCTGGTAGGCGAGGGGCGCGGCGGCTTCGAGCAGCTGGGCGAGGTCGTGAACGGTTTTCATGTAGGGGCGGGTCGCACCCGCCCACGACGGCCGGTTGCGACAAAATAAGCCCGCAATATTAACCCGCTGCCAACGGGCGGGTGCGACCCGCCCCTACACGAATCCACCCAATACGTCCACGTACCGCGCCACGCTCTCGGCCAGACTTTTCCGCCGGTACTGCATCAGAAAGCGCGGATGGTCGAGCACTTCGACGCGCTCGAACAAACCCAGCTCGTCGTTGAGCCGCCGTAGAAACTCGCCGTTGCGACGGCCCAGGCTCACGGCCACGTCGCGGCGCAAATTTAGCGGGCGCACTTGCTCGGCGAGCGCGTGTTTCATATCGGGCCACAGCGCCTGAGTTAAGGCCGGCGCGTCGTAGTAATTGTAATTGACCCCGGCGCGGGTGATTTCCAGCGGGTAAACGGCCCCCAGAAAGAAGTACTGGTAAAACCCGGCCGGCCCGCCGAGCGCGTCGATAAATAAGTACACGAACTCGCTCGATAGCTCGCGGCGCTGCCGGGGCAGCTCATGAACCAGGCCGCAATTTTCTCGCAGGGCCACCGGGTCAGTGAAAGCCACGCCGGTGCGGCCGCCGCCGAAGCGGCCGGGATTGATGCCGAACACGCCCACGCGGGGCTGGTCGCGGGTGTAAAACTTGTCGGCAAACGCGCGCACGAGGTTTTGCACGGCCGGGTCGTGGTACGAGTTGCGCACCTCCACGGCCGGGGGCAGCGGCGCGGCGGGCAGCGGAAAACGGGTGAGCAAGGCGAGCTGGCGGTCGGCGAAAGTAGCCATGTATGGAAAGGGCTTCGGGAGGCGAATGATACGACCTTTGCGCGTGATGCGCGGGCTACTCGTTTATTTATTCTTACCGCTGAGCTGGTGCTACGCCGCCGTGCTGGCCGTGCGCAACTGGCTCTACGACCGGGGCATCTGGCGCGCGGCCCCAGGCTGGGTGCCGCTCATCGGGGTCGGCAATTTGCGCGTGGGCGGCACGGGCAAAACTCCGCACGTAGTGTGGCTGATTGAAGAGCTGCTGCGCCAGGGGCAGCGCCCGGCCATCCTGAGCCGGGGCTACGGCCGCCAGACGCGCGGCCCGCGCCTGGCCGGCCCCGCCGATTCGGCCGCGACGGTCGGCGACGAGCCGTGGTTTTATTTCGAGCAGTTCGGTGAGTGCGGGGTGCCGGTAGCCGTGGCCGAAAACCGGCGGCTCGGCCTGGATTTGTTGCGTCAGCGGCACCCCGAAACTACGCTCGTCGTGCTCGACGATGCCTACCAGCACCGCCGCGTGCGGCCAGCGCTCAACATCCTGCTCACAGAATTGGCGCGGCCGTTCCACGAAGACTTCGTATTGCCCGCCGGCCGCCTGCGCGAAACTCGCGCCGGAGCGAAGCGCGCCGACATCATCGTGTTCACGAAGTGCGCGCCCGACTTGCCCGGCGCGGCCCGGGCGGCGGCCGAAGCGCAGGCGCGGCGCTATGCCCGGCCGGGCGCGATGGTGCTGTTTTCGGCTTACGACTACGCCGCGCCAGCACCGCTCACGGACGCGGCGCGGGCAGCCGGTGCGCCTGTCGCGCCCGGTTCGGTGGCGTTGCTCACCGGTATCGCGCGGCCGGGGCCGTTGGCGGCGCACCTGCGGGCGGCAGGCTTCGCGCTGGAAAAAACGTATGCCTTTGCCGACCACCACACCTTCACGGAGGCCGACCTGACGGCGGTGCGGGCCAACTGCCGCGCCGGGCAAGCTATTTTTACCACCGAAAAAGATGCCGCCCGTCTGCAAGCGCCCGCGCTGCGAGCCGCCCTGGCGGGCTTACCCGTGTACACGATTCCGGTGCGGGTGGCGTTGCTGGTCGATGGCGCGGCCCGGTTGCGGGCCGCGCTGGCGGGGTTGTTTTGATAGTAATTTTTGGTTGCTTCCTTTTGGCTGTTTGCTTCTGGTTTTTGGCTACTGAATGAGTTTTTAACAAACAGGATATTGGAAGACCAAAAACCAAAAACCAAAAATCAAAAACCGCCAGTCATCGGCTGGCTGCTGCTACTGCTGCTGGTCGGAAGAATCGGCACCGCCCGCGCCCAAATCGTGGACGACTCGACTAAGGTTGTCTATGGCCCGCGCACGACGCGCGTCGTGCGCGAAGCCGAAGTAGCGCGCGACTCGGTGGGCGGCACCCGGCTCGATACGGTGCTCACGCGGCTGCCGCAAAGCCGGTTCTGGCTGCACGACAGCACGTTCCAGCAGGATTTGGGGGTGCTCGGCACGGCTTCGCGGCCGCTGCTCTACCAAGCCAATTTGCAGCTGGGCGCGCGCTTCGGCCGCACCGCCTTCGACCGCAATACCCGCGACGGGCGCGACGTGCCCTACTACGACTCGCGCTCGCCGTTCTCGTTTTTTCGGCTCGTGCAAAGCTCCTCGGGCGAACAAATATTTGAAATCAGCTACTCGCGCTCGCTCAAAAAAAACTTCAGCGTCGGGATTGACTACGAGCGCGTTGCCTCGAACCTGGTGCTGGCGGCCGGGGCCAGCACGCCGCAGGTCGAGCACAACAATTTCACCCTGTTCAGTCGCTTCCAGAGCGAAGACGGGCGCTACCATCTGCTCACTAATTATTCGGCCAGCCGCCAAAGCACCCGCGAGCAGGGCGGCATTAATTTCACGGCTGAACAGAACAGTGCCCTGCGTGACCCCGCGGCCAAAGCTATTTTCAGCTACGCCAACGAGCGGGTGTTTCTGACGCAGGCCCGCAGCCTCGACGACCGCGACCAGCTGCGCGTGTTTCAGACGTACCGGCTGGCGCGGCGCGGCTTCACGGCCTACCACGTGCTGGACGTGCGGCGGCAGCTCACTAGCTACCTCGACGAGCAGATTCCGCGCGACGCGGCCGACAACGTGCTGTTCTACCCGCGCCTGGGGCCGAACCGGCAGACGTTTCGTAACCCGTTGGCCACCAGCGACCGCGCGTTCTATCGGCAAGTCGAGAACACGCTGGGCCTGCTCGGGCGCACCGACCGGGTGGAGTATAACCTCTACGCCCGGCAGCGCGGGGCGAGCCTGGGGCTGCAAACCACGCAGCTAAGCCAGAGCGGGCCGGGCGTGCCGCTCGTGTCGGTAGGACCGGCCTCGGTGCCCGACGACCCGCTGGGCGCACCCAGCGCGACCGACATCGCGGCCGGCGCGCTCGGCTTCGGGCAGCTGTTCGTGGGCGGCACGGCGGCCTTCAACTACCGCGAAGTCTATGCCGTCGAAGTGGCCGGCGAATACCTGCCCTTCGATAACAGCATCAAGCCCAAACTGCCCGGCACCGAAGCCGGCACCGAATACTGGCTGCGCGGCCGCGTCCGCACCGGCCCGCTCTCGGCCGAGGTGCTGCTCAATTCTTATTCGGCCACGCTCACCCAGCGCCTGTTCGTGGGCAACCATCACCAGTGGCGCAACTTCGGTTTGGACGAGGGAGAGATATCCAAGAGCTTGGCCAGCAGTTTCAAAAACACGACGAGTCAGCAGTTCACCGTGCGCCTGGCCCAGCGCCTGCCGCTGTTCGCCGACCATACCCTGGAAGCCAGCGCGACCATTGTTAATCTGAGTAATCTCATTTATTACAACGGTCAGGGGCAGCCCACTCAGGTGAAGGACAACCCGCGGCTGCTCATCGGTTTCGTGCGCCACCGGGTGCGGCTGGGCAGCGTGTATTTCGACAACCAGGCCACTTACACGCAAGGCGCGGGCAATGACAACCCCGCGTTGCGGGTGCCGGCGCTCGTGGCCGAGTCGCGGGTGTATTATCAGCGGCGGGTGTTTGGGCGGGCGCTCTTCGCACAGGTGGGCGGCGAGCTGTACTACCAGGCCCGGTTCCGGCCCTACGGCTACGCGCCCGACACGCAGCAGTTTTTCGTGCAGGATGCGTTCACCAGTGGCTCCTACGCCATTTTCAACGCCTTCGTGGCGGCCGACATCAACACCGTATCCATCTTCCTTAAAGGCGCTTACTTAAATCAGGGCATCTACCGCGACGGCTACTTCGCCTCGCCCGCGCTGAGCGGCTATCCGCGCCGGTTTCAGCTGGGGCTGCGCTGGCGGTTCTATAACTAAATCGCAGCTAAATCGCAGATTTTGCAGAGGCTCGTCAGGTATTGGATTCCTCGTCGGGTGTTGGATTCAATCGGGCAATGATTACGGGGAACAAAGCAATTAAATTTGTTCACTATTGCCCGATTGAATCCAACACCCGACGAGGAATCTAATACCTGACGAGCCTCCGCAAAATCTGCGATTAATGAAGACTATTTTGAAACTCAAGCTCAACTCCGACCCGCGCTGGGCGGACTTGGCCAGCAAAAACCTGGAAGAAATCCTGGTGGACCACGCTTACTGCGAGCAAAAGGCGGCGAGCACGGGCATTTCGCTCATCGTGCACTACCCCGAAAAGGAGCGGTTGGTGGACGAGCTGACCGCGCTCGTGGCCGAGGAATGGGAGCATTTCGAGCGCGTCATCAAGGAGCTGCGCAAGCGCGATTTGCCGCTGGGCCGGCCCCGCCGCGACGAGTACGTGGGGCAGCTCATGACGCACATCCGCAAGGGCGGCCAGCGCGAGCGGCAGCTCATGGACCAGCTGCTCGTGTCGTCGCTCATCGAGGCCCGCTCCTGCGAGCGCTTCAAGCTGCTCTGGCTGCACTTGCAGGACCGCGACCCCGACCTGAGCCAGTTCTACTACGAGCTGATGGCCAGCGAGGCGGGCCACTTCGTGAGCTACGTGGAGCTGGCCAAAGAATACTGCGACCCCGCCGAGGTGGATGCCCGCCTGCAAGAATTGCTGCTCATAGAGGGCGAAATCGTGGTCAATCTGCCCGTGCGCGACGACCGGATGCACTAAGTTCGGGGGAGGCCATTTAACATTTAACACTTACCAATACTCGCCAGAGCTTACGGTTAAATGTTAGATGTTAGATGTTAAATGACTGCTACTGCCCGACCAAAAATACCGCATTGCCAAATAGCAGCTTGCCGCTCTGCCAGAAAGCGCGGAACAGCGGGTTGTCGCCCAGGTAAACGACCTGGCCGCGCCCCAGGTCCTGGGTGCCGAGTACGAAGGTGTCTACCAACTCTTTGCGGGCTTTGCGGCCGGTGTAGCCGGCGGTGTAGCCGTCTTTTTTGATAACGCCCACGTTCCAGCCGCCCTTGCCGAGGAAGCGGTAATTAAGCGGGGTGCGGATGAGGGCCGCGTACGAGTCGCCGTAGCCGAAGGCCAGCGGGTGGGTGTTGTCGAGCTGCACCCGGTAGATGCTGCCCAGGGCCAGGTCTTCGATGCTTTGACGGTCGGCGGTGCCGTATTTGCGCAAGGCCAAATACGGGTTGGCCTTGTCCGCTTTGCGGATTTCGGTCGAGTCAGCGGTTTTCGTTTTCAGCAAAAAGTCGCGCTTGCCCGCCAGAAACTTAGCGGCTCCTTCGAGGGCGATGAGGCGGCCGCCGCCGCGCACCCAGGTTTTGAGCGCGTCCAAGCCGCGCTCAGAGTAGATGTCGGAGTAGTCGCCGTCGGGTAGAATCAGCACGTCGTATTTGCTCAGGCTGACGCGGCTCAAATAATCGGTGCCGAGCACGGTGAGCGGGTAGCCGAGCTGCTGCTCGAAGAAGTGCCAGACTTCGCCGAAGGCGGTCGGGTCAATACCCGGCCCGGCCACGACGGCCACGTTTGGGGCTTTGACAGCCCGCACCGAGCCGGAGCCGAGGTCGCGCCCAGTGCTCGCGAAGCCCGACTTGACGGCCTGCACGACCACGCCCGCCGAGTCGGCCTGCGCCCGCACGAGCTGGTCGAGCCGCGCGCCCAGCGTCTCGTTGCCGGTGCGCGGAATAACGAGCGTGCCGGGCGCGTACTTCTGCCCTTCGGCCTCAAAAGCCTCCGCGGCGAAGCGCACGCGCACTTTTTGCTGGAGCAATCGGCTCAAAAAGCGCACGTCGGGCAGCCCGTTCCAGCGGGCGAGGTAGGCATAGGGCGTGGCGCCGGGCGCGGCGGCGCTGCCCCGCATGGTAGCCGCTGCCGGGGTCGCGCCGCCCATTTCGAGCCGCTCAGCGAGCGCGTAGGCTTTCACTCCAAACGAGTAGGGCAAGGCCCAGGCCGTGATGTCATAGGTGAGCGAGTCTTCGAGCGCGGGCTTGGGGTCGAACAAGACCTTGACCAGCGTCGATTTGGACTGGTACATGCTCACGAGCACGTCCTGGGCCTGCACGATAACGGCCCCGGTCCGGCCACTGGCGTAGTCGTAGCCCCGGGTGCTGAGCTTGCGGGGCGCGAAGCCGTAGCTGATTTGCTGGCGCTCCAGGTACTGGGTCAGCAGCCGCAGCTGGCCGGGGTCGGAGCCGGCGCTGAGCACGAACGTTTTGTAGGGTCCCTGGGGCTTGGTTTTGGCCTCTGAGAAATACTTCTGGAACTCGCGCAGCAGGTCGTCGTGGCGCTCGGCGGTGGCTTGGATGGTGGCCCGGCTGGCGGCGTGGTGGTGGTCGATGCGTTGGGCCAGGGTGAGCGTGTCGCCGTCGGGCCGGGCGTAGCGCACGCCACCCGCCCCGCCGCCGCCCTGCTCGTAAGTCATGCCGATGGCTCCGTTGAACGTCGGCCAGGTGTCGCCGTAGGTCGGGGCGAATAAATCGTAGGTTTCGCGGGTGAAATAGAGCCAGTTGTTCTTGTCGAACGTAGCCCGGTTGTAGTCGCCGATAACGTTCTGGAACTGCCGCTGCCAGGCCGTGATGTCGGCGTGGTAGGGCTTGGCGGCGGGCGAAAAATAGTAGGAGCTGTTCGGCCCCATCTCGTGAAAATCGGCGTGCACCTGCGGCAGCCATTGGTTGTAGAGGGCGATGCGCTGGCGGCTTTCCTGCTGGGTTTGCCAGGCCCAGTCGCGGTTCAAATCGAAGTAATAGTGGTTGTAGCGCCCGCCCGGCCAGGGTTCGCGGTGCTCCCACGAGTCGGGGTTGGCGTTGGCGTTCTCATTACGCACCCGGTTGTACCAGTTCGCGTAGCGGTCGTGCCCGTCGGGGTTCACGCACGGGTCCACGAGCACGACGGTGTTCTTGAGCCAGCCCTGCATCTGCGCGTCCTGGCCATTGGCCAAATCATACAAAACCCGCATCACGGCCTCCGAACTCACGGCCTCGTTGCCGTGCACGTTGTAGCTGAGCCAGCAGATGGCGGGCAGGCCGCGGTCGGCCGCGCCCGCGTCCAGCCCCGCCAACCGGCGACTATTGGTTTGAATGTCAGCCAGCCGCGCGAAGTTTTCGGCGCTGGCGACTTCGACCACTTCCAGCGGACGGTGCTCGTAGGTCTGGCCGTAGCGCACGAGCCGCATCCGGCCCGGTGCATGGGCCACGACGTGGCGCACGTAGCGGCTCAGCTCGGCCTGCGGCGTGAAGCGGCTGCCGAGCGCGTAACCCAGAAACTGGTCGGCCGGCAGCAGCGGCCCGGCCGCGTCGGCGGCGGTGGTAGGGATGGTGGGCGGAGCGGTTTGGGCGAGCGTAGCCAGCGGGGCGAGCAGGCTCAGCAATAAGGCGCGGCCGAGTTGGGCGAGGCGCGCGGGTAGGGGATTTATCAAGCGGAAAGGCGTGAAGCGAAGGAATAGAATTGGCAAGGTAGAGTTGTTTTGGGTTTGGAAGGGGCGTTGGCTAGGGGGGCGGCGAGGTGAAAGCCCGGCGGGCCGTAGCTTAGGCGACCGTTGCGGACTGCCCAACCCGCCCGCTCCGGCTTTTTATGAAAAATTCCTACGCCTGCCTGGTCCTGCTGACCCTGCTGCCCCTGGCCGTCCTGGCCCAACCCGCCCAAACCCCCGCCGCCCCGCGCCC
>Ga0209511_1003721_pt1 | contig 11524 bp, 14 predicted proteins | sample SSSSmetaG_FD_184141 | JGI IMG/M metagenome (GOLD analysis project Ga0209511, IMG submission 184141) | Glacier valley bacterial and archeal communities from Borup Fiord, Nunavut, Canada, to study Microbial Dark Matter (Phase II) - ​SSSS... | ecosystem: Environmental > Aquatic > Freshwater > Ice >... | reverse complement strand
ATAATTGCCCAACAATCAGCCAGTAGCACCTTATGGGCAAGGAACTAGAAGTTCGCCAACACAACGCTTTAACCAATGCTCGGTACGAGTATTCAGAGCTGCAGCTTGATTTGCTGTTCTTCCTTATTTCTAAGCTCAAAAAAGACCAGCAGGACAGGGTTTATGAGTTAAATATCAAAGACTTGTCCCTACTAACTGGCAAGAAATACAACGCTGCTTACCTCCACAAAGCGACTGCTGACATGGGTAGCCGTGTATTTGAGGTGCAGACTGAAACCCGGTACCGGCAGCTGTGGATGTTCCAGCGTGTGGACTACATGCTTGGTCAAGGAATCATTGAAATCAAGCTCACGGAGGACATTACGCCCTATCTGTTTGACCTAAAAGAGAACTTCACTAGCTATGAATTGGCTTCGGCACTGCGCCTCACTAGCAAGTATGCGAAGCGGATTTATCAGTACTGCAGTCAATGGAAGGACCAAGGCGAAACCAAGAAGTATGACATTCAGGATTTCAAGATGATGCTTGGCCTACTTGACGACAAGGGCAAGGATAAAGCCATCAGGATGAGTGACTTTCGGGAAAGTGTGCTAGATGTGGCCGTAAAGCAAATCAATGAGCACACGGAATTGCACGTCGGTTACAAGCTTGAAAAACGGGTCAGAACCTACAAAAACATCGTCTTCACAGTCAAGCGGCAAGCTCTGGCCGAAACTATCCCTTTCGACCTGGTGGCCACTGCTCAGGACGTGCCGGGTGTTCAGCAAAGCCACTTTGACAACGCCGCCCGCATCTTGGACGAGCTGCGCATCACCGATGCCAAACACCGGCAAACCATCCTCAGCAGCGCGGCCCACGTCGCGGAAGTGAACCGTTACAACCACGACCTGAAAACGGGCAAGGTCAAAGCCTCGCGCAATCCGGGGGGCCTGCTGCTCGTGCGTCTGGGCTTGGTTGCGGCAAAAACTGCCAAAGCCCCTACCGTCTAATTCGTACCTTTACAGACCATGAAAATCACGCTCGAAATCCCCGATAACCGCGCTGACTTCCTGCTGGAACTGCTGCGTAGCTTGCCCTTCGTCAAGCTGCGGGGTCAGGCCGCTAAAGCTGCCGTTCAGGATGAAACCGCTTACCTGCTGTCCTCGCCGGCCAATGCCGAGCGACTGTATGCGGCCCTGGACCGCGACCGCCGGGGCCAGCGGCAAGTGCACGAGTTGCCAGACACGATATGACGCTGAGCTGGGACGATGCCGCCTGGGAAGACTTTCAGTACTGGCTTGACACGGACAAGGCCATGGCCCGCAAGATTCGAGCGCTGCTCAAAGAATGCCTGCGCACCCCTACCACGGGCACGGGTAAGCCCGAACCCCTCAAACACGACTTCGCCGGCTTCTGGTCGCGCCGCATCAGCGGGGAGCACCGGCTGATTTACCGCTTTGAGGCCGACCTGGTGTACGTGCTGCAATGCCGCTTCCACTACACGAAGAAGTAGGAACACCGCCGTTAGCGAACGCCAATAGGGCTCGACACCGGGTTATCAGGCCTTGTCTGGAGACGATGGCTGCTAAAACAAGAGATGTATTTTCAGCTTCAAATGCCCCACAACCGTTCTTTTGAGGTCTTAGTCGTGGGCTTGTTTTTGTCTGTCGCCTACTCACCTACTGCCACAGGCCAACCGACCACAGAAGCTGTCAGGATGCCCACCTACCAGTTTTCTCAGGCCATCGCCCAAACCGTACAAGCCGCCACCCCTACCCAACGCACAGCCGCTGCGGAGCAAGCGGCCGTGGCGTCTTCGTTCATTGGCGATTACCGGGCCGCGCTGCAGTACGTGGACCGCAACGCGCCCGCCATGCCGACCATTTCAAAGGCCGATAGCCTTTATTTTCTTCGCTTTCGGCCCCGAAACGCCCGAGAATATATCCTGGCCCGAGCGGGAGGCGAACGAATCGTGATGATTAACGAGGCCCACCACGTCCCCCTGCACCGTGTGTTTACGCTTTCGTTACTGGCCGGACTCTACAAGCAAGGCTATCGCTACCTGGGGGCAGAGACGTTAAGCGAAGGGGACCAAGGACTGGCAAAAAGGGGGTATCCGGTCACCAGCCTAACTGATTACACCTCGAACAGCGGCTACTACACGGCTGAGCCACAATACGGCAACCTAATTCGGGAAGCCCTACGTTTGGGCTTTACAGTATTCGCATACGATGCCTTTCCGGACGTGCCCCCGGCCGACTTCGCCCGGCAACGCGAGGTGCAACAGGCCCGCAACATTCAGAAGATATTACAGACCGACCCCACCGCCAAAATCCTGATTCACGCGGGCTACGACCACATCCGGGAGGATTCGCTGGGGGGTAGTTGGGGAAAGGCCATGGCCGGGCGCGTAAAGGAGTTCACGGGCATTGACCCTTTCACCATTAATCAAGAAAAGCTGAGCGAAAAAAGCGCACCAAGCTTTGAAAATCCATATTATAAACTGGTGCATGCCTCGGAGGCCAGCGTATTCCAAAATAAAGAGGGGCAGGTCTTTGCGGGACCGCCCGGCACGTCTCTCTTTGATGTTCGGGTATATCACCCGCCGACGCACTACCAATATGGTCGACCGAACTGGCTGCTGCTTAACGGCCGTCGGAAGTCCCGTATCGTGAACCAACGAGATAACTCGTTGGCCTATCCCTGCTTGGTGTTTGCGTATCGGAAGGAAGAAGATTCCCGCTTCGCGGTAGCGGCGGACATTATCGAATTACGCACCCCGCAAGACCGTACCGCCTTAATCCTGGACCCGGGCAGATACCTACTCCGCTTCCAAGCTAGCAACGGTACCACGAAACAAATGCCCTTGCGCATCAAGTAAAAACAGGATTTAGGGGGCAGTGGGGAAGTGCAAATAGTCCGCTCTCCATCTCGGTTTCGTCCCTTAACATAAGAATGGTTATAATCCCGACCTTGGAATAAGTGCGGTTTTGCTCCCCACTGCCCCCAATGCCGCCGCGTGGTACTTTGCCGCTAGTGGGGCCTGCTCCGGGGGCTCATAGCTCGAACGACAAGGGCCGCACCGGCTGGGTGCCGAAGTCCTGGGCAATGCGCACAAAGTTGCGGCTGTCGTGCAAGCCGGCGCTGGAAAGGTGTATGCTGGGCGGGAAGTCGAAATGCTGCTGCAATAGCTCCACGTCGAGCGGCTGGGCAAACCCGTAGGTACCCAACCCGTCCCGGTTGTACTCGAACACATCGCCGGTCGCCGGCTCGTTGCCCTGGGCTTTCAGAAAGTCAATGACGGGCTGCAGGTGCGCCGTGCGCGAACCGTCGACCTTGTCCGAAATCGGCTCTTTAGGGGAAGGCTTCATAGGTACTCGGGCTGGTTTAACCGCTTATTAGAAAGTCCGTTAGCGTGTCCGGCAACGGGTTCTCTTCCATCTGGTGCGCCGCCTGCTCCGGGGTCAGGCCCGTGAGCAGCAGCTGATAGGCCCGTAAAATGGCCACGTCCGGCGCGTCCTCGGGCGAGATGCCGAACTCCTGGCCCGCGTCCAGCACCGGATTCACGTAGCTCAGCAGCGACATCCACGCCGTGGTTTTCGGGGTGTTCAGTCCCCCCGGAAAGGCTTCGGCCCGCTCCAACCACTTGCGGCACGCCAGCTCCGCGTGCCACGCAAAGCTGGACATGCGCAGGAACGTATTCAACTCGTTGTAGCGCGTGAACTGGGGGCCTTCTTCGGCCCAAAATGAGGGTTTTTTGGGGGCTTCTTGCATCCTACAAGATACACCCAAAACCCCGTATTTTCCCCGTTTAAGGCCGTTTTTAGGGTGTAAAAACCTTACTCTGGGAAATACTTTTTGACCGCCTTCGGATTGTCCCGTTTCAAGTCCAAATACCCCTTCGATAACCAATCTAGGTTGGCCTTCTGCCGGGCCTGCTGCTGCTGCAGCACGACCACTTGGGCCTGGGCCTCGCCTTTTTGATTCCACAAGTAGAAGCTCAGGCATATCAGGCTCAGGAACGCGACCACCACCCCCAACCCGAGCCGGCCACTGGTGAAGCCCCAATACTCCCCCACCACGGGCACGCTGCGCGGAATCTGCGCAATGACCTGCTGCAGCTGCGCCGTGCCCGTGGTGAGCGTATTTTCCACCTTCTCGGGCGTGGCCAGGTGCGGCTGGATGGCCTCGGCTACGCTCTGGTAGTTAATGACAAACCGCACCTCCTGCTTCACCTTGGCCAGCACCTCGTCTAGCTCGGCCCGGCTCACCGGCTGGCCCTGCTCTAAGCTGCGCTTGTTCAGCGCCTCGATGCCCCGCCGTAGCGCGTTTATATCTTGAAGTAGCTCTTGCATAAGTCGTTGCTGAAAAGTTAATCCCCCATTTCAAAGCCTCGGGACTGCTGCCGGCTTGGTTTTGGGGCAACCTGCTGCTGCTGCTTGGCCTGGGCGTACTCGGCCGCCAGCTTGGCCAGCGCGTAGTCCTGGCCCACTTGCTGCCACGGCTGGGCCGGGTCCTGGACCTGGCCTAGCTCGCGGGCCTTGGCAAAGCCCGTTTCCAGATTGCCGGCGCTGTACTCGCGGCCCACCTGGCTGCCCTTCACCCGGTGCCCGTCCTGGGCGAACACCACCCCGGCCGGGCTCCCGTCCTTGCGCCGCGTCAGTTCCACTTCGATGCCTCGCGGGCGCAGCGCCTCGCGCAGCTCGTCAAAGCTGCGGGCCTGGCCCGCCGTGTAGCTCAGGGCGCGGCCAATGTCCTGCCGGGCGCGGCTCCACTCGGCCGACTGCTCTTCTTTGGGAGTGGTGGCCTTCGCCTGGGCCGGGGTCGGGCCGATTTCCAGCGCCTGCTTGCGGCCCACCTGGTCGGCCACTATCAGCCCGTATTCCTGCTCGATGCCCTTGCACACGTCCACGCTCCGGGAGCGAATAAACTGGTCGCTCACCGTCTGCCCGTTCAAATCCACCCGGTTCACCACCAGGTGCATGTGCGGGTGGGTCTTGTCTTTGTCGTAGTGCCGCACCACGGCCCATTGCGTGTTTTCCGGGTCGATTTTTAGCCCCTTTAGGTAGTCCTGGGCAATGCGGCCCATCACCTCGTTGGTCACCTTCTCCTTTTCCTCGACCGGAAAGGCCAGCGCGACATGCAGCACCGCCTTGCCCAACCCTGGGCGCATGGCCCGCACCGTGTCAAAGTCCGCCGCCATATGCTCGGCGCTATCGGTGCGCACCCCGTGCGCGGCCAGCACCTCGGCTCCTTTGCCGGGGGCCTGCTCCTGCAGCACGTACCGGCACATGGCCCCGAACGACTGGTTCACCTTCACCTTGCCAATCATGCCCCCTTGCCCGTGAGCTGCTTCAGCAGCTGGTGCATCTGCCCGAGTACCGTCGTGGCCCCGGTGCGCTGGTCTTGCTGCAAGTGGGCCAGCTTGGTCAGCTGGTTCAGGTTCGCCGCCATGCCGGTCAGCTGCACCAGTTGCCGCGCCGCTTCCGGGGTCGGCGGGGCCGGCAGGACCGTGGCCGTGTCCCGCTTGCGCCACACCGACCGCAGCACTTCCCCCTGGCTCAAGTTGTACCGCTCGGCCTCCTGGCTCAGTCGCTCGTGCTCCGCGTCGGTCAGCCGGACGCTCACGACATGGCGCTGCTTCTCGGCCAGTGGGCCGGCCTTACGGCCTCCTTTCCGGGAGCGGGGGGGCGTGGAATCAGGGGCGGCAAGGTCAGCCATAGAGGGGTCCCCAAAGGGGCAAGTGTAGTGAGCCGGAGGCGAACGGGTTTACTGAATTGCGCGAAGCGCGATTCAGTAAACACATCTTGCGAAAAACGTTGAACGATTCCAGAACGGGCTACCAAGGTACGGCTTCCCACACGCCCGCGCAACCCTGGCCCACTCTTTTCGCTGTGCCCCCCCGGATTGCCTGCCCGTTGTTTTTCGCTCCGGCTCTGTTGCCCCTCCCGTTGCCTCCTGCCGGCTGCTCCGAGTGTTTCCCTTGCCGGCAACCTGCCCACCTCGTCCTGGCCACCAGCTGCACCACCTGGCCACCGTCCCACCTGCTCATGCGTCCCCGGCCCCGATGTTGTTGCTTTCCCTTTTGTTCCTTATCCGGTCCGTTTCCTCAGCTGCTTCCGTTTCTGTGGCCCTGGCATTCCCAAGTTCAAAGCAGTACATAAGCACGGCATTAAGCTTTATAAACTGTTGATTACTAATAATATATAGTTTATTGAATGCGCGCAAGTTACTGGCTTCTAGGACTTTGCTGTTTTTGTTTTGCTCGCGCCGTTGTACCCCTGACCAGACCTTAAAAGCCTTTTTTTCTCGCGCGAGCACCAATTGGTGTATTTGAAAAGCTTTGTTCTATTTGAGGGCTCAACATTAGTGCTTATAATCAATTGACCGTAAGTAATTTGTGAAGGTAAAAAAAAGTCGAGAAACGGGTTTTAGTGGGTGAGAAACGGGTTTTAGTGGGTGAGAAACGGGTTTTAGTGGGTGAGAAACGGGTTTTAGTGGGTTGAGAAACGGGTTTTAGTGGGTTGAAAACGGGATTCAAAAACGTAATCCGAATACAATACCCGTTTCTTGCTTATAATTGCCCAACAATCAGCCAGTAGCACCTTATGGGCAAGGAACTAGAAGTTCGCCAACACAACGCTTTAACCAATGCTCGGTACGAGTATTCAGAGCTGCAGCTTGATTTGCTGTTCTTCCTTATCTCTAAGCTTAAAAAAGACCAGCAGGACAGGATTTACGAGCTAAATATCAAAGACTTGTCTCTGTTAACTGGCAAGAAATATAACGCTGCTTACCTCCACAAAGCGACTGCTGACATGGGTAGCCGTGTATTTGAGGTGCAAACTGAAACCCGGTACCGGCAGCTATGGATGTTCCAGCGTGTGGACTACCTACTTGGGCAAGGAATCATTGAAATCAAGCTCACAGAGGACATTACGCCCTACCTGTTTGACCTGAAAGAGAACTTCACTAGCTATCAACTGGCTTCGGCACTGCGCCTCACGAGCAAGTATGCTAAGCGGATTTATCAGTACTGCAGTCAATGGAAGGACCAAGGCGAAACCAAGAAGTATGACATTCAGGATTTTAAGATGATGCTCGGCTTACTTGACGACAAAGGCAAAGACAAAGCCATAAGGATGAGTGACTTTCGTGAAAGTGTGCTAGATGTGGCCGTGAAGCAAATCAATGAGCACACCGAACTAAACATCAGTTACAAGCTTGAAAAACGAGTTAGGACTTACAAAAACATCGCCTTCACAGTTAAGCCGCAAGCCTTGGCCGAAACCATCCCTTTCGACCTGGTGGCCACCGCTCAGGACGTGCCGGGCGTCCAACAGAGCCACCTCGACAACGCCGCCCGCATCCTCGACGAGCTGCGCATCACCGACGCCAAGCACCGGCAAACTATCCTGGCCAGCGCCGCCCACGTAGCAGAAGTCAACCGCTACAACCACGACCTGAAAACGGGTAAGGTCAAGGCCAGCCGCAATCCGGGGGGCTTGCTGCTCGTGCGCCTGGGCCTAGTCGCGGCAAAAAATGCAAAAGCCCCTACCGTCTAATCCGTACCTTTACAGAACGATGAAAATCACGCTCGAAATACCCGATAATCAGGCTGACTTCCTGCTGGAACTGCTGCGCAACCTGCCTTTTGTCAAGCTGCGGGGGCAAGCTGCAAAAGCCGTTGTTATGGACGAAACCGCGCATTTGCTCTCCTCGCCCGCCAATGCTGCCCGACTGTACGCCTCCCTGGAGCGCGACCGGCGCGGCGAACGTGAGACGCACAACTTGGCTACGCTCTAGCCTGGCCGCCTTGCGCCTGGTGCATCCGTTGGCCCCGCCTCACCGGCGGGGCTTTTTTTATGCTTCAGCCGCCAGCCATCAGACAAATTCACCGGGAATGCTTTGCAGCTTGCGATGTGGTTTCGCAACTCGGCAACGCAACAAGCCAAAATATTGTCTGTCAGTAATTTAATATTATTCTCTGATTTTTTTGCGGTTGTTCGTCGGGCTTGGCCACTGGGGCTATTTAGGAGTGAATAACCTGAACAGCTCTAAAATTATTTCCCGCATCAGTGGCCGGGGAGGCGCCAGCACCTATTTTTTAGGTAGGCCCTCTACTCGGCTGCACCGAAACGCAATGGACAACAAGAAGACCACCACCCAAACCGCCGGCTCGATGACGTTGAGCTGGGACGCCGCCGCCTGGGAAGATTTTCAGTACTGGCTCGACACTGACAAGGCGATGGTACGCAAGATTCGGACCCTGCTCAAAGAATGCCTGCGCACCCCCACCACCGGCACGGGCAAGCCGGAACCCCTCAAACACGACTTCGCCGGCTTCTGGTCGCGCCGCATCAGTGGGGAGCATCGGCTGGTTTACCGCTTTGAGGCCAACCTGGTGTACGTCCTGCAATGCCGCTTCCACTACGCCAAGTAGGATTTTGGGGGCAGTGGGGAAGTATAATTCTTCCCTTTTGTTTCTTCCTTTCGTCCCTTTACATAATGTCGCTTATCCGACAAGTCTTGGAATCCGTGCGGGTTTTGGGTGCTCTCCGAGGCGCGGCCGGCGTGGTACTTTTCCGGTTTCGGGCCTCATTTTCTGACATACTGACCAACTACAAGCCTCGCGCTCGGCGGGGTCCTGGGCAACCGTTCTGGCGTACGAGCATCTTGCTTGCGGGTGCGATAGCTTACGTGCCTGCCGCGGCCCCCATTCTTAGCAATCGTGGAGGCGGTTCGCATCGGATTTTTCAACGCTCAATTTGCCGTATGCTACGCCAATCACTTCTGCTGTTTTGTTTGCTGGCAATGCTGGCCCCAGCGCACGCTCAATCTACGGTCCGGGTGGTGGGTACCGTCAGCAGCCGCTCCACTGGGCAGGGCATTCCATTCGTTAATATTGGCCTTCCTCGGCGCGGCCTGGGCACGGTGAGCGACGAGCAGGGCCGCTACCATTTGCCCTATAATGCGGCCTACGCAGCCGACACGGTGCGCATTTCCAGCGTGGGCTTTAAGCCGCTGCTGCTTCCCTTCGCAGCCCTGCTGGCCGAGCCGGTCATCAGTTTGGTGCCCGAACCGGTGGTGCTCAACGAAGTGAGCGTGACAGCCGCCGGGGCTTACCAGCATCCCAATACGGCGGGACTGGCCAAGGCCACGCCGCGCATGAACTTTCACATGGGTGCCAACGAGTTGGGCACGGAACTGGGCTGCCTCGTGCACCTACAACACCGGCCCGCCCTATTGCAAAGCCTGCACTTAGTGGTGCTCAAAAACGAGGCGGGCCCCCTCACCTTTCGCCTGAACATCTACCGCCTGGACGCCCAGGGCCTGCCCACGACCGAAAAGCTTCTGGCGCGCGACGTGCTGATAACCGCGACGCCCGAGGCCGGCGTGCTGAGCGCCGACATCACGGCCGACCATTTGGTGCTCAACGAAGACTTTTTGCTGGCGCTGGAGTGGGTAAAAAACCCGATGCCGGCGGGTCCCGACCTCACGCAGCGCATCAGCTTCGGGGGGGCCATGAAATATGGGGCCCAGCTCTATTTCCGACGCACTAGCCAAGCCCCCTGGACCAAACCCAGCTTTACGAGCAATATGCCCGCGCTGGGAATGCGGCCGGTAGTAGCACTTTATGCCACCGTGAAGGATTAAGGAAGGTTTACAGTTAGCAAGCTGCTCCTTGCTCCTGATAACGCGTTATTGCCTAGCTATTTCGTTTCGGCTGGGGCTGCTGGCACGTAGGGCGGGAAAAGCTGCTGCGTCGTCTGGCGCATCGCCTTCGTGGTGCTCATGTCCTTCCGAAATCGCTGAATTTGTCTTTGGTAGTAGTCCCGTTCGACTCCCACGGCCTGCGCGACGCCCAATAGGTGGTCGTATTTCGCCTGCGGCACTTGCGAAAACAGGCCCATCCCGGCCTGCGTCAGCAGCACGAGCACCAAGGGCACCACAGCTGCCAGAGCGGCGGCTTTCCAGTTGGTGAAGCCTAACACCTCGCCCTCAACGGCCACGGCGCGGGGGATGCGCTCCACCACCGCTTGCAGCTGCGCCGTGCCGGTGCTCAGCGCCGCACCGATGGCGGCGGGGGTCGCCAAGTGGCCCTGTATCTTTTGGGCAACCCCTTCATAATTAATGCTGTACGTGGGCTTCGCCTGGGCCTGCACCGTGGCCTGCACTTTCGCTAGGGCCTCGTCCAGCTCGGCCCGGCTCACCGGCTTGCCCTGCTCCTGAGTGCGTTTGCTCAACGCCTCAATGCCCCGGCGGATGGCGCTAATATCGTCAAAAAGCTCTTGCATGGTGTAGTAATGAGTGAGTTAGTCCCCGATGCCGAACCCCTTCGACGGGGCGCGGCCCTGCTCTTTGGCTGCCGGCTGTGCCTGGCGATGCTGCTGCGCCCGCGAAACCTGTGCATACTCGGCGGCCAGCTTCGCCAGCGCGTAGCCCTCCGCAACCTGTTTTAGCCCCGCTGCGGCCTCCGGGCGCTGCTCCTGCACCCGTGGCTGGTCGAAGCCCTGTTGAAGCTGGCCGGCGCTGTACTCGCGGCCCACCTGGCTGCCCTTCACCCGGTGCCCCTCCTGCTCAAACACCACCCCGGCCGGGCTCCCGTCCTTGCGCCGCGTCAGCTCTACGCCGATGCCGCGCAGGCGCAGGGCTTCGGTCAGCTCCTCGAAGCTGCGGGCCGGGCCGCTGGTGTAGCTCAGGGCGCGGCCGATTTCCTGCCGGGCGCGGCTCCACTCGGCCGACTGCTGCTCCCTGGAGGTAGTTGCCTTCTCCTGGGCCGGCGTGGGGCCGATTTCGCGGGCCTGCTTCCGGCCCACTTGGTCGGCCACTATCAGCCCGTACTCCTGCTCGATGCCCTTGCACACGTCCACGCTCCGGGAGCGAATGAACTGGTCGCTCACCGTCTGCCCGTCCAAATCCACCCGGTTCACCACCAGGTGCATGTGCGGGTGGGTTTTGTCTTTGTCGTGGTGCCGTATCACGGCCCATTGCGTGTTCTCGGGGTCGATATGCAGCCCCTTTAGGTAGTCCTGGGCAATGCGGCCCATCACCTCGTTGGTCACCTTGCCCGCTTCCTCGACTGGGAACGCCAGTGCGACGTGCAGCACCGCCTTGCCCAGTCCGGGGCGCATGGCCCGCACGGCATCGAAGTCTGCGGCCATGTGGTCGGCGCTGTCGGTACGCACCCCGTGCGCGGCCAGCACCTCGGCCCCTTTGTCTGGAGTCTTTTCCTGGAGCACGTACCGGCACATCGCCCCGAACGACTGGTTCACCTTCACCTTGCCAATCATTGCACGTCGGGAGCCAGGCGTTTCAGGAGCTGGTGCATCTGGCCCAGCACCGTCGTGGCCCCGGTGCGCTGGTCCTGGCCCAAGTGCGCCAGCTTGGTGAGCTGGTTCAGGTTCGCGGCCATGCCAGCAAGCTGCGCCAGTTGGCGGGCCTGTTCCGGGCTGGGCGGAGCCACCAGCTTCGCGGCCGTGTCCTGCTTCAACCACACCGACCGCAGCACCTCGCCCTGGCTCAGCCGGTGCCGCTCGGCCTC
>Ga0209511_1003719_pt1 | contig 11535 bp, 13 predicted proteins | sample SSSSmetaG_FD_184141 | JGI IMG/M metagenome (GOLD analysis project Ga0209511, IMG submission 184141) | Glacier valley bacterial and archeal communities from Borup Fiord, Nunavut, Canada, to study Microbial Dark Matter (Phase II) - ​SSSS... | ecosystem: Environmental > Aquatic > Freshwater > Ice >... | reverse complement strand
GAACCGGTTGCCGGAAAAGCAAACTGGAATATTTATTCTATGGCACGCGAAGGCTTGCGAAAAAAATTGCCGGGCGTCTTGCATAGATCAATGCAAAACTACCATGAGTTTATTTTGCATAATATTAGAGTTGGAACTAATGAAGATATGGTGGTTGCAGATGTTAAAGTTCAGCGCATCGACAGCCGGGATTCGTTAAAGGACATGATCATGGTAATATTTACAGATGTAACAGCACAGGTTGAACCTGAATTAACGCTTAATACCAGTAAATTGAAATCAAGGGGACGTCTGAAGGATGTGAAGATTCAATTACAACGAAGTGAGGAAGATTTGCAAGTCATGCACACAGAAATGCTATTATCCCAGGAAGAACTGAAATTCACCAACGAAGAGCTGTTATCTACCAATGAAGAATTGCTGTCAACCAATTATGAACTTAACTCTTCGATGCAGAATATGCAGAGCCTTAATGAGGAACTGCACGTTTTGAATTTTGAGTTACAAAGCAATGTTAATGATTTTATTGTGGTTAATGATGACTTGAAGAATTTGTTAAACAGTACCGGGATTGCTACGCTTTTTCTCGATAAAGCGTTAAATGTGCGTAAGTTCACAGACCAGGTAACCAATATATATAAACTTCGAAATACAGATATTGGAAGACCCTTTAACGATTTAGTATCTGATTTGCAATATCCTCAAATGGAGAGCCATGCCCGACAGGTGCTCCAAAATCATGCATTTGTAGAAAATGAAATTGCGACCAACGATGGACGTTGGTTTATTGTAAGAATTATGCCTTATCACACACGCGATAATCGCATTGATGGATTGGTGTTAACGTTTACCGACATTACAATGGCTAAAAAGGCACAACAAAAACTGACCTTTTCGGAAACACGTTATCGCCGGCTCTTTGAATCAGCGAAAGACGGAATATTAATCCTCGATGCCGAAACCGGAATGATTATGGATGTGAATCCATTTTTAATTGAGATGCTGGGTTATTCAAAGGAGCAATTCACCGAAAAATCAATTTGGGAAATCGGGTTTTTAAAAGATATCGTTGCCAATAAAGATAAATTTTTGGAAATGCAACAAAACGAAATAGTCCGTTACGAAAACCTGCCATTTGAAAGGGCTGATGGGAAAATGATTAATGTTGAGTTCGTGAGCACTGTCTATTTAGTATCAAATGAAAAGGTAATCCAATGCTTTATTCGCGAAGTCAGCAACCACATATCTACTGGGAGATGACTTCCGCTGTAAATTCTAGGGCCGGATGAAACTTTACATCAAAAATATGGTGAGTAATCGTTGCAAAATGATTGTGAAATCCGAACTTAAAAAATTGGGATTGCATTTCATTGTTGTGAATTTGGGAGAGGCAGAAATTATGGAGAGCATCTCTCAGGATCAACGCGTCCTTCTAAATAAGAATCTTGAAATGTATGGCCTTGAATTATTGGACGATAAAAAAAGAGTGCTAGTCGAGAAAATCAAAAATGCAATTTTGGAATTGGTCTATTATTCAGAAGAACAGCCAAAGGTTAACCTTTCCAATTATATAAGCGGAAAACTTAATTACGAATATACCTATTTAGCCAACCTTTTTTCGGAAAATCAAAGTATAACCATTGAACATTTTTTTCTTGATCACAAAATTGAAAGGGTCAAAGAATTGCTTATTTATGATGGGTTAAGTCTTACCGAGATTTCCTATAGACTTAACTATAGTAGTGTCTATCATCTGTCGAACCAGTTTAAAAAAATGACTGGACTATCACCAACTAATTACAAAAAGCTAAGGATGTTAAAATCGTAACAATTATATTTTATGATTATCTGAGTTCACCAATTGTCCTTGGGATGCCAGCGGTTACGAATTCAGCACTTCAAACTCATCAGTTATAACCACAATAATCGATGATATGAAAAGGATGATGGTTGCAAAGGTGCGCGAAGTTGAAACTTTAATCAACTTTTGAAAAATTGGGAGCTCTGCTCCATTTTTTTGTTCGTTAAAAAGATTTATTTTTCATAAAAGCTCAATTTTATTTCATATTTTAGTACTCAAATATCCAGCATCCTATATTTAACCTCTTAATTTACTTTTTATGAAAAAGACAACTTCATGTAAAATTGAATTAACGCATCCATTCACTGAAAATATCAGAACTGCACATGAGTATTTCGATCAGGGAAATGAAAAATTTAATTTAAAAGATTATAAAGGAGCAATCGCGGCCTATACGAAAGCTATTGAGATAGATCAAAAAAATACAATGTCCTATTATTACAGAGGTCGGGCAAAGATCTTACTTCAAGACATGAAAGGTGCAATTAAAGACTTTGAAACGGCTGTCAAAATTCCATTAATAGCTAAGAATTGATTTATAGGTATTGCTTCTATCCTGATTTATAAAGGCAAAATCATTCATAAAAATCAACTTATTCCAAGCACTTCATGAAAAAGGAAATATGGCGACAAAACTGGCTGGATGCTATTCAAGAGATGAATTCAAGCGAGTTACAAAAAAAAAAGTTGGATCATATTGGCTAACAATGGCTCTCACTGGTCATATATTAATTTTATTAGCTTTTACTTCAGTGAGATGCTTTTTGGGTTCGATAATAAGTATCGTATTAATGAAGAGAATTGTTCTTCTAAACAAGAATATGAAATCATAAAAGAGTGGCGTCAAGTACTTAAAAACTACGTTCCACCTAAAGAAGATGATTCTAATTTTGCAGCCCCATTAAATAATATTGATGAACTTTCTATTTTAAATCCGGAATTAATTGCCAAACAAAGATCTACATTGGTTATTCCGGAATTTGAAAAGATGTATTTGAAATAAAATTCCTTCTCTGATATTTTCCCCTGTTGAACTATATTTTCCTCTGATTCTAAATTTATATGTGATTCGGATCATCCGTGTAATCATTTCTATATTCGTCTAACTCTTTTCTGAGAAGATCTCTCTCCTACAATTTTTCACCAAATGTATTGATCGCCAGCCGGAAAAGTCAAGGGCCGGAGGGTTGACCTTTCTGATATTCCGTAGTGTCACCCCCACGGCACTTCGTGCTCGGTCACTTTCTCTTTTGTGGTTTCCTTCCTCCGGTTGAAACTGACATTCCGCCCTTGACAAGAATCCGCTTGGCTCAATTTTCACTGGTTCAAATTATAGCGAGCCAGATGCTTAAATAAATCCGGAAGGCACCGGTGAAAAATATGAAGATGGATAATTGGAATTTAATCAGCATTTACACGACGAAACAGGCCGTTGCTGATGGTGTATTGATCCGGGTCGATGATTCCCTGTCACAGGAAGCGGGGATCAAATATCCCGTTTACTTTTCCCTGGGAGTCTTTTCAAAGTATGTTCAGGTTCCGGCCGGTTATCAGGATGAACAGGATAGTACAGGCCGCCTTTTTGATCTGCTGAACACATTTGTATATGCTGCAAAAAGATGTTCCGGCAACTTCCTGGAATATCATTTTGTCACGCATACCCCCGATGATGATAACAGGGAACCGAACGAAGTGTTTACCGGTGGTGACCGCACTTATCGTCTTGTAAAGCTCAAAGCAACGATCGAAGGTCAGGATTTTGACGACCCGTCACCCGCGATATTCATCCTTAAACCACAGGAGGATTAACCATGACACGCACATTTAAACTCCAGCCAAAGTATGTTTCAAGGAAATATACACGTGACATTAAGGTAATTCCAAAGCTGACCATCTCCGGCAACTGGCTTCAGAAAGCTGGTTTTCTGCCCCATGAAATCATCTATGTGAAGGTCGAAGACGGCCGCCTTGTCATCACCTCTTATCAGCCAACCGAATAATTAACAATGGCGTGCCAGGTGCCAATACAAGTCCTAAAGGCCCTATGTTTGTAAAGTGTAGCATAAGTCTCGAAATTTATTAATTTTAATTTACCACAATATAAACAATAAAAAACAAGACTTATGCTTTCACAAAGTAACAAAATTGATTTTAATGGCCAACACTTTTATGTTGGCTTAGATGTACACCTAAAAAGTTGGAAGGTTTCAATTATGGCCGAAAAGCTTACACTAAAAACCTTTTCACAGGATCCGAAGCCGGAACTATTGCATCATTATCTGGTGAAAAATTTTCCGAATGGTACTTACCATTCAGCATATGAAGCTGGATTTTGTGGATATTGGATTCATAATAAGCTTATGGCTTTAGGAATTGATTCCATTGTTGTTAATCCTGCTGATATTCCTACAACAGATAAGGAAAAGGTTAACAAGACGGATAAACGAGACAGCAAAAAAATTGCAAAGTCACTGCGGAACGGTGATCTGAAGGGAATTCACGTGTCCTCACTAAAGACCCTTGAAGATAGGTGTCTGGTGCGAACGCGTGGAACAATTATGAAAGATCTTACCCGCAATAAAAACCGGATAAAATCCTTCTTGTACTTTCATGGAATTGAGATACCGGAAACATTTACACATTCATCAAATCATTGGCCCAACCGATTTATAAATTGGTTAAGGAGTATTGAACTGGTAGAATACAGTGCTAAAAAGTCACTTAATCTTATAATTGATGAGAGCGATCATCTTAGATTATTAATCTTGGATGCTAACAAGGGAATCAGGGAATTGTCCCAAAGTGAAACATATTCAAATCAAGTCCACCTTTTACAAAGTATACCCGGGATTGGTATATTGACTGCAATGATCATATTGACAGAAATTGAAAGTATAAACAGATTCTCAAACTTTGATCAGTTATGTAGCTTCATTGGCTTGATTCCATCTACAAATTCTAGTGGCGAAAAAGAAATCATCGGGAAATTAACACATAGGGGAAATAATTTTCTCCGAAGTGCAATTGTCGAGAGTGCCTGGGTTGCTGCAAGGAAGGATATGGCTCTAAATAAAAGTTATCACGATTATTGTAGGCGGATGGAACCTAATAAGGCAATTATCAGGATAGCAAGAAAATTGTTAAATCGGATTAGTTACGTTTTAAAAAACAATGAACCATACGTATATTCTGTTGTAAAATAAGACTTTATACTATAGAAACAATTTTTGTGAGACCGCTACCCATGCCTTGCAGTTCTGAAATTCAAAATCTGCTACCCTAAGGATGCGGCTCACATTCTATGAAAAATGAAACGAGGCACTACAGCCTGGAATTACAATCCGGATCTGTTGATAGAAGGGTGTTTTTATAGGAATTTTATTTGTGACAATGCAATGTGGTTTTCTAAGCCATAGTGGGATTCCTGCATCCGTATAAAAAAGAAGGGCATTTAAAGCCCTTCCCGGATGCAGTTCATCCATAAAGCTTATTGCTAGCAGGTTGCTCCCCAGCAGAGCCTGTTTCCTCTTAGGCTTTACAATAGTAAAGTTGCACTTAAAATATAAAAATATGAAAAAAAGCCCCGGAAAATTTGGATTACAACATAGAGGGCATGGGCAAAACAAATGACTGAATTTCAGTTTCTTGAAAATCTTGAATTCTACCAGCGCCGGTTTGAAAAACATCACCACAAGTTTATCAGGGATTTAAACATTTATATCCGGAATAATCGTGTGCATGATAGTTAATGAGGCGGCGATTCCTGGTAAAAAAATGCGGATTGAAAAGCTTCCGAATGATCTACGGCTTTCGATCGCATTCAATTATTCATTGATAGTTTCCTGGCTTCAAAATGCTTATCCGCTGATTTTTCATTCCCCTAGCCATCTTCCTGATCCCGCTGTCAGTGTAGATGGTATCCGCCCTGATATCCGCACCAAAGATTCCGGATGGCTAAAACTTTTTGAATCTTTGGTAGGAGATGACCTGATCCACCGGAATAAATATGCAGAACTTCCGGTTAACGTTGTGCTTAATTACCTGACAGTAAAATATAAAGAAAATGTAAGGGTTCATTCATCCGTTTAATTCGTGTAATTCGTCAAATTCGTTATAATTCGCATCTTATGAAGACAACCTTTTCCGATGTGATCGAATATTTCAGGATGCTCGCTTCGCAGCATGTTTCCATCGGCCACAGCGCCGCAGAAAAACACTTTTACCGTTTTGAAATTGAGGAGGTACTTTCCGGTCTGAAAACGATCAATTACCCTGCATTAATATTGGAGGGTTACCGGTTTTCATTGATCGATAAGCACAGTGACAACGTGTTGAAGGAGAGGACAGGGGCCTTTATCCTATTGGACCATCTTTCCGATGTTTCCGATTACGATGCAATGCATTAATTGTGGGACCGACTTGAATCGATCTGCGATGACATCATCGCCCGGGTGAAATCCGATAAGTACAATGCAGCAGCCAGAGCTGTCCGTGACTTCGATTTAAACAACATTGAATTTGCGCTGATCGCAAACGAAAATGACAAGAATTTCGGCATCCGGTGCACGTTTACAATTACATCCCCTTTCTCAACAACGGTCGATCCATCCAGATGGAATTTAAATGTTTGTGTTCCTGTTTAATTTCAAAATGAAAAATTGCAATGACCATCACTTCCTTATCGCCACCCCGCATTACCGCGTCCTCCTTAACGAATACCGATGTTCAGGAACAGAACGAAGCGGTTTCAAAATGGTCTTCGATGGTTCAGCGGCGCCTGCGCCAAAGCCTCCAACAGTTTAACAACGGGAAGAATTCAACGGTTCAACGTCCCGGGCGTTCTGAGCGGATGCTTCGGACCAGCTTAAATTCCAAAACAAAAAAGAATTACGGTGTAATTGACAGGGTCTCAATTCAGTTTGAACGTCATGGTGTTTTTGTCCATAAAGGCGTAGGGAACGGATATAAAATGCAGGGTGGAACAGTGATAAGAACGGCCAAAAAAATAACGCCTGATCCCCGGCCACGGGTTGCAGTGGAATGGTTTAATCCGATCCTTGATCAATCGCTTCCTGAACTGGCCGATAAACTGGCAGATATCGGGGCAAATGCAGTCGTGAATGCAACGCGTATGATGATCAGGTAGCAATGTCAGAACAATGTTTCTCCCTTTCTTAATAAAGAAAAGGACAGAACCCGGCGATTCCATCCTTTTCAAATCATTCATTTTTTACTCCTAAATATTCCTATTATTCACAATTTATTATTCGAACTATTTTCAAAAAAGTTTCATTTTTTTAAGCATTTTTTTCTGCATTGAACTGATTTTCCATGAAATTTTTGTTTTCATGGTCTCTTGAATCCCAAACTTCTCTTTATGAAAAAAGGATGGTGCCGGGCGACTCCATCCTTTTACAAAATTCGAATTTTAAAAACCAAATCTAAATATGTATTCGAAATATTTTCAAAATTGTTTCATTATGGGAGTGACATTTCATCACAATTACGAAATTTTTATGGCTCTTTTGTTTTTCAATTCAGGGAGATCAGAACATCTATTTATTTGAAAAGGACAGAACCGGGCGGCTCCATCCTTTTACTAAAACTAACTAACCAAACTAACTAACCGGATCAAAGGTAAGGTTATTGAATTTCAGCCCCAATTTTTTAGCGTTAACGAATTGTAAAGGAATTGGAATGTAGTGTTAACTGATTCACAATCAAATTATTTTGTTTCTTCAGGTTTCTGGCGTCCCATATACCATGGTATTTCAGGGGGTGGTCTATCCTTATGAGACCGACGTTGCTGTAATGGAGCTATTTTAACTTCTTCAAGTTGTTTTTTTCCGGTCGGATTCAACATCGAGGGATCATTATTACACTTCCAATTGACCATTTCCGAAACCGGGTAGGCGTTCATCTTTTCATACGGGTAAGCATTCAGCAATCTCAAAACATCCGATAAATGGTTGGATGCCCTGATCCATTCCATCTCCTCCGATCTGGATAGAATGACGGGCATCCTTTTAATACCAATACTTTGCAGCAACGGGTTGGCCGTTGTCGTAATAATTGTAAAAGAGAAAACAGTTTCCTTCGTATCCGGGTTTTTCCATTGGTCGTAAAGCCCTGCAAAGGCAAACGGCCGTTTCTTGTTTTGCAGGAATACCAGGTAGGGTTTGTTTTGATCTGACCATTCGTAATACGCATCCGCAATCACAAGACACCTTTGAAACTGAATGGGTTTGCGAAAGGCTGGCTTTAAAAATATAGCATTGGATCCGGTGTAGCCTGGATCGTTACGACTGTTTTTATCCCCTTCTGCCCTGGCATTAATGAGGTTCATTGGTTCGTGCGCAAAAAATGGTGTCATCCCTAATTTGAATACTTGTATCAAGTGGGGAGCCTGGCCTGTGATGATATAGGTCTCATCACCTTCAGAGACTGCATACAATTTAGGGATTTCAGGTGTGTTCGGACAAAGCTTAGCATTAAACCGGGGCTCAATCCGTTGAAGGTCACTGGCCAATACAAACTTCTTACACATGATTATATATTAATCAAATTATTGATTGTAATATAATCACGTTTGGGATACAACAAGCAAATGGCGGTTGATTTATACAGAAATTAATTTTCGGGAGCTAGAAATATCACGTTTCCGTTTGTTTGATATTAGAGTCACCATGCTGTTCTCCTTTGTCCTGTATGACTGATCATAGCAAAAATAGCTTATTTGGTTATCTTGCGTCATATCGGCAAAAGTGAAATGGTCGAACCGAAAGCCATTCATCTTCAATTCACTAATTAAGGCGGTGGCTATCCCTTCCGATTTAAGCTCGGCCAGGATTGAATAGTTCCTTTTAAGAATCCGATTTACTAACCTGATCATCATTTTAGACTCACTATTCTTCTGACTATTGTAGGTATTCCGGCATTTGTTACTGCAGAATTCTCTGTCGGTTCTACCCCATACCAGTTGATTACATTCAACGCATCTCCGTATTTCCATAACGAGTTATTTAGAAGTTTATAACTGCATGACCCTCAAAACATTTTAAATCTTTGGCGTTTATTTTGGATTTTACAGGAGAATTCATCGCAGGATACGTTTTAATCGGTTATAAACGAATTTGTTCGGTTACCATACGGTTATTCACATTTTGATACTCATATATGCTAAATATTATAACATAAGTCAATCAGAATAAAATAATTACAGAGATATCGATGGGGTAATCTTAAGTTATTGAATACTTGAAAAGTTGTTCGATAAGGATGTTATCCGAGTTATTCACCCCAAATTTTTTACCCACAACGTCCGTGAAAGGATAATCTGAAATCAACCAGTTTTTGATAATATCTCTTTTCGATTCTATAGCAAACTCAATTCAGGGTAATCAATCTTCTCCATACTTTGCGGAACATTGCGATTGTTCCTTGCACTGTTTACGTTCTGCGAAACAGTGTATGCGTTCATGTCAGATTCCGGATAGGGTTTTATAAGTTCACTTATCTGGTCAGGTGTAAGGTTGGGTTCGATCCATTTCTTTTCATCTTCCCTGGAAAGGATAAGCGGCATCCTTTTTTTAAGGTTGTGAATTCGTTCCATTAACGGATTTGCGGGGGTCGTCAAAATACTAAAGGTATTTCTGATTTCACCCGTGGTTTTGTCAACCCACGATTCGTAAATGCAGCCCAGGGAAAAGAGGTCGCTGCTTTTGGTGTGAATAAAGTAGGGATACTTCACTTTGTTCTGGTCGCGCCACTCATAGAAACCGTTAATGCCAAGCAAGCAACGCTTTGTGGTAATGCTGTTCCGGAAGGAGGGTTTTTCAAATACCGTCTCACCAACAGCATTTAATGTCATGTCCTGAATATCTTTGGCGGCCTTGTTTTCCTTTATCCAGAAAGGAATAAGTCCCCATTCAAAGGAGAATATTCTGTCATGTTTAACGATTGGCAATTGTGGATGGATGAAACCGCTCACAAAATAATAGGTGTCCAAATCATCCTGGAAGGCTTGTCTGTTCGCATTATCCGCCAATACTTCTTTGTATCGTTCTGCATATTTCAGCTGCTTCTTTTCCATGTAAGCAAGGTTATAGCACATGATCCTTATTTTTAATAATCCATTTGGCGTAATGTTTTTGCAGTCTTTGGAAGGCTGCAATTAACCATTGTTTATGCATACGACATAATGAAATATTCGTTTCTGTTTCCGGTACATTTGTATTCCAAGAGGCATTAAAAAATCATCAGTTATTCAAAAAATTTAATAATCTATCAGTTTAAATTTCAATGAACTAAGAGTTATTTAGGTAGATTATAAATAGTATAGAAAAAATATTTGTTCTGAAACTTTTCTCTTTAATTGTCCGTTTATATTAAAATGGATTTCCATTTATCGGTGGACTTACATAAACCAGGTAATAAATATTGGAAATTCCGAGGTGGACCTCCTTCCATTAAAAGCACAAAAAATATGATAAATAAATCTTTCAAAAAAGACACGCAACCAACAGAAGCTGATATTCTTAAATTAGTACATGAACTTGAGGTGCATCAGATAGAACTGGAAATACAAAACCAGGAACTAAAGGCGGCACGATCTGTTGCACAAGATGTTACAGACAGCTATACTGATTTATACGATTTTGCCCCTTTGGGCTATTTCACGCTTTCCAGGGAAGGTAAAATCATCGGAACAAATATTTGTGGTTCTCAAATGCTCGGTAAATATCGTTCTGTAATAAATGATAGCTGGTTTAGTCATTTTGTTTCTGTCCAATCTAAACCAATATTTAATAATTTTCTCAAACAAATATTTGATAATAAAACCAAAGAAACATGCGAAGTATCAGTCTCCACTCAACGCGGTTTCCAAATTGATGTTCAACTTACCGGTACCATTTCCGGAAATGGGGAACATTGTTTGGTTATTGCAATTGATATTACAGACCATAAACAGTCAGAAAACAAAATACAGCTATCAGAAACTCGCTATCGCCGACTATTTGAATCAGCAAAAGACGGAATTCTGATCCTTGATGCAGAAACCGGAATGATTACTGATGTAAATCCATTTTTGATTGATTTGTTGGGTTACTCAAAAGAATCATTTATCGATAAAGAAATTTGGGAAATTGGATTTTTCAGAGATATTGCCGCAAACAAGGATAAGTTTATGGAATTACAGCAAATGCGTTATGTCCGGTACGATAATTTACCACTCGAAACGTTTAATGGCCGGATGATTAATGTGGAATTTGTCAGCAATGTTTATATTGAAGGTAAAAAGGAGGTCATTCAATGCAACATACGGGATATTACAACCCGTATTCTTGCAGAAAAGACATTGAAAAAAAGCGAAGAACAATTGCGGTTTATATCCGCAAATATTTCTGATGTCATTTGGATATACAATTTTACGCAAGCTAAAATTACCTATATTAGTCCTACGATATTCCAATTCAGTGGCTATATTCAAAATGAAGCAATTGAACAGGGACTAACCAGACTGTTATCGCCTGAGTCGGCTAAAAAAATGGTTAAAGATCTCCCGATTCGTGTATGCGAATTTCTGAATGGCATCCGCAAGACATACGTCGACCAGTTTCAGATTACCTGCAAGGATGAAATTATTAAATGGGCAGAATCTGTGACAAGATATC
>Ga0209511_1003717_pt1 | contig 11542 bp, 8 predicted proteins | sample SSSSmetaG_FD_184141 | JGI IMG/M metagenome (GOLD analysis project Ga0209511, IMG submission 184141) | Glacier valley bacterial and archeal communities from Borup Fiord, Nunavut, Canada, to study Microbial Dark Matter (Phase II) - ​SSSS... | ecosystem: Environmental > Aquatic > Freshwater > Ice >... | reverse complement strand
GTGTTTACGAGTGCCCCGCCCGAGTTGCCAGGGTTCACCACGGCATCGGTCTGAATGAACGACTCGATGCCCATGGCCCCCACCGCCTGGTCGCGGCTCAGGATGCCGATGGCCCGGCTTTTAGCCGAAATAATGCCCGCCGTAACGGTCGTATTCAGGCTGAACGGGTTGCCCACGGCCAGCACCCACTGCCCGACCTTGACATCGTCGGAGCTGCCGTATTTCACGAAGGGCAGATTATCGGCCTTGACCTTGAGCACGGCCAAGTCGGTGGTGGGGTCGGCCCCAACCAGCTCGGCCTCGAACTTGCGCTTGTCGTCGAGTACGACGGTGATTTTGCTGGCCTTCTCGATGACGTGGTTATTGGTCACGATGTAGCCGTTGGCGGCGATGATTACGCCCGAGCCGGAGCCTTCGCCCCCGCCGCCCTGGGGCAGCTGCGGATGGCCCTGCGGCATCTGCAGGCCGCCCATCCCGCCGCCCTCGCCGAAGAACTGCCGCAGCAGCGGGTCCATCAGCATCCGGCTCTGACCCCCCATGTTGGGGTCGGCCTTGTACTCGGTCATCACGTGCACCACGGCCGGCGTAACGGCGGCGGCGGCGGCCACGAAGTTCAAGCCCTCGGGCGCGTCGTAGGCCGAGCTGCGCAGGGCCGAGGTGTAGCGCACTTGCGGGTCGGTGGCCACGGCCGAGGCCGCCGGAGCCGGCGCGCCTTCGAGCAGCTTGTAGCCCCCCACGGCCACGCCGCCGCCCAGCAGGGAGGCCGCCACGAAGCCGAGCATCATATTTTTAGCTTGCATTTGGGGTTGGGATTTGATAAGAAAATGAAAGGAGAAAAAAGCCGCTAGAAGGCCCGAAGCGCGGGCAGGTGCCTAAACTACCCGCCGGGCGAAAAAGAGTTTCGCCGAAGCTATGGTCTGACCTTGGCTCAACGCCGAAAAGATACGCTTTCGTGCCCGAAAGTTGCGCCCAATCGCGGCATCCAAACAAGCGTCGTACCAAAAAAAGGCAGCCGGTGCCGGGTGCCTTTCGGCCGTTGCTCCTGGGCCTGGCGCACCCTGGCGCGGGGACTGAGCGCGGTGGCAAGCTTGTTAAGAGGAGATAAAGCCCGGCCGCGCCCGTCAGTTTGGCAGTCCTTGCCTGACGGTGTTTGAGTTCCGCGCGGCCCGTTCTAGTGCTGGGTCGGCAGCACCACCCGCCGCGCCCGGTCGGCCTCGCTGAGTCGGCCGCTAAACAGCATGTAGCGCAGGTCCAGTCCGAAAATGGGCATCACGTTGTTAGTATTGCCGGCCTCACGTGTCACTACTTGTTTAGCGTCGAAGCCCGCCAGTTCGATGATATATTCCGTCCGCCGCGCGAACCAGGGCGTGAAGTCGAAGCGCGGAGACACGCGCACCCCCATTTCGGCGCGCAGGCTGGTGAACTGGATGGTGCGCTCGCTCGGGTCGGTATCGGCCTTTTGCAGGCGCAGGCGAGTGACGGCTTCGTAGCTCAGGCGCGGGCGCAGGGCCAGCCCGGCGCTGCCTACGGGCAGCAGTTTTTCCAGGTCTACCCGGAGGCGCACGTTGGTTTGCCCGTTGGGGCCAGAGCCGCCTTTGTAGCCGCTGGTATTCACAAAAGAGCGCTCCACGCTCAGCCGTTGCCCGAAGGTCAGACCGCCCAGCACCGGCGCGCGGTGCCGGAGCAGTGCCTCTGGCACGAAGGTCTCGTCTTGGCCGCTGCCGCCCGTGAAACGGGCCGTGCCGCCCCAGCTCCAGCGCCCGTTCCAAAAGTGCTCGTAGCCCAGCGTGAGCCGCCCCGCGTCGAAGCCCAGGTGGCGCGGGTTCTCGCCGCGCAGCGCCAGCAGCAGGTAGTCGCCGTTGGCGAGCGCCAGCTCAGCCTGAGCTTCCGGCCAGAGCTGCGTCGGAGAGACCGCGCGCCGTGTCTGGGCGCTGGTAGCCGTCGCGCTGAGTAGCAAAAGAAGCAGGAAGAGGCGGCGCATACAGGTTTCTTGTTTCTTGTTGCTTGTTCAGTTGTGTTGCGCAAAGCAGCTATTTCAGAACTGAGTTTCAGCAAGCTTGACCGGACAGGGCTGAATCGGCGCGACAGCTGTGCTCCGCTCAGCCCGACAAACGAGCATTGCTCATTGCTCATTGTCCATTGATAATTGACTCAGCGTGAGCCAGGTCATCAGCCCCGCGCCCAGGCTCAGGGCTTGCTCGTCCACGTCGAAGGTCGGCGTGTGGACTGACGCGGCGAAGCGGCCATCCAAAGCCCGCGTGCCGAGGCGGTAGAAACAGGCTGGCCCTGCCTGCGAGAAATAGGCGAAATCTTCGGCGGCCATCCACTGGTCCAACTCGATTACGTTGTCGGCCCCTACGTACTCGGCCGCCGCCGCGCGCACGTGCGCCGTGAGACTGGGGTCGTTGTCGAGGCAGGGGTAGCCACGGCGGATTTCCAGCTCGCACACCGCGCCCATGCTCGCGGCCAGCCCCTCGCAGAGCTGCCGCAGGTGGGCGTGGGCCTCGTTGCGCCACTTTTCATCCAGGGTCCGAAACGTGCCTTCGATATAGACCTCGCTGGGAATGACGTTGGTCGAGCCGTTGGCGATGACCTTGCCGAAGCTCAGCACCGAAGGCAGCTTGGGATTGGCCCGCCGACTCACAATCTGCTGAGCCGCCACGATGAGATGGGCCGCCACGAGCACCGGGTCGAGATTTAGCTCCGGCATGGCCCCGTGCCCGCCCTTGCCCCGGATGGTCAGGTACAGCTCGTCGGTGCTGGCCATGTAGCGCCCGGAGCGCACCCCAATCTGCCCCACCGGCAGCTTCGGAAACACGTGCTGGCCCAGCACCCGCGCCGGGGCGGGGTTTTCAAGTACGCCCTCGGCAATCATGAGCGAGGCCCCGCCCGGCAACCGCTCCTCGCCGGGCTGGAAAATCAGCTTGACCGTGCCGCTGAACTCGTCGCGCAGCTCCGTCAGCAGCCGGGCCGCGCCGAGCAGGCAGGTCGTATGCACGTCGTGCCCGCAGGCGTGCATCACGCCCGGCACGGTGGATTTATAGGCTACCTCGTTGCGCTCCTGAATGGGCAGCGCGTCCATGTCGGCCCGCAGGGCGATGGTCGGGCCCAGACCATTGCCGCCGTTGCCCGCTCGCCCTTCGATGAGGGCCACCACGCCGGTAGTGGCCACGGTGTGGGGCCGCAGCCCCAGCTTTTCCAGCTCCGCCGTGACGAAGGCCGCCGTCTGAGTTTCCTGAAACGACAGCTCCGGGTGCTGGTGCAGGTGGTGGCGCAGCGCGGCCAGGTCGGGAGCCAGGGCGGCCGCGCGCGTCTTAATCGCAGATTTAAGGGATTGGTCGGATTGCACGGATTCTTGTAGAAATTAAGATAAGCTCGACAAGACAGGTGCCCCGTCGCAATGCGTGACTCAGGGCGTTTTGTTTATCAGCACCGACATGGCTTCCAACTCGGCGCGGGGCGCGAAAGCCCGCACCTTGCTCAAAGCGCGCACCGCGTCGAGTCGCGTGGTAAAGTCCCCGATGTAGAGTCGGTAAGTGGGCTGCTTGAAGGTGATGTAGTCGGTTTCGTCGGGGTAGCGGCTGATAAGCTCGCGGCGGATGCGCATGACCTGCTCGCGCTCCATGCCTAAGTAGGCCCGGATGCGGAAACCATTGACGTAGCGAATGTTCTGGTTCACGTAAGCCTGGTCGCGCAGGCGTTGTTCGAGCGCGGCGTTCACTTGGTTGGTCGGCGCGGGCGCGGCGGGTTTGGTGATGGAGGTGGTAGCCTTGGTCGCGGGCGCGGCGGCGGTCGGGGCTGGTAGGGCTGGAAATACGGGCCGGTAGCGGCTCAAATCTTCGGTAGCCGGGCCGCGGCTGGCTCCGGCCGCGCCAGTCGAGCGCGGCGCAGCCGGACCACTGGCCGCGCAGCCCGCCAGCAGACTCAGCAGCGGCCAGCTCAGCAGCAGGGCCAACGAACCAGCCAGGCGAAAATTAAGCAGGCGAAGAATCCGTCTCATCTGCTTGCAAGATAGCCTCACTTTGGGAGGTGCCGAGCCGGTCGGCACCCGCCGCGAGCAACGCCAGCGCCTGCTCGCGTGTGCGAATCCCGCCGCTGGCCTTGATGCGCACCGTCGGCGGCAACACACTTCGCAGCAGCTCCACGTCGCGCACCGACGCGCCCCGGCTGGCAAAGCCCGTCGAGGTTTTCACGAAGTGCGCCCCCGCCACGGCGCAAAGCCGGGCCGCCACCTCGATTTCGGTTTCGCTCAGCAAGGCTGTTTCGATGATGACCTTGAGCAGCGCGTCGTGCGCGTCGGCCAGGTCGGCGAGGTCTTCAATTTCAGCTTGCGCGGCCGCGACCTGCCCCGACTTCAGGGCCGAGATGTTGAGCACTACATCCAGCTCGGTGGCCCCGTCGGCGAGCGCGATTTCCGCTTCGCGGAATTTCACCCGCGGGCTGTTGTAGCCCAGCGGAAAGCCGATGACCGTGCCCACGGCCACGCCCGAGCCGGCCAGCTCGCGGGCGGCGAGCACCACGTAGCAGGGCGGCACGCACACGCTGGCCACGGCCCACTGCCGGGCCTGCTGGCAGAGCTGCCCGATGTCAGTCGCCGAGCAGTCGGGCCGCAGCAGGGTATGGTCGAGGTGGGCGGCGAGGTTCATGCGGGGGCAAAGGTATTCGAGTAAGCCGCTGGGCCGCGACGCTAAGCGGTCAGCGTCGTCATCAGCCGCGCCACGTCGGGGAAGGTGCTTTGTAAGTCGGCCAGCTTCAGCAGGGGCAGCAGTTGCGCGCCGTGCCGGATTTTGTGGTAGCGGCCCTTGCGGGTGTCGGTGGTGCAGCGCTCCAATACCTGGTCGGGGTGCGGCACGAGCGCGGCGGCGGTGGGCGGCAGCGTGTGCGTGAGCTTCGGCCCGTAAAAATCGTGGACAACGGCGGGCTGAGCCAGAAACCAAGCCTCCATTTTCTGCACCATGAAAAACACCTGCTCACCATAGGCAGTCAGGTCTTTCTCATTTAGCCACGCCTCGCGGGTGTCAGCGGGGCCGTCCAAATCAACCAGCAGCAGGATTTGCTGAAAAGCGCTGTTGGGCTTGGCGGCTTCCAGTCGAAACAGGCGAATGGCCCCGTTCGTGTCGTTGCACATGATAATGCGGGGCATTCGCCGCAAGCTGGCCTGGTGCACCAGCCGCCCGAAGCCGTTGCGCAGGTCGCCGTTGTCGGTGTTGCGACCACCCTCCACGAAAATCACGCACTCCGCCATAAGCTAGTAGCGGTTGCCGCCCAGCGCTCCGTCGCGCCACATCTGGCCGGGCGCGAACGCCTCGTACCAGCCCGCGAAATCGGCTTCTGTGAACTGCCGCACCTGGGTCTGGTTGTTTTCGTCTTTCTCGAACACGCGCACGGCCCGCAGCGGAAACTGGTTCAGCAGGCCCGGCGCGTGAGTCGTTACCAGCAGCTGGCTCTGCGCGCTGGCCTGGTCGAACTGCTTGCCCAGCTCCAGCAGCATGTCGGGGTGCAGGTTGCGCTCCGGCTCATCGAAAATAATAACCCGGCCCCGGCCCGGCTGGTGCAGGGCCACGAGCAGGCACAGATACGAGAGCGTCCCGTCCGACACTTGGGCGGCGTGAATGGGCGTTTCCAGCCCTTTTTCCTGCAAGTAAAATTCCACGCTCCCCTGCCCGTACACGTTCATCCGAAACCGCTGGAAATGCTCGTTTACGTCGTGCAAGCCCGCCTCAATCGCGTCGTAAGCGGCGGTAGATTTCAAGCCCGTCGTGTTCAGCACCTGAAACATGTTGTCGCCGTTGGGCAGCAGCTTGTTTACGCCCGTCGCCCGCACGGTGGTGCGCATCGGGGAGTCTTCGGTCGTGTTGAAAAGGCGGTAAATGTCGAAGTCACGTAGGATGTGATAAAAATTCGACAAAGCACCAGACACTACACCAACTATTTTGGGTAATGCCAATTCGCTGCCATCTCCTGCCATCTCAAGACTTTCTAAGTCTGGCGGCGCTACGGCGATTTCGGACACAGCTACGTGACCATCAATAGCACTTAAATAAAATTTATTGTCTGTTCGCTGTAATGTCTCACCTATAATAACCTCTGTGTTATTGTGACTAGTAATGACTATTCCATAAATAACGTCGCCTTTGTACCCATCTGCCCAGGCCGTATTTGAATCACTCGACACAGTAAATTGCAGTAGTATCTGGGATTTCTTAGCCAGGGGAAAAGCATTTTTTTGCCAAATAGATATTATTCCCCCCCATTGCGCGACTTGCTCTTGCAACCGCCCATCCATGCCCGCTTTTAGCAATTGAAATGCCCGCAAGAAATTACTCTTGCCGCTGCCGTTAATGCCGACCAGCACGTTCAGGTCCGGCTCCAGGTCAATAGTGCAGTCGCCGAAGCTGAAGAAATTGACGAGGCGAACGGACTTAATCATGTCGGTGGGGTTCAGATAGGTAAAGGTATCGGGTTTTCGCACAGAGTCAGGGAGAGTAAAAAGGAGTTTCACCGAGCGTAAGCAACTCAGTGAAACTCCTTTTTACTCTCCCTGACTCCGTGCGAGAAACCTATTCCACCAGTACGCACCGGCTGCTCAGCACGTCCTGCTCCACGGTTTTGTACTTCACGTCGCGCACCACGCGGCCGTCCATGTACTGCACGCTCACGCGGTCGTTGCGGTTGGCTACTTTTTGCGAGCGGGCGGGGGCCTGCTTCACCGGCGGTGGGGCGATGCCCAGCTCGGCGGCTTGCTCCAGGTCTTCGGGGCCAGCCCCGAGGCTGACATCCGATATTGCTTTCTGGGCTTTGAGCTTGGGCAGCGGGGGCGGGGCGGGCAGCTCGTCCTCGAAGTAGTATTGCGGCTCGTCGTAGCCGGCCGCCTGCTGGCCCACCGGCACGTCGGAGCGAAACAGGAACTGGCCCGTCTCGCGGTTCACCTTGCCCAGCATCCGCTTGAAGAGCTCAAACGCCTCGAACTTGTAAATCAGCAGCGGGTCCTTCTGCTCGTACACCGCGTTCTGTACCACTTGTTTGAGGTCGTCCATCTGGCGCAGGTGCTGGGTCCAGGCTTCGTCGATGGTCGAGAGCACGGCCACTTTCTCCATCTGCCGCACGATGTCGCGGCCGCCGGTGGACTCCACGCGGCGCAGGTTGGCCACCACCTGCACGTGCTTGCGCCCGTCGGTGAAGGGCACGGCGATGTTCTCGTAGGGCGAGTCCTGGCGCAGCAAATCGGTGACGAGCGGCAGCGCGTTCTGGCCGATGTGCTCGCTCTTGCTCTCGTAGTAGCCCACGGCTTCCTCGTAGAGTTTCTGAGTGAGCTGAGGCTCGGGTAACGCGCTGAACTGCTGGGCCGTGAGATGCGTCTCGTAGCCGAAATCCTTGATGACGGTCAGCTTGAAATCCTCGTAGTCGCCGGTCGTTTTGTGGCCGGTCGCCACTTCTTCGCTCACGTCGTAAATCAGGTTGAGAATGTCCAGCTCCAGCCGCTCGCCGAACAGCGCGTTGCGGCGGCGGCGGTACACGACCTCGCGCTGGGCGTTCATCACGTCGTCGTATTCGAGCAGGCGCTTGCGGGTGCCGAAGTTGTTTTCCTCGACCTTCTTCTGGGCGCGCTCGATACTCGAGGTAATCATCGGATGCTGAATGACTTCGCCCTCATCCATGCCCATGCGGTCCATGAGCTTGGCGATGCGCTCCGAGCCAAACAGTCGCATCAGGTTATCTTCCAGCGACACGAAAAACTGGCTGGTGCCGGGGTCGCCCTGACGACCGGCGCGGCCCCGCAGCTGGCGGTCCACCCGGCGCGACTCGTGGCGCTCGGTGCCGATAATGGCCAGTCCGCCAGACTCTTTGCTCGTTTCGCGCAGCTTGATGTCGGTGCCCCGGCCGGCCATGTTGGTGGCAATGGTCACCGTGCCCGGATAGCCCGCGCCGGCCACGATTTCGGCCTCGCGCTGGTTCTGCTTGGCGTTCAGCACCTGGTGCGGAATGCCGCGCAATTTCAGCATCCGCGACACCAATTCGCTGATTTCCACGCTCGTCGTACCCACCAGTACCGGCCGCCCAGCCTGCACCAGCGCCTGAATTTCCTCGCTCACGGCGTTGTATTTCTCGCGCACCGTGCGATAGACCTTGTCGTGCTCGTCGTGGCGCGAGATGGCCCGGTTGGTCGGAATCACCACCACGTCGAGCTTGTAGATTTCCCACAGCTCGCCAGCCTCGGTTTCGGCCGTGCCGGTCATGCCGGCCAGCTTGTGGTACATGCGGAAGAAATTCTGGAGCGTGACCGTGGCGTAGGTCTGGGTCGCGTCCTCGATACGCACGTTTTCCTTCGCCTCGATGGCTTGGTGCAGCCCGTCGGAGTAGCGGCGGCCTTCCATGACGCGGCCGGTCTGCTCGTCCACGATTTTCACCTTGCCGTCGTCGGTCAGGATGTACTGGTCGTCGCGCTCGAACAGGGTGTACGCTTTCAGCAGCTGGTTCACGGTGTGGACGCGCTCCGATTTCTCCTGGTAGTCGCTCAGCATCTGCTCTTTGCGCGCCAGCTTGTCCTCGGCCGACAAGCCCGCGTCTTTCTCAATCGCGGCGATTTCCATGCCGATGTCGGGCATGATGAACAGGTGCGGGTCCTCGCCCTGAGCCGTGATGAGGTCGATGCCTTTCTCGGTCAGCTCAATCTGGTTGTTTTTCTCGTCGATGGTGAAGAACAGCGGCTTGTCGGCCTGGGGCATCTGCCGCGAGTTGTCCTGCAAGTAGAAGTTCTCGGTCTGCTGCAAAATCACGCGCATCCCGCTCTCAGATAAGAACTTGATTAGCGGCTTGCTCTTGGGCAGGCCCCGGTAAGCACGAAACAGGGCCAGGCCGCCGTCGCCGCTCTTGCCGCTTTCCTCGGCCCCGGTTTTGCCTTCGGCGATGGCCTTGCGGGCCTGCACCAGATAGCTCTGCACCAGTTTCTTCTGCTCGTCCACCAGCCGCTGGATGCGCGGCTTCAGCACCAGAAACTCATGCACATCGCCCTTCGGCACGGGGCCGGAGATGATGAGCGGGGTGCGCGCGTCGTCAATCAGCACCGAGTCCACTTCGTCCACCATCGCGTAGTGGTGCTTGCGCTGCACGAGCTCGCCGGTTTCGCGGGCCATGTTGTCGCGCAAGTAGTCGAAGCCGAACTCGTTGTTGGTGCCGTAGGTGATGTCGGCCAGGTAGGCGTTGCGGCGCGCGTCGGTGTTGGGCTGGTGCTTGTCGATGCAGTCCACGGCCAAGCCGTGAAACTCGAACAGCGGCGCGTTCCACTCCGAGTCGCGCTTGGCCAGGTAGTCGTTCACGGTCACGATGTGTACCCCGCGCCCGCCGAGCGCGTTCAGAAACGCGGGCAGCGTCGAAACCAGCGTTTTGCCCTCGCCGGTGGCCATTTCCGCGATTTTGCCCTGGTGCAGCACCACCCCGCCGATGAGCTGCACGTCGTAATGCACCATGTCCCAGGTGATTTCGGCCCCGCCCGCCAGCCATTTATTCGACCAGATAGCCAGCTCGCCCTCGATGCGCACGTTGCTCTTGGTGCGGGCGATTTCGCGGTCCATGTCGGTGGCCGGCACCGTGAGCTGCCCGTTTTCCTTGTAGCGGCGGGCGGTTTCCTTCACGATGGCGAAGGCGGCGGGCAGCACGTCGAGCAGCGCCGCTTCGAGGTCCTTGTTGCGCTGCTTCTCCAGCGCGTCGAGCTGCTCGAAAATCACTTCTTTCTGGCTGACATCGAGGCCGGGCTGCCCGTCGAGCTGCCCTTGCAGGCCGGCGATGCGCGCGTCGAGGTCGGCGAGCTTGCCGTCCAGCTCGCGGCGCACGGTCTGGGTGCGCTCGCGGAGCTGCTCATCGGTGAGGCCGGCCAGTTTGGCATATTCGGCGTTGATGAGGGCCACGTAGGGCATGACGCTCTTCAGGTCTTTCTCTGCCTTGGAGCCAAAGAGCTTGGCGACGGTTTTGCCGAAAAAATCTAACATCGGGGGAATAAACTAGCTAAAAAAGATGCCGCTTGCGGGCAAATTTACGGCCGGGTCGGGGAAGTGAGGTGGGCTGGAGCGAAAAGCAAAAACCCCGCCTCCTCAAAAAGAGTGCGGGGGTTCGAAGCTGGCCGTTGTGGCAGACGGTACTGCTGCGGGCAGTTTTCGCGCAGTGGGTCGGGGTGTTTGGCGCAGTGTTATGCAGTGTTCCATAGCTCAACACTGCGGCAAATACCCCGACCCACTGCGCGAAATTTTCTAGAGTAACTCCTCCCGCCGCATATCGGCCACGCACCGCCCCAGCGCGTCAGCCAGCTTCGGCAGCACCAGCCCGTGGACGCTGCCCAGCGCCGAGTAGCGCGGCCGGGCCGCCGCCAATCCGAACGAAGCCAGCGGCCGGGCTTCGATGAAACCAGGGTCCAGTCCAGCGGCTTCGGCGGCGGCGCGAGCCAGCTCGGCCCAGGTGCAGGCCGTGGAGCCGGCGATGTGCCAGAGGCCGTGGGCTTCGTCGAGCAGCAAATCCAGCGACTGATTCACCAGGTCGGGCACGTAGGTGGGGCTAATGACGGCATCGTCAATGGCCGGAAACCGCTTGCCCGCGCGCCCGGCCCGCAAGGCGTGGGAGACGAAATTATGCTCGTCCCACCCGCTGAAAAACGCCGCCGTGCGCACCAGCAGCGCGCCGGGGTGCGTGGCCAGCACCTGCTGCTCGGCGCGTAGCTTGCTCTGGCCGTACACGTTGAGCGGGTTCGGCGTATCGGTTTCGAGGTAGGGCCGGGCGAGCTGCCCGTCGAAAACGAGGTCGGACGAAAAGATGAGTAGCGGCAGATTGCGGGCGGCGCAGGCGGCGGCCAGCGCGGCGGGGCCGGCGGTGTTCTCTTGAAAGCAGCGTGCCGCGTCGGTTTCGGCTTCGTCCACGCGCACGTAGCCGGCGGCGTTTACCACGGCCCAGGGCCGGTGCTCGCGCAAGCCATTCTCGATGGCGGCCGGCGCGGTGATGTCCAACTCAGCCCGGCTCAGCAGCGCGTAGTCGAGGCCGCGCGTGTGGCAGACGCGGGCCAGGGCTTGGCCCAGGGTGCCGGTCGCGCCGGTGATGAGGAGTTTGGTGGTTGAGGGTTGGGCCATATGCTATAGGTCACGGATATTGAGTGAGGTCTAATGAGGTTTACCTACTAGCCAAACCAGTTCCTCGCCGCCCGTAAAACCCCACCCCTAGCCCCTCCCCGATGGGGAGGGGAACTAGCTCTAATTTCTATTTCTAGCCCTACGTCTGTTTTAAAGCTAGAACTAGAGCTAGTCCCCCTCCCCATCGGGGAGGGGCTAGGGGTGGTGTTTTACGGGCGGCGAGGAACTGGTTTGGCTAACTCTTCAAAACACCTCTTCCAAAACCCCCGGCTCGAAATGCACCCGCTCGGGGCGCTGCCACCAGCCGGGGCCGGCCAGCACGGGGTGCCGAAACGGGCGGCCCGTGGCCAGCGCCCGCACCAGGCCGGCCAGCAGCGTGGGGCGCGGGCGGCCCGAGCGCACGTCGAACGCGCCGGCTTCGTAGTGGCCGT
>Ga0209511_1003714_pt1 | contig 11556 bp, 10 predicted proteins | sample SSSSmetaG_FD_184141 | JGI IMG/M metagenome (GOLD analysis project Ga0209511, IMG submission 184141) | Glacier valley bacterial and archeal communities from Borup Fiord, Nunavut, Canada, to study Microbial Dark Matter (Phase II) - ​SSSS... | ecosystem: Environmental > Aquatic > Freshwater > Ice >... | reverse complement strand
CTGGGATGAAGCATCTGACAATGGGTACTCTGAGTTCGGAATTGCTGGAAAGATAATTCCGTCTACGTGGGGCACTAAATGGCTAGTTAGTTTGTAGAGTCAGTTAAAAATAACGTGAAGTTTACTGAGGCACCTGCTTAATTCACAGACTCTTCACAGCTTAGGTGTGTTTGATCACCTACTTGTGGCTCATAACTAGATTAGTGTTTATACTCAGCGCCCTCTTAGCTCCTTCATTGTTGATGCTTTTATATGCACAGTGTCTCAGCCACGATTCCGTTTGTTGACCTCTCTGCTCAACATCAGCCCATTCAAGATCAGATCGAGCAGGCGATTCGAGGAGTCATGCAGCGGGGTGATTATATTTTAGGTCAAGCCCTGGCTGAGTTTGAGCAAGCCTTTGCAGCGGCGTGTCGATCGCAGCACGGCATTGGGGTCGCCTGTGGAACCGACGCGATCGCCCTCGGACTTCAAGCCTGTGGCATTGGCGAAGGAGATGAAGTAATTTTGCCCGCCAACACGTTTGTCGCGACGCTGATCGGAGTGCTTCGGGCAGGCGCAACTCCGGTTTTGGTCGATTGCGACGCTAAAACAGCCCTCATTGATCTGGTGGCTGCCGAAAAAGCCATTACGCCCAAAACTCGCGCCATTGTTCCGGTGCATCTCTATGGGCAAATGGTTTCACCGACGCTTTTGCGAAATCTCGCCAACACCTATAGTTTGCTAATCTTTGAAGACGCGGCTCAAGCACACCTGGCAGAGCGAGAAGGCTATCGGGCTGGCTCGATCGGAGTCGCTGCCGCCTTTAGTTTCTATCCAGCCAAAAATTTGGGCGCGTTGGGCGACGGGGGAATGGTCGTCACTAACGATGAAACCGTCGCTCAAAAAATGCGATCGCTGCGAAACTACGGTGCTCCTCGCAAATATTTCCACGCAGACTACGGAACCAACAGCCGTCTAGATACCATTCAAGCGGCGGTTCTCAACGTGAAATTGCCTTACCTAACAGAGTGGAACCTCGATCGCTCCCAGATTGCCGAGCAATACAATACGCGGCTCAAACCGCTTTACGCTCAAGGCATTCTCCCCATTCAAAACCAATGTGGAAAAGGACACGTCTATCATCTCTATGTGATCAGAGCACGGGTAGAAAATCAGGATGGCTCGGCGGCGTGTGCGCTCGATCGAGAAACTTTGCAAGAGAAACTCGCGCATCAAGACATTCAAACCGGAATTCACTATCCGATTCCGTGTCATCTTCAGCCTGCATTTAAGAATTTGGGCTATCGAGCCGGAGACTTTCCGATCTCTGAAACGTTGTGTCAAGAAATCTTATCTCTACCGATGTATCCAGGCTTGAGCGATCCGCAAATTCATCGGATTATAGATGTGCTAGAAGCCTCTCTAACCGCTCACTCAGCCCTCAAAATCTCGGCGTAACATTATGCGAATTCGTCTTTCTTCTACGATCGTCGAGCGCTATTGGAGCAACGCCGCCCTGATGGGTTTGCTGACCTTGCTCTATGCGCCGCTCTTGCTGCATTGGGTCGATGGCTGGCTCCGCAAAAACATCAGCATTGAGCACGAATATTTCAGCCACGGCATTATTGGGCTGCCTTTTGCAGCGTATGTTGTCTGGATGAATCGTAAACAGTGGCAGCGAATCGCCGAAAACGATCGGGCGATCGGGCTAGAAAAATTCATCGGCGCACTCTTGCTGCTCGTGGCAGGCGTTTTCTATCTCAGCGGGTTGCCCGACTTTGTAAATCTTTCTCTCCCTTGTTTGCTGACTGGAATTTGTCTGTGGTTAAAAGGGCTACCCGGCTTAAAGCTACAGGGATTTGCCTTGCTGCTGGTGTTTCTGGCAACGCCGAGCGAGATTCCTTATTTGATTGCTCCTTATACCTTGCCACTGCAAAGCTTTATCGCGGGCACAGCGGGCTTTATTCTCAATCAACTCGGTCTCAATGTCACCGTTGAGCAAATCTATTTATATGTAAATGGGCAGATTGTCGAAGTGGCTCCCTATTGTGCAGGACTCAAGATGCTGTTCACCAGTCTCTACGTCGCTTTGATGCTGCTTTATTGGACAAATCTGCTGCGATCGCGCATTGTTTCCATCCTATTTCTGATCAGCACTATCCTGATTAGCATTACCGCTAACATCCTTCGCAACACGCTCCTCACCTACTTTCACGGCACTGGACGCGATCAGGCGTTTGGCTGGCTGCATGAAGGGTGGGGCGGAGATGTCTATTCTGCTCTGATGTTGGGCTTGCTCGTCGTGCTGATTGGGGCGATCGACAAACGTTTTTCTCCGACTGACTAGGCTGCAACTCTGTTCTATTTTTTGCGATGATGATCCCCCTCCGCAAGTCTCTGCATCTCCAATCATCTAAAGCCGTGCTGCTCGTGCTGCTGCTGGTTCTCGCCGCGATCGGAGCCGCTCCTGGCTATCTGTCAGGTAAGTGGCGCTGGTCAGAGCCTCCCAAGGTGGCAACCCTGTCGCAACTCACTAAGCTGCGTCAGGTCGGATTGCAGATTCCCGGATGGCAGGTGATTGATCGCAAAACTCCGCAGGTTGGAGAACACAAATGGTTGATGCAAGAAATCACCAACGCCAACAAAGACAAAGCGATCGTGCTGTTGTTTCCTCAAAAGGGCAATCGAGAACAGCCCGAAGTCGAATGGAGTGATGTCAATGGCTTTCAAAACTGGGAAACGGACTCCGATCGGTCAGTTGACTTCACCGTTGAGAATCCCGCGACGAAAGTGACGGCTCAGTTCTTTCGAGGTCTGACTAAGCGACAGCGAGGAAGTGCTCAAGAGACAAGGCGGCAGACTTACGCCGTTTTGCAGTGGTATGCCTGGTCAACAGGCGGACATCCGGCACCGAGCCAGTGGTTTTTTGCCGATCGTGCCGCTCAATGGCAAAATCGCCGTATTCCCTGGGTCGCAGTCAGCATTTTAGTGCCGATCGAGCCGCTTGACACGATCGAGCAACATCGGTCAGAAGTCGAATCGTTGGCTCAAACCATTCAATCAACTTTGATGTCGAGCGTTTTGCGTCCTTAACAGCAACTTAAAGCATCTGTCTAAAGTCAGGGAGATAGAATAGCGACAGCTTGAAGGATGCCTGAAACGTGCAAACTATGACCCCGATCGTCCTGAATCGTCAGATCACCGCGCTATCTCTCGCGAGTGTCTACTCGGCTACATCCGCGTTACCGTTTGCAATTTTGCTTTGGGCGATCGGGGTTCAGTCTCCTCAAGCTGCCCTGAGTCAAACGCCTCTGCCACCCGCTGCTCAACCCGCGCCTCCTGCTTCAAGCTCGTTTAATTTGTATCGGCTGGGAGCCGGAGATGCCGTTGGAGTAGTGGTTCAGAGATTTCCTGATTTGAATTTTCAGGCGGTGATTGATCAAGACGGGAATATCACCACGCCTCTGTTGGGCAAAGTCGCGCTTCAGGGGTTGACGATCGACCAAGCTCAAGAGAAAGTTCGGCAGGGCGTTAACCGATATGTGATTGACCCGATCGTCCTATTGGCACTGACCAATCAGCGTCCGGTGCTGGTGACGCTGACGGGAGAAATCTCTCGCCCAGGGGTTTATCCAGTTCCAGCGCCAAGCCGGATTTCATCAGCGCTTCTCAGTGCAGGCGGGGCAACCCAGACGGCAGACCTACGATCGGTGATTGTACGGCGTACTTTGAATGATGGCTCGACCTTAGAAGAAAAGCTAGATCTGGTTTCTCCCCTCAAAAACGGCACGGCTCTCCCCGATTTGCGCTTGCAGGATGGCGATGTGGTGGTGGTTTCTAAACTAGAGCCGGGAGCCGATAAAGATTACGATCGGGGGTTAGTGGCACGATCGACCCTGGTAAAACCCCAAATCTCAGTGCGAGTCTTGAGCTATGCCAGAGGCGGATTAGGCAACGTCGTTCTCCCCAGTGGCAGCACTTTTTTGGATGCACTGACAGCCGCCGCAGTCAGCCCTGACACATCAGATTTGCGAAGAATTGCTCTGATTCGATTTGACCCCATTCAGCAAAAAGCGGTCTCGCGAGAAATCGATGGCAAAAAAGTCATTATGGGCGACCTGGCTCAAAATCTGGCACTCGAAGATAATGATGTGATCGTCGTTGGTCGAAACTTAGTGGGAAGAGTGACTTATGCCCTGAATGTGTTTACACAGCCATTTCGAGATGTGCTGGGATTTTTATTATTCTTTAGAGAACTGGGGAACGGTGCCACTAATCTCTTTGGTCCGACCAACAATCGCAATTAGCAAGTCTTACAATCAGGTTACTGAATACGTTGTGTTCCTATGACTCCGCCCATCGTTAAGCGCTATCTTCTGGCTGTCGATCGTTACAAATGGGCAATTCCAGCCGGGGTGTTTGTCGGCATGGCGGCAGCAGGTGTGGTGGTGTCTCTCCCTGACCCAGCGACGGTCTATCAGGCGAATGCTTTACTTGTGTCTAACCGTCCGCCGATCGCCTTTTCGACGATCGGCACTGAGGTCAGACAGCCGATCGAGACGTTTACCAGCGATTCTCTCGTGCCCAAGGAGATGATCGAAGCGGTTGCTAAAGAAGTGGGCGTTCCGCCGCTAGAGGTGGTGAGAAACACGAAGGTAGAGGTAGACGTGCCGAAAGCGGCAAAGGGGCAAGCGGCTCCGGCGGCTAGCTCGGCTCAAGTCGATGTCGCTTATAGTGATAGCGATCCCAAACGAGCGATCGCGGTGGCTCAACAATTTAGTCAACGCATTGTTGAACAGAGTCGGCTCAACAACTCTGCTCGATTGCGCGCGGTGATCGACTCGATCAATCAGCGGTTGCCCAAGGTGTCAGGTGATTTGAGAGCCTCAGAACGAGTGCTAGAAGAATACGATCGGGTCGAAGGACCTCAACTGATCGCGGCTCAAAACGGGACGCTAATCGGCGCAATTACGGGCAGTGAAAGTCAGCAGCGACAGCTACAGCTACAGCTTGATGGCACCAATGCCCAGATTCGGAGTTTGGAACAGCGATTAGGGCTAGACCCCAATCAGGCGTACGTCTCGTCGGCTCTCAGTGCTGACCCACTGTTAGCTAATTTACGCGCTCAGATTCAGCAAGTCGAGGCGCAGATTTCTCTCAAAGGAAAAGATCTGCGTCCCGAACACCCAGATATGGTGAATCTCCGAAAACAGCAGCAGACGCTAGAGGAGCAGCTTCAAAAACGAGCCGGAGAAGTCGTGGGCGGCAATGGGGTAGCGGCTCCATTTTCTAGCAGTGTGCGAAAAGACAGCAGCCTCGACCCGGCTCGACAGCAGTTGGCAAATGTCTTAGTCGGGCTAAAGACCCAGCAAGAAGTCTTACAGCAGCAGTTAATCTCAACGGCGCGATCGGAGCAGACTCTGCGCCAACAGTTCTCGATCGTCCCCAATCGCCAGCTAGAGCGCACCCGGCTAGAAGATCAAGTCCGGCTCAAGAAGGCACTCCACGACCAGATGCAGCTCAAATTGGTCGATGCCAAAGCCGCAGAAGCCGAAACGGTGAGCAGTCTCAGTCTTGCTAAAGCGCCCTCACTCCTGCCGACTCCGCCCAAAGTTGGCAAGAGCATTCCCTTAACGCTGGCGATCGGAGGCTTAGTCGGCTTGCTTGTTGGGGGCGGTTTGATCTTCCTGCTCGACACAATGGAGGGCAAATTCTACACCGAGGAAGATTTGCGAGAGGCACTGCGACAGCGAGATGTCATGATTCTGGGTGCGCTTCCGTTGGTGAAAGTTTGGGATGTCAAAGACTCGCCTGTTTTAATCAAATCCGACTCGCCTTATTTTGAATATTACGAGCGATTTCGCAGTAAGCTGCGGTTGACAGAAGGCAAGGCGCTACGAGTCATTTTGTTGACCAGCACGATCGCCGATGAAGGCAAAACAATCAGCGCGTATAATTTGGCGATCGCGTCTGCCAGAGCCGGAAAACGAACGTTATTGATTGAGGCAGATCTGCGATCGTCCTCTCAAGCCAACTACGTGAATCTGGCGGCTGACCCGGATAGTGTCATTGAACCCTTGCGCTATTACGGACAAATTAGTGAGTGTGTCCGTCTCGCGCCGGATGTCGAAAATCTTTATATCGTGCCCAGCGTCGGTCCGCAGCGTCAGGCAGCGTCTATTCTCGAATCGAGCGAGATGCGGCGACTGCTCGAAGATGCCAGAGGGCGTTTTGATCTCGTCGTGCTGGATACGCCCGCGTTGAGTCAGTGCAATGATGCTTTACTGCTAGAACCCCACAGCGATGGATTGGTGCTGGTTACTCGTCCGGGAGTGACTCAGGAGAGCATTTTGACTGAAGCGATCGACCATCTCAGTGAGACAGAAGATCACAAGCTGCTAGGGGCAATTATCAACGGAGTCGATGTGCAGTTCTCTCGTGCCGTTGAGGACGCGATGATGGCTGACGCGCACAATTCAGCGATCGATCGTTCTGCAAAACCGTCTACATCTGAAAAAGTGACCACGAGCAATCGCTTCTAGACCTCTGGCGGAGTCTTTTAGTTTCAAAACTCTGATCTTCCTTGCTATCCCGCCCTGAACTGAAGTTCAGGGCGAGGCAGAATCGCAGCGAGAGAGTTCTCTAAAACACGCCCTAACCTTTAGTGAGGCAACCACCCGATCGCCGTTTCCCAGAGCAGCCAAGCATTCACTCCGGCAATCAGCAAAGCAACTGCCCAACTCAACAGCTTGAGCCAGAAAGGGTTGACAAACGTGCCCATTAGTCGGCGATCGCTCGTAAACATCACCAACGGAATCACGGCAAACGAAAGCTGCAAGCTCAAGACGACTTGACTAAACACCAATAATTTCCCGGTGCTTTGCTCGCCAAAGAAAATGATCGTGATTAACGCCGGGACGAGAGCAATTAACCGAGTGGCGAGACGACGCACCCACGGGCGTAAGCGCAGGTTCAGAAACCCTTCCATCACGATTTGACCTGCTAGAGTGGCGGTCAGCGTAGAACTCTGCCCAGAAGCCAACAGCGCAAACGCAAAAATTGCGCTGGCAGCCCCAACTCCCATCAGAGGCGAGAGCAGCTTATAGGCATCTTGAATTTCAGCCACTTCATAATGTCCACTGGTGTGAAACGTGGCGGCTGCAACAATCAATATGGCTGAATTGATCAACAGCGCAAACCACAGCGCCACCGTCGAATCAAGGGTGCTGAATTTAATCGCTTCCCGCTTCTTTTCGATCGTTGGCTCCCAGGCGCGAGTTTGCACGATCGCTGAGTGCAAATATAAATTGTGCGGCATCACCGTTGCACCCAAAATCGCGATCGCCAAATAAAGCATCTCTGAGTTCTGCACGATCTCTGCTTTAGGAAAATATCCCTGAAGAATGCCCCCAAAATCGGGACGGGAGAAAATTACTTCTGCCAAAAAGCACAGCGCGATCGTGCCAACCAGCGTAATCACCAGCGCTTCGATATAGCGAAATCCTTTCTTTTGCAGCAGCAATAGGACGATTACATCTAGCCCCATTAGGCACACGCCCCACACAAGCGGCAACCCAAACAAAAGCTGTAGGGCGATCGCGCTACCCAATAGTTCTGCGAAATCACAGGCAGCGATCGCCAACTCACAGAGCACCCACAGAATAAACGACACTCTTGGGCTAAATGCCTCACGACACATCTGCGCCAGATCGCGACCCGTCGCGACTCCCAATCTTACGCACAGCGTTTGCAGCAAAATCGCCATCAAGTTAGACAACAAAATCACGCTTAAAAGCGCGTATCCAAATTTCGAGCCGCCTGCAATGTCAGTCGCCCAGTTTCCGGGGTCAACATAGCCAACTGACACCAAATAACCTGGACCTGCGTATGCCAAAAATTTGCGCCAAAAGCCTTTAACACTGGGGACTGGGATGCTGCGATGAACTTCAGAAAGGCTAGGCATCGCAACAGTCTCTTGGAAAGGCATTCACTTAATCTCCTTGACAAAAAAGATTATGAAAAGAATATGAAATCATGATATCGCAAAGAATGGGAGCAGTGGAAGAAGTCGTCATTTCAACGACTGAAATTGCAGATTCACTTCTCACCGCAAACATGAAATTAAGGCTAACACTGGCGATCGAGTCCTACGTCCTTCTTCGGTCGCAAAAAGCACTCTCTAATCGGGAATAGACGCTTGAGAATCACCAGCCTATTCAAACGTGAGTTTTGTGCTTTGGAAACGTGCGGACGAGATACCAGAAAACCGCGACATTCACGACAAAAACAATTGATTTAAGCGCTGAAAAGCCTTTTACTAACTCATAGATTTCGGGTGGAATGCTGATCCCCACCAGCATTAGCACTAGGATGTGCGCCCAGCGTTTTTGATGCCATAGCCCAACCGCCTCGATCGCCGTCACGATCGCGTAAACCATCGCTCCAATCCCGCTAAATTGCAGTGTTCTAGAATCGAAATTAAGAATCTTGTCTAAGACCCATTGAATAATTCCAACTTTGCCTTCAAGCTCGTAATTTTCAGCAAAATCCTGAAGCCCTTCGTAGTTCTTCATCGCTAACAAGAGCGCGATCGCCGTCACCATCAGCAGCGAGGCAACGAACATTTTATAAAACACAATGGCAACCAAGCCAAATGGACGCTTCTGCAAGTGACCTCCTAAGATTTGGGGGCATTGCTGAATCGATCTATGAAGCACAGATTTTACCCTCACCCTAGCCCTCTCCCTGGGGAGAAGGGACAAGATTTCTGGCTCCCTTCTCCTTGGGGAGAAGGGTTGGCGAGGGCTTGCCCCACTTCGTGAGAAGGGCAATTCATAGTTGTATTCAGCAACGCCAATTTGGGCTACGCTTCCTTCCTATTCTGCATCTATTGACAGACACCTCTCACGGTATGATATAGCCCGCAGAGGAGGATCGAGGATGACTAAGAGTCCTGATTTCACCCTCGATTCCTGATTCCTTTATAAAACCCTCATGGCACAGCAATATCGCATTACGCTTCTTCCTGGCGACGGCATCGGTCCCGAAATTATGGCGGTCGCGGTTCAAGTTCTCAAAATCGTTGGTGAGAAATTTGATCTGACATTTGCGTTTCAAGAGGCGCTGATTGGCGGGGCGGCGATCGATGCCACGGGCGAACCACTTCCCGCAGAGACGTTAGAGCAATGCAAAACCTCTGACGCAGTGCTACTAGCCGCGATCGGGGGCTATAAATGGGACACACTGCCCCGTCATCTGCGTCCTGAAACTGGGCTGTTAGGGCTGCGATCGGAATTGGGCTTATTTGCAAATCTGCGTCCGGCGACCATTTTGCCGCAGTTGATCGATGCGTCTTCTCTCAAGCGCGAAATCGTGGAAGGAGTCGATATTATGGTCGTGCGAGAACTGACAGGCGGCATTTATTTTGGGCAACCGAGAGGAATTTTCACCACTGAAACGGGTGAAAAGCGCGGGGTCAACACGATGGCATATACCGAGTTGGAAATCGATCGCATCGGGCGAGTCGCCTTTGAGACGGCGCAAAAGCGCAGCAAACGGCTCTGCTCAGTCGATAAATCTAATGTGTTAGAAGTGTCGCAACTGTGGCGCGACGGCATCACTGCCCTGTCAGCCGACTACCCTGATGTTGAGCTGTCTCATTTATATGTCGATGCGGCTGCTATGGAGTTAGTCAGACAGCCGAGGCAGTTTGATACGATCGTCACGAGCAATCTATTTGGCGATATTCTCTCCGATACCGCCGCCATGCTGACTGGAAGCATCGGTATGTTGCCGTCTGCCAGTCTAGGAGCCGCTAGTCCGGGCGTTTATGAACCTGTCCACGGGTCTGCGCCCGACATTGCAGGGCAAGACAAAGCCAATCCGCTTGCACAAGTTTTTAGTGCGGCAATGATGCTGCGTTATGCACTCAATCAACCTGCGGCAGCCGATGCCATTGAGCAAGCCGTTCTAACCGTCTTAGACCAGAATTATCGAACCGGAGACATCATGTCTGAGGGCAAAACCCTGGTTGGTTGTCAGGCAATGGGCGATGCGTTGATTAAAGCGCTTTAGAGATAACGAATATTTTTTCGTGCCAATCTCATTTTTTGCAATAGGATACAGTCGGAACGTCAATTGAGGGGAGTGCTGGTGACTAACACGATCGAGCAAGTAGGTGTGGGCGTGGACGATGAGAACATGGCGGCGTATGTAGATCCGGCAGTAGTCCGATCGGCGCGGCTGATTTATCAGATTTATTATGAAGTGCATCCCGAATTGACGGAGCCGCCCTTAGGGGTCGCCATTAATCGGTTGACCCATCGAGGCAAACTGATCTTTACAGGCAAGGCGATTTTGTTGCCCCAAGAATGTTTTGTGCCGTTTGAATGGATCGAGTCAGACGCTTATTAAAGGCTACTGGGTTTGAGTGACCTATCGTGAGGTGGGGAAGATTAGTAAAGAAAGTCGATTCGATGCAACTTTGAATTCTGCCCCCACTCCTCATGGATTTCTTACTGGCTCTCCCTGTCTCTCTGATCGTGTTTTGGCTCGGAGCCTCGATCGGCAGCTTTCTCAATGTCGTGGTCTATCGTCTGCCTGCCGGATTGTCGCTGCTCTATCCACCGTCGCGCTGCCCTCATTGTCTGACTCGTCTGCGAAAACGGGAAAACGTGCCTGTTCTAGGATGGCTCTGGCTGAAAGGTCGCTGTAGTCACTGCAAAAGCCCAATTTCTCCCCGCTATCCGATCGTCGAAGCCGCAACAGGCATTCTGTTCTTGCTGACGTTTTGGACGTTCGGCTTCTCGATCGCCACGATCGGCTACTGGATATTTTTAAGCTGGCTCCTCGCACTGTCCTTAATTGATTTGGACACGATGACGCTCCCCAACTCCCTGACTCGATCGGGATTAATTTTAGGATTAGCCTTTCAGGCAGTCTCAGGATTTGCGATCGCGTCGAGTCTAACCGGAGCTATTCAATCCCTCATTGCCGGGGTCATTGGCGCAGTGCTAGGAGTTTGGCTCCTTGATGCCATCTCACTCGGAGGCTCGATCGTGCTCGGTCAACCCGCAATGGGCGCAGGCGATGCCAAACTTGCCGCGATGATGGGCGCTTGGCTCGGCTGGAAGCTGCTGCTGATCGGCGGATTTTTGGCGTGTGTGATGGGGGCGTTTGTCGGCGGAGGCGCGATCGCATTGGGGTTGATCAGTCGTCGTCAGCCTATTCCATTCGGTCCGTTTTTGGCATTGGGAGCCGCTCTGAGTGTCTTTTTTGGTGAGGCTCTGGTGTCAGGCTATCTCCGACTGTTTTTTCCCACGCTCTAGCCTCTATTGTGAGAATGCCTTTGCTAAGGTGCAGCTAGTGCGGTATATCGCAGTCGGGTTGAGGAGTTTGATAACCATCTGGTTTGAGAAAAGCAATGCACGGCGATCGACTAAGCCTAATGAAAAAACGATCGCGCCTCAGCGGTCAACAGATGTGAAACGATCGTCTTTAACCAAAACCAGACAGACGATCATGTTTTTTCAGACTAAATTAGGGCATTTGTTATGCCAATAGTCCGGACTGTTG
>Ga0209511_1003708_pt1 | contig 11561 bp, 9 predicted proteins | sample SSSSmetaG_FD_184141 | JGI IMG/M metagenome (GOLD analysis project Ga0209511, IMG submission 184141) | Glacier valley bacterial and archeal communities from Borup Fiord, Nunavut, Canada, to study Microbial Dark Matter (Phase II) - ​SSSS... | ecosystem: Environmental > Aquatic > Freshwater > Ice >... | reverse complement strand
GGGCCGTGACACACGGCTACTGTTGCAGGGACGTGATCAGCAAAAGCTTGAGCAAATCCGCCTTGAATGCACCCGTGCTGGCGCTGAGGTAAAAGTTTTTGCGTTCGATCTGCGGGATCGCGCGAGCTTGGCGGAATGGCTTACGGCCATTGCTAAAGTTGAAACCATTGATCTTGCGATTGTGAACGCGGGTGTCAATACCCATGTGCACGCCGATGGTGCGTCTGAAAACTGGGCCGAGGTCGAGTCATTGATTGAAACAAATGTGCGCGCTGCGTTTGCCATCGTTAACGCTATCCTGCCAGCCATGCGACAACGCCGCAGCGGTCAGATCGCTTTGATCAGCTCACTCGCGGCCTATCATGGCCTACCGATGACGCCGAGCTACTGTGCCAGCAAAGCTGCACTGAAAGCCTATGGCGAAGGGCTTCGCAGTCTGCTGGCGGCAGACGGGGTTATGGTTAATGTGGTGATGCCCGGCTATGTCTCGTCGCCCATGTGCGATGACATGCCCGGACCCAAACCGTTTTTACTGGCCCCTGAAAAAGCCGCACAAATTATCAAGCGCGGTCTCGAAAAAAACTGTGCGCGCATCAGTTTCCCGTTTCCGCTAAATGCCGGAACCTGGTTTTTGGCTGTGTTGCCAGCCGGAATATCGCAGCGGTTGGTGAGACTCTTCGGCTATGGGCTTTAGATAGCGCTATTAAAGGGGTTGTTTGAAGACCGATGAGACGACTGTCCCAGGCGTACTGAGGCATGCTTTTTGAGGCAGGAAAAATAATGCATAAACGATTGGCAAATGGAATAACTTGATGTCAGTTTTGGATAGAGGCATGGATTTTTTGATACGCTTTTTTAAACATAGCTGGCCATAAAACTCTAGCAAATACGGGCACTTTCAACCAAAATGCCTTCGAGAATCCCGTCAAATATAGACTTTTAAAAATAATTCTAAATTGGGCCTCGCTTTTTTGTATTACCCTGAATATGGTGTTTACGCCTGCACACTAAACCAGAATAATGGCATGAGCATAAAACTGTGCATTTAAAAACAGCCGCAACCCACCTTCAACCCACCATTGCACCAACCCACCTTCAACCTCTCCCGTGTCCAACCACATGAATGCGCCCCCCACCCAAGAAGAGCTTCGCCAACAAATACTTGGCTTGGTTGAGCAATACGCCGCGATCAGCCTCGCACCAAAGCCTTTTGCGCCGGGAAGCACCGTCATTCCTGCCGCAGGCAAGGTGCTCGGTGCGGAAGAAATTCAGAACATGGTTGAGGCATCGCTGGATGGCTGGCTGACCACTGGGCGGTTTAACGATGCGTTTGAAAAAAAGCTGGCTGAATTTCTCGGCGTGAAATATGTGCTGACTGTTAACTCAGGCTCATCGGCTAATCTGCTCGCATTTACTGCGCTTACTTCACCCAGCTTAGGGTTGCGTGCGCTACAGCCGGGCGATGAAGTGATCAGTGTGGCGGCCGGGTTCCCCACCACGGTGAACCCGATTATTCAGTGTGGCTGCGTGCCGGTATTTGTGGATGTGGATATTCCCACTTACAACATCGACGCCAGCAAAATTGAAGAAGCGCTATCAGATCGCACCCGCGCCATCATGCTCGCGCACACGCTCGGCAATCCCTACAACCTGAAAGTGATCACCGATATTTGCAAGAAGCATCGGCTATGGCTGATCGAAGATTGCTGTGATGCGCTGGGTGCTACCTACACCATGCCCGACACCTCAACTCCCTCCCCCCAAGCGGGAGAGGGCCGGGGAGAGGGGGCAGTCCAGGACGCCATCGCCAACAAACCGCAGATGGTTGGTACCTTTGGCGATATCGGTACTCTCAGCTTTTACCCTGCGCACCACATCACCATGGGCGAGGGCGGTGCTGTATTTACCAATAACCGTGATCTGCGGCGCATCATCGAATCGCTCCGCGACTGGGGGCGTGATTGCTACTGCGGCCCCGGCAAAGATAACACCTGCGGCAAACGCTTCGGCTGGCAGTTAGGCGATCTGCCGCTAGGCTACGACCATAAATACACCTATAGCCATGTCGGCTATAACCTCAAGATCACCGACATGCAAGCCGCGTGCGGGCTTGCCCAGCTCGCCCGTGCCAGCGGCTTTATCGCCGCGCGTAAAGTCAACTTCCGATTTCTGAAAGAGCGCCTTGCCACCCTCGAAGAATTTTTAATCTTGCCTGAGCCGACCCCCAACAGCGACCCATCATGGTTCGGCTTCCCGATCACGCTACGCGATACCGCGCCGGTGAGCCGGGTAGATCTGCTGAAATATCTCGACCAACACAAGATCGGCACACGGCTGTTGTTCGCGGGCAATATCACCCGCCAACCCTATTTTGAGAACAAGCACTATCGCGTTGCGGGTAGCCTGACGCGAACGGATATTGTGATGAACAATACGTTTTGGTTAGGCGTGTATCCGGGGCTGAGCATGGATATGCTGGACTACACGGCTGAGCAGATTGAAGTATTTTTGGGCATCAGGTTTTAGGCGACCATGCAGTTTAATTTCAGCGATACCAAAATCGAGGGCCTCAAGCTCATCACGCTCAAACCGATACTTGATGAGCGCGGCTGGTTTCTTAAAACTTTCCATGCGCCGAGCTTTGCGGCAGCGGGCCTGAGCACTGATTTTCCGGAATCATTTGTCTCGCTATCCCATCGCGATGTTATTCGCGGCATGCATTTTCAGACGCCGCCGCATGACCATGCCAAACTGGTGCGTTGCCAGCGCGGCAGCATCCTCGACGTGGTGCTTGATCTTCGCCGCAGTTCATCAACCTATGGCCAACATGCCGCGTTCACGCTCGACAGTGAAACTCCGCAATGCCTTTATATTCCGCACGGATTAGCGCATGGTTTTTTAACACTGAGTGAATCTGCAACCCTGGAATACCATACCTCTACCGCGCATCAACCATTGCATGATGCCGGCATACGCTGGGATTCATTTGGCATGGAGTGGGGGTGTTCAGCGCCCATATTATCAGCGCGTGATGCAGCGCTTCCCGCTCTCAGGGAATTCATCTCGCCATTCACGGCAAATGCTGGAAATGGTCAATCCGCATGAAATTATTCGTAACCGGCGCGACTGGATTTATAGGCGGACATTTTTTGAACGCGGCCATGGCTGCAGGCCACGAAGTAGTGGCCTTGCGCAGAGCGGATAGAAGCCCTCGCATCAAACTTCTGCAGGAACCGTGTTGGGTCATCGGTGATCTTGATATTGATTTACGCGCTAATTTGCACAATGATTTACGCAATGAAATAGGCAGATGTGATGTGTTTGTACATCTTGCAGCGCACTCAGCCAATCCGCCTTACGACAATTATGCTCAATGCCTTTACTGGAATGCCAGCGCCAGCCTTCGCCTGGCGGAGCAGGTACGCGAATGCGGCATTACCCAATATTTAATTGCGGGTTCCTGTTTTGAATACGGTTTATCGGCAGAGCGCTACGAGCGTGTTCCACCTGCAGCGCCGCTTGAGCCTACCGCGTCTTATCCTGCTTCGAAGGCCGCCGCTTCATTGGCGTTTCAGAGCTTCGCTAGGCAGCATCGTGTGCAGCTAAAAATATTGCGCCTGTTTCAAGTGTATGGAGAGGGCGAGCTGGAAACTCGGCTATGGCCTTCGTTGCGCCGTGCAGCATTAGCGGGCGACGATTTTCCTATGACATCGGGCGCGCAGCTTCGTGACTTTACTGAAGTGAGCGATATCGCCCATCAGTTGGTAGCCGCGCTTGAGTTCGGTAATGTAGCGGCTGGATCCCCACAAGTCTCCAATCTGGGTTCAGGGCAAATTCAATCACTACGCGATTTTGCCGAACACTGGTGGCAGCATTGGAACGCAAAAGGAAAATTACTGATCGGCGCGAATCCGTATCGGCAAAACGAAATCATGCGGCTGGTTCCGGAGCTGGATGTGATCATGCGCGATGAATAATCGCACCGCATTTTTTTACAACGCGCTCGCTTTATTGAGTGTTGGCATTGGCTTGCTCAATTCAATCCTCACCATACGTTTGCTCGGCATAACTGCCGATGCCGATATCTGGTTGCTCAGTATCTCAATGGTCACGACCCTCTGCGTTCTTTCTCAACTGGGCGTCGAGCAATTTCTATATTTTTACGAAGAGCAACGAGCGCAAGGCCAAACTCAAGCCATTCAATTTACGCGTGCTGCCGTTACTTGGGCTGTTTTAACCGGTGTGGCATTTGCTTTGCTGGCGATTGTGGCTCTGCCTTTATTAAAGCTGATATTCGCGTTCGGCTTACCTGCGGCATCGCAGGATCGTGTGGCTCATTTAATCATTGCAATGGCACCGCAAATGGCCGCAGCGCCATTATTTCATGTCACCCGCCAACATCAAAATGCGGTTGGGCGCTATACGCTCGCCTATTTGCTTATGTTGTGGTCACCCATGGTGTTGCTGATTATTCTGCTTTGCGCAAGTCTGCTAAACACAAGTCCGGAAAAATTTGCATGGGTAGTGGGAGCGGGGGCAGTGATACAGAGCGCAGCTTGCTTTTTGATTATGTGGCCGACAATACGCGGTGAAAAGCAAATAGCTTGGTCAACGCCTTATTTCCGACGATTTATATCCACCAGCATTGCGATGAGAAGCGGGCATGCGCTGCATAGCTTTTTTTCCAGCTTGATCATCAACAGCACGCTGTCGAGTTTCGCGGTTGGCAATGTTGCAATTTTCCAATATGCCAATCGGTTTGCATTGGGCGCGTCCGCTATCGCAGTTGGACCTCACAGCAATATTTTTAATGCTCGAATGGCAAAAGCCTGGGCGAATCACAAATGGACTTCAGCAATTGAATCCGCGCGTACATTTTTAACGCATACCATACCGATTTATGTGGGGGCGGTCATTCTAATCGGGCTGCTTCTATCAAAACTAATTGGGCTTATTGCAAGTGCAAGCATGGCACCGGACTCGCTAACGATAACTTTTCTCATGCTGTCTGTTTGGTACGGTGTTATCCAACTCGAATCGGTGTTCGTGACGATCATTATGGTTGCACACAAAGCAACTACGCTCCTGCTCATCAATGGCCTGTTTGCGATTATGTTTTATTCAATTTCTCACATCCCTTGGGCACTACCTGAGTATGCGATATTGCCAGTTGCAGCAATATTGGCACAATTGATTAGCCTAATGCTCTTCGCCCTTACGGCAAGTCAGTTTTTTCGGCAGCACTTTGGGGTTGGAAGACCGCAGCTAGGACGCACATGATGACGCCGGTCGATATGATTAAATACAATATCGAAGCCAAGCAAAGGTTGCTGACTATCGCTATACCTACATTTAACAGAAGTGGGTTTCTGTCTCGTTTGCTTGGCGCAATAGAACCACAGCTTAAGATTTTCGCTTCACAAGTAGAAATACTTATTTGCGATAACTTTTCACAAGATAACACTCAGGAAGTGGTGCGCGCTTTTGAAGCCAACGGACTTCCGATGACGTATGTTCGCCATAGTGAAAATCTGGGTATGGACCGCAATATTCTAGAATGTTTTAGGCGGGCCAGCACCGAATATGTGTGGATATTTGGTGATGATGATGTGTTGCTTGAAGGGGCATTAGCAGCGCTGATCCCTCGCCTTGAGCAAACACACTTTGCACATATTTGTGTTGGCGGATACAGTTTTAAAGGCAAATTTAAACGTAAATGGGCGCCATTTCAAAACATTGGACCAACGCGGGTAACAGATAATCAGGATTTGCTCATAACGGCTAACATCATGCTTTTCTACATTAGCCGGAATATAGTCAATAAGTGGGCGGCGTATGCGCCAAATGGAGAGGCGCTGTTCGAAGACTATATTGGCACTTTTATTAATCAATTGGGTTTTATCTTTGCCGCGCTGAGATCGAATTTGCCTTGCCTAGTTATTCCCCAACCGATGGTTGCCGCACAAAGTGCAAATTCTGGAGGCTATGGAAGTTGCCAAGTATTTGGTGAAAACTTGATGACGATTGTAAAAAGAGAGTTCCCGAAGAGACCTGAAATTCATCCGCTCTTTGCAAATGCAGTTCTTGAACAATTATTTCCTTATCAGCTAAACGCCCTAAAAAAGACAGACGCATTTTTTCATGAGGATCAATATTGCCTTCTGAAACGCGTTTACAAGAAAAATTACCGATTTTGGTTATATTGCTGTCCGATTATTTTTTTACCGTTCCCTATCTCAAGCGCTTACAGCTTTTGCGTTAGATTGATTTTGAAGTTTAAGAGAGTTATGTTCGGATCTATCCGATATTGGATGATGGTCATTTGCTTTTATTTGGCGAAAAAAAGTTTTTGAGCAAGCTGCTTTGTAAGCGATTGTTGCTGTGTTGCAATTTGTTAATTTCCTAATCGGATCGAAGAGAATCCAAACGAGTTGTGCGGCATCGTTCTTGAAGCTAGAGGCCAGTCAATCATCAAACAGAAGTGTGCCTGCGTAATCAGAAAGCAGCCGATGCGAGCAATCCTAACCATTTCTATCCCCACACATAACCGATGTGTGCAGCTAAATCAGCTTCTGGATTCGATTTTTCAGCAGCTTGAATCAGTCGAGCAGTTGGTGCGCATCATCGTAATTGATAACCACTCGGTTGATGGGACTCAGCAGTGCTGTGAAAAATGGTTGTTGAGGATGAACGGCATGTCCTATATTCGGAATTCTGAAAATATTGGCATGTCTCGCAACATCATTAAATGTTTTGAGACGGCAGAAACTCAGTACTGTTGGCTCTTTGGCGATGACGACATGATTCGTGTTGGTGTATTGCCGCAGATTGTCAGGCATCTCATTGATAAAAAGCCGGACTTGTTTTACTGCGGATACATAGGATTCAAGGATGATCCAGAACCCGCAAGGACCGTTTTCTCGGAGCAGTTAAGAACATGGCAGATGAGTGCACGCCCGTTTTGCAGAATAACGCACGTCAACATCACTTTTTTGAGTGCAGTCATTGCGAATAAAGCTGCGTTTATTGCGAGGGCAAGCACAAATAAATTGCGGCAATTTGAAAATACAGTATTACCGCAACTGTCTTGGTTATTAGATACCCTGACACATGGGAAAGAATTTAGTTTTGTTCAGCAAGAGCTGGTGCTTTCGCGCTTGGAAGGTTCTGGTGGGTTCGACGTATACAAGACCTTTACGACCGATTTGGTCACCATTGTTGATCAAGGACTCTCACCGCAAATGGGGCTGCAATTTAAAAGAAGAGCCATCATAAAATTTCTCCCGTCCCTGATTTACACCATCAGGCAAAACAAAAGAGGTAACTTTATTGTGTCAAGAGAACAAGAGCGTTATTTTCGAGACGCTTACTCAAAATTTCTGTGCTACTGGATATTGCTTGTTCCCCTATTGCAATTGCCAATACCAATGGCGAAACCTATTTTTTATATCTCAAGAGTCATGTCAAAATGTTTGAGCGTAATTGACCGCGCGTGGCTAATTTTATTTAATCGCTAATAGTATGTTTATTTGGTTTCCAAAACACATTTCAAAAGCTGTGAGTCTGCTATTGCTCACTTTAATATGAATCGAAAAACCCTATCAAATTTAGCAAACCCCACCGCATGAATCCATTAGTCACAATTATCATTCCTACTTTTAATAGGGCTAAATACATCTCTAAATCAATTGAAAGCGCCATATTACAGACCTATTCCAATATTGAAATTATTGTCGCGGATGATGCTTCAACTGACAATACTGCCGCAATAATCGCTCCATTTTTGGATGAAACAAGACTTCAATATTTTTGTCATCCGAAAAATGTCGGGATGGCAACGAATTGGCGCGTTTGCTTATTTGAGCGCGCAAAAGGTGATTGGTTTTTGATACTCGGTGACGATGATTATCTTATCGATCCTTACTTTATTGAAAACGCTATTAACGCAACCTTCAATGACACTGAGATAAAAATGGTATGCGCACCGGGCCTTATTTTGTATGAGCGATACGGACGATTCACAGTTCAAACATTGCCGTATCCCTGTATCGCTGATGGTAAAGAAATATTTAAAAAGCGCGGGTCAGCAGCGAAACCCTATGAATTTATTTTTGCAGGCGTATTGTTTCATGCTCAAACCGCAAAGGTGCTCAATGCATTCTCTAATCCCAAGGATATATTTGGTGATGGAGAGCTATTCTTTAAAATTGCCTTGAGCCATAAAGTCGGTGTACTTTCAACGCCGGTATGCGTCTATCGTATTCATGACACAAGTACGTTAACAGGCCAACTTAATTTTGACCGACTGCAGGCTGGGTTTGATACTTGTTTTGAGCTTTGGAATTTAATGACTGCTCACCAAGAGTTTTCAAAAAGCGAATGTGATGTATGGAAAAAACGTGTGCTTATCCGCTATTGTCGTGGGTTTTTGGTGGCAGCAAGCTTGGGGGGCGAGTCAAATTTAACATTTGCTAACGCAAAGCGCTTTATCTTTACGCATGGCAAAATTAGCAACTGGGAAGTTTTTGGAAGCGCATCTTTTCTGGCGCGTTTATTGTTCTCCCGATTTAGATGGGCATACAAAATTGTCTATGCTCATTGGCGGGAGACGCAAATTTTGCGCTCAACCAAATCAATCCACGAATGCCATTATTTTGTTGATATTAAGGCCTGAATTTTAAGTGAGTTTTTTTAATTCGTCGGCGTTCGAGTGGAGCAGGTAGATTGCTTGTCTACTGTTTCGCACCGATACAAACTACTGCCTCAGGACAATATTTTTAATCCAAACCCATTGCTAATGCGCAGGAATCGTACAAAGGCTTATTAATGAAGTACGTTGATCTCGATTCGCTTGAAAATCGCCTACAGGCTATCCGTGCGGATTTTCAATCCAGGATACCGTTTCGCTATACGGTGATTGAATCGTTTTTTGAGCCTAGCAAGGCTGAGTTGATCGCTTCTGAGTATCCGCCGGTGCAAAGCGGCGTCTGGGATGGAACGACATATATTGATCAGGTGAAAAAATTTCAAAGAAGCACTTTTGAGCCAAACACGATCGTAAGTGATGTATTGCATGAGCTTAACTCAAATGAATTTCTGAACTGGTTACAGGAAGTGACTGATATAAAAGCGTTGATTGCAGACCCGACTTTTTTTGGTGGCGGCTTACATCAATCAGTCAATGGCGCCTATCTTAATGTGCATGTCGACTTCAACCTGCATCCAAAGACCAATCATCACCGTCGGCTGAATGTGCTAATTTATTTAAATTCAGATTGGAAAGAAGAGTTTGGCGGATTTCTTGAGCTATGGGATTTAAGAGACAAAAAGCGAAAAATACAACTTGCAAATATTGCCCCAACATTTAACAGATGTGTTGTTTTTGAGACGAGCGAAATTTCATTTCATGGGCATCCTAAGCCATTAAATATGCCGATTGGCGCTACTCGAAAATCGATTGCTACTTACTATTACACCGACGCAAATCCGAGTGCTGTGCGTTCCGATTCGCACAATACAATTTATGTAAACACCGAGGGCGCGTCTGGTTTTTTCAGAAAGTTTTATTCAGTTTCAAAAAGCATTCTTGAAAGACTTGAAAAAAAATTCAAATAGGCATTGCCAAGAGATATTAAAAGCTTTGCCTCAACATTATTAATTGCTGAATATAATAATTATTTTCAGCTAAAGCGAAACAATTTTATGCTTATGGTGTTCCAAAAATATGCTGGTAAATTTATCATTTTCTTGTGTGTACGCCGGACGTGCGCCCATGCAAAATGACTAAAAAAATGACTAAAAATTTTGATAAAAAAGTTGTTGCTGACTTTGGGGCTGAATGGTCCCGCTTTGATCAGAAACAGGTTCCGACTGATGAATTGGTTCACGAATTTGGCCGGTATTTTTCCATCTTCCCATGGGAACTACTCCCTGCAGAAGCTATCGGCTTTGACATGGGTTGTGGCAGTGGGCGGTGGGCACAGTTTGTTGCCCCTCGAGTTCATCAATTACACTGCGTTGATCTTAGTGATGAAGCTCTGTGTGTTGCGAAGACAAAATTAGCGAATGAAAAGAATTGCAGTTTTCACTTAGCGTCCGTTGATGATCTGCCATTTGATTTAAATTCAATGGATTTTTGTTATTCGCTAGGCGTTTTGCATCATATTCCCGACACCGCAGCTGGGATGCGTGACTGTGTGAGCAGGTTGAAACGTGGGGGCGTTTTTTTGGTTTATTTGTATTACGCGTTTGATGGCAGGCCTGTCTGGTTTGTGTATCTCTGGCGACTGTCTGATCTTATTAGAGAAGTTATTTCGCAATTGCCCCGATCGGTCAAAGTAGTATTGACTGATCTCATTGCCGTTGGTGTCTATTGGCCATTTTCCAGGCTAGCTAGAATATTTGAAGCAATAGGGGTAAACGTTAGTAATTGGCCGCTCTCTTTTTATAGAAAAAAGAGTTTTTATACTTTGAGAACAGATGCGCTGGATCGGTTTGGTACAACTCTTGAAAAACGTTTTACCAAGTTAGTAATTGAGGAGATGATGACTCAAGCTGGTCTTATTAATATAAGGTTTAATGCAACGGCACCGTTTTGGTGTGCAATAGGCATAAAGAGCTAGGTATCAAAATTGATAAAAAGAAAAAAAATTTTGATTCTTTGTCCTTATGCGCTGCAGCGAGCGCCAGGGCAGCGTTTCAGGTTTGAGCAGTATGTGCAATGTCTGGAAGAAAATGGCTGTGACGTAATAATTGCGCCTTTTTTATCTGCTCACGCACACACATTTCTTTACAAATCTAAATATTTTCTCAGGAAAAGTTTAGCAGTTCTCCAGGGTTACTGTGGTCGTCTAAAGTTGCTATTTTCGATCAGAAAATTTGACTATGTTTTTATTTACAGAGAGGCGGCCCCATTAGGCCCACCGGTCTTTGAATATCTCGTTTTCTTGATAGGCAAAACGGTTGTATATGATTTTGACGATGCCATTTTTCTGCCTCGCGCCTCAAAGGCAAATAAGATCACAATGTTTTTGAAATGCGCTTGGAAAGTGTCGTACATTTCGGCGAGAGCTAACCGGGTATCAGTTTGTAACCCGTATTTGGTAAGTTGGGTAACAGCAAAAAACGACAACGTCACACTTTTGCCAACAACTGTTGATCTTGCATATCACATTCCAAATGATGCTAAAAAATCTGTTGTTGGTCGCAAGATTGTTGTTGGCTGGACAGGTTCGCATAGCACCGTTGCTTATTTACAGATTGTGCAGGATGCCATCGTTCAGTTATCGAAAGAGTTTGATTTTGAATTTTTGGTTATTTGTGATGTTGATCCGGAATTACTGGGAGTGAAAAATTGTCGGTATATACCTTGGCGCCTAGAATCTGAAATTTCAGACCTTAACCAGATTGACATTGGCCTGATGCCTGTACCCGATGGTGAGTGGGAGCTCGGCAAGGTTGGTTTTAAAGCAATACAGTATTCGGCGGTGGGCGCAGTGTCGGTAGTATCAGATACGGGATCAGGCAATGAAGTTGTCGAGCACGGGAAAACTGGATTTGTA
>Ga0209511_1003706_pt1 | contig 11562 bp, 15 predicted proteins | sample SSSSmetaG_FD_184141 | JGI IMG/M metagenome (GOLD analysis project Ga0209511, IMG submission 184141) | Glacier valley bacterial and archeal communities from Borup Fiord, Nunavut, Canada, to study Microbial Dark Matter (Phase II) - ​SSSS... | ecosystem: Environmental > Aquatic > Freshwater > Ice >... | reverse complement strand
AACTTGATGTAGCTATACGATTAGCCGTAAAAAGCGGTAAAACAGTTATTGGCATTTGTGGTGGGTTTCAGATGATGGGTGAAACCCTGTCTGATCCTTACTACGTTGAAAGGCTTAATCAGGCTAACATTTTAAACCCGGTGACCGGGATTGGCATTCTGCCTGTACATACTGTTTTTAACCCTATTAAACTTAGCCGTCAATGTTCCTTTAAATTCAGAAATCAATCTGAATTAGCTGAAGGCTATGAAATTCATATGGGTGAAACTTCATCATCTTCCCATAATCCGGTGAATGAATTTACAGACGGCAGTTTTGATGGCTATTTCTTAAATAACCAGTGTTGGGGATCCTATATTCATGGTATCCTTGACAATGACTCAATCATAGAGTCAATCATTGGTTCAATTTTAAATGGGCTTAGAGATCAAAAGACCAATAATGCTAATCAGGAAGTAGAAAAGCCTATAATTCCAAAGCAAACTTACAAACAGTTCAAAAACGAACAATACGATAAACTTGCTGCCCATATCAGGCAGCATATTGATATTCAGAAAATTTATCTTGACCTAACCAACTGATTATGCTTGAAGGCCATGGAGATGATCGTCAACTTTATAAACAGCAAATCATTGCTGATTTTAGCACGAATGTCTGGTATGGTCCTGAACCTGTGGGGTTAAAAGAGCATATCTTTAATAAATGGGAGGTTATAAACAGGTATCCCGATGTTTCAGGTGACAACTTGTCCCGAACTATAAGTAGGCATCATGACGTGAAGCCAGATAATGTGCTGGTTACTAATGGGAGTACTGAAAGTATCTACCTGATCGCTGAAGCATTTTTTGGCTCAAAAACGACAATTATCACCCCAACCTTTTCAGAGTATGAAGATGCTTGCAGGCGTTATAATCATAAAATTTTATTTATTGCTAAACCCGAATTAGACGATCAACAAAAACTTCAGGCTGATCTGATCTTTATTTGCAACCCTAATAACCCGGATGGTTCTGTTTTTCATTCAATTGAGATTTTACTCAGGTTAAACCCATTTACCACTTTCATCATTGATGAAGCATTCATAGACTTCACCCTTGAAATAGAATCACTCGTACCATTAATTGGGCAATACCAGAATCTTATTATTTTACGCTCACTTACCAAGACCTGGTCAATACCAGGCCTGAGACTGGGTTATATACTGGCTTCAAAAATACTCATTGAAGGCTTCAAAAAGCATAAGCAGCCTTGGTCAGTAAATGCCCTGGCACTTGAGGCTGGTGAGTTTATTTTTACAAAGCCAGCAAAGGCTGGTTTCTCAGTTAACAGTCTTCTAGCTGATAAAAAGCGATTTATTGTGGCCCTTGCCAAAATGTCTGTCAAAATCACTCCCGGTTTTACGCATTACTTTCTAGCTGAACTCAAAGATAGATCAGCTGCAGAACTTAAATTATTCCTGCTTGAAAATTTTGGTATTTTGATCCGGGATGCATCAAACTTCAGAGGTCTTGGCCCCAGACATTTTCGTCTTGCCACCCTGACAGAAAATAAAAACAGGTTATTATTAAACGCTTTAGCTGAATATAAATGAGCCAGAATAATCTGATCAGTTTGTTTTCTTCCAGGATGTTCCTGATTATACCCCTAATTGCTGGATATATTCTTGATCAGCTATTCGGTGACCCTGCTTGGTTTCCAAATCCTGTAATTTTTTTTGGTAAGCTCATAAAGATCAATGAAAACCAGTTAAATCAGGGGAAAGGGCGATTTGTAAAAGGAAGTCTGCAATCCATTATACTTTGCATAGCCTGTTATGCATTTTTTTTGGTTTTTACTCCTGAGTTTGCTTGTTTTTATTTGCAGATACCGCCAATAATTTACCTGCTGATAGCCACGCCAATTGTTTTTTCTGGCCTGGCCGCCAGGGGCCTGATTAACGAATGCCGTCAGGTTTTTAATGTTTTTGAAATTCTTGGGCTCGATGCTGCAAGATTACAACTCTCAAGGATTGTCGGCCGTGATACAAGCGGGCTAGATATAAGCCAGGTTCATACTGCTACCTTAGAAACCCTGTCTGAAAATTTATGTGATGGTGTTATTGCGCCACTTTTCTATTATGCAATAGCCGGCTTACCCGGTATGATGACCTACAAAATGATAAATACCCTTGATTCAATGATTGGGCACAGGAGTAAAAGATTTGAAAAATATGGCAAATTTTCAGCCCGCTTAGATGATATTGCCAATTTTATTCCTGCCCGGCTGACATCATTGCTAATGGTAATTGTCTCTGTAGATTTTAAAGTTTTTTCTTTCATTTATAAATACGGTAACCGCCATAAGAGTTTAAATTCTGGTTATCCTGAGGCTGCTATGGCCGGAATCCTTAATTTGAAATTTGGAGGGCCCTCATTCTATCAGGGGGTTCTTATAGACAAGCCTTTTATCGGTGATAGTTTAATGTTACCTGATAAAGAAAAGTTCATGCGTGGCTGTGCTATTAATCAGTTAACAAGTTTGTCAATGCTGCTGCTAGTCATCGTATTTATATGGTTTACTTATGCCTGAGAAAAATAAAATGCTGATAAGCTCAAATTATAGGAAGTAAGAATATGCCTAGATATATTATAACAGGAGGGCCGGGGGCAGGAAAAACCACGCTTATTGAAGTTTTAAATAATCAGGGTTATAACACCGTACCCGAGGCATCCCGTGGGCTTATAAAAGAGGAAGTACTACGTGCTTCTACTTGTCTGCCCTGGGCAGATGTTTCCTGTTACACCCGACTGGCTTTAAAGAGAATGACAGATGCTTATGACAATGGGGGAGAGAGTGATTTAATTTTTTATGATCGTGGTATTCCCGATCTTGTCAGTTATCTAAAACTGGCAAATGTGCCAGTACATACATCGATTACCGATGCCCTGTTAAGCTATACTTATAACCGGATTGCTTTCATTTTGCCCCCATGGCAAGAAATTTACAGGCTTGATGCTGAGCGGTGGCAAACATTTGAAGAAGCAGAAGTAATATATTCGTATCTGGTCGAAATTTATACCAAACTAAATTTTAAGTTGATTACGCTACCGAAAATAACTGCAGATAAACGTGCTGGTTTCATCCTGAATATCCTTAAAAATAATAGCTTATGAAAACCTGCTCACAAAGTTCATCACTACCGGCCACGTATAAAAAAATGATGCTGTTCGTTATTATTATTCCTCTGGCGTTATTTCTTTCAAGTCTTACAGTAATAAACACAACAGATAAGACCCCAACAGATTTATTTCCAGATAAAGCAACAATAAAATATGCCCGAAATTTTAATATACAGTACCATAAGACGTATAAGGTTGTAAATATTTTGAATTTTAAAGGCAATAGGGCTGATACAATCCAGTATCTGTTGGTTGAAAGGGGAACAAAAGTACCTGCTGGTTACCCGGAAGCCGAAAAAATCATGATACCTGTTAAGTCTGTGATAGCTTTATCCTCACTGCATATCGCATTACTTGATTATACAGCCTGTCTTGACAAACTTGTTGGATTGGGCAGTTTTAACTATGTAAATTCTCCAATTGTCAGACAGATGATTAAAGCCCATAGGTTAAAAGAGGTGGGAACAGACGGTGGTATGAATAATGAAACAATCGTTTCAATTCATCCCGACATGATTATGGTTGATGCCAATCCTGATTCTAAATTCAGCAAGTTTCAGACATTGAAAGATGCTGGTATTCCGGTGATGATCAATGCTGAATGGCTTGAAAATTCACCTTTGGCCCGAACTGAATGGGTTAAACTCATGGCTGCCTTTGTCGATAAAGAAGGGCTGGTCAATAAAAAGTTTGAGCAACTAGACCATCATTATCATGAACTGTTAAGGCTGTCTGCCAGAACAACATCAAGACCAACGGCAATGATAGGCATGCCCTATAAAGGGGTTTGGTTTGTACCTGCCGGTAAGAGTTATATGGCAGCATTTCTAAGTGATGCAGGCATGAACTATAAATGGGCTCAGACCAAGGGTACAGGTAGCCTGTCTTATAATTTTGAGAGTGTTGCTCCAATAGCCCTTACTACCCAGCTATGGCTGAATATAGGATATGTAAATTCTAAAAATGAAATTCTGGATTCAGACAGTAGATATGCTGATTTCAAGGCTATGAAGACTGGGAATCTCTTCAACAATAATAAAAAGGTAAATGATATAGGTTCAAATGATTACTGGGAATCTGGAGCTGTAAATCCTGATATCGTCCTTCAGGATTTAATAAAAATTGCACATCCTGATCTTTTGCCGAATTATCAGCTGGTTTACTATAAAAAACTTCAATGACTCACGCCTCAGTAAATTCCGGATACAATAAAATCAGGCTGCTATTTGTTTGTTTATGTTTGCTTGTCCTGGTTTTTTTCTTCCTTGACATCACCATAGGAACGATTTCCATACCTGTGAAATCTGTTTTTCAAATTTTATTCAGTAAGGGCACAGATAATTCTGCCTGGCTATATATTGTACAAAAAATCAGACTCCCTAAGGCCTGCACAGCAATAATAGTAGGTTGTGGCCTCTCAGTTTGTGGGCTTCAGATGCAGACACTTTTTAGAAATCCACTGGCTGATCCATCAATTCTGGGTATCTCTTCAGGCGCAAGCCTGGGCGTTGCCCTGGTTATGTTTTATTCAGGTAGTATTACAAGTTTATATACCATTCAGGAATTAGGTATAAGTGGCAGCTGGCTAATCATTGTCGCCGGAGCTTCTGGGGCTGCCATGATAATGCTCATCGTAATTTTTATTTCGGCAAGATTAAAAGATAATATAGTTGTTTTAATAATCGGGGTGATGATTGCCACCTTGGTCACCTCAATTATAAGTATCTGGCAATATTTCAGTGCACCGGAACAGATAAAAGAATTTCTGATCTGGACTTTTGGTTCCTTGGGAGGAGTAACAGGAGATCATTTAAAAGTGCTGGCACTGGTAGTATGTATCGGCCTTATCATTTCTTTTGCAAGCTCTAAAATGTTAAATGTTTTACTTCTTGGTGAAAATTATGCCCGCAGTATGGGGCTTACTGTCAGGCGCGCAAGATTTTTGATTATTTGTAGCACGAGTATACTTGCTGGCTCCATAACAGCCTTTTGTGGTCCTATCAGTTTTATCGGACTGGCTGTTCCCCCGTTAACACGTTCGCTATTAAATACAGCTGATCATAAAATATTGATACCTGGGTGCTGCCTGATGGGCACTTCAATCATGCTTATTTGCGATGTGATCTCACAGATTACTGGCAGTCAGACTTCTTTACCCATTAATATTATTACTGGTCTGGTTGGTGCTCCGGTTGTTGTATTGATAATTATTAGCAGAAATAGATCCCGGCTTGTATGAGGTTGACTATAAATGAGCCAGTTTTAGATTATTATTCTGAAGAGAATAGATTCAGTCACCAAAAACCATTATTACTGACTAAGAATCTGTGTATTGGCTATCATGGCAGGGCTAATAACCTTATTAACAGGGTGGAAGCAAAAAAAATTGCGGGCCCAATTAACCTGGAATTATATGCTGGAAAACTTGTCTGCCTTTTAGGAGCAAATGGTGCTGGTAAATCAACCTTGATAAAAACACTGTCAGGAATTCAGGTACCTCTTTCAGGGCAGGTATTTATTGAAGACAAGCCAATCAGCAAATTGAGCCCACAAGAGTTGGCAACAAAGCTAAGTCTGGTTCTCACGGAAACTGTCAGGTCATGGAATCTAGACGTTTATTCCCTGATTTCTTTGGGCCGGTTTCCTTATACGGGGTGGCTGGGAAACCTGTCTGATGAAGATCTGGCAATAATTAATTTTGCCATCGAGGCGGTAAATCTTCTAGATTTCATTAACAGGAAGGTAGACGAATTAAGCGATGGTGAAAAGCAAAGGGTGATGCTTGCCAGAGCTCTGGTACAGGATACGGGTCTGATTATACTGGATGAACCTACTGCTCATCTCGATATTCCCAATAGAATTTCATTAATGGGGTTATTACATACTCTGTCAAGAGAACAGCATAAAGCTATTTTAATATCAACCCATGAACTTGATCTGGCGCTGCAAATTGCAGATGAAATCTGGCTCTTTGATGGCAATGGTAATCTCATCACGGGAACACCTGAAGAACTGGTTATGAATGACCATTTTTCTTCAGTCTTTGATAAGAAAGGAACCCTGTACGATAAAAGTACAGGAGTATTTAAAATGAATGCCCCCACAGGTCCTGTCATTGAAATGTTGGGTGAAGGTATTCCTGCTTTTTGGACACGCCGGGCACTTGAACGAATTGGATACCGGGTAAGTCAGAAGTCAGAAAATCAAGCTACTTCCGATTTATCAACGGTTATGGAAATAACAACTTCTGATGTCTCTTTGTCAGGTGTTTGCATCGCCCCAACTAATCAGCCTGAACCAGAAACAAACAAAATACTTAAGGTAAGTATTCAAAAGGAAGGTGGAAATAATTACTGGATTTTATGCAGAACCGAAATTGACGGCACTGTGAATTACACATTTAACTCAATCAATGAGCTGCTGATTAAACTAGAAAACTCTGGTATCAGAAAATAATCAGGAGCATACCGATTGCCCATTTAGTTTTATAAGCAATTTTTTGAATCAATAAAATTTCCAGTTTACGCATACAAAAAAATAAACTTATGAAAATATATACAAAAACAGGTGATAAAGGTATGACGGGCTTATTTGGAGGTACCCGGGTTTTTAAAGATGATATCCGTATTGAGTGTGTAGGTACGCTAGATGAAGTAAACTCAACGATAGGTCTTTTAAGAGTAAAATTAGGTGATGAGCATGAGTGGCAGGGAAATCTACACCGCATTCAAAAAGATATGATGGATATGATGTCACATCTGTCCCGACCCTCTGATACGGTGAGATTAAATTCAAATCCGATGCCAGTTGACGGTCCTTTATTTTGCGAGACCTGGATCGATAGTTTGGAAGGTGCCATGACTACAGCTTCTGACTATTTTTTGCTTCCCGGCGGTAATGAAATTTCTGCCCTTTGCCATGTCGTCAGAACCCAGATGCGAAGGGCTGAACGCTTATTGGTAAGTCTGATGAAAGTTGATCTGGTTGATGATACTATACTAACCTATATCAACCGCCTGTCTGATCTGTTCTTTACCCTTTGTCGTGCTGAAATGGATAAAAGCGGCTTGGCTGAAGAAAAATGGAAATTATTTCTTTACAAAAAATTTAAAGTTTAGCGCTATGTTCATCTATGTAAGTGGAGGGGTAAGAAGCGGAAAGAGCAGGTATGCCCAGACTGAAGCATTGAAACTAGCTCCTGATCCTGTCTATATTGCCACTGCCCGAATCTGGGATGAAGATTTTGCTGAACGTGTTGCCAGGCACAAAAATGACAGGGGTCAAGAATGGACAACATTTGAAGCTTATAAAGACATTTCCGCTTTACCGCTTACCGGAAGGGTGATCGTTGTTGACTGTGTTACGCTCTGGCTGAGTAGTTTCTTTGTTGATACAAATTCTGATCTCGAGGCTGCCTTAAACTTATTTAAGGCTGAGATCGATGCCCTGTATCAGATTGATGCCGTATTCATTTTTATTTCGAATGAGCTCGGTATGGGTATGCATGCCGATACTGAACTCGGCCGAAAATTCGCAGACCTGCAAGGCTGGGCAAACCAGTACCTGGCAAATCTGGCCGATCAGGCATATTTTATGGTTTCAGGTATTCCACTAAAAATTAGATAATTACCTTGTCACAGAAGATGGCTGGCATAATCTGTGAGTTCACTTCCTTTATTTCCCCAGGTAGTCAGAATTTTGAGGGCGTCATGTTCATAATAGTTTTCTTCAAGCTTATTATTTCCAAGTGCTCTTGCCTGGTTAATCCATCTTCCCAATAGAAATGTTTTGACTGTAGCAAGTAGTAAATCTTTATCATTAATTATTTCAATCATCATTTCTCAATTATGCCTGAGCGCTATCCGATCTTTTTTATTATAAGCTACCGTAAAACTATCGCGAACGGCATTAAAATAATTGCCCATTAATTGTGTTCCCGTATTAACAAGATCAAAAAGATACGCTAAAGATAATATTCTATGACTATTAGCAAGTTGTAAGTGCCATGACTGATATCTTGCAATAATGCTTAAGATAGAATTTAAAGCCTACTGCCATAGAATTACTTCCATTACCAGGAATAATAATAGTCTGGCCCTGTTGCTCAACCTCAAACAGATCCATGCCATTTGCGTCAGCTATTAATTCAAACTTAATATGCTGGTTATATTTGAGTGGCATCACTCCCTTGACAAGGCCCTTTGCTGCCATAATCGCAATAGAATCTTGATTGTCGGCATACATGATTTGCGTGCCTGACATAAAAGTAATGACAAGAAATAGTGTTTTAATCAACTTTTTTTAAGGAAGAGGAGAATTGAATCGGCGTGAGAGATGAAGATTAGTTTTCTAATCAGATTACAAATAAACTCTTTCACCCAATTATAATTTTAATTTTTCAGTCTTATATTTTGTTTTTTCCAAACGAAAGATTAGTTAAGTTTTTTTAGTCAGACAATCGTTATAATCTTATTTATCTGTCAGGGCTGATTCAGGTGATTTAATGCCCACTATAAATAGGTTAGTATTGGCTGCAAGCCTTCAATTATTTCAAGTTTAAATATATCCCCGTAAGAAACGGTTAGATTGAACGAATCATATAGACTGATATTAAGCAAGGTTGAGATAAGCGCCCGTATCGGGCCGGCATGACAAATCAGTAAATATTTTTTACCTGAAAACTGATTTAATTCAGCAATAAATTCAAGTACTCTAGACTGCAAATCGAGATAAGATTCACCTGAGGGCACCTTATTTACAACGAAATTATCCATCCATGCAAGCAGTGGTTCCTGAGCAATTTTGTCCCAGGCTATTCCTTCCCATTCGCCAAATGCCATCTCATATAGTCTCGGCTCGATATCAAATGATCTGTTAAATTTTTCAGCAAGAATTGTACAACGTAATGCCGGGCTGGCATAAATTTTATGAGAATTGAAGGCCACACACTTTCCAAGAATCAACTTTGCTTCAGCCTCAAATGTTGAAGTTAATGGCATTTCAGTCTGCCCGTAGCAAAACTTGTCAGGGTTTAAAATTTCACTATGTCTGATAAGAATCAGTTCCATGGAAGAAATCTCAGAATAATAATTGCAGACAGGTAGAATACAACTTCTGTTATTTGCTGGGTTGCTCCAAGACAATCACCGGTAAAGCCACCTATCCATTTTACGAACATGCTACCCAGTAAAACCCTGCTTATATAAACAGGAATGATAGCCAGAAAAATCCAGGGATTTAAAAAACAGAGCAGGGGCATGATGCCAAAGACTGCCGCAATACCAAGATCAGTATTTGTGATTTTTTTTGTGATAGACTCACTTTTTGTTGCCTTGCCAGTACTGCTGTAATCATGCGTATACAAGAAACTGATGGCTGCAAACCTACTTATTGCATGCCCGCAAATTATCATGAAAGGTATATCAAGCAATGCAAATTCATTTAGAGCTGCAATTTTTATACTAATTGCCAGCAATAAACCCATGAACCCGTAAGTACCAATTCTTGAGTCCCGCATGATTTCAAGAATTTTGTCCTTGGTATATCCTCCTCCAAACCCATCGCATACATCAGCCAGACCGTCTTCATGTAAGGCGCCAGTTAATAAAACGGAAACAAATAAACTCAGTAGTAAGGCAAGAAGTGGATGAAAAGCAAGCGTAAAAAGATAGAATGATAAAGCTGATAAGACTCCGATTATAATTCCAATCAGCGGGAAATACCTTGACGAATGAGATAAATTTTCTTCCGTAAACTGTACCGTAGAAGGTATCGGGATCCGGGTATAAAATTGAAGAGCCGTATAAAAATAGGCTGACTCACTTTTGAAAAAACTCATTGATTACAGGATATCATCTGATATCAGACGAAAATACTTTAATATATCTTCAATAGTAAGGCAACTTAAATTTTGTCTGTTTTAAGGGTGATAAATGATGAGTTCAAGAGACCAAATAATATTTTGTCAACTAAATTATAGTCCATACAATCAATGTGTTGTAATTATTATGTTGATGTAAAGATTTAATCATAGTCTGAATTATAAATTCCATAATCTGAGAGTAAGTATTGATAACAAAATTTAATTTTGTTTGAATAACTACTAATAGATATCTTATTACATATCAATAGATTAATAAATTTCATATAACCTATTGATTTAATTCTAAGCCTTAATCACGTTTATAGTCTTTATTCCTGATGAAAGGTTTAGGCTAAAATTGAAAACCCATAGAAAGAGCCAGAAAAAACCAAACATCTTCTTACGATATTCATCGTATGGAAACACCAGGCCCTTATTTAATTCCAAGCCGTCTAGCTAAAAGAGCACATTATGATGGCCCAACAATTTTTCAGATTTTAGACGAAGCACTGTTTTTCACCATCAGCAATGCTGTAGATGGTAAGCCTGCTTCGATCCCAACCTCCTTTGTAAGAATTGAAAATAAGGTCTATATACATGGTTCTTTATTAAGTCATTTTATCAGGCAATTAGAAAAGGGTTACTGGTAATATCCTTTATGGTGGTAGAGTCACTGATGGCTGTCACTGATGGCTGCCAATGAATAAGGTAGATTTCATCTCTGATATTTTTGCACCTCATGCGAATAATTAAGAAAATATTTCTCTTAACCAATATCGCATGTGTAGCCTTTTAATAAAGATAGTCCGCTTGATTAAAATTAATGATTTTCAGATACACGCCCAAAATCACAGAAGTCATAAAGAGATCGCTGAAATAATGGATATCTCAATATCAATCGTTGCCACAAAAATTGCAAGACTAAGGGCCTCAACGCTGTTGAACGTGCGATTAATTTTCCTGGTGATTCCGGTCTTTATGACCTTTTACTCGACTTCAGACATGTTTACTAAAGAAAACACCTTATTATGGGTAGTACAAAGTGCAGTGACTATGTCATTTATATTTACCGGGATCTGGCTGTTTATTCATATTAATTATGATAACCGGGATAAGAAATGGTTTAAGTTACTATTTAGCGGTAGAGAATGGAATCCAATTATCAAATCTGTTGAACTATTGGACGAGATAAAAGAATATAGAATAGAATAATGGAAGAATAATTTTACACGCACAGGCTCAGGCTCAACTTTCAAGAAGCAAAGAAAATTCTTCATCAAGTTGCTGAAAAGAAGAAAGCACAATGTCTATAAAATGAGTTGTAATTTTAGCTTTGAAAGATTCAAGATCTCCTGTATCGCTTTCGCTGGCTTTAAAGGTTTGCTCCATCTGACCCATTTCAAATTTTAAAAAAAACTTTCCATTCCAACTCAAAATACTAATACGGCAGGAAGGATGGGGAATCTGAGCAACTAAACGCATACAATAAACTTAAAAAATCGAGGTAAAAGAATTACTGATAGACCTTCAATGATAATAATG
>Ga0209511_1003705_pt1 | contig 11562 bp, 8 predicted proteins | sample SSSSmetaG_FD_184141 | JGI IMG/M metagenome (GOLD analysis project Ga0209511, IMG submission 184141) | Glacier valley bacterial and archeal communities from Borup Fiord, Nunavut, Canada, to study Microbial Dark Matter (Phase II) - ​SSSS... | ecosystem: Environmental > Aquatic > Freshwater > Ice >... | reverse complement strand
CGGTGTTGCAAGTAGGTGACGGCATTGCACGCGTATACGGTTTGTCAAATATTCAGTCAAACGAGATGGTTGAATTCGACTCAGGGGTAATGGGTATCGTATTAAACCTCGAAGAAGACAATGTGGGATGTGTTTTGCTCGGTGCTTCAGAAAAGATAAAGGAGGGCGATCATGTTAAAAGAACCAATAAAATTGCTTCTATTAATGTTGGAGATGGGTTACTGGGTCGCGTAATCGACACCCTTGGGCAACCGCTCGACGGTAAAGGTCCAATCAAAGGAGAACTCTTTGAACTGCCGTTGGAACGTAAAGCGCCGGGAGTCATTTACCGCCAGCCGGTGAATGAACCGTTACAAACTGGTATCAAGGCAATTGACGCAATGATTCCAATTGGACGCGGACAGCGTGAATTGATTATTGGTGACCGGCAAACTGGTAAAACAGCCATTGCGATTGATGCAATTATCAATCAAAAAGAGTTTTACGAAAAAGGGGAACCGGTTTATTGTATATATGTTGCCATTGGTCAGAAAGGATCGACGGTTGCAAATATTGCGAAGACACTTGAGGAACATGGAGCAATGCCATACACTGTAATCGTGATGTCGACAGCTTCAGATCCTGCGGCACTTCAGTTTTATGCACCTTTTGCCGGTGCTGCCATCGGTGAATTCTTCCGAGATACCGGTCGTTCGGCACTCATTGTATACGACGATCTGTCGAAACAGGCCGTCGCCTATCGCGAAGTTTCATTACTTCTTCGTCGCCCGCCGGGACGTGAAGCATATCCCGGTGATGTGTTCTACCTCCACTCACGGTTGCTGGAACGCGCCGCAAAAATAAATTCGACTGAAGCAGTTGCACAGCAGATGAATGATGTGCCTGAATCGATCAAACATATGATTAAAGGTGGCGGTTCGTTAACTGCACTTCCCATTATTGAGACAATGGATGGTGACGTTTCGGCCTATATTCCTACAAATGTGATCTCTATTACTGATGGTCAGATTTTCCTCGAATCGAATTTATTCAATGCAGGAATCCGGCCGGCTATTAATGTTGGTATTTCTGTATCCCGTGTTGGTGGAAATGCCCAGATCAAAGCGATGAAGAAAGTTGCCGGCACATTAAAAATTGCCCAGGCAGAATTCCGCGAACTTGAAGCATTTTCTAAATTCAGTTCCGATCTTGATCCAGCGACAAAAGCGGTGCTCGAAAAAGGGATCCGTAACCTTGAGATTCTGAAACAACATCAATTTTCACCAATGAAGGTTGAGAAACAAATTGCGATTCTGTATTGCGGAACGAAAGGTTTATTAATGAATGTTCCGCGAAACCTGATTCAGGACTTTGAAATTGAGTTTCTTGAAGTGCTGGATGCAAAACACAGGGATACACTTGATGTGTTGAAACAAGGAATTATTGGCGATAATGAATCACTTGTACTTGAAAAAGTGGCAAGCGAAGTTGCTGCAAAGTATAAATAAATTTTAATCGCTTAATTGCAATAGAATTACCTGACAGATAAATTCAGAGAATGGCTAATTTAAAAGACATAAGGACCAGAATTGCTTCGGTGAAATCGACTCAGCAGGTCACCAGCGCCATGAAAATGGTTTCAGCGGCCAAGCTGCGGAAAGCGCAGGATGCAATTCATATGATGCGCCCGTATGCCGAAAAGCTGAATGAGATATTGACAACTGTAAGCAGCAATCTTGATTCTTCCGTTGAAAATAAATATGCCATCCGAAAAAATAAGGAGAAAATCCTGATCGTTGCGATAACATCAGACAGAGGTCTTTGCGGTGGTTTCAACTCGAATGTTGTTAAAAGGACTACTGAGCTCTACTTTGAGACCTATCAGGAGTATTCAAAAAATGGAAGAGTCGATGTTATTGCGATCGGTAAAAAAGGTGTTGACGGACTTAAAAGCAAAGGGATTAAAGTAGTCAAAAGCTTTCTGGATATTTATGATGAACTGAGTTTTGCCAATATATCCGAAATCACGCAATGTTTTATGGAAGGTTACACAATGGGCATTTACGATCATATTGAAGTCGTTTACAATCAGTTCAAAAATGCTGCTGTTCAAAACCTGGTTACCGAACAGTTTTTGCCGGTTCTGACAGAGCCGACCGAAACCGTTCAACCCATAAAAGGCGAAATGCTTAAAAATTATATTTTTGAGCCTTCCATGCAGGAAATTGCTGATATTATTATTCCTCAATCGCTTAGAATACAGTTTTATAAAGCAATTCTTGATTCGATTGCTTCGGAGCACGGTGCGCGTATGACAGCAATGCATAAAGCGACAGATAATGCAGGCATATTAATCAGGGAGTTGAAACTGCAATACAACCAGGCACGCCAGGCCGCGATTACAAATGAAATTTTGGAAATTGTAAGTGGCGCAAATGCACAAAGAGGTTAATATATTCAGGTAGTTACAAATTGTGAGTTATAAAGAAATTTCAATAAAATAAGGAAATATGTCGCAATCCAAAGGCAAAATCATTCAGGTAATCGGACCTGTTGTTGATGTCAGCTTCGAGCAAGAGGGAAATGAGTTGCCCAGAATATTTGACGCTCTCGAAATCACGCGCGAAAACGGTCAGGTATTAATTCTCGAATGTCAGCAACACATTGGTGAACAAACAATACGAACGGTCGCCATGGACTCGACTGACGGACTATCGCGCGGAATGGAAGTGACTGCCACCGGTAAAGCGATTTCGATGCCTGTTGGTGAGATCATTAAAGGACGGCTGCTCAATGTGATCGGCGAAGCAATTGATGGTATAGGACCAATTCCGAAAGATAAAAGTTACGAGATTCATAACGATCCACCTCGTTTCGAAGATCTCTCCACTGAAAAGGAGGTTCTTTTTACCGGTATTAAAGTGATCGACCTGCTTGAACCTTATTCAAAAGGGGGTAAAATCGGACTCTTCGGTGGTGCCGGTGTTGGTAAGACGGTAATCATCATGGAATTGATCAACAACATTGCAAAGAAATACGACGGACAATCGGTATTTGCAGGTGTTGGTGAAAGAACACGCGAAGGCAATGACCTGCTCCGCGAAATGATTGAATCGGGTGTAATCAGATATGGTGAAGCATTCAAGGAAGATATGTTGAAAGGCGGATGGGATCTGAGTCTCGTCGATCGTGAAGAACTTGCCAAATCGAAAGCAACACTTGTTTTTGGACAGATGAATGAACCCCCGGGCGCTCGTGCGAGAGTTGCACTTTCGGGACTTGCAGTGGCAGAATACTTCCGCGATGGCGATAAAAAAGGAAAAGGAAACGATATTCTTTTCTTTGTTGATAATATTTTCAGGTTTACGCAGGCCGGCTCCGAGGTTTCGGCATTACTTGGCCGTATGCCTTCAGCAGTAGGTTATCAGCCTACACTGGCAACAGAAATGGGTTTATTACAAGAGCGAATTACTTCAACCAAATATGGATCAATAACATCAGTACAAGCAGTCTATGTTCCTGCAGATGACTTAACGGACCCGGCTCCGGCAACTACTTTTGCCCATCTTGATGCCACAACCGTTTTGAACCGTAAAATCTCAGAAATGGGTATTTATCCGGCTGTCGATCCGCTTGACTCAACATCACGGATACTTACACCCGAAATTGTTGGAAAAGAGCATTATGATACGGCTCAACGTGTTAAAGAGCTTTTGCAGCGCTATCGCGAATTGCAGGACATCATCGCAATTCTTGGAATGGATGAACTGTCTGAAACCGATAAATTAATCGTCTCAAGGGCTCGTCGTGTTCAACGCTTCTTATCACAGCCGTTCTTTGTTGCTGAGCAATTCACCGGAATGAAAGGCGTTTGGGTTGACATTGCTGATACCATCAAAGGATTCAATGCAATCATCGACGGTCAGGTTGATCAATATCCAGAAACTGCATTTAGCATGGTTGGAACAATTGACGAGGCCATTGAAAAAGGGGAAAGATTGCTCGCTGAATCAAAGTAAATCACAAAAACCGATCTGGTAATTTAGAACTATATGGTATATCTTGAAATTATTTCGCCGGAAAAACTGTTGTATACGGGAGAGATTACAATTGTAAAACTACCCGGAACCCTCGGATCGTTTGAAATTATGGATCATCATGCGCCAATTATTTCGACATTGACTAAAGGCAACATTAAGATTAAAGATACAAATGGTCTGATCACCTATTTCGAGATTAATGGCGGATTAGTGGAAGCATCGAGTAATCAAATCAATGTGCTTGTTGATAAATAGGAATTTACGCAATGACATATTTATTAAAGACATAATACATTCTTGAAAAACCTCCGCTTTTTAATGGCGGAGGTTTTTTTTAACGAAATAATTAGCAAGTTTTTAACTGCAATTCCTGAATTTAAAGATCCTTTTTTTAATTTTGGCAATCGGGTTGTGTAAACCCTTCAAATTCTGAAATTTCATCGTCAGAGACGTCAAATGATTGATCACAATTTATTATTTATCAACAATATAAACATATGTCAACAAACTATTTTAAAAATTATCCCGATAAGGAAGGTTTTTTTGAAGCATATGGCGGAAGTTTTATTCCGCCCAATCTTCAGAAGGAAATGGAGAAGATAACAGATGCTTATTATTCAATCAGCAAATCGCATCATTTCATTTCGGAGTTACGAAGCATCCGTAAACATTACCAGGGAAGACCAACTCCTGTGTATTATTGTAACAGATTATCAACAAAATACGGCGGCAGGATCTACCTGAAACGCGAAGATCTGAACCATACAGGTGCCCACAAACTTAACCATTGCATGGGAGAAGCTTTGCTGGCCAAATACCTCGGTAAGAAAAAACTGATTGCTGAAACAGGCGCCGGTCAACATGGTGTTGCACTCGCCACAGCAGCTGCCTATTTTGGTCTGGAATGCGAAATTCACATGGGTGAAGTAGATATCATAAAGGAACATCCAAATGTTGTAAGGATGCAAATTTTAGGTGCTAAAGTCGTTCCTGTATCTTTTGGATTGAAAACTTTAAAAGAGGCGGTTGATTCAGCATTTGCAGCCTATATGCAGGATCCTGAAAACAGCATTTACTGCATCGGATCGGTTGTCGGACCACACCCTTTCCCAATGATGGTGCGCGATTTTCAGCGTGTTGTCGGCATTGAAGCCAAAGAACAATTCTATGATATGACAGGTGAACTACCTGATAATGTTGTCGCTTGTGTTGGAGGTGGAAGTAATTCAATTGGTATATTCTCTGCTTTTCTCGATGACGAAGAGGTCAAACTTTATGGCGTAGAACCAGCAGGACGTTCGCTTAGTTTAGGTGATCATGCAGCAACGATGACACTTGGAACACCCGGAATGATCCACGGATTTAAATGTTACCTGCTGCAGGACGAAAAGGGGGAACCATCTCCGGTCTATTCAGTTGCAAGTGGATTGGACTATCCAGGCGTAGGACCTGAACATTGTATGCTAAAAGACCTGAAAAAGGTGATCTATGAAACAGCTACCGATGATGAAACCATTGATGCTTTTTACGAATTAAGTCGTCTTGAAGGAATTATCCCGGCGTTGGAAAGTGCTCATGCGGTTGCTTATGCGATGAAACTGGCCAAAGAGAATCCAAGACAATCGATTCTTGTAAACCTGAGCGGACGTGGTGATAAGGACGTCGATTATGTGATGGAAACTTATGGCCTTCCGAAATAGGGGTTTATTTAGGCTGTAGGCTATAGGATTTAGGCTATTAGACTGTATGCTTTGAAAATCAATTTATGGATCTGGCAATTTCACGCTTTATTTATGTTCTTTTTCCTACAGTCTATCAGTCTAAAGCCTAAAGCCTCTAAACACGAAAAACCCCGAATCAGTTTGATACTGTTTCGGGGTTTTCTAATCTGTTATAAATAAGGTCTGCTGAAAAACGAATATATTTTTGATTTTCAGCAATATATTCACAGTCTTACAATGAAAGATGCAAGCTTTTTTAAAGTGCGTTTTATTATCCCTTGCACTTCATTTTCTTCTTTCAACCCAAAAATCCTGAAGGGATTTAATCTGAATAACCACCAATGAAATTGGGGGGAAGAATCCGATCACAATCTGAGCCCTGAAAGGGTTCAATATCTATATCTTAAAAATATTCAACCCGCTTCGGTTAGTATCGCGTTGTGTCCATTTCCCCCAGTTCCCCCAGTTCCGCAAGCTCCACTGGGGGTTATTCAAATTTAACCATTTCGTGGTATAAAAATAGTTTTTCAGCAGTCACTAATTAAGCTTCTGGATGTCTGTATAATAATCATTAATGACTTTTTTAATGACCTAATGACTATTAATGACCTAACCTACCGCGGATTACGGACCAGTCTCCTGCGATCACTGACAACGACATCAGGTTTTGGCCTTGCAAAATTTGACCTTGAAGAGCGTTGTTGTTGTTTTGGCGCTTTCACAGGATGAAGATCAATCAATGGATAAGGATGATTTTCGATCACAGGAATCTTCTTCCTGATCAATTTCTCAATATCCTTCAAATAAGCTTTTTCCTCTGCATCACAGAAAGAATAAGCGGTTCCGTTTGCGCCTGCGCGTCCGGTACGACCAATCCTGTGAACATAGGTTTCAGAAATATTTGGCATTTCGTAATTGATTACAAACTCCATATCATCCACATCGATTCCGCGTGCAGCAATATCCGTTGCAACCAAAACCCTGGTTGTTTGATCTTTAAAATTAGCCAACGCACGTTGACGAGCGTTCTGAGCCTTGTTTCCATGAATGGCCTCCGATTTGATATCGTGACGCAGTAAATCTTTGACCACCTTGTCGGCGCCATGTTTTGTGCGTGTGAAAACCAAAGCAGACTTAATCTTTTTGTCGCTTAATAAATCGATCAAAAGGGCACTTTTGTTTCCTTTGTCGACAAAGTATACGAACTGTTCGATGATATCGACCGTTGGCTGACCGGGTGTAATGGTCACTTGCGCTGGATTTTTACAAATTGTATCGGCCAGTTTTACAATCTCAGGAGGCATTGTAGCAGAGAAAAAGAGCGACTGACGCGAACGTGGAAGAGCGGCCAGTACTTTTTTGACATCGTGAATAAACCCCATGTCCAACATGCAATCGGCTTCATCCAATACAAATATTTCGATATCCTTCAGGGAGATAAATCCCTGGTTCATCAAATCGAGCAAACGTCCTGGAGTGGCAACTAAAATGTCTACTCCACGCTGCAAAGCCTGTGTTTGCGCAAACTGGCTGACACCACCGAATATCACCGTATAGTTCAATTTTGTATGTCGTCCGTAACTTTTAAAGCTTTCACCGATCTGAATGGCAAGTTCGCGTGTTGGCGTAAGGATCAGGCTTCTGATCTTTTTCCGCTTATCGTATGATTGACTGGTGCTTAATAATTGAAGAATTGGAATTGCAAATGCTGCTGTTTTTCCGGTTCCTGTTTGAGCGCACCCCAATAAATCTCTCCCGTCTAATACAATTGGAATTGCCTGCGCTTGAATGGGTGTTGGGGTGGAATAACCTTCTTCGATAAGTGATTGAAGAATTGGTTCAATAATTTCTAATGACTTAAATGACATGAATCTTTTTTAGACAGCAATCGTTTTTGAAAACAAAAATGAATCTACTGTAATTAATTATCTGGCAAAGATACAATTAATAAACGGGTTTCGTGGAATCGCGGTTTCAGGATCAGGTTACAGCGCCCTTAAAAAGGCTTAATATTCTGTATTTCAAGTTAAATAACACAGGCTTACAGACCCCGTACTGACCTCCTCTCCTATCTCCGAACTTCTGACTTCAATCTCCAGTCTTCTGTCTCCCGTCTTCCTTTTTCACTTCCTCAAATCAATATCCATGGAGATATGTGTAATTAATGTCCCAAAATCAGCCTGAGTGACCCGGCGGTCTGTCTTCGACGCAAATATCGCTTTTACAGGAAATTTACGGTTCAGCTTAAAATCAAGCTCATAAAAGTTTGTAAGCAATCGGCCATCCTTCGTCAGTTCGGGTACATTTAAGTCGAATGAGGTCAAATTATTATCATTCCAACCCGGAACGCGCCATGGCTCCAGGCAGGAATAAACCCACAACTGTCTTTCAATCATGACATCACGGTTTGGCAAATGCTTATCGCGCGTCCACCAGATATTTCTGACTTCTTCCATGGCATTATAGGTCTCATTCTGAGAAACAACTGCACACAATGTATTCAATGTTTTCGCAATTAGTTGCGTCATAGCCTCTTCGTAAGGTAAGCCACTTTTAATGGCTGCTATACCGACAGTAACTCCCAAAAGATTCGAGTAAGGATCCTCAATCGAAAAGCTGGAATACCTTTCTGGTACAAATGGGATTGTTGAACTGCCATACCAAGTTGCAATTTCGTGCCAGATCGATAGATCATAGGCAATTCGGCCGGCAAGCTGCAGCGCATCATCCATACTAAGATTGGAAGGGATGTACAGATTCAATTGTTTTGGTCCGCCTTCACGTCTGAGATGCAGGGTCAGATTTCCATTTTGTCTCGCAAGTATAATTCGCGAATATAAGTATGCTGTCCAGTCGGCCTGATCGCGCAAGTGTCCCATATCAATAAAACCTCCGCGTTGGGTATAAATGATTCCGTTCCCCTCGCCGTCATTTCCAAGATAGCTGTGAGGACCAAGCTGGCCAACACTTGTAATATCGGTGTATTTCAAAATAGGAACGAGCATCAGACGCAAATCAGATCCAAAAGCACAGCAGGTACGAATCACACGGTGGGGAGGCGCAGAAAGCAACCGGGATGAAAGATCGGGAGCTTCAGCTTTCGCAATCGAAAAGCAAAAAAGCAGGATGCAGGTATACCCTAAATTTGATAATCTCATTAATTAAATTTACAATCTGCAAATATACTCGAAATTGGAAGTTAAAAATTCAGGCAGAAAAGGGAAAAAGGTTAAAGTCTATGGCGTTAAGTAATGTGAATAAATAAGTGTCGTATTCTGAATATATCAATCTATTAATCTACCATCTCTGACCGGCATTATTTCTGCCAATTATTTAGTTCTGCGGAAAATACAATTCATGAATGTTTTTCTTATCCCGTCAGGGATAATCGGTCGGTAGAAAATCTGCAACGTGGTAGGGTTTCGTCCCGTACAGGACGACAGATCTAACACATTTCCTGTTTTCTACCGACCGTTTGTGCCTGACGGCACAATTTTCACCGTAACATTATCCTTTCGTTCCAAAATTAAGAATATGACATTTTATTGTTCTTATTACTTATGACGAACCGTGCGGGTGAAATTTGCAAACATCTTTCTAATGGTTGACGCAATTAGCAACTGGCTTTTGGCAACTGGTAACCGGCATGATTGTGCTAAATATTAGAACCTAATCTATTTAAAATCAAGACAACTCCCCTTTGAAAGCAGGTCTGCCAGTCGCTAGTCACTAATAGCCTGCTGCAATCATTACAAAATCCAATTAACCATACAAAACGTCAGAGAACCATAAATGGGCTGCTGCGAAGAACAATTTTCGCGGCAGCCCAATACTGTAAACAATAATCAATTTAAATCATCGAATGCTAACCGCGCATTCTACGGTCATGTCTCATCCCTTTGAACCCTCTATCATGTCCCATTTTTCCTTTCATCATGTCGAACTTCAGTTTTTGTTCGTCTGTAAGCTGGGTACGCATATCAAGGTGATGTTTTACCTGAATCTTGGCCATTTCAACCCTAAGTTCTCCGATTTTTTCGATGTTTTTATTGATTGCTGATACATCGGGTTTTTCAGCAGTCACTAATGTTTTTTGATGTGCTTTGGCCTCACCAAGCTCATTGCGGAGTGGCTGTAGCTGTTTTTGCATGGCCAGCCTGCCTTCTTTAAATGCATCTTTTTGTGCATCCGTAAGATTCATACCATCACCAGGTCCTCTTCTCTCATCCTGCATCATCTGTGGGCGATCTTGTCCGCGTTTCGAATTTTCAGGACCATTGTCTGTCTTCTGAGCAAACAAAGCTACCGACAAACCCATCAGCAATACAATACTTAAAATTTTTGCTTTCATCTCTTTAATTATTAAAATTTGTTTTTTTTAAACTTTACGTAAATTTCCCTTTGGATTGTCTTCAAATCAAAAGGTTTAATGCAATCGTACATATCTGAAAATATTAACTTTCGTTAAGAGATTTTTAAAATGTTCCTCTTTGTTTGAAAAGTTGGGATAGTTTCTTTTGTTTCTGTTGTTTCTAATGGTTCCTATAGTTTCTGTTGTTCCTATTGTTTCTGCTGTTTCTAATGGTCCCTATTGTTTCTGTTGTTTCTGATGTTTCTATTTGTTTAAATTGTGATTTACCAATCTTGGAATGTCTACTTTTGCCAGCTGAATTTCCGAAAGGAGTTTGTGAGAAATAAAGGTAAATGATGAAAGGTTTCTATACGATTGGGCTGCTTATTCTTTCCAATACATTTATGACATTTGCATGGTACGGTCATCTGAAATTCAAAGAGATGAAATGGTCAGAAACACTGGGACTTGCGGCTATTATACTGATCAGCTGGGCGATTGCATTCTTCGAATACTGTTTCCAGGTACCTGCCAACCGGATCGGATTCGATGGAAACAACGGACCCTTTTCGTTGATGCAGTTAAAAGTCATCCAGGAGGTGATCACACTTTCGGTATTTATGGTTTTTTCGCTCGTGGTCTTTAAAACAGAGTCGTTCAGGATGAACCACCTGATCGGATTTGGTTTTTTGGTGCTGGCAGTTTATTTTATATTTAAGAAGTAGTAAATCATGCGTATATTTGGATTTATAAAACTAAATATACAACATATGGAATCGAACAGACGTAATTTTTTGAGAAACTCTTTTGCTTCAGTATCAGGCCTGGCAGCTGCAGCGATGTTACCAGGCGATCTATTCGGGCAAGGCACTTACAACACAAACCGGATTGAAGAGATCATCTTACAGTCGGAGAAACGATCAGCCCCCAAAGAAACGATCCGGTTTTCGGTCGTTGGAATCAATCACGGTCATATTATAGGAATGGTCGATTCGCTGATCGAAGGTGGCGGTCAATTGGTTGCGGTATATTCAAAAGAGCCCGAATTGTTACCCGATTTCACCAAACGCTTTCCAACCGTTAAAGTTGCCAAAAGCGAAGCAGAAATTCTTGAAGACAATACCATTCAACTGGTAGCCAGTGCTGCCATTCCCGTCGACCGGGCGCCACTTGGCATCCGCGTCATGAAGTCAGGAAAGGATTACATGACCGACAAGCCCGGCATACTGACTTTCGACCAGTTTAAAGAGGTGAAAAAAGTTCAGAAAGAAACCAAGCGCATTTATTCAATCGTTTACAGCGAACGTTTAAGTAATCCGGCATCTGTGAAAGCAGGAGAACTGATTTTGACGGGAGCTATCGGCAAGGTGGTTCAGACAATCGGAATGGGGCCACACCGGATGCGACCGAACACACGTCCCGACTGGTTCTTTTATCCTGAAAAGGCCGGCGGAATCTTATGCGACATTGG
>Ga0209511_1003704_pt1 | contig 11562 bp, 9 predicted proteins | sample SSSSmetaG_FD_184141 | JGI IMG/M metagenome (GOLD analysis project Ga0209511, IMG submission 184141) | Glacier valley bacterial and archeal communities from Borup Fiord, Nunavut, Canada, to study Microbial Dark Matter (Phase II) - ​SSSS... | ecosystem: Environmental > Aquatic > Freshwater > Ice >... | reverse complement strand
ATACACTTACACCAACTAATGTTCCTAGCCCCAAATGGAAAGCATCGCGTCGAGTAATCATAGCCATCCCTAACTATTTTTGACTAAAAAGCCCCAGCTTTTGCTGCAAAACTAACCAGATAAATTGTGGGTTACCTAGAATGTAACGTTGCCATAAACGTCGTGGTTCTACTACTAAACGGAACACCCACTCTAAACCTGCTTTTTGCATATATATAGGGGCACGCTTTACCATATTCGCAACCAGTTCAAAGCTAACCCCAATCCCAAGCGAGACGGGTATGCCTAACTCCTGGTAATTTAGATAGGTCCACTTCTCTTGCTTAGGAGCGCCCAATCCAACGAAAAGAATATGAGGTGCTGCTGCTTGAATCTTAGAGTTGATTTGCGCTAGTTCTTCTAAGTTAGATTCAAAACCATAAGAGGGAGAGTAAGTTCCAACAACCTCAAGAGCTGGATGTCGGGCTTGAAGAATTTCTTTCGCTTTTTCTGCAGCTCCAGGTCGCCCCCCTAGCAAGAAGACTTTCAAGTTTTTCTCTGCAGCAATTGCACATAGGCGCTCAAATAGGTCTGTTCCGTTAACTCGACTTTTTAAGGGAGAGCTTAGGAACTTAGCTGCCCATAATAAAGGCACTCCATCAGGAACGGACAGGAAAGCGTTACGGTAGACTTCCCGAAAAGCTGAATCCTTCTGCAACATGATAATGTGATGTGCATTCGGTGTCACTACATATTCTGGTTTGGAAGAAAAAAGGGCATGATGAATGATGATGTCGATCACTTCATTAAAACTATACTGATCAATTCCAATTCCACAGACATTAACTCTCATGAAAACCTCAAGTAATTAATAACTGAACTTAACAAGAATCAAAAAGCTTCTTTTGTAATTATAATGTCGGAGGGGGACTTAAAATCACTCCTAACGTACACCAAGCCGAAAAAATAATTCCAAAATCTTGAGGTTTTTTGATGTTCTTAGAAATAGCTGAAAAAATATTTGCTGTCGTAGCAGTTCTATTTTATTCAAGAGCATTCGCTGACTTCTTACCAGAAACTCACCCTCTCTCACCCCTCAAAGAGGTATTAGCATATACAGCATTTACAATTACCCTGATCCTGATTGCACGACGCTGGAAAAATTTTGCTTACATAGTATTCAAGGAGAGATTTCTATGGATCCTTATAGTGCTAGTTATAGCCTCAATTTCTTGGTCTGATCTACCCCTAGAAACGCTCAACCAAGTTATGCCTCTATTGCGAGTTACAGTATTTGGAACATATTTTGCTACACGTTTCAACATCAAAGAACAAATGCAGTTGTTGGCGTGGATGTTTGGTGCAGCCGCAATTCTAAGCATATTATTTGCCGTCGCCTTGCCACAGTATGGAATCGTCGGTTTGGGGTTCATCTCTAATATGGAAGATACTGTTCATACGGGAACTTGGCGAGGTATCTATGTGCACAAAACGATCTTAGGAACCATGATGGCTCTCGGCTTACTCGTTTTCTTATTCTGCTCAACAGTGGCTCGTAAAGGTCGTTGGATGATGTTGGCTGGAGCGGGGCTTTGCTTTGGAGTACTTTTAATGTCAACCACAAAAGGAGCTTTAGCTATCCTCTTCATTATTCTCATTCTTATTCCCCTCTATAAAGCTCTGAGGTGGAAGTTGACTCTAGCAATACCTTTCTTCAGTATCATAACATTGATAAGCGGCATTGTTTTGGTTCTACTCACAGTCAATGCTGAACAGGCATTGAACTCTTTAGGGCGAGACGTGACCTTAACAGGGCGTACAATATATTGGCCGCTGATGCTAAATAAGCTCTGGGAGCGACCCTGGTTAGGATATGGATACAAAACATTTTGGATAGGGGGTTGGAAAGGTGAGCCTGCAGATATCTGGCGGTTTCTTGCCCCGGGCGATGAGCCACCTCATGCTCACAACGGTTTTCTAAATTTATGGTTCGACGTTGGCTTGTTAGGGCTATTTGTATTTACAATTGGCTTCTCTATAAATTACATAAGATCCATAGTTTGGATGCGAAGCACTAAAGCAGCTGAAGGCTTTGTTCCGATCTCTTATCTAACGTTTTTGTTTCTAGTCAATCTAACTGAAAGCTTTCTTCTTGATCCCGAACTTCTTTGGATGCTATATGTCTCACTGACTCTATCAATGCATTGCAAGAGTTCCGCTACAGCAGAATCAGTTGTATTGAGTTAAAGTTAGGCAGTTAGAGACGCTATTAAATAATTTTTGAGGAGTTAAGTTTACACCCTCTAAGGGTTAGGCTAACATCAACTACCAACTGTCATATGACGTTTTTGATTAGCTCCAGTTACTCTAAACGCCACCGCTTCCAATCGACTATATAAGGGCTGAGGTGTAAATCGAAGCAAATAAGCAGCAGACATCGTCATTAAAGTGCGTCGTGGTTCTTCCAGCAGAATGCGCCAGTTTGTTGCCAAAGCTTGATGCATCATGTCTACAGCCATTACTCCATCTCGAAGTGTCACTGCTCTACGAGAAACATATCTCATATAATATGCTCTAGCTAGACTTCTGTAGGGACCAAGCACTTCAGGAGCAGAGGCACAAGATTTCTCAATTACTCGTTCGATCGCTTCAAATTGATTAAGTGCATTAGCTGATAACCCCCCAGAATTAACCCGATACAAAGTTAAGGCTTCTGGTATTCCCTCTAGTTGCCAATTTGTGTGGGTTGCAATTCGCGTCCAACATTCAAGGTCAGTAGCATCAGCATTTGCAAACCGTAATCGCTCGTCAAAATAACAATCTTCCGTTGTTCCGTGCAGATCATCTTGGAATTTAATATCTTCCAGTGTTTCACGCCGAATTACGGCACATGAGCCATTACCAACTGGATTACGGCAAAGGGCATAGGGTGGAGTAATTCCCGTGATTTTACGAGGAATCTGATAAATCCCTGTGTACCTTCCTTCACCATCAATAAATGCCGAGTAGCTAAAGCTAATTCCAACGTTAGGTGAACTGTTTAAGTGATAAACATGCTTTTCTAGCTTTTCTGGCAGCCATAAATCATCAGCATCTAGAAGAGATAAATAATCTCCTGTGGCGTGTCGAATGCCAGTGTTTCTAGCACCGGGCAATCCTCGATTTTCTTGCTGAATGATTTTGATTCGAGGATCAGTGAACTGCCGACAAACATCAATGCTTCGGTCGGGAGAGCCATCATCAACAATCAATGCCTCAAAGTTTTGGTAGGTTTGATCTAGCAATGACTGGATTGTAGCCGCAACAAACTTTTCAGCCTTATAAACCGGAATGATGACGGAAACTTTCTTGATCTGAGATGGGGGATATGAGTCAGGCATAAATTGAGTTTGGTTAATAAACAACTTTCGACGAGTAGTTGAACTGAGTTCAAAATTAGACATTGAGATGATTAGAACTTGAGAACGATAGAAGGTATTGACCATAAATTGCTGATGTTGTCAGCAGAGTTCGTCGGGGTTCTTTTAATAGCATCTTCCAATCTGAAAGCAATGCTCGATTGATAAAATCAATTCCAATATGTGGAGCAAGGCGCAAGCGTAGTGATCTTCGTGCCAGGTAACGGAGGAGGATTGCTTTTGCATGAGAGTAATGTTGACTGACTAAGGTTGGTGCATAACTGTTAACTTGACGGCTAAAGTGATACCACTCTTCCTCCATCTTGCGAAGTTGAGCGGATAGTCCGCCAGTATTAGTTCGATAATAAACTAGAACTTGATTTATTCCCTCAACTTTCCAACCATAGCAACTTATCCTTAGAAATAGTTCAATATCTGCGTAACCGCTTAGAGACGCATCAAAACCTCCAGCTTGCTCTAGTGCAGCGCGGCGCATCGCAGCATTTGATGGTGTACAAATCAAGTTTTCTGTATACAAATGTTTAGCTGTTATGTTTTCGAGACGGAGATTAGAACATTGTCCAGTTAAGCTGCCATCTGCATTCATGAATTCGACCCTTGCAAAACTTATGCCAAGGCTCGAATCAAGGATTAAATGTTGAATATGAGCAGCTAGTTTACTCGGCAACCACAAATCATCAGAGTCAAGAAAGGCAATAAACTCTCCTATAGACTCTTGAATTCCAGTATTTCGAGCGACTGCCACCCCTTGATTGGGCTGCGAGATCAATCGAACTCGGCTATCTCGCTCGGCATAGCGACGAACAACGTTTTCTGTGTCATCTGCTGAACCATCATCTATCACCAAGAGTTCAAAATCTGTAAACGTTTGCTGCAACACTGACTCCAGCGTTTGAGGTAAATATTGAGATGCGTTATACGCAGGTATAATAATAGACACTTTCGCCTTCATAGTTCTCCCACTAAAATCCAGAAACTGTTCTAGGGCTACTGATGTTATCAAAGCCCCCCGAAATTGGCGCTTAGCGCCTGCGGCAAGCAAGAAAATGGGGCTGACAAAATAGCAATCACTTAGAAACATCAACCAAAGTTTGATCCAGTAGAGTTTGTCAGATAATAGGTGCAGCGCTTACTTGCTTGCCAAACTGATCTACCGAGATCTCCAGAAAATTACTCTAGCTGTTGGATCATTCTCTGCTGGGAAGTCTCTTAACGATTCATTCCCTCATTTAGCAAAGCCAAATTTTCTGCGTAGCTTCAGCTTGAAGTTCTAATTATTTGCAGTTAAGCTGTGCTATCGAAGTATTATCGAGAATAGTTTTTAACCCAGAGCTTATACTCCTCAGACACTATAAGAAAATCCTCCTCGATCAATGATTCTAACTCTACCAAACGCCTGGCTGTTTCAAGCTTTGGGCTAAGTTCGGGGTTGCGCTGCAAACGTTGCCAGGCTACTGAGTGGAAATCTGAAGCACCCTTCTCTCCGTATCTTTTTGTTTCCATGGAGTCTTGTAGCTTTTCGTAAAAAGTGCCAATGAAATTATAATGTTTAAGAACACACGAAATGTCAGCGACCTTAGCATTTCTGACGTGGTGCCAATAAACAAAAGTTTTTACCCTACCGTTCATTTTGACTAAAGCAGCTTTAGTTAGCCCACTGTATGTATCAAATAGCGTTTTATAGATTCCACCCAAGTACATCTTGATTTCTTTGTTGGCAGGCTCTGAAAAACGATACTCAGTCTTGTCAATGGCAGAATTATCATAATAGGGATATTTCTCCTGCAATGAATCATCTATATGACTCTCCAGCTTAGAGAAAGGGATATCGGAAAACAAGTTCAGCATCTGGCAAATGACAGCCGTGTATTGATGCTCGTCAAGATATTGAAGAAACCTGCAAAGGCTTAAATGCTTTGAATAAGGGTAATCAAAAAGTTCATCAATATCAGTAACAAGGTTCCATCTGCCTTTTGAAAAACGTTCAGCCATGTACCTCCTTATCGTGCTTTCATACTTGATAAACGTAACGTCAGTTTGTAGAACCGTCACGTTATCGTAGGAGCAAAGCAGTTCAATTGTGCGATCGGTTGAAAGATTATCCATGAAGACAAAGTGTTTCACACCTAGTGAACGGTAATGCTCCATAAAGGATTTTATATATAGTTCCCCATTGCGAACAATACACACTACCAGAAGTTCATCAGACGCATACAAAACTTTGCTTGGGCCATAAACATGCTTTACTCTTGATTTCAGGATAAGTGATCGAATTCCGAAATTGAGCACCGTGTCTCTAAACCTTTGACTGACCTTTTGATGGACGGAAGCTCCAACACCTTTGAAGCCAGAAGAGCGGAATGTACTTGACAAACTGTCGATGATTCCCATAAATTATCTCTAAAATTACCTTGTATGACTTCTAAATCAGAGCTTGACTTATGACGATTGTGCAGCCTCTTTCACTAACTTGAAACTTTGATACGGGTGGCGCGCATCTGACTGATCCTTTTAAGGATTAAATTGGCAACTCCAGGTGAAATTAACCTAATAATGAGTATCTTGAACAGAAGCTTTTGAGTTTCTTTATCAAAGAGAGTTTTGGGGTAGATCGAAATTGCTTTGCTGATTTTTTGGGTTGCGTTATTCAGCCCTTGTACTCCAGACTCTCGTGTTATATAAAGCTTCGCCACGTATCGATAGATAAAAGACAAACTCTGACATTTGAGGAATTTCAGTTTTTCAGGCACGATTTGAAATGCTCTCTCATGTACTATGAGCATGAATTCTTCCATCCACTGAATATTTGCTGACATTGCCCTAGAAGATTGCCGATAGAGAACTTGAGATTTAGGAACAACCACAAAAGAAAAATGAGGAGCAGCACGAAGCCAATAATCCCAATCTTCGCTAGATTTAAGTTCGGGATCAAAATCACCTACCATCTCAATAACTCGTCTATGAAGCATTACATTTGAACCGCTAGCGACGAAGTTTCCAACTAATAAGTGTTGATATACATCGCCCTCAAATGAAGCTGAAACCCCCGAAGATAAATGCTGACCATCTTCATCCATAACCAGAGTCCAACTATAAGCGACAGCAGCTTCTGGATTTTCACACAAAGCCTGCATCTGAAGTTCTAGTTTATCTGATGTCCATAAATCATCAGCATCAAGAAAGGCGATAAATTCACCTTTGGCGCGCGAGATACCTCGATTACGTGCTGTTGATAAACCGCCATTTGCATAAGAGAAAATTTTAATACGAGGATCGCCAAGGTCGCTGATTAGTTCAAGCGTTTTGTCAGTAGAACCATCGTTAATAACAATTATTTCAAAGTTAGAAAAGCTTTGGTTCTCGACAGATTTTATCGTGTCAAGAATTGTTTTCTCAGCGTTGTAAGCTGGAATAATCACGGAAACTGTAGGAGAACTAATTGTATTTACCATTGATTGAAGTACCTAAAAACCTAGATTTAACGAGAATCAAATCAAGTAGCTTTTAGTAAAGCTAAGACACTGGTTTGAGTACATGCTTTGTTGCCCAAATCACAAAGATGGGAGTTACCAGAAATTGACTAACTAATACGGAAATAGCAACTGCAAAAATCCCATACTGAACGCCGACTAAAATTGCAGCAGCGTAAACTAAAGTTAGAACAAGCCCCCAGCGCAAACTCGTATGGGTTTGATCAACAGCATTGAGTAATTGAGTGGCAGCTAAAAAGAAGGGTCGTGGTATGGCGGATAAACAGACTACGATCAGAATTGGAATAGCAGACACCCATTTATTGCCAAAGATGATTGGTACGTAAAAGGGTGCGAGGCTAGATTGTAGAAGCACCATTGGAATAATCACGATAGTAATTGTCTTTAAGCCACTAAAGTATCTATGCTTTAACTCTTTTAAGCTCTCCCGCGCAGCACAAAGATGAGGCCAAAGAGACCAAGTAAGAGAATTGATCACGCTGAGGCTGATTCCTAACCCAGCATTGAAGGCAAAATAATAAACCCCTAGTAATTCAAGTCCTAGGAAGCGACCTACTAACAAATAGTCAAGATTATCTCGCAATTTCACTAAAAGATCTGAGCCAACGATATTAACGGCGTAACTGGCAATTTCTTTCCAGCGGTGTAGAGTGAAAGCCGTCTTTGGATGCCACGAGCAATTAGCTCGATTGATGATCATCCATACTGGCATGGTAAGTACCAACGCTAAAATTACCGACCAAATTCCCCAACCTGATAGGGCAAAAAATATAGTTAAAAGATTAATTAGGAAGGATTGAACTACATTACATAAAGCAATAATATTTAGGCGATTTGCCCGCTCTATTAGTGAAATTTGCACTGTAAAAAACGGCAACATGAGATGAGATACAGCTAATGCACAGATTGGTAGAATCACGCGACTGTCGTTGTAAAACCATCCAACTAGTAGCGCCACGAAACACTGCGATATAAAGATTAACACGCTTGCGATCCAGCTCATCCAGTAAGCTGTTTCACATAAACTATCAAGATCTTTATCTGCTGCCTGTACTAGCTTGGAACCAATCCCTGCTCTACAAGTAAAAACATTCGCGAATTCGTTGGCAGTTATTACGATCGCAACTAAGCCATAATCTTGCGGCGAAAATGTACGTGCTAGAACAACGGTTGTTCCCAACCGAAACACACGATTGATCAGTTCAGCAGAACCAAGCCAGCCTGCATTGCGGATGAACTTATTGGAAAACTTATGCTTGATCTGGTTGAGCACTTTATTTTTGACTGAATTAGAAGTTTAAGGACTTGTTGGCACCTAATGCAATGTCTATCTCACAACTTCAAGAGATTTAAGATGGTACCTAAGGGAGAAAATAGCCTACCTGCAAAATCTATGACTGAGGATGAGCCTTTTTTAGGCACGATGATGACATCTCCATCCTGCACTTGATAATTATCGATTAAATCTCGCAAATCTATGACTTGGCGTCCAATTCGTCCCTCCTCATTCATTCGCACAAACGCCACACGGCTGAGTCTGGCATCAACCGTAGGACCACCCGCGATCGCGACTGCGCTGGAGAGAGAACTGTCTGGCGGCACTTGAATTTCACCAGGCTTCTTAACCTCTCCTACAACCCGCACTCGCACCGTCCCTGGTGATAGACTCGATCTCGCAATTAACCGGCGGTCGATCGCTTTATCTTCGGTTAAGCGAGGCACATAAATAGAATCACCATCCTGTAAAACCAGGTCAGGGAGCGCATTACCAGAACTAATCGCATCCCAGAGATTAACGGTTATGGGCTGAGAATTACCGGCTCCGTACCGTCGCAACGTGACTTGGCGAATGTCAGCATTTTGAGTAATTCCGCCTGCCTCTGTAAGAGCTGTACTTAGGGTAGGCACTCCCCTGATCGTATTACTTCCAAGGGTGAGATTTGTCGCAGTTAGGCTGCGAAGCTGTATAGGACCTGGACGCTGAACTTCCCCCGCCACGTTGACTAATACAGGTCGAAGAACGGTTAGGTTAACCGTCACCACAGGCTTGACCAAAAGAGAGGCTAACCGATTAGTTAGTTCTTGCGCCAGTTGCTCAGTGGTTTTTCCAGCCGCTGAGACAGTGCCAATTAATGGCAGGGTAATAGTGCCATCTGGGAGCACGACTTTTGCACCTGTGAACTCACTGTAATCAAACACCGTGATGTCAACCTGATCCCCTGAACCGAGAATATACGCTGAACGTTCAGTCACAGCGTTAGCTGAACGTTCAGGGGGAAAAGGGGTTTGAGCAATGGTTGGAAGAGAGAAAGCAGTGCAGAAAACAACCGCCAAAGTAATTGAGCAACGAAATTTCTGAAATTTTTGCAGATTAAACATAGAGCGCAACTCTTTTGCTTTGGGCATTCAATTGATTTGAGAGCGATCGCGGGCAACCTCTGACATCATCGGTTCTGTTAACGCAGAGGAGGGAGACAGACTCTGCTGATCAGACGGTTTTCGAGTGTAGTAAAAATAGCTGTCGGGCTCATTTTTTACATCTACCCCGTTAATCACCATTCCTAAAACAGTCTGACCCGATTGTGCCAAAAATTCTTTAGCCGCATTTGCACTGATAGAGTCAACGACTCCTGGACGAACCACCAGTAAAATGCCATCAACCATTTTTCCCAGCACAGCCGCATCCGCCATACCGGCTACAGGTGGAGTGTCAAACACCACATAGTCATAATCCTGCGAGAACTTGGTGATGAGTGAAGCCATTCGTTTAGAATCTAGCAGTGCAATGGGGTTAGGAGGAATTACACCTGATGGCAGAACATGAAGGTTGTCCGCGACTTCTCTGACTGCAACATCAAGAGCAATCTGATCAACCATGACATTACTTAACCCTACTGAGTTGGTTAGCCCCCAGATATGATGCTGATCGGGATGTCGCATATCTGCATCTACTAAAAGCACCCGATATCCCACCTGAGCCATTGCAACCGCAAGGTTTGCAGAGACTTTCGATTTACCTTCTTGAGCCACAGAACTCGTGACCACAATTGTCTTTAGGTTCTTATCAGAACTCAAGAACTTCAGATTTGCTTGCAGCATCTGATAGGATTCGCGAATGGGCGATCGTGGCTCATCTCGAGTGATGACATTGGGAGTTGTTTGTTCAAATTTCTCTGAGTAGTAGCGTTTTCTGCCCCCTTTGGTCAACATAGGAATGACTCCTAGAAGTGTGTATCCAAATAGCTCTTTCGCCTCTCTAACTGTCTTGACGGAGCGATCACCCAGATCGAGAGTAAAAGCTGTCGTGATGGCAAGCAAAATACCTGCAAAGACACCCCCTCCTAGAATCAGGCTCTTCTTAGAACTGGTAGGACGTGTGGGGACTAGGGCAAGTGAGATAATGCGGACATTCCCAATATTTTGATTTTCTGCTATCTGAACCTCTTGAAGCTTTTTCAAAAGTGCTTCATAAGTTGATTGCGCTGCCTGCAATTTCCGCTCAATCTCCTGCCGATTCTGTTCCAACCCAGGCAATACATTCGCTCGATTTCCATAGGCAGACCGAGCGTTAGACAACGTTGCAATCCGGCTGATTAGCCCTAATCTCGTCGCCTCAACCTTGACGACTTCTTGAATGAGGTTTTGCTGCACCTCTCCAACCTGTAAGCTTCCTGGAGAGACCTGTTGACCACCGCCAAATACCTGCTCCACCCGTTCCTTTAGCAATACGTTAAGAGCAGAAACTTTGCGCTCTAAATTGGCGATCGTAGGATATCCAGCTTGGTATCGAGTTCGTTCAACGGCGAGCTGCGCTTGAACTTCCTGAAGTTGTTTCAACACCGTCTGAACGCCAGGTGCCTGACTCAGCGTTGAGAGAGGCACAGCAACTTGTGCGTCAAGACCAATTCGACTTTGTAATTCCTTTGATTGGGCAGTCACATCTCCTAATTGAGCTTGGGCTTGGGTAACTTGTGCATCCAAATCAGAGATAATTTTAACGGCTGCACTGGCTTCCTCTTGAAGAACGATCACTCTGTTCTCTTCTTTAAACTGACGTAAAGCTAAATCTGCTTTTCTGACAGCAGTCTCGGTCTCAGGTAGCTGCTCTGCAATAAACTTGCGAGCTGACACAGCCTCCGCTCGGTTAGCCTGCACATTATTGGCGATATAAACCTCTATTACCTTATTGACAACTGCTGCTGCTAGCTCTGGATTTTTCGCTTTATATGAAATTTGCAGTACATCTGTTCCTCGAATTCCTTTAGTCTCAAAGCTTTTGATAAAGTTCTCAGGGCTTAAAGGGTTGCCCTGATTGTCTGTAAGTTTGAGTACTTCGATTGCTTCTTGCATAACTGGTGCAGAGCGAACAATCTCTGCCTGGGTATCTAAAGGACTGGTGGTTTGCCCTTTTAAACCCTCAAGTTCTCCGATTCCCTCTCCTAAGCCCGTTAAAGATGAGGCACGACTGGATTTGATTAAAAGCTTTCCTTCCGCTTGATAAATCGGCTTCTGCTGAAGTGCAAACGAGAGAGCCACCGCAACAGTCGCTGCAAAAACTCCAGTGGCTGGCAACCATCGGCGTTTTAGCACAAGCCAGTACTTCTGAATATCTACTTCTTGAGAAACGTCTTTAGGTTCCATGGGCTAATGGTAGTGGAAAAATAAACGGCGCA